>UMCF01054784.1_pt1 | contig 198406 bp, 296 predicted proteins | sample 1964131 | NCBI WGS metagenome assembly UMCF01 (sample SAMEA4835958, study PRJEB28245) | human gut metagenome | biome: gut microbiome; material: fecal sample | place: Denmark | collected 2008
AGATTATGATGACAATAAAATCCCTGCTATTAAAGCAATTGCTCAGATTTGGGAAGACCTTTGTAGAATGTCTGAGGATAAGGGATGTTGTGCAATTGGATATGGTATGATTTTTAACTATGAAGGTCAGAAGTACAAGATGATTCCTCGTTCTGATAAGCAGGGTGAATGGAGTTGGGTACAGTGGGTCGATAAAATCAAGAATTATCTATCCATTGTTGGTTGTACTGAAATTTCTTGGGATTGCGGTCACATGGATTAATTAAAAGGAGGTGAATAATATGTTGCGAATTATTAATGGCACTGGTAAATGTTGCCCTGATTGTGGAGTTGAGGTAAATCTCGCTTTTGATGGTGAATTTGACTACATTTGTCCTGAATGTGGTCAACTTCTTTATTCTTGGGAATGTGGCAACACAGTCGAAACCACTATGCAGGACATTAAAGACCAAGAAGCTTTGGAGCACTAACAACAACATTTATAAAAAGAAAGGATTTAAGAATTATGTCTAAGTACACCAATATCGAAGCTGTCAAAAACTACATCGCACTGGCAAGAATGAATCTGATTCATCTTGGATTCACGGAACTAACTGAAACAAAAATCGTCGTAGAATGGAATACAAGAGCTAAAAATCGGTTAGGTCAGTGCTGTCCTAAACGTTCGATTGATGGTAAACGCTATTTCCTTCTTAATTTCAACAAGAAATATTTTGAGATTGGAGATGATAGCAATGTACAGGGTACAATTATCCATGAAGTAGCTCATTGTGTTACCAATGGGTTAAGTCATGAACATTCAAGCGGTTGGTATAAAGCTATTACTAAATATAATGCTGTTTATGGCACACATATCCAAAGATGCAGCTATGACCCTAATTATCACAAATATCTTAACCAACAAGCTAAATTAAGTAGCAATTACAAAATTTATTGTGATTGTTGTAAGAAGGTGGTGAAAACTTATCAGCGTAATTGTAACACAGTTCAAGGTATCATGTCTAATCCTTCTCTTTGGAGATGTAGTGGCTGTGGTAAAACTAACACTCTTAGGATTCTTTAAAAAATCATTGCGTTAAAAAAGAAAGGGAAAGAAAGGAAATGCTTGTATGTCTAATATCATTCTTACTGATTCTCACAACATCGTACATTGGAAGCCTGTAACTGGCACAAAGGGAGAAAATTTCTATATGTCTAAGGATGAGAAATATTATATTTCTCGTCCTGTTTTCTCTCGTAAGGGTTGGGAATTGAGTCGAAGAAGTGTTATTGATGGCGTAGTTGTTTATACTTTTATCAAATCATTCTCTTCACTCAAGGCTGCAAAAAACTATGTTGCCAATACCCTTCATTTCGACAACTACAACTGGTAACAAAACAATTTGTTTTAATTTGAAAGGAGTTTAACCATGAAATACAATTCTTCTACTCTCTACAATTGGCTCAGTGATGATTCTTGCTCCAAAACTCAACTTCATATTTATGCAGTTGAAAGTGAAGAAGAATATCTCGAACTCAGCGCTATGCTTGATGAAGGTAAAGGAGACGAAATCCTTGAGAGTCTTAACTATCACAACGATAAAGTCCCTATTGAATGCGTTGCTGGTAGTGAGTTTACCTCCTATGATTGTAAACTCATTGGCGATTTTCTTGTCGTTGAAGAAACTGTAACTGTTGATTGTTAATTAAATCAACACACATTTGAAAGGAGTTATGAATTATGTCTTACACTTTGTATCATGGTTGTGTCGAATCTGCTATCGAGTCTATTATCAATGGGGAATATGGGGTAGAGAAATCTACCCCTATTGTTCATCCTTGGCTTTGTGCAAAAGGGAAAGAAATCTTCTTCTACGACAAAGAATTAATTAAAGGAGACGAAGGAGATGAAGAAGATGATGATAATGCTGTTGAATATTGTATTGAACGCTGCAATGAACAAGCACAAGTTCAAAATGCTTGTCTTCCTCAACCTTTTTGTGTAACTTGCGTTTTAGAGGTAACTTTCTATTATAACAAGAATGGAGATTCTATTAATTCTTGGGAGGACATCTGTGTGGAAGACAGTAGTTGTGAGGGTATGTCCACATCAATTTGTATGGACGCTAAAAGCTTTAATTCTTTAGTAAAAGAGGGTAAAGTTGCTTTTAAGGTTCATAAGTATGAATTCTTTCCAAAGCTGGCTCTGTGTTATATTACTTCTATTATTGAAAACCCTCTTTTTAATAAGGGGTGTTTATCAAGAGAAGAATTAAAGGCTTGTAAAGTTATCATGGATGCTGGAATTTACCTTGAAGAAATTCATGAGGCCAATCAAGTGGATTGTTATGAAGTTCCTCCTCTTACACTTAGACAGTAATAAAACTTTTTGAATTTGAAAGGAGTACAAATCATGAAAAACCAGCCTATCACTTCTAAGTTCACATCCGTCAACAGCTCTAAACTTCCTCGTGTCTACAATCACATTGATTGGAGTCGGTTGAAATACGACAAGATTTGGTGTAAAAACGCTTTTAGTCATTTAGAATCAAACTTTACTCCTTTAATTGTTTATGATTGGGGGTGTGGTCGTTATCCTGAAGTTATCGGAGATTTCCTTAAGTCTAAGAACATCAAATACATTGGGTATGACCCGTATTGGTATCCTAATGGGTATAGAAACTATCCTGATGAGGGTTATGGCTTTCCCAATGCAGATGTGTTCATCTGCTCCAACGTTCTTAATGTAATCTGTGATTGGACGGAGGTGAAACGTATTTCTCAAGTGCTTCGTAATCAGTATAGACCTTTCTTTATCACTGTTTACGAGGGAACAAAATCTTACATTGGTCAGGAAACTCGTAAGGATTGCTGGCAGTGGAATAAGCCTATCGAATCCTATACCATGAATCATAAGGATGTGATTAAAAAGAAAGTTCTTACAAACGAAAGATATAAGTCTTATATCATTTAAATGATACCGTTTAAAATTGAAAGGAGTATAATTATGGCAACCTTAAATCTTCGTTCTGTTCGTACCAACCTCGAAAATGAGCATGGTAAATTTAAAATCTTTACCCCTTGGGCAAATGTAGAACATAGATATTACATCGAGTTCTACCCTCCCAAAGTTGACGTTCTTGACGAAAGCCCTGAGAGATGTCTTGGAATCATGACTATCTATAACCCCAAAACTGAAAAGCTTTCTATCAAATGGATTTGGGATAGTCGTGATTGGAAAAATCATTATGCGCTTTCTTATACGCATAATTTTGTCCATGTTGTAAATTCCATGTTGTCTCATATTAAAGAAATTGAAAAGGAGTGTGCGTAATGTTAATTTATTTCTGTTACTGTCTTTCCACTAAAGCAATCAGTACCATGGATGAAAGTAAAACTACCCATGAGTACTGTTAATATATAGTCCCTAACACACTAACAAATATTTTATTTTTGAAAGGAAGTTTTAACTATGGCTAAGTCTGTTAACAACAAGAAGGAATTCACCATGTCTCGTGAGGAATACATTCAGCATCTCTCTATGAAAACGAATGAAATTCACATGACTACCAAGAACTCTAAAACTGGTACGGGAGTCATTGATTTAGCAGTTCCGACTTGTTGTTGTCGTGAAGATGCTCCTTGTAAGAAGGATGGTTGTTATTGTATGAAAGGTTGTCAGCAGATTGCTGTCGTTCAGGCTTCGTATCTGCGCAATCTTCGTATTTATAATAACGACCATGAGGATTTCTGGAATCAGGTTGACTTTAAGCTCAAACATTCTGGTCTTGGACTTTGTAGATTTTTTGACGCTGGTGATATTCCTGATTACGATTTCTTCGATGGAATGGTTAACATTGCTTTGAAGAATCCCAAGATTAAGTTTATGGCATTTACGAAGAAGTATTTTATCGTGAATGAATGGCTTTCTGAAAATGAAAAGCTTCCTAAAAACTTAAACATTATCTTCTCTGCATGGGATAAGGATTGGGTTGTTCCTAATCCGTACAACCTTCCTGTGGCTTATGTTGATTTTAAGGATAAGTCTAAGAATCCTGAATTCCCCAAGAATTATACGACTTGTCCTAACCAGCATGATAAGACTGTCACTTGTACAGTTTGTCAGAAATGTTGGAATAAGAAGGTGAAAACTGTTGTATTCCAGCAGCATTAATGTTATAATAAGAAAGGAGGTGATGTAATGCTGTATGCTTTATTCGCATTTTTCATGGGTTTACTTGGAACAGCAATCTTTAATCAAGGTTTGTTCGGGAATGCTTTATCAACTACTGTCGTTTTTCTGCTGGCAATCCCTGTTATCTTTGCGATTGGTGGAGCAATCCATGAAAGCAAGGAAGAAGAGCAAAAACGTCAGGCAGAGTTTGAGAGAAAGCAAAGAGTTAAACGTGGTCATCTTGAAGATGATTTAACTCCTCAGCAAAGAATTCTTTGGGATTCTCTTCATAAGTATCGTTATAGCGATGTCTTAACAACGCACATTATTAACGAAACCAAAAGAGAACATGACCAAAAAATGTGGAGTTGGAGGTATAACAAAGAACTTAAAGAAAAATATTTCGCAGAGTACTGTAAAACCCAATCTCAAACTAAATATCTCATGTATACGTATTATGAACGTAATACGGATGCAGAAGCTAAAGAGCTTCAGAAAATCGGACTACTTGACAAATACAGGAATTATACCTTTTGGGATAATTTTCCTGATAATTGGAAGTTGTCTGATGAAGAATTAGAGGCATTAGATTATGAGGACGAAGACTGAAAGGAGGTGATGTATATGTAGATTCCTTAAAATCTAATGAAAGGAGGTGAGGCATATAACCATCGAAGGATATCTGCTTTGCTTCGAAATTGCTGTATTCATTCTTTGGATGATTGGCAAATCTTAATGGCAGTGTGAGATTGGGGAGAGAAATCTCCCCTTTCTTACAAATCAACTTCAACAATCAAATTGTTTATTTTAGAAAGGATTTATTGTCATGAAAAAGAATTTTAACAACAACATTACCCCTATTTCTTCTGCGGCTATCTTCGCCGAAGTCATGTCTGAAATGCTTGACTCTTACTTTACAGAGTGCATCTGTCATTTCAATAAAGTTTGTATGCGCAAGCGTAAAGATGAAACCGCTCGTTATTTCTTCTCTATGAAGGAAGTAAATCATGTCAGAGATAATTTGTTAAATCCTGATAGTGTCACTGTCAAGCCTTTGTATGACAATGGCTCTATTTGGTGTTATGAAATGGATTATGCTCAGGTAGTTAAAGAAAAGAGAGGAGGAAAAATTACTGCTGAAGCCTAAGTATAATCAAAATTAAAGAAAGGTTGTGATACTTTGGCTTACTTCGCAATTGGTCTTCCTATTGCAATTCTGATTCGTCTGTTTGTAGGAGTTCCTTTGTTTTGGTTTATTGTAATTCCTATTACAATTCTCACATTCATCGGAATTGCTAAAATGGATACGGACTCAATGTTGTATTCAAGAAAATTCAAAGATGGTAAATCTATCGACTCTTTAGCTATGGCTAAAAAGTATTGTGAAGAATACCATCGAATGGATGAAAAATACGAATACAAACATTTCTGTGAACAACAAAAATATTTTTGGAAGAAAATAAGGAGGGAACATCCTGTGACTCAGATTTTTCTTAAAGATGGCACTGATATGTGTTGCGATTATGTAACTTGGAACGAACGACTTCAGGAAATTCATCTTCGTGACAATAATCGAGAAGAATACAAAATCGTTCGTTATGAAGACATCGGTTCAATCCGTGTCTGTTAAGTGAAGTCTTGGTAGGGAGGGTGGGTTAGACTTCTTAGCGCTTATAGTTACTCAGTGACTATAAGTTAAGATTCTTACTCAGTGAGAATCTGTTTCCCATTTTAATGGGGAGCTTTTTCCTTATTCAAGGGGAGATTTTTCTAATTTCCACGGGGGAGATTTTTTTGGTTTTCCCCACCACCACCCCAGAAAATTAAAAATTGGTAATCGAAAGGAGAAACGCCTTCCTTTCAATAAACCCTCATCAAAGGGCAAAACTTTTTCAGGTTCGTCGGATGCGAAGGTCCCACTATGTTTCTCTCTCACTTTAATCTCCCAGCCCACCCACCCTTTTTAAAATGCAACGGAGGAGTCTTTTTAATCACCAAGAGGCGAATCTTTTTCCCGCTTCGCTACTTTCATCTCTTCCCAAGAAATATCCATCAATTTCATTCCCCATATTCATCACTTCATATTCACGCATCATTTCATTTATAATCAATTCTTTATAAATTCCGTCTTAAAATCAATTTCGTTTCCCACCCATCAAATTACACCGCCCAATCCCCATCTTTCAAAATTGAAACTTAAATATAAATAATTTATTTATAAGTCCACCCAGCAAAACAAAAAAGACCCAACTTATAAAAGTCAGGTCTTCTTATATCTACATATTATTTCTTATTATTCTTTAGTTCCCCATCTTGAAGCAGCAATTCTCTTGCCACGTTCCTTCATGGCTTCTCTCTGTTCCTCAGTCAAATTGCGACTCTTGGGAGGCTTAGGATTTCTCATCCACTTAGCAGGAATCTTAATAGTCAAACATCTGTTCTGCCCATCACTGTCACTGTAATCAGATACAATACTTACTTCGTCAGGATAATTCTTGAGATATTCCTCCATAATTCTAATTACAGTGAAATAATCAGAACTCCATACAGCAACATCTTCTCCATGAATGAAATCAATACTGGTCTCAGCCATTTGAATTATCCTCCTTCAAATTTTTGGTTGAATTATTTAAATTCTCATCATAGTTCTTAGCCATATATTCTGGCTTGTAGTATGGCTTCACTTCTGCTCCATGCTTAATGAGCCATTTATTAATAACCTCGCCTAAATCAGAAGCACATCTACTACAAATGTAAGGCTGCATGTCCTCTACAGCAAAATGATAAGATGCAAGTGTTGTAAGCAAAGATAGATTTAATCTACGCCCTGAATAAACAGGTTCTTTGCAACATACGCATCGAGGTGTGTCATCTTTCTTAGGTCTACTTTTATTTACAGACTCTACTTCTAATCCAATTTCATTGCTATCTTCTGTCTTGGTAGTCTCACTAGAGACTTCCTTTACAACATCCCCACTAGAGTTTGTTGTGACAGTATCAGTAACAGGCAACGGGTTTTTCCTCGGTCTACCTCTCGGCATCACATGCACATCTCTTTACATTTCATATTTTTTATATTAATTATTATAACAAAATGTCTGTAGCTTGTCAAGAGTTTAATAACTTTTCTTGACTTACTACAGACATTTGGCAACTTTAGTTGCAGTGAATTTCATTAGGTTGTATAAAGCATACTTGAGCAATAGATATACAACTAAACAAAATTATGGATTAATTATATATTAATTACTTACAAATTTCGTTCTGTTTTTTGTTGCATCATCATTTGGGTAAAAGTATACTACTAATTTTTAGTAGCTTTGTACTTTTGTATTTGTAATGTATTATAATTAAATTATTAATAGCCTTTTGACTATTTATTTTTTATTTGTTTTTATTTATTTTGCTTTTTCTTTTAATTTAATTATAATTATAATTACTTTTCGGTCTAAATTAAATTCGCCATATTTTAGAATTAAAATATATCCAAAATATACTCAAACTATATTTAGACCGTACTCAAGTCCTAAGCTTGCTTACAAATAAATTAAATTATTATAAATTTTTGGCTTTATTAAAATCTGTTAACCTTCTCTGGTATAATTGATTACAGGTTCATCTTTCAAAGCAAAGAATTTATGACCACCAATATAATTAGTAGTGCTTCCATCTTCATTTACATAAGTAATAGGCTTTAAAGTTTTAGCATTTTCATGCCATGTACCTTTACTATGTGCAGGAGCATAGAAGAATAATACAAAATCATCTGTAGGCATACTATAATTATCGAATATCTCTTTTACTGCTTGTCTACATTCATCAGCAGCATTTGTGTTGCCATAGGCTTTAAGACATTCTTTTTCAAATTCATCAATGTCCTTATATCCACTATAAGAATATTGCTTTCTTACTTGTGAGGGAGATATATTATCTCTAAGCATAGCATTATAAATGGATTGAGCTACGAGCTTTTTACCATCAAAGGGCTGATTGCCACTCTCGCCAGCTACAATGCTCTCTACTACATGACGTTCAGAATCAGTCAGATGAATTAAATATGCGTAGCGATAAGTTGAGGATTCTGTCTGTTCAGGTTTGGACTGTTCAGGTTCAGAACTTTGACTTCCAGAAGTTTGACTTCCAGAATACTGTACGCTCATGTCTGAAAAAATATAAACAGGCTCATCATTATTTTCAACATCGTTCTCAACCATCTTACTCATGTCCACATAAAAAATTCTATCAGGCCCAATGTTTTCGATATTGCTTATGTCCCAATAATTTTCTTTTTGTGTTTGAAAGTTTTTAATAGCGATATAATGCGAGCATCGCTCGCGCGATGAATGAGGAGATGAGATTTCAGTTTCACTCAGGGTTGAAACATTATCTTTGGAAGAATTATCTTCACCTGTTTTATTTAAGGCTTGAGCATACCCTACTACACTTACCACTAAACTGAATGTGAGACAAGTTGCAATCGCTTTACGAATACTTGTCTTAATTAGAGGATGTGTATTTGTGAGTTGTATATTGTTATTATATTTACTGTTACTATATTCAAGTCCATACTTGGGCTTGGCGTATTTAATTGTATATTTCTTGTTTTTCATTTATCGTTTCCTTCCTTAAGTCTATATGATGAATAACTTATATTAAGATACGGATTCTTAATAGATTACTCACCCTTAACGCTTAGGTCGTTGGCAATAATGTTTATTACCTACTTTATACAACCATGAGAGTATTATAACATAGAGGAGGAAGATTGTCAAGAAGTTAATGGGATTTTAGTTACAGATTGTAATTTTTTTGGCATTTGGGAGGAAATGTGAATTTTTTGGCATTTTAGGAGGGTTTGTTTGGATTGTGAACAAATTATAAACTTTTTGTAAATTTTTTTGAAAAAGAATTGTGTTTGTGCCTACCTCTCCTTACCTAAAAGAGCACCAGAATGGGAAAATGGGCAAAATTGGCCTTCGAGACGTCAGACCAGTTTTCCAAAAATCTCCTAATCGGTTTTTCAAAAACCGTTCACAAGTTATTTAAATTCCAAGAGATGTTTTTCTTCAAACAAAATTATCGTTTAACAATAATTCACTCTCAAACCTTACAGCTTTCTTGTAATTCATTCAAACTTTCACAAGAATCTTGTTAGATATATCTATCTAATCTATATTGACTGTCAAGACACCTCAATTTTCTCCACACAATTCAAGCCTTAATCTCATTTCATTCTTCAAACTATCTCAAAACCACCCCAAATCATCCCGTGAGCGATGCTCACAAAACCTTACACACCCATCCAATATCTGCACACCCTATCCAAAATGTATCTACATATGTTTTTCTCCTTATTTTTCCTATTAAAAACAAAAATCAAAACTTGAACTTTTCTCATCCACAAGTTTTTTATTCCACACACTACTAATCTTATCACACAATTTATTACGTGAGCATTACTTTCAATTCACCTTACCAGTAAACCTCCTGTTCTTTATTAGTACAATCCTTCATAGACTTATCAAACTCATATTTACTAACAATACCAAATCTATGCCATTTAATCATAGGAGTATCATAATTAAATTCATTATTTAAACTATCTTCTTTATTTTTAAAAGTAGCAGTATAATCACTTACGAGATGTTCAGAGAAGCAATTAGAGCAAACAAAATAATTACCCCAAATATAAAAAGTATTACAATTACACACACTTCCATCAGGCAAAAAATGATTACATTTATAACTTATCCATTTATCAATAGATTTGCCATAATAAGTTAATTCATTAGCAAAAAGTTTTTCTAAAAGACTAATTCTGGTATCATACTTATTAGCGAAACTAAGACAGTTATTTAAATCTGCATAAGTACCATTAAAACTCATGCTTTGTTGGTTATCAGTAAAAATAATAACATATAAATTATTACCTACAAAAGCACTTTCTAAACCTTTTGCAAACTGTTCTTTTTTATGTTTAATATACTCATCGCGTAAGCGATGCTTATTTTCTTCTTTATTCATTTACAATTACATCAACCTTTATATTTACCTTTTACATTCCAACCGCAATAGCCAAAGCTAACACACAACAAAAAATAATACCAATAATAACCATATTACTTATTTTCCTTTTTTATTTCATTAAAAACAAATAATAGTAAACATATCCATACATACACAAGAAGAAAAAACTTGCAAATAAATACGCAATTTTAATTAATTTATCCATATCTTTTATTAAATATCACTCCATATCTTTTATTAAATATCACTTAAGAAATAGTAAACTTTTCCAACTTAAACCCACTCTCAGTAACCAAAGGAATACTCAAGCCATTACACAAAGTATATAGGCAAGAAATAACAGCATAAGTACTATCAAGAAAAAATCCATCACTACAAACTTGAATAAGAGAAGTAAACTTAGACAAAGGAAGAGACTCAAATAACTCAGCCAAACTCTTCATAGTCCAACCATTCTTATTATCAATAGCATCTTGAACAGTCTGTGTAAAATTCAAAAAGGTAACGCCAGTAGTAAAAGTAACACTGCTATCTTGATTATACTTATAACCTCTATAAACAACATTGTCTACACGATTACAAAATTCAACAGCATTGCTCAAATCATAAGGAGCATTTTCACAAGAATACTCTAAAGTCATAAAAATACCCAAACTATCAACAATCAAGTGATGTTCGTAATCTTCTTCACTATCATAAGTAACATAAAGGATATCCTGAAAATTATAAACACGTTCAGACATTTTTTAACCCTCTTCTGTCATATTAATAAGCTTAAATCCTGCATCTGCCAATGTAGCAAAGTTAGGATTCTTACACATAAGATATAGAGCTGAAATAACATCATACTCATCATTGATATTATTAGCGCGTGAGCGCTGCTCACAATCACTGTTATCAATCATAAGTTTAGTAAACTTAAGCAAAGGTTGCTTCTTAAAGACTCTTAAGTAGCTATCCCAGTCATAGTCATAAACACCGATTTTCTTATTGAAATTACTAATAAAATGTTCAACATAACAACCAGAGTTATAGCCAAAAATATCATTAGGATGTAACTTAAGAATAATACTAACGATATTATTTTCAAGGTCTTCTTTATTATCAGTGGTACATTTTGTATAATCAACAGGATAATCATTAGAATTCTTAAAAGGAGAATGTTCTTGAAGATAATCATCTGAAAGAGAAAGATACAAACAATCATTATTACTATGATAAGTAATATCAATCATATCTTTGAATTTAAAATAGGTAATCATAATTTAATTTGCTCCTTATTTTTTAGAGTTATATTCTTCTTCCAACTTCTTAGCCTTAGCTTTATCTTTATCTGTAACCATACCATCAACAAATTTAATATCTACTTTACGAATTTCCTTAGTCTTATTGATATCACGGATACCAGTTAGTTCTTCAAGGTAAACATCTTCAATAGGCTTAACAATTTCAATACTACATCTATAAAAATTATAATTCTTTTCCATAATTTCAATAACTTCATCAACAAGTTCAGAAATATTCAAAGGAGAAGAATTACCTTTATAGATAGCTGATTTAGCAAAAAGGTCAAACTGATTTTTCAAAAGATAATCAAAAGTATCGAATACATCTTGAAGTTCATACTCCATAGTACTTAAACCTAACATCATATCATCACAAGGAGTAAAAGCTACGATACAAGGAGCGACCTCATTAGTATTCTCATAGATAGAATGAATAGTACGAAATACAGTATAAGTACCAAACGTATGAGTAAGAGTAGAACCCATAATTACACTTCCTTTATTTTTTAATCAAGCACATTATCAAGAAATCTTTTAGCATCTCTCTGAAAGGAATTCATAAAAGAACTCATATAATACAAACTCCATTCACAGGGGAAGTTCTAAGTTCAGTGTTCGTGCAAGCACTCCACTTCACATAAGAACTTCCAGAATTTTGGTGTTACGAAAGACAGATACTTATATTTTATCAATTATCTTTCTCAGCATAGATATAATAACAGATATAGAGTAAAAAGTCAACAGTTTAATACAGATTTTTTTATTATTATTACGAATAGATTATAATTACAATGGTGCTTTCGAGTAATTATTTATAATTACGAGGGAGCTTCGCCGATAATCCACCGTGATGCGGTGTTTGTATCATTATGAAAGATGGTCGCATTACGCTCCGTCCGTCGCTAATGCTCTCTCTTTCATAATGCAAACATCCTCTCGCGGTTACGACTGCCAAATGAAGAAAGGAGTAAGAGTTTGTAATCGTTCGCAAGGCTCACTTCAACAAACTCTAACCTTTCTTTCATTTTCTGTCGTGTGGTTTTTAAAATAACGGTGCCGAAGTAAAAACTCTTGAGCCTCTAAAAAGTTCATTAAAGCCTTATTTTATCTACTAAAAAAGTTTTAAAAGTGTCTTGACTTTCTCTATTATTATAAATAGTTATTATACTTACGAAAGTCAAGACACTTTTAGAAAATTAAATATAGGAAAAATAAGGGAAAAATGACAATTAAAAAGGCTCACGAGTTATGTATCTGGAACCATAATCTAATTTTTCTAATAATTTTCGGTATTTTTAATTTTAGTCCAAGATTTATTAAACAAGCTTTCCCAAGTAGAGCTTTTTTCTGTAGAATTAGAAGAAAGAGATTCAAGATTTTGAGGTATAAGTTTATCTAAATTAAGTTGAATAAGGTCTTTATTTAGCTTTTCGTATAAGAAAGCTTCATAATATTGCGAAAGCTATACTGCTTCTTCTTCTTTTTTATCAGAAAATATAACAGTTCCATCAGGCTTAGTAAAAGTATTTCGGCACTTGCCTTTTTCTTTAGACTATCTTTCAGTTTTTAGTTTAAGTATTTTTTGTTGTGTTTCTTTATTATTAGCTGTTAAATTTTTCTTAAGTAGCTGTTCATTATAAAAATTAGCCATAAGAGTTTTATAATAAGATTGATTTAATGCTACAAGGTCGGAAGAATAATTTATTAAATAAGAAGGGTAAATAAATAAAGCACCAAATTCTATTAACTAAGATTTAGAAAGTTTTTTATTAAAATCATCTTGTTGACCAGAAATGAAAACTTCTGATAATCCATGGCATTTTAAATCAACCATTATAGAGCCACGTAAGTTAAGGAAATTAGCCAATTCTTCATCTGTTAAAGCTCTTTCATAATAAGTAACTAATAAAGGTTCTCCATTTTTAACAGGCAAATAAAAATTACCATTTTCTTCATATATAGTTGAATAATCAGCATCAAAAGGAAGTGCTTTTTTATCAATAAATCCTCCCACAAAGGTTTTGTGAAGGAGAATAGCGCCTTCTTCTTCAAGTTTGTTTAACATAGATTCAACTTGATAATAATTTTGCTTAGAAGTATGAGAATCATAATCATCAAGTAAATTTTGTGTACGTTTAGTTAAACCGTAAGCAGATTCATCATCTTTTTTTCTTTGTTCTCTAATTTCTTTTTTAGGAGTAGTAACAAAAGGATATTTAGAATCTTTTAAACCTAAAGTATATTCTTCTAATCTTCTACCATAGCTATAAGAAGAAATATGAAAATCTTTATAGTTTTCATTTTGTAAACCAACGGCTAAAGCAATATCTCCTTTAGAAACACAAAGTCTTGCGTTGTTAGTATATTGACTATAAACATTCAAAAAAGAAAAGAAAGCCCAAATAGAGCTATTTTGATAAAGCTATTTTAAAATAGCCAAATAATATTCGTCGGGAGAAACTATTTTTATCGAAGTATATTTTTCTTTCTTTCTTCTCCATGTAAAACATTTCTTCCATTCTTTTTCTTGTTTTTTTAATTGAGCAGCTTTTGAAGGACGAGAATAATCAGGTTCATCCAGTAATTTACAAAGTTCTTTATAACTATTAACAGTAGAAACATTAGATAGTTTTTCCTAAACTCTAAGATAAAGGCTCTATTTCTATTCAGCCATAAATTATCTCCTTTACATAAGTAGTATTAATAATTGCACAATACGGCAAATTCTATTAATCCATATATAGTATAACATAGAAAAGTCAAGTTGTCAAGCACGATTTAAAATAAAAATAAACTTGTTTATCCGATATGAGATAAACAAGTTTAAAATAAGTTATTATTCAATTACTTCCCAAGTTTCTTTCAAGATATAGTACTTATCCCAAGCAAACCTTTCTTTTTCTACTTCGGCTAAATAAAGACAAAGAAGATTATTTTTCATCCAATCACGAGCAGAATTTTCACTGGAAAAAACAATTGCGTGAAATTTGTCTGGCTCAAGGAAATAGTCTCCAATAAACGTATCAGTGCAAAGGAAGTAACATCTTTTTTCATCTTTTTTAAGAGGAATAACAATATAATAATTAGTTTTCATTGTTTTAGCTCCTTTAGATTAAACAATTTTCCAGCCAATAATAGGAAGATAATCATATTCTTCATCAGGGGTATGAGGGGTAATATCATAAATTGGTTTAAGAAGAGCGATAGCACCGCACTGAGGGCAAATTTTGCACATATTGCTTCACCAGTTTCCTTCCCTTTCTTTTTGTATTTACAGTATAGCAAATTACAATGTTCCATAATAGATTATAATTTTGAACGAAAGTTCCAGCATCCCAATCTTCAACATCGGGAATCTCAACAGCAATATTATTAATATAAAAATAATATTTGCAAGCAAGGTCATAACGAGTTAGTTTTTCGTAATCTCCGTTGTTATAGCCTGTGCAAGATTCACTGTCAATACAACGAATACTAATTCTTATTTTACGACCATTGTAAGTTTCATAAGAGGTTACTTTCCAAAAATTACGAAGTCTATCAACCAACGTGTCTCCAACTTCAATATTTTCCCAAACATATTGAGCAAAAGCTACTGGGTTAGTGGGGAAATCATTCTTTTTCATATTATTCTCCTTTACTTAATGGGAGCACCCTTAAAGTCAACAATATCTGTAGGAATATCATTAGTGTCATATTCAATCTTAACACCAGTATTCTTATAAGGAGCGTCCTTAAGGGTGAGCTTCTTATCAATCATAGGAGTCAAATCAAAATACTCTTCAATTTCCTTGTCAGTAAGAAGAAGAGCACCAGTAAGCGCACCCACAATCAAATAAAGAGGGTCTTTGTGATTATCCTGAGACTTAAGCTCTGTAGAGAAGATAGCACACTGGGTATCATTTTCCTTAAGAATGTACTTGACATCATTAGGATTATCGCTATCTTTAGTATCAGGAGTAGGAAGATTCTTCTTACAAGTCAACTTAGGAAATTCCTTTTGACGAGCAAGAAGTGTGTAATTACGAGAAATGCCCTTTCGAGCTTTGAAATTGCGTGCCATACGAGACTTAGGCATTATAGTTATCTCCTTTTTTAAATTGTTTTATTTTAAATCCAGTAATTGTAATAATTATTAAGTGCTCTTGCTTCACTGGAAGCAAAAGACCTAAACATCAACATTGAATTAACTGCATTAATAGACAAATGAAGTTTATGAACTGCAACCATTGTTTGTCTTATTTCATTATAATTTTCTGGACTATTTATAATATTATGTTGTTTCAAAGTGCGCCAAATGCAAGCTTTTTCATCATATTTATCAAGAGTAACACGAATTATTAAATAATTAAGAAGAGCAAAAGCAAATTGTAAATTGTTCCAATAACGAGTAATATAAAACCTTAAACCTGTAAAATAACTATTGCAATTTTTATTTTTACAGTTTAATGCGCGTTCAAATGCTTTATTAATAAGAATCTCATTCTCTTTAAAATTGGTACTTATATCAACAATGGTAAACATGGTAATATTGAAACTATTTAATTTTACCTCGTAACAGGCGTCATCATTAAGATACGTAAAAGGCTGCGGCAGTTTTCCTCGCGTTCTTGCTCTCCATGATGCAGCATTACTAACAAGAGACATAAACCAACTTGGTTGCCATACAATCAATTCATTGTAATATTCAAGGATAGCATCGAACTTTTTGGAAATGCTATAAAGAATCATCCAATCATTTTTACTCTGAGGTTTCCTATAAACTGCTTCTCCAAAATCTACATTTTCCAAATCCTTGACTAAGCAAGTCATAGCCGCAATAAATTGGATAATATTATATCTGTTAGGCTTCTCTCCCTTAAAAAGAATTCTTGCTTTTTCAGTTTGATATTCATCTATACCATACATGTCTAGATAAATCATGTAGCTGTCCTCAATAATTCAGTATATTCTGCAACAGTTCTATGAGCATTATCACGCAAAGTTCTGTCAAATTCTCTTTCAATTTCTTCCCCAATGATTTCAGCGGCAATGTTATTAAATCTTGTGGGACGAATGGTTTCAAACAAATTAGTTCCTTCTCCACCTCTAGCAAGAGTTAAATCGGCAGTAATAGGGAAGAGGGGATTATTATCATCAAAATTATAAACAACTTGGGTGTTTGGTTGAGTGTTCTGAATATAAATCCTGTCATTTGCTGGATATCGACTTATGCCCTTCTTTTTCACCAAAATATAATTGCCATAAAATTCCAATAATTCATTTAAAATTTTAATAGTTTTTGCAGAAATACTTTTATAAATAGGATTAAGATAATTTTTTGGCACATCAAGCATAAGAAAAAAATCTTCTATAATTGAAACACAATTTTTTAAAACCTTGAGATATTTGTACATTAGGCTATAATTTTTAATGGCGTCATTTTTAACAATGAAATCTGCATTAAAAAAAGTATTCATTCCAGTATAATAACTAACCCAAGAGTTAAATTTAATTGTTTTAAATCTATCTTTGTTCTTTTCATAGTCAAAAAAAGGATTATTCACGAAAAATGGAACAGCTACATAAGGATTTTCAGTTCTGAGCATAGTGATATAAGGAAGTATTGGAAGAGTCGGTTCAAGATAATTAAACAACACAGCAAATTTATCAGGACAAACCTCGTTATTGTCAAAGAAAAATTTAAAAGGAGTTTCACCAAGAATTTTTAAGAAAGAGGCAAATTGTTTTCTAATATCCCCATAAGTAATTGTTTTATTTTCCATTAATAATCATCCCCATGTTCATTAAAACCGTGATAATAAATACACTTTTCCATGTCCCTGCTAATTCGTGTAATAGGCAAAAGATTACAATCAAATTTATTTTTCCTTAGAATGTTTTCATAGACTTTCAATTCACTTGTAGAATAATAAGTAAGGTCAGTAACGTGAGTACCAAAACAACTCTTTAATATAATACAACAAAAAGTCTTACTTGTCAAGGGTTTAATTTCAACAAATAAGACTCTTATTATATATTTTTACTTATTCTTATAAAGAAGAGCACAACGAGGAGCGAGATTTGGAGCTTTCATAATCGAGAGATTCTTGATAGCCACAGCGTAGAACTTGTTAAACTCTTCAAGAGAAGACCAGCAAATAACATTATCATCATCTTTCTGACCAAAGTAATAATACTTGTCAAATGCATCCCAACACAAATAAGTATCGTTTGTATCGCTGTAGATAGTTAGGATGGTATCATGCATAGGAGTGATGTTAAACTTTTCATTAATGTTAAGCACTATAAAATTCTCCTTTCAATGTAATCTTGCCCAATGTAAACAGGAAGATAAAAAAGAATGGTATGGACTTGAATAATCTTCAAAGCCTCCTTAAAATTCTTCGAAGCAGTCTCCCAAATCAAGGCAAGTAGCCCAAACTTCTTTACTACTTTCGGTATTATGGATAGTTACATACCCCTCATCATCCCCGTCAGCAAATTCAATAGGATAATAACGACCAGCTAAGCATTCCAGCTTACCATTTACATAGAAATTATCAGTGCAAAGAAATTTAGTCATAAAAGAAAACCTCCTTCGTTTGATATACTAAGTATACCAAACAAAGGAAAGTTTGTCAATGGTTTATTAAATTTCTTACAGGTTCAAAAATAAAACTTTGTTTTTATTTTACATCTTTGCAAGATTTTGAAGCTCCAAAGAAAGAATTTCTTTGATTTCCAAAGGGAGTAATCCGTCATGTACTTCTTCACTATAAACACGCTTAAAATCATTAAGCATCCTACCAATAACAGTATCCTTCATAACCATCTCATGTCTTTCTTTATAGAGTTTAACTTTTTCTTGGTAGGCTTCATTTTCTTTTCCTTTTAAAGCCTTAATGTCTTTTGATGGACAAGAATTATTAAGGCAAGTATAAAACCATCCGTCATAGCTGTCATAATCGTAGTCAGCAGACATTATTTTGCCACAGCAAGGGCAGAGTTGAGTTTTAGGTTTCATAATATTCTCCTTAGTTTATTCTAATCTCGCCCAGTGAAAGTTGTACGGGTCCATAGGAAGAGTTACATAATTACTATGGTTGCAGGAATAATCTCCTGAAAATAAAACAAGATTAGAGAGATGAATTGCATCAAAAGAGACGAGTGATTTAAAAGTGTGCTCAAATTTTTCAAAGCGACACCTATAAACAATACTTTTTTCTTTGCCAGTTGAAATACAAACAAGAATCATTTCTCCGACACGAGGTTTCTTTTTTCTAAATGAATACCATTCCATAATTACTTCACAGCTTATTCCAATCTTGCCTAATGAACATAATCCTCCCAAATTGTATAATCACGCCTTACAATAGTTTTTTTGGTAGGAGAAAATTTCTCTGAAATTAAAACTAGGTTTTGTAAAAAAACAACAGAATCATACGTTCCTGCAAAAACGCATTGGTATGTGGGGTTTAAAATAGGGGCGTTATTATCTTTCGCTCGATTTACACCTGAAATACAAATAAAAATTGATTCGTTTCTTTGGGGCATTTTTTCTATAAATGTATACCATTTCATAGTTATTATTTAATCAAATTTGGGCAATGGGTCAGTTTCTGTCCATCGAAATTCACAAGGTAGATAACAATTCATATTTTATCTCCTTTTAATTTTACAAAACAGGTTTATCATTTTCACTAAAATCAATAATAAAACGAGTCATAGGCTCTGTAAGGGAAAGTTCAATAAATTTGACAGAAAGAATTGTAAGTAATTCTTTTTCCATGCCTATGACGCCATTATAGCATTCTGCACAAAACTTTTCACGCCAAGGCTCAAGAGGACTGTCCTTCAAGACATAACCACGCTTGTAAAAGTCTTTAAGAGCTACCCAAAGCTCAAGCAATTCTTTATAAGAAAGACCATTAAAATGATTATTCTTAAGAATGTCATCATCATACATAGGGTCTTTATTCTTTGCGTATGTTAACTCCTTAGTTTGAGTGTTGTTACAATCCATTATAATTCCTCCTTAGAAATAGTAGGGTTATCACCATTCTTCATTGGGAATAGAGGGTTTATCATCAGAAATCCCCAAAAGAGGTTGTGTATTACGCATACGAGTTCTCTTTACGGTATATTTTTTATGGCAGTAAAAACAAGGGACTTTATAATTCCCATCCCAACCGACCATGTTAGCTCTTCCACAATAAGGGCAATCAATAATGCCCAGTACAGGTTTATTAGCCATTAGATTTCCTCCTTTGTAACTTCCTTATCGGGCGGAATCTTCAATTCTAACGATAAAGGTCTTAGAAAGATGAGGTTGGTCTTTATCAATAAAATTAACAAGGAGACCAGCATCATTTTCAGGTTGGTAATGAAAATCAACATAGTCTCCACCAAGAACTGCATTCTCACCGAAGAGAGCTTTGACAATATCTTTTCTCAAATCTTCCTGAGTGTATGCGACAAGATTTTCAATTCGCTTCATAAAATAACAGCTCCTTTTTTAGAACGCTTCCTCAACTTCATCAATCATAATACGAAAAGTCTTAGTAAGATTAGGCTGGTCTTTATCTTGCACCTTAACAAAAAGTCCAGCGCGATTATCATCATCATAATGGAAGTCGATATAATCCTCGTGGAGAGTGGCATTCTCACCAAAGAGAGCCTTGACGATATCTTTTCTTAAATCTTCCTGAGAATACCACAGAACTTTATCAATCTTTTTCATAAAATAACAGCTCCTTTCTTTACTGTAGCTACATTATAGCAAGTAAGAAAGAAGCTGTCAAGTGTTTATTAAATTTTAGTCAAAAACATTAGTCAAAAATATCAATATCACTACGAGGACAATAGGAACGAGATTCTTCAAGAATTTTCTTAGCTTGATTATTAGCGGCATTAATTTTTTCAGCAATCAAACCACAATTTTCAAGCTTATTGATAATTTCCATCTGCTCTTTAACAGTACGTCTTGCAATGAGAACATCTTGAAGCTTCTTGAAGGTAAGATAGCCACTACAAGCATCAAGATGGGAAAATTCAATGTAATGAAGAATATCAATTACCTGAGCATTATAATCGCCCAGTTGAGTTGCTAAATCTTCATTAGACGGAAGGGAATTAATAGCAGAAGTGATATTTTCAAAAGTCTTTGACATGACTTCCAAAGGAGGAAGAATCTTGTTTCTGGAATATTCGCTTGCTTGATATCTTTTGGTTGAATCCTTAATAGGAAGGTCATCGCCGTCAATCATTATCTTTGCACAATTGGAATGAGAAACAACGGGCAAAACTGAATCCTTAAATTCCATTTCAATGGGGTTTCCACTTGTAAGAGGTGCTTCACTTAAACTTTCCTGCATATTAAGAATTGCTTTAGAAATATTTAAGCGAATTAATCCTTTATTTGTGGTATCGGAAACAAGCTTGTCATATACCAAGCTGTTGGTTTCAGCATGATAAATAGAAAACACACGCTTTGACAAAAACTTGTCAACGATAGAATGATTGAGGACAATGTTTGCAGCTTTGTCAGCATCCTTAAACAAATGTTTCTTATCAGGATTTGAAATATAGCTGTACTGATTACCAACAAACTGAACATAAGAGTTAGTTGTGGTTTCTTTCAGATAAAAGCTCATATCAGCTTTATCTCCTTTCAATTTTGATACAGTAATTATAACAAAATAAAAGGATTATTTCAAGGGTTTATTAACAAATTTTTTCAGGGTCAGCAATGGAATAATTAATTCCAATTACAAGAAATTCATCACGATGAGAAAGATAAAACAAATGAATTATTCTTTCTCCAAGATATGTTACTTCTTCTTCATCTGTACAAAGTAACATAAAGTTTTCGTATTCTGGTTTAATTTCGTAAATATCTGTTCTAATTTCTGTAATGGTTTTGAGTTCATTTTCAGACAAGGGATTATCACCTTTATTATCCATAACAGAAATTTCATTCAAAGGAACAAAGTTTCCAAGTAAAGGAGAATTATTAGAAGTTAAACAAATACCAATTTTAGTATCGTTATGCCAAACAGTACTTGTCCCTCTAAGACCAACAGGCATAGCAAAAATATTATTCATCTAAAATTTTCCTTCCGCAATAAGGACAGAAATTCATATCTGAATGTAACTGTTCTCCACATTCAGAACAAACTTCAAAGGTTCGAGCAATATTATAGCGTCCATCTTTTTGATATGTAGTTACAAGTTTCTTCCTGCATGTTACTTTACTACCTACTCCAAAGCCAAGTGTATTCAATTGGTCTTGTACAAGGTTTCTCTCCCACATAACTTGTTCATAGACACCATAAGAAACGGTATCAGGATGTTCTTTATTATTCATTAATACAAGTCCTCCGAGTAAAGTTCTGTTTCTTTTTGCTGTTTTTTATTGTAAGATTTGGGTCACGAGAGAGATGATATAACATCAAGCTCTCCTTTCAGCGTCAGGTTGAGTATATACACGACGATACATTTGTTCATAAACTCCCTTAGTAAGAATGAGAGGGGAGCTATATACACGAGTAGAATGAGAAACGGTACGTACAAAGGTCTTTACATAAATATCCTTATCAGGCGTAACTTCGAGAACAGAACCATCAGCAAAATTGTTGCCCTGATACCAACAATCTTTATACCAAATCTCTTCCAGAACTTCCGCAAAAGTTAAATCATAAGTGTATTTTTTCTTTTCCATAAAATTCAACTCCTTATCTTTGATACTTAAATAATACCAAAAAAATAAGGAGTTGTCAAGTATTTAATCTTTTTTCTTGCCTAGAATTGCGAGCAAACGAACAAAGATATTAATAATATCAAAATAAAGGTCTGTTGCACAACTAATGGCATTATAAGGTGTAGCAGCATATCTCTGAGAACAGTACCAATCATAACCAATATAAAGAGAAAATAGTGCTACTACAAGATAATCAATTACATGGCCTTCATATCCAAGGAAGAATACTAAAATTCCTTCAATAAAAATAATACTAATTAAAGATACAAGAAGGATATGTCCAAGAGAACAAAAATACTCTGGAAATACTGTGCTAACAATAATCATAATTACTACAATAATAGCAGTAAGAAGACATACATAGCTAATACTCAACGCTGTATACTGGCTTACATAAATGCTTAAAAGTGCTCCAACGGGCAAACAAATAAGATTAAATCCAAGGAAAGCAACTACAGCATTTTCTGTGCCACTAATAATAATAGCTCCAAGAAAAGCCAAAGCAAAATATCCTAAAATAAAGAGAAGAGGATGAGACGATACAAAGCTAAAGACCTGTGTTTCAAGGAATATACAGATGAAGAAATTACAAATCAATCCCCAAAGAATAGTACATCCCATAAGAGCATTAAATCCTGCATCACTCATTTGCATATCTTCCGACATACAGTCAAAAGTAATTCTATCCTCTTTTAAATTAAAACCGTTATTCATTCTTAGCTTCCTTTTCCCTTTCCTTTTCTTCTTCTAATTTCTTTTTCCAAATTTTCAAATAATCGTCAAGGTTAAGGACAGAAATGTTGTTCGCTAAACCCTCTTTAATTTTGTCCATCATCATTTTTGCTAAACAATACTCGTTTTTTGCAAAAACGCCCAAACAGCAGGAAGATTTATCAGTAAGCTGAATGGTAATAGTATAGTTTCGGGTATTTATTGACCAATCTTCGTTGCCAAAATTAGTATCAAGGTGAATAGCTCTCCATCCCATATCTAAATTAATAATTAGATTATCATAACAAATAATCATTTAGATTACCTCCTTAAGTTTGCTTTCAGAGATATCTACAACAGAAGAATTTTTTGTAATAGCAACACGAATTTTAGAATAAGCCTTTTTTGCGAGGTCTTCATTTTCATACTTCAACTTCAAAATATGATTTTCACGCATCAAGCCAATTATGACATCTTTTTCATTAACTCTCACAAAGTTAATATTATCGGAATTAAATAAATAATTATCATAACAAATAAACATTAAATATTCTCCTTAGCATTTTAATCAAATAAAAGAAATCTTTTATTTAAAACCCTACGTCATCATATCTAAAGATGGAGTACATTGGAGGGTCATTGTCATACCCTGTTTTCATCTTTTGGAACTTTTGTTTGTCAAGATTTTCCTTGACTTTTTTAGAGGCTTCTGCTGCTTTGTTAATTTCTTCCTCGGATTGCTTTTTGAGAATTTCAATATCTTCCTGAGCGCTTTCAAGAATAAATTTAAGATTTTTTACTTCTCTTTCTTGAATTTCTTGGGTCTTTTTATTTTTAAGATATTTATGACGCCAGCGAGAATATTTTAGATTGCCAATAAAACCAAAATCCACATAAATATTTTTAACACAATAATTATGATTCCAATAATTTGAAGTAATAATAAGTCTTGTTGTATCAAGACGGCAATACGGAAGACAACCCAAATTCCATTTCTTATTGTTTAAACAAAAAATGTCGTACCACTTATCAAAATCCATCTTAGTACATTCTTCATGCTCGCGCTTTTCATTGATATCATCTAAATCAGCATCAAAGATTCCTTTTAAAATAAGTGGACCAATTAAAAGCCCAAAAAGAAGCCATATAAGAAATCCACCTAAAGCAACAAGAAGAAAAATCACAAAAATTTTTAATGCCAGCATATCAATTCTCCCATTTATCAGTAAATTTTAATTCGGTTTCTTTATTTAAATAAGACTCTTCGTTTAAATAAGATTCTCGAATCTTATCTGTTTCTTCTTTGGCTTTATTGATTTCCTCTTCGGCTTTCTTTTGGATTTTATTAATATCTCCTTGAACAGCTTCGAGAATATATCTTAAATTATCTTGAGAGCTTTGAGTAGCTTTATTCTTTCTGCGTCTATTTTTCATGTTATGCTTAAAAAGGACATATCTAATATTTCCAATAAAACCAAAATTAATATAAATTGTGTCCCAAGTTCCGTGTTTATCTCTAATAACTCGCTTGGGAGCAAACCATGCTAATTTCCATTCATCAGGAGCTAAAATATAATATTTTTTCCATTCGTTAAACTTTAAATACGTCCAACTACGCCAATCTTTGCGATATTCTTTAATCCAATCAATTATTGTGTTTTGATATCCATCATCTTCATCTTTATAAACAATATAGGCAAAACAAAAAGAAAATATAACAAATACAATAAAAAGAAATCCGCTAATAACATACAAAATTTTAAACATAAAAGCACCTCTCTTTTTTAGTATATTTAATATACCATAAAGAAGAGGTGTTGTCAACTATTTATTAAATTAAATTGTTAGCTTTCCTTGGATTTAATACTAATAATTGAATCAACTTTTCTAACAAAGACAGAAAATCCATAATACTCATTAATTATATCACACAAATCTTTAAAGAGTTGGTGATTAATTACAGTTAAATATTGTGGATAAGTAGTGCAAATATAAACATTTTCATACTCATAATCATAACTGATAAAAAAAGTATCAGTTAAAGAAGCCAGAGTCTCGTCTTTGTCAATAACACGTTGGATAAAATCTGCAATTTCCTAATCAATAGGAGATGTGATATCAGAAATTACTTCATACTTATTCTCATTCATGTCCTTGAGTGTACTCCTTATACAAATATTCGTCTAAAATTCCATCAACTACTCCACTAACAAAAAGGATAGGAGGGTCATCTTCGGAATAAGGATAGCTTCTACCACCTATATATTTATAGGTTCTAGGAAATAAACAAGCCCATCTTTGAAAGACAGGAATATAAGTTATAGCACAGAATCCCCAATCTTCGAATTTCTTCAATTCGGATGAAGCAAAAGTTAACCTGTAGAATTCCGCCTTGTAATACTTTTGTTTCTACTCATCATTATTTTGATAAGCTGAAATAATTAACGAATTATAATCTTGAGCTATTTTACCTAATTTTTCAGTTACTTCTTGTATAGTAAATATGGTAGACATCGTTTATTCCTCCACATAGCAGATATAACAATTATATCCTTTTTCAGCCAAATCAGCCTTAACCTTTTCAGCACCAGATTTTTTAGCAAAGAATCCTACTTGAACTTTATAGAGCTTGGTCTTGGGGTCTTGAATACAAAAAGCAGTTGAATAATCAATTACGCCAGTAAGAGTCCTAATTTCATTTCTATAAGTAATTGCGCGAGTTGAATTACTAAATGCTCCTAATTGACAACGATAACCAGTTTTCTTAGGACGGTTTTCTTCTTTCTTATTAGCTTTATCTTGCTTCTTTTCTTCTGCTTCTGCTTTTTCTCTTTCAGCATTAGAGCGAAGCCAGAAAGCCAAAATAGAATCAACAGGTCTTAACCAACCAGATGCAGAAAGGCGTGTTCCTTCAAAGTTTGTATAAGTAGAATTTCCGCCATCCTGATTGCAACAATAATCTACATCAGGAAAAAGAGATTTAATAAGGTTCTGAGCAGTGGAAAGTTTCATACCTCCAGACACAACAGAAACAATAAAATACTTTTCATTCTTAGGATTACCATCTGCCTTTGTCCAACCGAACATCTGTCTTTTAGCTTCATAATCAATGTCAGCATAATTTTTTACAGATTGAGGTTGTTTATTTTTAAACAAAGCAGGATATTCTGTGCCAAAATCTCTCCAACCAACGCCATTGTTAAATACGCCATTCATAATTTTTCCAGAATTTGTAATACCCCAGCCATTAGAAAAATTACCATCCTTAGCATAAACAGTATTATTACTTTTCAAATTCCAGATAGAAGTCCCGCTTGCGGTATCAAAGAAGAAAGCGTTCGTTACAACATCAGGCTTATAACCATAAAGGTTATACATTTTTTCTGGGCTTAACTTAGGTTGAGTACACATATCAATACTTGCACTCTTCAATTCGCTCTTAGGCCAATCAATTACAACTACATTGTTATAAGTTACGCCTCTTACAATAGGATGATACCAACGAAGTAGAGAATTATTTTTACCATAATGATACTAAACAGTTGCCATGTTATCTCCATTCTTCTATATATTTCAATAGATTAATTTAAATTAAAATAAAGGACAAGTATCCTTTTCTGTTATTAGTTTAACATAAAAAAAGATACTTGTCAATATTTAAGTTGTTAAATTTTTATGAATTAGGTATCTGGAATAGTGTCAATTTTGTCTTCTACCTTTTTCTTCTTGTAAGTGCGCTTAGGCTTTTCTTGCTTTGTGGTGGTTTCAAGAGTTACAGAATTTGAAACTGTATCTTCCTTAGAAAGATAGATATTCATAACAGGAACGAGTTTAAGCTCTTCAATGGTAATGCTTGTCCAGTCATAATATTCAGGAGGAAGAGTTTCTTCGTCAAAATGGAATTTAAACCATTTTTCTGCCGAGACAGGACAACTAAAACGTCTTGCCTTATCGAAGTCAATAAAGAAACCAGCAAGACCAAGATAGTCTTCTCCTGCATAAAGAGTCTTAATTTCAGAATCTCGTTTTGCTTTAATGGTAATATAATACACAGTCTGATTTTGAAGGTTAACCATAGTATTCTCCTTTAATGCATGATAGTATACTTACTACCAATTTCTACCTTGATAATCTTTGCATAATTAAAGTCATATTCCTTGGTATAAGTTTTGTTTTCAAGGAAAAACTTCTTGTTCTTACTCCACCATTCCTTAGCATCTTTTTCGGTATCAAAAGAATAACAAGAAAGAGTAAATTGTTCTGCAATGAGATAAGGGATATTTGCCCAACCTCTATTAGCAAAACCATAAGAAGGTGATTCACCATAGTTAAGAGGGAGCTTCTTTCTAGGAATACCAATGCAGTAATAGGTTTCCATATTAGAATGAGCAAGACCGTTATCTGTAAGATTAAAAATCACTATTCTTTCCATCCCTTTCTGCAATTTTAGCTCTAATATTGTTAAGGTCAGTCTTTTTATTTTCCAATTTTTTTTCTACTTTGTTTTCTACTACATTATTTCTAATTTTATAGTTCATAATTTCAACTCAAATATTTTTTAATTCGATTACAGTTTTAAGTGTGCAAGCATTTTTACCAGCGAATACAAAGACAAAACCTTTGTGATAATAAATACGTTCACTGTTAGACTTGGTACGGAAACGACGCTTAAAAGCATACATTTCTTCACTGGTTAGCCCAATCTTTTCGTAGTTGTAAATAGTTATAGCATCAAGATTGATACCTTTGTTACGAGCGTTGCAAGCTAACTGACGAAGTTCTCTTTCATTCTTAATGCCCAATCTTTCCAGTCCACGGTCACGAGAATGAAAAGTTAGCTTGATTTTATCAGAACCAATTTTATTATGGAAATTACGATTATACATTTAAACAACTCCTTTCAATGGATTCACTTCATGTTTAAAGTATACCAAACTTAAAAGGAGTTGTCAAGTGTTTATTAAATTGATTCTGGGAATACAGCTAATCTTTCTCTAAGAGCTGCATACTCTTTTAAAATATGGTTGTAATTGCTAATAGCATCTTTTGTTTCTTCTTCTGCGGAATCAATGGTAAGAACCTCAAAAGTAGAATTATCTCCGTTATCATCAATTTTTAAACCAATAAGGTAATACTTCTGGTCTTTTTTCTGTTCTAAACAAGCTTGAGTCAAAGTCTTTTTTTGCCAATAACTAATATAAACTCTTAAAAAATATTCGATATAACTAATAAGATAAGTAGGAGTAGCTTCTTCTCCCATGATAAACCAATATTCGGTTTCACTTTCATAAGGATTAGGAACAGAAAAGGTGCGCTCATTCATCACGTCACGAATACTTGCTCTTTTTTCGTAAGCGAAACATTCTTCTTCGGTAGAAAATCTACGACCATCATCTGCAACCCAATATGTTTTTTCTTGAGCAGGAATTACTTCTTTTTCAGTTTTCATATCAATTAAGACCCTTCAAAATCTTTAATGACTTTATGATAAAATTCATCTTTTAATTCATTAGAAATGATGCCCATCTTATAAAAATGTTCATTTAGTTTAATGCAAGCTAATTTCATAAATTTTTCGTAATTAAATATCCATGTCCAACCTAAAATAATATTAATGATTGGAAGAGCACTTAGAATAAGAATTTGAATGATTGGAATTGCAGAGCCAGTACTGGATACTTTAATCTTAACATTTCTCGCGTCAAAGAAATTGTTTACATATTTTGTAATTTCTCTGACAAGATAAAAGAAAACTAAAACATCCAGAATAAAAACAAATCGCCAAAGGTTAATAATAATTTTAAGAATCATTTGTCTTTGTTTCTTTCTCCTTCGTTTCTTCAACTTCTTTCGGGACTTCTTTAAATTTTTTACAAAGATAAGATAAATGTCCCATAGAATTATAGGTGAATCCACTTTCAGGATGTCTTACACAATCCTTCCATGGACATTTCTTTTCATCACAACCAGTAAAAGGAAGCAAAGATATCTATCTATCACTTTTTGGAATATACATTTTTTCTCCTACACACATTATTTAATTATCCCTTAATTTGAATATAAGGAATAGAATCAGAACCACAATCAAAGTCCCATCCATTTTCAACAATCTTTTCAAGAAAAGTTTTATTGTTTGCCAATTCCCAAACAATAGAACTACAGCAATCTTTATGAATAGTATAACAAGGATGCTTAATATTTTTTTCAAGTCCAAGAGAAAAAAGACGCCCCATAATAACATTAAAGAAATAATTTACATCATTATTTTTAAAAAGCTTATTCCAAATTTCTGCGTCTGCTTTTGCTTTGGCGCTGGTAATATCAACCCAAGAACCATCTTCATTCTTCTGAAAAGTAGTGTCGTATCCTCTACATTTACAAAGTTCTTTAAAATGTTTATCATTGGTTAGAATTTTCCATAAAGTCGGAGTGAGCTGAAATTTTTCAAAACGAGCCACGCTACAACCCAAACTGGAATTGTGGTCAAGACGTTCCTCAATATAGCCAAAAAGTTTAGTAATGTTGGCTTTTTTATTATTGTTTTTATATTCTTCAAGATATTCCTGTTTAGTAAACATAGTTAAACAACTCTCCTTACTTTTTCGATTTGTACTTATATAATACTACAAGCAAAGAGAGTTGTCAAGTAGTTATTAAGTTTTCTTACCAATTTTATAAGGGTACAACTTTAATTCTTCTGGTAAATTTGTCCATTGAATAGCTTTTTCTTCAATTAGATAAGAATAATTTTTCTTTTTTGCTGATTTTTTATTTTTAAGATTTTTACTTCCACAACAAGGGCAATAAGTAAATTCTTTTTCAGGAGAGTATCTTGTAATAAATTCTGGATTAGACAAAATAGAAGTAGCATGAAGATATTCTCTACAATTTAAACAGTAAGAATAAAAAGCTCCATCATGGATAAATTTGATTACAAGCCAATCTCCATTACGAAATAAAACTTTATAACGAGAATCGCTACCATTGTATTGATAATCACTGAATTTTGCTTGTCGTATCTTCTTCCTTTGTTTCTTCGACATTTTCTTTATCCTTATAATAAATATAGCTTTTCTTCAAATTCACTTTAAATTAACTCCTTCTAATATACATACTAGTAGTAGTCCCTTGCATTAAATATGTTACTGTAGTGTTGGTTTTGTTTGCAATAATTTGATAATCTCTCCATGTTAAGAAAAATCTTTTATGAAAAATCTTTCTTACATCTTTTTCTGACCTATTTAAAAACTCAGCCCACTGCTTATATGAATAAGGACTTGCTTTCATTACTTCACTTGCTCGCTTTAATTTATCCATATAAGGTTTATTCGGATGAATATAATAGAATTTAATATAATACCAAAAACCAAGAAGTTTATTTTTAAAATTTTTCATGGCTTCTTTTTCCATTATTCTAAAGTATTTTCAAGAATTGCTTTTTGAAGAAATTCTTCCACAGTCTTTAAACAATTACTACATAAATCATAAGATTGAAAATCATCCCATCTTTCGCCGCCACGTTCAAAATGTCTTTTAATTTTCAAAACCTTCATATTGAAAAGATTTGAAATGGGCATTCCGCATCTATCACAAAAACATTTAGTTTCCATCTTGTTTTTCTCCTTATTTACTAATCCTATCTGCAATCGTACTTGCTACAAAACTATCTGGTTTAACAGTTGGTTCGTAACCAGCACCTTTCAACCACCCAACAATTTCTGGAATTACTTGACCACTTGGCCCAGCATATCCAGCATCTACATGAATCCCAATGCTAGTATACTTTTCATAGTCAAAATTTTCTTGAATAGATAAAGTTGCTAATTCATCAATTAACTGGTCAGTATAAGCAATGCTTAATTCAGTTTCTTTATGAATTTTTACTTTCAAATTTAAGATAATGGGTAGTTTTTGAATTTCATAGAAGAACTTACCACCTTTGCCATCGGTATAGACAGCAATGACAATGACGGCTTTTGTTTCATCTTTGTGATTTTGACTATCAGTACCAATGACAATATGATTATGTTCTGCTATATCTGTACGTTCTCTAATATAGTCAAAAATAATTTCGGCTATTTGTCTCATATTTACTCGTCCATATGTCGGACTAATCATATTATCATTCCTTTCATTTATTTTTAATGGTGTACAATAGTGTTAATTGCTTCAACTAACTGGTTCAAATGCTCCACTGTCTTAGTAGGAAATTTATAAAGTTTACCATCGCTAAGGAATGAATTCAGTTTTAATCCAGAATCAGAAGCCCACCAAAATTCTTCTTCTTTAAAAGGAGAAACATTAATGCTCTCTTCTTTGGATTCTTTGTTTTCCTTAAACTCTTTTTTATCCTTTTTAGTAGGAGGAGTTAAATCTTCAATCTCTTCAATTTCATAATCATTTTCGTTGAAGAACCAGTCAGCAGTACACTTTGCTTCAAAGCGTGTCTTAAAAGGATGAGCATCTTCCTTCTTACCAAAAGTACATTCATCATAATGCAAACCAAAAGCACTACAATAATAATTTTGCCCATCTTTAGGAAGGTTATGTCTTTCATTAGATTTGACACGAATAATGTAAAGTTTACTTGACTTATTTTTTTCTTTGAGATTTTCATTCAGCAAAGTGCCACATACAGGGCAATAATTAGCATGGACATAAAAATCACCATGGTCAATAAGATTCTTTTTGCTCGTAGCATTAATAGTGAATCTATAATTCTCACACCATTTGCACATATAGAAAAGACTCCTTTCAGTCTAATTTACTATCAATAGTATAAACCAAAAAGAGTCTGTTGTCAAGAGCTTTATTTAATTTTCTTTTGTTTTCTTATTTCACTTTGAATCTTAAACCAATAAATTGCTGCCATAACAAGAGTAATAGGCCAACAAAAAATCAAAGTTAAATAATGCAACAAGGTTACTTCTTTATCATTTTTATTAGTAGGACAATTATAAACATTATATGTTACTGCAAGCCCACATAAAAGATAAAGAGCAAAACCTATTAGAGACACATCATTCAATCTCATTGGTAAGCTCCTTTGCAAAGGAATAAAAAAGAACTGTGGTGCAAAATTTGTTTTTGGAGGAAACAAACAGGAACAAAATACGAAAAAGGAGGAGGCCTTATTAGCAAATCCAGTCTATTATAAGGAGGTAAATTGTACCACAGTTCTTATTATTATATTAACATACTCTTTCGAGTTTGTCAACTACTTATTAATTACTTTTTAAGAAGCATCTGATGAGAATAAAGAATTTGCATCTTTTCTGCTACGGATAAACTTCTGTTATAAGCATCATCATTATCAGCCAAACGCATTGCAAATTGATAGTCAAGGTTGTTTATGATTTCTTCCGCTAATACATAACCATAATGCGCATTTAAGCATTGATAAATTTCTTTACTATTAATACGGTATGCATCTAACATAGCCTTGATATAAGCCATTGCGGTAATTTCTCTATCATCAACTAAGTTGAGAATTTTCTCATAATCATGAAAAGTAATTTCAAGGTTTTGGGTTAACTTGTTTAAAAAATTGAGATTAATACTTTCTTTTTTGCAGATGGCTTTTAAATAATTATAAGAATAATCATTAAGAACGCCAATGCTCCAACATATGTCTTCTTTTCGGTTATCATAAACTTCTTTTGGATTAACAAAACCAGTTAAGATAATAGCTTTTCCTACAACTTTACCGTTGTCAAGTTTAGTTTTACCATAACAATTTGCCAAATCTTTTTTATTAACCAAAAGTTTTGCTTTAGCAACAACAACTAGTTTAACAGCAACACTATACCCATAACCATTAGTAACAAATGTATCATAAGAAATGTAATTATACCAAGTTAAAGCATCTTTTATAGTTAAACAAGCATGAAAACCATTGCCACAGTAATCTACTTTGCTAAATTCTTCTTCGCCTTCTGGCAAAGAATAAATTCTGTTCAGTTCGTATGCAAAGTTTCGACTAGGACCTATATATTTTACTTCTTTATTAGTAGGGTAATAGACCTTATAAAGAGCTTTGTAACAATCAATCCATTCCCATTCTTCTCCAACAGGGAAAGGAACATCTTCCATTTTTTCATATTCCCAAGTATTTCTGCTGAGAACTGTGTGATTAGGGAGATTATTCGTGTAAGATTCGCTGGAAGATTCTTCAAAATCTACACCAGATGCAGGGTAAGCTTCATATTCGAGAACAACCTTTTTTTCGGGCTTCTTAAAAAACATATTTTATTCCCCTTTCTTAAAATCTATAAAATTTGCGAGGAGTAATATTTTTCTCCATTTTTTCAATTAGCTCCCTAGATTTCTTAATTGCTTCATCCATTCTTGCATTAAATTCGTCACGAGAAATAGGCTGAAAATGGTCAAAATTTTTCGGATAATTTAAAAGGAAAAACAAATCAATGTCCTCATTATAATAAGGAGCTACATCAATTTCTGAATCTGTATAACAACCATAAGGTGTTTCATCTTCAAAATTGTTAATTTCAATACAACCCCATGAAGAAGAATAGTTAACTTCACATCTTCCTTCTAATAACTTGGGAGGTTGAACAATTATAATATAATGTCCCCGATGAATGTAACATTTTCCAATCAGCTTTGGAGCGAGTTCTTTCATAATATATTCATCATAAGATTTTCTCGTAAGTTCGTTTAAATCCTTATTAATTTCAGAAAGTTCTTTCTTCTTGTTTTCCAATGATGTCTTCCAGAAATTATCCATGTTACACCTCTATTATAAAAATAATAGTCTCATAATCAATATTAAATTAATTATGAGACTTTTATTAAATTAGCTAATTCAATAAATTGTGAAGACTTAGAAGTTATTCCCCGTTATATTACTTCCTACACTCATTGAAACTTTCCCGTTTGCGGCTACCCATTTCGACGGACAAGTGTTTAAAGTCTTCTGTAAAACTGCGAACAACCTACCCGTAGGTTATTCAAATACGATAATAAGCGCTCCGACCCCCATCGGATTCTTATTAAAGGTGAGGAATAGACAACGTTCACCTCACTATGAGCCGCTCGTCCTGACCTCTAAATGAAGTCACGCTCTTTTTCCAACATCTTTAGTTGGCATCAACCTACGCCACCGAGCAAGAATTCGGAAGCTAGGATTTCTGCCTACACCACCAAACTAAAATTCGGAAGGTAGGATTTTGTGATTCTTGCAAGAATTTCCTCCATTAACTTTCAGGAGGAGAGCTTATCGCTCTTAGTATCTTCATAGTTCCTATTCCTACGAAGGGTGCTTCTTTCGAAGTCATTGCATCTCAGCTATTATTGAATATTCAATTGTATGTCTTACAGGTAAGAACGTGATTTACCTATCAGGCCTGTTAGTATAAACCAAAAAGATTTTTTCTGCGCTCTATCGGGAAGAGTCTTTTCTCTTTTGGATAGCGGATAGAATCTTTTCTTCCTTTTTTCATACTTTCCCTTGGGACAATCTTAATATACCATAAGATTAGTTTCCTGTCAAGGGTTTATTATTTTTTTCTTGAAGAGTTTTTACCAGCTCTTCATAGGATTCAATAAGTTCTTTTTGTGCCTCTGCTTTCTCTTCTAAAGATTTAATAAGACTTTCTTTAGCCTCATCTAAATTTTTATGGGTTTCTTCGGCTTCTGCAAAAGCTTTTGAATAAGCGTGGATACCACCAATAATAGTTCCTGCTAAAAAGAAAATTGTTAAAACTCCAACAGCAAGAATAATGCACAAAACAACTTGAGTAGTGTTCATTTTCTTTTACTAACCTCCATTAATTTATTTTCAGGTTCAATTCTAAATTGACCCATTTCCCAGTCAAAGCCAAGTCCAACAGATTGAACTTTTTCATATGGCCTTCCACCCAAATTAGCTTCAAAATTTTCAATCGTAATTACTACTTGAGATTCTTTGTCTTGCTTCCAATATGGGTTTTCAGCCAGCTCGTTAAGAATATCTCTTAATCTTTCAACCGTCATTTTTCTTTGTCCTTTAAATAAAGTTTGAAAAAATGAATAGCAATCATAAACAAACAACCACTTATAAATAAACAAAAAGGAGTTAATATCTCTCCAGTGAAATTATCTAATCCTGCTATTCCAATTAAAATAAAATAATATAAATAGAATAAACAATTTGCCAAATTTGGATTTATTAAATGTTGATTTGATTTCATATAATCCAAAAATGTACGATGTCTTTATAAGGAGAAGTCCAGCTATCTTCTGTAAAATTAGTCCAATCTAAAATACATCGAGTAAAGAATCGCTTGCATCCACTAATTGTTCCCCATCCATTAGGAGATTCATACTGTTTATATTTATCTGGAAATCTTTCAAGCTCTTCTAACCCATGGACAATAAAAGGAATAACATCTTTTACAAGACCGTTATCTTCTTCATTTTTCCATTCTAAGCCTGTTGACTTTCGAATCATTTCACGCAAATTCCAAGTTGTATTTGCTTCACAATTTCCGATGTCAGCCCAAAGTTTAGGGTCATCTTTACACTGAACTCTATAACTAATATCGTAACTCATTTTATCACTCCTTTTTATATTCATCTGGAAGAAAACTGAAAATATGTGCAATTACATCTACAGTCCATCCGTTACCTAAAGCTTTTCTTGCCGCACTGTCTGGAATCATGTTAAGAAAATCATCAGGAACAGTTTGTAAACGACACATTTCTTTTGTAGTATAATATCTAAAAGGTAAATTATTTTTAAAAGCATCTGGATGTCTACCAATAGGAAGTGGCGTAAGAACATTATCCTTGTCTACAGTAGTGAGACAATTTGATTTGTCTGTATTTGTAGCGCGGACTTCAAGACATTGTGTAATAGGAATTGTTTTATCAGTATCTTTTCTATGCCCGTTTTTATCTAATCTACGACCAACAATAGTGGCTTTATTTAATCTACGCCCTCTAATTGCCGCAGGATTAGGAAATTCAATATCTTCAAGAATATCTTCCAGAGCAATATTTTTATCTTCGGGAAGTGTTACGTTAGGGATATTAGTCCAATAAAGTCTACGTCTGTTTTGCGCTGAAACAAGAGAAGAATTAATTTCAATGGGTTTTACTCCAAGATAAGAAGAAATAATATCTTGCCATTCCTTCTTCATTACAACATTTTCAAGGAGAAAGTATTTAGGTTGACATTCCTTAATTGCTCTCACATATTCAAAGAAGAGCTTGCTTCGAGGGTCATTGAAATTAAGTTGTTTACCCGAGGAAGAAAAGCCTTGGCAAGGCGAACCTCCGATAATTAAATCAAGTTTCCCTTTATATTTTGTAAAATCTTCTTTAGTTACATCTCCATGATGAACTACATCAGGGAAATTTGTTTCTGTAGCTTTAATGGCGTTCTTTTCAATTTCATAAGCATCATAAGAATCAATCTTAATTCCAGCTCTTTCAAGTGCAAGATGACCGCAACAAATACCATCAAACAAAGATAAAACTCTCATTATCCGTAAAAACCTCCTTTGGACGGGTCTCTTCTATAATTAGGACAAGGTATATCATTTAGAGGGTCTCTAAAACAGTCTATTCCCCAACTATGAATACAATTATTACACCAAGCAAGTTGAAAATGATAATTAGAAATAGGAGGATTTTTAGGCTCTTCGGGTATAACAGGTGCTTTCTTAGGAGTAGTAGTATTTGGGTCAGGTTGAACATTCATATCTTTCATAAGTTTTTCCTTTTCAACTTTCTCCCAAGCATCCATAGCTGAATTAAGAAAGTCAAGAGTATGCTCATCATAACCTAAAATCTTAAGCTCTCTAATTAAATCTTCATTGCCAATTTTCTTTAAAACATTTGGAAAAGCATAAAGTAAAACTTGAACGCGACCAAACTCTTTACGCCATTCATTATACTCTTTTACAGTCATTAATAATACCTCGTCTTTCTACCTCAAATTTAAGTTCGCTTACCGCTACTGTAACTGGCATAGATACGAAATGGTCATAATAATCTACTGCCTTAGAAAAATAGCTTCCGTACTTAATAGGCCAATTCTCTTTGTTTTTTGGAGGATTCTTTTTTTCAATCTCTTTTAGCTCTGACGCAGCCGACCAAAGTTCTGCATTAGTTAAATTACGAAAATAGCCCATAATAATACACCTTTCACTTAATATAATTGTGATTGTATATAAAGAATAACACAATTTTCTTTGTTTGTCAATAGAAAACAATAAAAAAAGAGAGGGAATTACCCCTCTCTTAATTTATTTTTAACTTAGGCAAAAGCCTTAGTCTCAACAGCGTCATAACGCTTAGTCAGAAGAACATCCATAAGCGCATCCCAAGGATTAGTCTTGCCAGACATTACCATCTTAAGCGTATTTACACTGAAACCACTAACCATAATGCCATAATCATTCTTAGTCATGGGAAGACCGTTACCAGTAGTACCGTTTCCACATACATTCCAATAAATAATCATAGGCATTGCATATCCAGCGTTCTTGTACTTCTGCTCAATGGACTTAAGGAAAGCAGGAGCTTCCTTAGCAGTAGCACGAGTGCTGTTATAGCCCCAATAACCATAACCACTGCCAGTATTAAGAGTACGAATATTTACCATAGAATCCCAACCACCATCACTGATAATCAGAATATTCTTAGGCAAATCACTCTGAGGAGAATGATTCTTAATTGCGGTATCAAGAATCAGGTCAAATACTGCTTCAAGGTTGGTATTAGCAACCTCGTTGTGACGAGCAGCTTCCCTAAGATTTTCATACAAAGAGTCGTGATTCACATTAACCATCTGAGGACGTGCAGAGAAAGTAATGTAACGACCCTTATATGCACCCTTAGCACGCTCTGCAAAGTAAATTGCAAGAGAGTTAGCAACCTCAAGAGCAGTCATACGAGTACGACCCACAGTAGCACACATAGAACCAGAACCATCTGCAACAACAATAGTAGAACTATCGTCGGTTACAAGATTGGGAAGAGACTTCCACATACCTTCGAGGGCGGCATCACGAGAACGAGGATAAGTATTCCATTCGTTTTCACAGTACTTGTGAACAATGTCACAAGGATTAGATACGGAAGAATTAATCTTTGCCTCGCCCTTAATAAGAGCGTTCAAATAGGCACGACGGCGCTCCTCATCATTACGAAGGAAAGCCTTATTGTAATTAAGGTTTGCCTTAGAGGGAACAGTCTCATAATCAATGCTCTGCCAATTCTGAGAAGACATCTTACGCTCAACAACGTCAAGGTGCTTACGAAGAGCAGACAGACCCTTGCGATACTCACGCTCAGTCAGACCGAGCATATCCATAGTCTTAAGACCACGCTTACGAGTATCATGGCTATGAGAAGAAGCACTATCAAGCCACTTCGCCATAAGGCTAATGGACTTGCCCTTCTTCATATTAGCCATATCTTCCTTCCACTGCTTACGAATCAGTTCACGAACAACAGGCTTAGTAATGGGATTATCCATGACAGCATAGATATAATCCCAACGGGAATACTCAGGAATCATGGGAATCAGGTTCGCCACAATCTGAGCACCACCATTGTTCATCATATCCTTAAGGCAAATCTGGAAGAGACGGCGCTCACCCTGACCCTCACGGATATCGCCAGCATAGAACAGCCAACGAATAGCGAGACGAGGATTCTCAGAATAAGCTGCACGGAACTTCTTCACAATATCACCATCGGGAAGGCTACGAAGAGCAGAGATGGAAGTGTTAATATCAAGAAGAGCAGAACCAGAAGACTTGTAGGCAATAGCACCATTAGAAGTGTACTGCTTATCAGCAGGAAGAGTAGGAACTGCAACCTGAGTGTAGTAGCCCTTGGCAGTATTCTCAACCTTGTCCATGAAAGAAGCCTTACGGCTAACTCGGTTGGACTTAGTAACAGGCTTTTCAGGCTTAGGAGCCCAAGCCTTAGTGTTATTCTTCTTGTTAGGATTGTTGTAGTTATACATAATTTTCTCCTTTTCTAAAGGACTAGACTCTTTTTGTCCTTTTTTCAAAATAAAAGTTTTTTGTAGTTTGCTGTGAGAGTCTAACTACTTATGACAATAGATACTATAACAGATGTATCTTAGTTTGTCAAGAGGTTATTAGAATTATTTTCGTCTTTTCCTAAATTTTTTTCGAAATTGTTTATAAAAAGCTGTTTAGCATTTTGAGCTTTATAGCAAATATCATTAGTAATAGCATCTTCTATTCCTTGAAACAATGAAACAAGGGGACATAAAAGTTCTCTTTCATTTTCATTATCTGCTAAAGCATCTCTGCTTTTTGCAATAGAAGTAAGCTCTCTTATAATAATATCTTTTGTTTTAAATTCTAATTTTGTAGTAATTTCACCATCAGATTTGTCAGCAAGTTTTTCAAATTGCTCTTTAGATAGGTATTTTTTATTTATTGTTACCCAAACCTAAATTTCTCCATTGGTATCTACTAAAATTGGAATATCTGTTCTATCTTCTGCTCTATTTGCTAATTTTCTTATCCAAGTCTAATAAGCTTTCTATCCCTCTTGAGTCTAAAGCCAATTAATATCAACCATATTATACCCTCTTATACCCAATTATACCCTTATTCAGATTTTAAAAGATAAATTTTAATTCCACCTTTCTCGAATTCATACTTAGCACGAGGAATTTTTACTTTTAAAGTACCAGTTTCCTCATTAGAATCCTGATTTACAATAGGCAAGATAAAATTTAAATTAACTGTATCATCAAAATTTTTCTCCATATTAAATTCTTTTGGTTCGAATTTAATAAACATTTTAGATTTTTCTGAACGAGAAAAATTTAAACTAAAATCAGATGTGTTATTCAATTGATAGAGGTTGTGCTTCAAACATGCGGTTAAACCACAATATCCTCTAATATTGGCATATTCACATGAAATGCCTTTTTCATTACAATACCCTTTAACGGGATAATCAATTGTATTAATCATTATTAATTTCCTTTAAAGTAATATTCGTAATGCTCTCCATCCCAAAGAGGATGTTTAACATTTTTTTCAATACGCCAATCATAATATTCGCCATTTTCATCCACATAAGCAACACAACAATCATCATCAACGTCACAACCATTATCATTGCCAGTATAAATACAACTTCTTGGGTCGAAAAGAAAACGCTTTAACTTATCATCATCTTCAAGAATTTCATTAATAAAAGGAACAAGTTCTCCTGCATGGTCTACAGAACCGCCATTATTCCAAAATTCCCAATCACCATATTTGCTTGTTGCTCTTTTATAGTCAGGGACAAAAATTTTAATCTTAAAATCTTCTTCAAGCTTACGCCTAAATTCTTTTGCTTGAGCACCTAGGTCACAGTCAAGCATAGCTGTGTAAAGGTAAGAAACCTTATCTTCTGTAGAAGAATAACAGCTTCTTTCCCAACCATAATCTTCATCTGCATTAAAATTTAAATAAGCTGGAATATGTTTGGGACCATAATCATCTTTTGAAATAACAAGAGAATGACAAGAACTTGAATTAGTTTCAAATACGTTCTTACGAATTTGTTTCATTGTCGTTTCCTCCATTCAAATCTCTCAAGAACTGATACATTTCAGTAACAGTCTTATTGCCAACATCATAGCGATGATTTACATCACAAGAGTTACAAGCAAATTGCATTTCTACTGCATCAATGTACATAGAAGCACTAGACATATTATCATAGTCTTCACCCATATACATAGTATTCCAATCTTCCTCAGACATAAGACGCTTAGGCTCAAGCTGTTTAATAGCAAGATTGTCAAAACTAATAACAGAGAACCACTTCTCATCAATCATACGACCAAGATTATCATAGATTGCCTTCTGCTTATTTGCTACAAGTTCCTTAGCCCAATCTTCTTTAACATACTCTTCACCACGACGAACAGTCTTGTAGCCAAGAATAAGAATCTTAAGACCACGATTCTTAAGAGCACGAAGAGTATCCATCGTTACAATACCATTAATAACATGGAGAACAAGATTTGGATACTTAGAAACAGTCTTAAGAAATTGCGGCTGAAGAGGGTCAACAAGAGAGACACCAATGCCATAGATGAGCTTTTCGCTAACAAGCTGTTCAATAAGCTCCTGATTCTTCATAAAGGCAAACTGATGAACAGTCATGTTAGGAATAAGATTCAATTCCTTACATTTGCGAAGGAAAGGAATCAAGTCAGGATGAGAAAGTGGGTCTCCACCTCCGATTGCAAGCTCGGTGTATTCATGGAAGCTTTCAAGAACCTTGATACCCTGCTCTCCAAGGATATCGCCATGCTTACCAGTTGGAGTGCTATTTTCATGACAATTACTTACCAAAATATTTTCGACAAAATAATTGTGATTATCTTTTACTTCAATATTATAAACTTTTCCACTATAAGGAATTCTTTCGATAGAATCAATTTTCATTTTCATCTTCCTTACTATCTAAAATATGTCTTTTATGAAATTTAGGGTCTACTTTATCATGACAAGATTCACATACTACTAATCCAATATCATGAGAATTGTGATAATCTACAATAGCCTTTTCAAGTTTTAAATAGTCTTCTGACATATATTCAACTTCTTGACCATTTAAACCTAATTCTTTTAGAAATCTTTCAAATATTTCTATAAAGGGTTCTTTATGATGAACGTGCAAATATCCCCGTCTTGCCCCACAAACTTCACAGGTATAATTAGTTCTTTCAAAATTTGCCTTTTTCCAATCTCTTAAACGAATTCGGATATAATTCTATAAAGAGCGAGTTCCTTTAAAACTTTTTCTTTCTTTGCCTCGGGGATATTTTAATTCACCTGATTCCAAAAGCTTTTTAAGAGTTTTTTGTTTTTTGTCTTTGCTATCTGGGTTATTCATTGGATTATTATTTTTCATACGCTTAGATGCTTCTTTTCTATTTTGTTCTTTGCGTATTTCTTTTTGCTGTTTGTCTTGTTCCTTTTCTTTTTCTTTCTAACAATATTCTTCCCAAGTTAATTCTTGTTCGTAAACAGGATTGTTTAATTTCATCCTTAAAGAAGCTTCAAGATTATTCTTCTTTTTGCATTCATCACAAGTATACGCAGGATTGTTTTTGAGATTTTTTCTGGTTACTTTTTTAGTAACTGTTTTTAAAATTTTTCCGCACTATCTACATATAATATTTTGCTAAAATTCTTTTAAAATATGCGGTTTTTCTTTTATACATTCAGGACAAAGCTCTTTACTTTGTTTTGCAGTAGCCTAATATTCTTTCCCACATTTCTAACAAATGTAAGTTTTAGTTTTATTTTTATACTATATACGATGCCACTCTTTTCGACATTCGTTATTAAAACAAACAATGGTTCTACTATCTCTTGTTTCAAATTCCTGCTAACATATTTGGCACTACTTAATCATAAAGCATTACCTCATCATTGGTTGTCAAAAAGCCAGCTTCTACCCAACCTCTATTAATAGTATAAATCTTATGATTAGGAGTACAAATAATAGTTTTATCTTCGACTGTGATTTTAATTAATTCTCCATTATAATCACGTTCATAAAGTTTAACGACAGGCTTCAATTCTTTAATATGATTTTCCAAATTATAAGAATCAACAATATCTCCGATATTCACTTCTTCAATCGGGACATCGTTTCCATTAACTTTTACTTTTACTCCAGCAGGAAAACAGAAACTACAACCCTGTGCGCAATTATTAGTAATTTTATAATCGCAACACTCTGGAAAATCAGCCTTGAAAAAGGTCAAATCATTTTCACGAGTCTTGGTTCCATTTGCCAAGTTGATGGAAACCATATAGTTGCCGTTCTGGTAGGTTTTAATATTATCCATTTTATTTTCTTCCCCTTTCTTTAATGCTCGACGCGAGGGTTGTCCTCCATATACTTCTTTACCTTGTCTCCATCGTAACGAGAGGGACAAGCATTACAAAGGTAAGAACCATAATATTCACAAGCATGAACCTCTTCCTGAGACTTTGGAGCAGATTCACAATTCAGGTGGTCATATGCGCAATAAATCTTCATTATTTTTCTCCTATTTACTATATTTTCGCAACTTTTTCAATAAAAACAAGTTCTAAAAAGTAGATTTTCGATTAAAATCAACCCAATAAAACTTCATTTTTATTCGTTTCCTTTCTCTCTAACAATATAAATGTCATTTCCTTTATCTTCAAGAATCTCATAATTCTTTATAAAATCTAAAGGAACTTCTTTTTTTAATTGTACCATATATCTTTCTTCATATCTTGGATTAAAGGCATCCTTGAAACAAATAAAGGAAAGAATACCTAAAAGTGTCAGCATTACAAGGCCAAACAAAAATGTTGGCATTTCTTTGTCTTTAATACAAAAGACAAGCAAAACAATTAAAGTAATACAACCAATTGCTGTAATAATAGCAGGAATTAAATTACCAATAAAACTACCAGAAATACAAATAGTTTCAGTAGTAATTAGATTAACACCATCAATCATCTTTGTCAACCCTTTCTTTTAATGTGTAAATTTTTCCTTCTCTGGAAACAATGTAATTTTCTTCAAGTTTTTCATATTCAGTTAAAGAAAAATGGTCGGGGTCAGTAAATCTAACTTCATAAGAGATAATTTCTACTGGATGTTTCATTGCATAAATATTGAATCCTGCAATTACACTGAAAACAATTATTGCTGGAATAACAAAACCAATTCCATCCATTGACCCACATCCTTTAAACCAATCTACAATATATGTGCATATGCAAATAATTCCAATAAGCACAATAGCAATAGAAATAGCAAGAACAAAAGGGTCTCCGCCTTTCGTAGTTACAACTGTATTAAGAATTTCAATGGCTGGATTATTTTCAATCGACATTTTCTTTCTCCCTAATTACATAAGTGTTGTCTTTTTCATTGTATTCAAGAACTTCATATTTCTTAGTAAATTCATTATAGCTAACTTCATCGGAAATCGTTACAGTATATTCTGTATCGTAAACTGGATTGAAAAAACAATTATTAATACCTTTGCTTACAAGAATAGAAGAAAAGAAAAGACAAACTCCTAAAATAATAATATTTAAGCTGTTAAAAACAATTTTAAAAAGCTTATGCGGAGTAGATTTCGTAATTTCAAAACCAGCTTTTAGAAGTTGGATTGAACAAAACATCAAAACACAAGCAATCGCACAACAAAGAATAAAAATAGGAACGGTTACATCTTTAGTCACTTCTGTACTAATAATATTAATTCCTTCGAGCATAATCATATCTCCTTTCGAGTAATTAAATTATACCCTATAAAAACAAATAAGTCAAGGAGTTAATAAAAAATAATTTCCTTGACTTATTAAAGTTTCTTAGTTATTTAGTTATAACCATAAGCACAAGTAATAACAAGCTTGTCTCCGCTAGGGGAAGTATAGCGAGAAGTTTCGGTTTCAAGTCCACCGTTACTACAATCTTGCATAAATTCTTGATAGGTCAAACCATCTTCTTCAAAAGAAAAGCTCTTTTCCTGTCTGCGTTGCTGGGCAATATAATTATAAGTATACTCGTCTCTTTCTGCCTCTGTAAGTTCAGACCAGTCTTTGTAATATTTTCCTTTGCATCTGGTATAATATTCTTCCGCTTCTTTCTTATCTTGCCTAGTAATTTTAATGGAATTTTTAATAAAAGTTTCATTCCATTTATTAAAAAGCAATTTGCCATCTTGCCAGTCTTTATACTCATCTTCGGTACAAATAGCAAGTGTATGAGTAGAAGAAGAATTCGTTTCAAATACATTCTTACGAATTTGTTTCATTTAATTTACCTCTTTTAAAATTTTGGACTCTACTAATTTACTCATTTGATTTTCATATTTATCAATAATCATATCAAGAAAAGGAAAGCTATGCCCATCATCTTGAGCTCTGAAAAAAGAAGTGTACGGTTGGCCAAAATCATCATCAATGACTTCAAGATTATCAAAATCATTCCAAGATTTAAGGTCATAAAGGTCAATCGCTACATCAAAACTAAATTCATACGAAATTCTTTCTTTTTTGGAGTTAAAAAGACAAAAATGATAAGTCATCCAATAATGGCTCAACTTTTTAGGTTCTCTCCAAAACCCATTTTTAAACCCCGTATTAGTAAGAAGAGAAATTTGTTCTCCTGTAGTCAAAGAAAGAAAATAATCAGATAATTCATAGCGCTTCATCTTGCGCTTAGTCCTCATGTTTGGAGTTTGCATCTTCTTTCTCCTTTTCCAGTTGAGCTAAATATTGCTTGTGCCATTTTTCTTGTTCTTCAGCATAACTATCATGGATGATTTTAGAAGTATCTACCAAACCAGAATCTTTAATATGGAGCCAGCAATTATATTCATCGCCATCCACAACTACAATATATCTCTTGTTAGTTAAAAATTCCTCAAGAGATACATTATAATACTTAAGCCAGCCCTCAATTTGATAGTCATCAGTACCACCATAGTTAGGAATGGGTTCATCTGTCTCTACATAGTCTTTAACGTCTGAATTCCAAACATAATCTTTGGTATCAAATTCAAAATCTGTGAATCCATCAACATATTTCTTACAGATTTCTCTACAGTCATCTACAAGATTACCATTAGAAGAAGCAATTGCATATCTCAACTTGTCTTTGAAAGTCACAAGCATATCAAAAGGAGAGCGGTAAAATTCAAGAGAAGATTCCCATAACCTTACGATACCCTTCTTGGTCACATAAAAATTTTTATTAATTTCTTCTCTGGTATAATGTTCATTATCAGTCGTAATTACGAGAGAATGACTTGAACTACTATTAGTTTCAAAAACATTTCGTCTAATCTGTTTCATATTATCTCCTTAAAATCCAGTCTGAGCACTTCTGAAAATCAAGGTGTTACTGACACCTTCAACCTCTGCAACAATATCATCATACTCTTTACCATCATAAGTGTACTTGCCGTTGCTCTTCTTATTGACACGAATATGTCCGTCAAAGTTTTTAATAATAGTAGCACAATGCTTAGGAAGATTAAGGTCAGGGTTATATGCAAGAACTTCGCTCATAAGGAAAATACCAACCTGACCAGAATCGGCGCAAAACTCTCCAAGCTTTTCCTTAGTCAAACTATTGTAAGTAGTACATGACCAATCACCATAAATAGTGTCGCAAACAATAGAAGTTTCAATACCAAGTTCCATCATGGCTCCTCCACAGCAACACTTTTCCCAGTCATCTTCCTGTTCTTTTTCCCACTTTGTTACAGCTTCGTTATAAGCTTTATTTTCAGCTTCGTAAGTGGGAGAAATTGCAACTCTACGGATATTGGGGTCTTTTGTCTTTTCTCCTTGAATCCATTTATCATAAGATTCTGCTGCTTCTACAATATTGAAAGGCTTCTTCATATTAACCCAAGTGACATCTTCGTACATATCAGGAGTAAAATAACCTTTGTGTCCATCCCCAACAATCTTATATTTGGAATAATAATCTTCCATCTTAGGATAAGTATTATAATTCATCTTGCGGTCTTCGCGGATAATATAACAAGGGTCAGTAATGATAATATCACCAACAAAACGGACAAAGCGATTGTACTGATTATAAATGTTCATAAAAACACCTCTCCTTATTTTTTCTACTAAAAGAATATCATAAGGAGAGGCAAATGTCAAGCGTTTATTAAATTGTTTTGTTATTTTTTATTTAATTACTGAAGGGAAATCTCATCAATAATTTCAAACTGACTCAAATCATTAGCATCAAACTTCTTGTCCTGTTCGCAATACATAATACCCACAAGACCAAGAGCACCAAATTGATTAGGAAGAGGCATAATCTGATATACACGATAAATCTTTCCATCAATTGAGTTCTTCTTCTTACACTTAAACATACAACTATTGTTAGACATTTATAATACTCCTCAAAATTTCAATTTTGTTCTATCTTGTTTTATTTTTGTATTAATAATTAATGATTATCGTTGTCGATATTCAAACTATAACATTTATTAAAAATATAATCTTCTAGTGTAATTCCATCTCTTGCAAAAATATAATACATCCCTTCAAGAGAAACATAATAATCAAGACTTTGATGGTCTACATAACCATCTGCATCAGGACTAATTTTAATTCCTATAATGTGAATATCATGCTTAGAAAGAGCATACTTTACATCATTTTCAAACTTTTGGAAATCATCAGATTCCATAACTTCTTTAATAGCTTCTTCTTTATCTTCTCTACTGCTCCAATTAATATTGTAACCTTGGAAACAAGTTATAGCAGTTAAGATATATTCAAGTTTAGCTATTGCGCTATTTTCATCCAATTCAGAATCCCAATACCAACCAAAAGTTTCAAAATTTAATTTTAAATATTTACCGTAACCATTGTGACCATAATCTTCTTCAATATAATCATCTAACTGAGTATAATCATAATTGTCTTCATCACTAATACTCAATGAATGAATACTTGAAGAATTAGTCTCAAAAACATTTTTCCTAATTTGTTTCATTAATACCTCACCCGACGTAGCTGGTCAAAAATTTCAATCCGCTTATTAAAACCTAAAGACCATAACACATCTTCCATTAAACTATCCATTGCTCTATGTCCCCAACCATTTAAAAGAGTTGCATCACCTTGACATAAATCTACAATCTCTTGCGCTTTTTCGGCAAATTCTTCTGGCGTAAAAGGAACAACTGTTTTACTTTCTAATATTTCCAATCATTAAAGTCTCCAATCTTGGCTAACTTTTAGCCAGCATCATAAATCCTCGAAGGGATTTTGCCACTATCCTTTTCAGGAACATAGCCATCATCTCTATTAAATTGTACATCAGGTTCAAACAGAGGTCGAAAATCTCCATCACCATCACTATAGAAACCAATTAAAGTAGAATGTCCAATCTTTCCACAGGCTTCCATATAACGTAACATAGAAAGAAAAGAATCAATCCATCTTTCTTCCATCGTACACTTAATATTAAAAGTTTTTTCCATTTCAAAAACTCCTTCAATATTTTTGTAAATAAAGTATACCACAAAAAAATAAAGTTGTCAAGAAGTTCTAAAAACTTTTTTGACAACTTTATATTAAATCAATTTAAGTTACAAATCATGTTTCTTATAATAATTTTTGGGAAGTCTATGAGCGGACTCAAACTTTCCACCTTTTAACAAATTATGAAATTCTCTTTTCTTGTGTTCAGGCGTAAGATACTGGTCAATCCAAGAAAATTCAGGGTGTTCTTTCTTATATTCAAGTCTATCATTCCAAATTTCCTGATGCCTTTTTTGACAAAAAGCATACCATTCAGAATGGCTAAGACCGCTGTAATCAACTATGGAAACAGAAAAAGAAATTTTATCCAAATACTGCATAAGTTCTGTTACAGTATTAAAAGTTTTTTTGAAAGAATATTCTTGAGAAATATTCCTTTTGTATTTTTCTTTGTTATGACGAAGAAACTTAACTTCAAACATTTTCTTTCTCCTTAAACATATTTCTTTTTATCTGCTCTAAAATTTCCTACACAATAAACGCTAACACGAATGTTGCCTTATCCATTTACCTTCTTACGCCAAATAGAGAAGTTCCAAACCACCATCGGAAATCTTTTAGAGGATTGCTCCCACTACCTTTAAGCAAGTTTAGTTCGTCGTAGCAATCTGCGTTGGTGAAACGCCTTACAACCAAATTAATTACATAATGCTTGCTACATCTTGTCTTAAGCCTTTTCTAGTTCGCTAAAGTGTTACCTTTAGCTTAGTTATATAATAGCACTTAACTTTTATTTTGTCAAGTACTTATTACACACTTTTAAAAAATTTTTTTAAAGTCTCTGATGTGTAACTGGGTCAAACCCCTCTTGTTCAGAAATATCTAAATATTTATTATATTTTTCCTCATCTAAAGGAGAATGTTCCATAAGATAATTAACATTTTTCTCGATGCCTTCAATCTTCTTTTCTATGTTTTTAATCTTTTCTTTATCGTATTGAATATGCTTAATCTCCCATTTAACACCAAAAGTATAACAATATCCAACATAAACAGAGAAGGCTATTACTAACACAATATACGACAATATACTTGTCGTATGACAAGTAGTTAAATAATGTGCTCCAATAAAAAAATAAAAAGCATTAAGAATTAATCCTAAAACACCATGAAACTTTTTATTATTGTTTTCCATCGTTTGTATTACATCAGCCCCCTCCTCTTTAACCATTCATTGATAAATACCATTAAATTATTTTTTGCGGATGCTAAAGAATCATTCCAAGTCCATCTTGGGGGAGAAATAGAATTATAATATTTCTTATAAACCATTGCTTTAATTGATAAATGCAAATCTTTTTCTTCTTGGTCTATAGAAATTTCATCGTTTGGAATTAAAGTAAATACAAGTCCTAAATGACTATATGTTGTAATATCTTGGAGACTGTGAAGCAATTCTCCTTGCCATCTTTCCCATTGGGGCATATTTCTTTGTCTCCTTTCTTTTTACTTTATTTTATTAACAATTTAGTTAATTGGAGGAAACCAATAATATCCTAAAATATCATCGTTCTCAGCTTTTGTCTTGTTTTTATTATTGTTTATTTCTGTAAAGTCAATTACCTTTACTGGCTTCTTAGGATTATTTTTTTCTTCTTTTTCTTCTTCCTGTCTCTTTCTTGTAAGAGCAATTACCTTTTTATAGTAATCAGAGTCCTGCAAAAGCTTTTGAGCAATAGATTGATAAGTAGCCATATTGGTTTTATAAGTTTCTTCTAACTTTTGCATTTGCTCTAATAGACGTAAATAAGATAAATAATTCTTACAAGTGCAATAATAGGTATCTTTCTCTCCAGCAATCATTGGCTGAGAACAGAATTTGCACTTTGGAATTGGTCTATTTTCTAAAGAAGGAGAAGAATTTTCATCCTTCCCCCCTTTAATTACAGTAAGATTATTTCTATCCATCTTAATTACTTATTATTAGTTCCAAGCACTCCACGTTCTGCACGGTCTTCAACTCTCTTGTTCATCCAGAGCAAACACTCTTCGAGATGAGTAAGTGCAATCGCATTCTCACGACAAGCAAACTCGCCAGACTGAAATCCCTGAAGACGGTCACGAACAATCTCAAGAAGGTCTGTATCAAGAAGTCCATGAATTGAATCCATTTCCTTGCGAGGACCATTCTGGAAAGCAATAGAGTAGGGAGTCTCATTACCCTGACCATCAGTTACAACAATATTGTAAACATGATTGGCATTACCAATGCCCTTTTCATCTACTGCATACACAGTATTAAGATTGTTTCTCTTCTGAATTGTATTAAGTTTACGCATTTTATTTTACCTCTTTTAATTATTAATTAATTTACAAACCCATTGTACAGACTCAACAGAATCAGTTTTCTTATAAATCACACAAGCAAGAACTGCTTCATCAAAATCTACAAAATAAGTATTACAAACATGAATCTTATTTTCTTTGTCTTTATAAGTGGGAATGTAATAAATTTCCTCTTTACGATTGATTCCTGTGACAATGCACATATCTTCGCCAATCATCGAGCCAAAAAAACGCCAACCATCAGAATTCTTGGTTACTGCATTTTCAAACTCGGCAACTTTCTTTTCATTCTCTTGTTCACGCTGATACATTCCATAAACATGATACTTACGAATCTTAGGAGTCTCAGGAGACAAAAGAGTAGAGAAAAATTCCTCGACTTCTCCGTATGTAATTGCATTGTTAATTGCCATAACAACTCTCCTTTCTATTTGTTTAGATATTACCATAGATATCTTTTCTTGTCAAGCATTTATTAAAAGATTCTACAAAAAAATGTGTAAAAAAAGGAAGAAGCCATTCAACCTCTTCCTCTTTTTGGAGTGAATTTGTGAAAATTTTAAATGAACTGTTTTTTATTTTTAATTACTTACAACCAAAACGCTTCTTGGAAATCGCTTCAATCGAAGGAATCTTTTCAGTGTTGATGCTCTTCTTAGCACAATAATGTTCAATGGTTGCAACCAGAACTCGTGCATCAAGAAGCATTGCAAGAATCTTACGGTCAAATGCTCGATGATACTTTTCAAGAGCCTTACCACGAGCAAACTCCTTACCAATGTCCTCAACGAACTTATCACCATCAGCATGGTTTACCTTCGCCTTACCACGATAGCTGTTTTCAAGAAGAGTGTTCTCCCAAATACCTTCAAGAGAAATAGTCTTCATATCAGCCTTTTCACAAAGACGAGTAATAACATGCATTGCATCAAATGCAGTATCAGTTACCTCAGCCTTGACTACGCCACCACTCTCATAAACACCATAAGCAATAGAAGAGTTAGACGGTCGGGAAATGTCGTTCTTGCAGTTGTCGCACATAATTTTTTGTCTCCTTTAATTTCTTTGTTTTACTTTAGTTTTTTTGTTTACTTTGTTTTTTTGTTTACTTTGTTTTTGTTTTTATATAAAAGAGGGAATTAAGATTTGTTATTTAATTCCCTCATTATTTGGCAGAGGAAGTGGGAGTCGAACCCACATCTAGGATTTTAGAGACCCCTGACTTAGCCGTTAGCCGATTCCTCATGGCACTCCTAGAGGAATTTGAATCCCCAACCCAAGGATTAGAAATCCTTTGCTCTATCCAATTGAGCTATAGGAGCTTATAGGCTAGACTCATTTTTCAAAACATTTGTAATCCCAAATCACAAGTCTCTAAATAATTGCTGTAAGAGTCTACTTTATTTGAATTTGCTACCGTTGGTGGTGAGAGAGAGGCTCGAACTCTCAACCCTCCGATTATAATGGTCACGAAAGTAAGATTTGAACTTACATCCTTTGCTTTTCTTAAGCTATTTCGTGGTCGGAAGCTCTAACCGATTGAGCTATCTCACCATATAAAATCCTAGACACTTTAAAAATCTAAAAAAGTATTTATTCCAATTAAATATATTTTCCAGTATTTTTATTTTAATTGCTGTTAGTGTCTACTTCTAGCATTTTTTAACATTACAGAACTAAACCCTTTATTTTTTACCATCATAATTTGCAATAATATCTGTAAAATAAAATTTTGCTGTAAGGGTTTACTTTTAAATCATCAATAACTTACCATCTTGTTTGTAGTACTCCAAACAATTCAATCTTGCACCGTGGGGGATTCGAACCCCTTCTTAAGCCCTCCGTCGAGTGACTCCAACCTTGGTACGGCACTTATAAACTAGACGCATAATACTAACAAAGGAGAATCATGAAAGCATCATAAACTAATTAGCAAGGAACAATACCATAAATCTTTTTTTTAATAGAACTTGATTTTATTATTGTTTGCTGTAAGCGTCTACGTTAAACGATAATTTGAATTGTTGCTTATGGCAGGGATGGAAGGATTTGAACCTTCGAGTCAGGGAGTCAAAGTCCCTTGCCTTACCGCTTGGCTACACCCCTATATATTTTTCCTTAGCTGGTGGTTCCGATTCGCCCATCCAGAACTCCCTACTTGAGTGCCATTCTATACTCATTAAAGGCTTTCCGACTAAAGGGTGTTTTAATTTATTTATCGTCTTTTAAACTACTAAGGAATTGGAGCGGGAGACGGGATTCGAACCCGCGAACACCGTTCTTGACGGATTTAACCCACACTCGGAATGTGGTAAGGTGGCCTCTCCTTAACTCCCGCATCAATTATTTTCAATGACCCCTTTTTTTACTGCTTCGTCATAAAAGCTTTTTATATATTCTTCTATTTGTGAAATTGTATGCCGAGGAACATAACGAGCAATTTTATGTTGACCTAATTGCAAATATCTTTCCCAACCAGTAGCAGTCTTCCTTGTTGAATATACCTGATATTCTGGATAATGAATTTTAGATTTATATTTGACAAAAGTTTTCTTAGGAAAAGACAATTCGTAACTAATAATCCATTTTTTTATATTAGTATCAGTTGTATTATATTTCCTTGCTAAAGAAGCATAACTTGTAAAATTTTCTAATTCTTTAATTAAAACTTCTTTAGGAGGACGATTAGAATTTTTCCAACGTCTTTCTTTTTCACATTCTTCACAATATTTGCTGCCTTTGGAAATTTCCTTTCCACAATTCAAGCAATAATTTTTCTTTTTCTCGGGACTTACATCTGGAAGAATATTATTTAAATTGTTACCTTTTTGTTTAGCATAACTATCTGTTTGACTATGACAATTGGGACATAATTCAGCGATATTATCTACTTCATTGTTAGTGTTATCTCCATCTTTATGATGCAATTGAATTACAATTGGATTTCCCATCCAACTTGAAATTCCGCAACACTCACATTTTTCAAATTTTTTAATGCCGCTTTTTATTAATTTTCTTTTTAAAGTTGAAGTACTAAAATGTGTTCCTTTTTTAAACACTTCATCAAAAGATAATTCACCTTTATAAAGTTTATTCTAAGCATTTTCTTTCATCTTAGTATAATCTAAATCAGAGAAAGAAGAAAGAATTTTTCTTAATGTAGAATAACTATTCCTATCACCCCTTTTATTCACTTTATTTAATATATCTGAATAACTTGTAGAAGAATCAATTATTTTTTGCCACTCTTCTTTAGTTATTTGAAACAAAGGAGATTTTTCTAACTAGGTCATTATCTTCACCTCTCAACCACATCTTAAGTATAACATATACTCTTCATCTTGTCAAGTACTTTTTAAAATTTCTTTTTGTAAGATTAGTAAAAACATCACCGCCACGGGAAGGCTCTTACATGGTGACGAGCTGGATGACGGACTTGAACCCCCGACCTATTGATTACAAATCAATCGCTCTACCAACTGAGCTAATCCAGCAAATAAAGGACTAAACAATAGTCCTTATCCACGAGTACGTTTCCAATAATTTGCCATCTTATATTCAGGCTTATTAGTAACTTCCTCAATAAATACTTCAGGAAAAGGCCAAACATAACTGTTAGCTTCTTCCTCAGAATCAAATTCAACTTCGGCATAATAGAAAGCAGTATCAGTACCGCCATCTACAAGATTGAATTCAATTAAATAACCATTATTGTAAAGACCTCTATAATCTTTTACAATAGGTTTATAATGAAGTTTCTTAAGACACTCATTAAACAAAGAAATATCAGTAAGATTAGATTCAACTTCAGTACGCATTAAAGTACCACCAGATTTAATAGTAATAGCATCTGGACGATAACCTTTACCACATTCAAACCAACGTCTTACACGAATTTCTTGTGTAATTTTTCCATCAGAATCATATTTAATATCAAGATAGATAGTTAAAATAATTCCAGCTTCGTCAAAATCAACTTTAGGAAAACCAGAGATTAAAAACTTACGTTCGATTTCGATTGAATTATTATTGCTCATTTTTAATCTCCTTTTTCCATGGCACTAGCGGTAAGATTCGAACTCACGAGACGAATACAAGCCGTCACACATCATTTCAAGTGATGGCAGTTATGACCACTTCTGTACGCTAGCATTTATTTTATGTTTCAGAGAATAGATAGATACCTTTTTCTCCTACATCCTTTTTAATATCAGTAAATTCTTTGTCACTAATTTGAGTCATTGGGGGGAACACACTTTTAAAAGAAGAACAACCATCTTTTTCAATAGAAACAATCGTTTTCTAACAAACTGGGCAAGTATAATTCCAAGATAAAATATTAGTTTCATCTTTAACAGTTTTAATTTCTGCTACTTGCATTATCCCTTTATTACAATGAGGACATCTATAAACAAACTTTTTATTACTTGCTGTCTAATAAATGTAAGTCTTAAAATCAGTCATTGAATTTACTTCCTTTTGTTTTTTTGGTTGCTGAAGCATGGGAGTCGAACCCACTATTACTTGGGTATGAGCCAAGTGTGATTTATATATCCGTTTCACTCGCCAGCAATGGCGGAAGTAACAAGACTTGAACTTGTGACATCTTGGTTAACAGCCAAGCGCTCTAGCCAACTGAGCTATACTTCCAAATAGCAACAGAGTTTTTTACAAGAACTCTATAACTTGGCTTTTGTTATTCATCCTCAGCACCACCTGTTAGGAGCAATAAGCAGTATGCTCGGCTTATTGTGTTTTAAGGTTACATGACCCATAACCTCAATACCTACCCCGATTTAGTTGCAGTAATCAGAGTTTTTGTTTGAATAGGTACGCAACCACCTATTCCCGTAAACACGGCACAGACTTCTCCGTATAGCTTTTCGCTGTAGGCTTTTGATGTTACATTCGCACCCTAACATCTCTCACCATATATCTGTGTTCTACCCATGTGCGGCTTATAGCCTTTTTCAGCTTATGACAGCTTACTTTGCGTTCGAGAACCATTCACTTGTTCTCTACTCCAAGACTTTGGACGGGCGTTGGGGTTCTGGCCTCGCTTTCTTGTTATGTTGCACATTTAACTTATCCTACTGATAAGCACCAGAATGGAATAAGACTTTTTGTTTAAAGGACAAATCCTTTAGAACCTTTAAAGTTTTAATCCTCCTCAGAGGTTGCTCATGAGCGATGTAACTCTTCTAATCGGAGCGAAGCTACCCCTTTCTTCATATTGAATAGAGTCAACCAAGATGAACGCTCATTGGTAGCGCCTGTTGGTTTCGGAAATAGGTCCCGTCAGATTTTTCACATCACCGAGGTATCTGAAACATACCTTGCCTTAACTTAAAGGATTAAGTTTGAGTGATTAATCACACCTATGAAGCAGTTCAGTAATAGGTTACATTCTCTCTATCTGCCAATTGAGATGTAACTTTGGTAGCTGAGGTGGGACTTGAACCCACATCTCTTTCGAGGGTTGTACTTGAAGCAACTGCGTATGCCAATTTCGCCACTCAACCATACTTAACCTAGACACGTTTTTTTGATTTCCAGCAACCACGCATCTTCCAAAGAAGATTAAGGAGTCGAACCTTATCGTTAATTTTCCATATTAAAGCATCAAGTAATTTTGCTGTGCGTGTCTACTTGAAAGGAATTTATATTTGCCTATTTGAAGAAAAATAGGAGCGTCAATTTATTAACTAGACTCATTTTTACAAAATCTGTTGCTCTACCAGTTGAGCTAACTCCCGATAGTCGGGAGTGAAGGACTTGAACCTCCAACAAACAGGCCCATAGCATTTGTGATTGTAAAGTTGCTGTTAGAGTCTACTTGAAAGGAATGCTTTTATGAACAATAAAAAATGAACAATTAGCTTATAAATAAATTTGTATCTTTATCATATTTTTATTATAACATAAAATTTTCATTTTGTCAAGAGTTTTAAAACAAAAATTTTATTAGATTTCTGGTCTAATTAGCTTCTTTAAAGCTTCTTTGATTTCGTCACTTGGAAAATAATCATAAATTCCAAGTGTTACTAAATTTGATTCAAACTTATCAATATTTTCTAAAAGATAATTAATACAATTATTCCAACCGATATTTTCTGAAATCTCTCCCATAAAACCCATAATATTTTCCTCCTTAAATTGGTGGGTGAGGAAGGTGCCGACCCTTCTACTCCGTTAGGAAACGATTTTACAGACCGCCGTGTTTGCCGATTCACTACTCACCCATTTAATTATTCCCTTTTTAGAAAGGGGCTAGACGCTTTTTGTGTATTCTTATTTAACAGATAAGTACAATTAAAATTGCTGTAAGCGTCTACTATTGAAAACCATTACAAAATAAGCATTTCTGCTATTGGTGCTCATGGAGGGACTCGAACCCTCGACAGACGGCTTAAAAGGCCGCTACTCTACCAACTGAGTTACATGGGCATAAATACTAGAGACATTGTTGTTATGGGCTCCTGCCTTAAACCACTTGGCTACATACTTCAACTGAAGACATTCGGATTCGAACCGAAGAATGGGAGCTTGGCTTTTTAACATATTTTCAAAATTGCTGTTAGTCTCTACTTTATAAATATCATTTTACAGAAAGGAAATTATTCATCTCAGATAGAGAGAAAGGAGAAACAACTTTTCGTCAAACAATTATTTCTTAACCCTTCGATAGATTTAAGTTCCCCTCATTTAAATCCGATAAAACTTACTCACACTATCATAAGAACGGATTTCTGATTTGAATAATGGTAGTCGGTACGGGGTTCGAACCCGTGCTACTGACGTGAAAGGCCAGTGTCTTATCCCACTTGACTAACCGACCATATTAATTAACCTAGACTCTTTTGCGTATTATTCACCACAGAGCGCCCTCTGACGAGAATCGAACTCGCTAATGATTGTTTTCAAAACAATTGTGTTAACCTTTAGAAAATTTGCTGTAAGAGTCTACTTTATTATTCAGGAGGTTTTATTTATGCACTTATTATAGCATATCATCTTTAAGATGTCAACCATTTATTAAAATTTTCTTTTTGCTTTTTTTACTTTTTATCTTTTTGAGAAGTTTTTATTTTTCTCTTCTCTTAAGATGTATTTATCTTACCACACTTTTAAATCTTTGTCAAGTCTTTATTAGAATTTTTTTCAGAACTTTTTCTTACGTACATCGAAACCTGATTAGCAAAGCAACTATGATTAGGACTTGCAACAAGTTCGGCTTCTTTTTCTTCAGGAGGAGAAACAAAATCTCTAATAAGGTCTACCAAATCTGTCATAGAATCAGCTTCAAGAGTAAAGATTAAACCATCATAAGGAATACATCTATAAACCCATTTACCTGATGTGCTACTTTGGTAACACTCGGCATTAGCCCAAACTAGAGTAGCATCTAAAATGCGAACTTCCCAAGGATATTCAATAGTTTCAGAATCTATCTTATACCAATAATTAAATTCTTTATCTCTTAGAATATCATCAACTCGGAATTTACTAATTTCACCAGTCCATACAGAATAATGACCAACAATTTCAAACGAAGAAGCATCCATTACTCCGTAACCTCATCATAAGTTAATTTCATAATATCAGGCTTAACAGGATAGAACTCACCTTTAATTCCCTTAACGATATAATCGCCAACAGACGCATAATGGTCTCCCTCAAGAGTATTAATGATAAGATTAGTTACAGTACCATTAATAGTATGCTGAGTAGTAACACAACAATGAGCACCAACGAACTCCATAATTTCAGTTTCATTAGCACCATCCCAAATAATAGCTTCAATGGTAACTGGCTTCTTAATATATTTCTTAATCATGTTTCTTCACCTTATCCAACTTATATTTGTGTTTAAGCTGATGAAACTTTAACCAAATCCAAAAAGAAAGAGAAGCATCAATTCCATCAACTTGATTTATAACACGATAGTTATTAAAATCCTTTCTATCTTTTGGAGCGGCAGAGAAGAATCGAACTCCAAACATAATAAAAATATTGTCCATGGCTACTTTTATTATTACACCAGTTGCCGCATATTTGCTGTCTCTCCAAGCTGTCACCGCTAATATGGTTGTAGGTTCTGGACGGTCTGAACTTAGTTGCGCCATATACACATCCTAACATTAAGCGATACTCCATCTGTTAGGCGAACTTCCATCTTTATAAGACGGTATCGTAGTTACTGGACCCCATAATTGGATTCGAACCAACTTCCTCTCCCAATGTGGCTGTTATCGCTAAGGAGCTACCTTAGTGTTTACTCAACATCAGTTAACGAGAATGCTCCATTACACTAATGGGGATATAAATGTTATAGACCTTTTAACTATAACTCACAGGCTTCCCCTTATACAAACAAGGTGGCGGGACGTTGCTGTGTTTTTAAAAGAAAGTCCTTATTATACTTTTTCTTTCAAGGATTTAGTGATAAGAACTTTTCTTGACCATAGGCATTCTCAAACCTACTCCTTGCCCATGCGTGAAACGCCTCAACCTTGAGGTCAACTGGGGTATCTTACAGCCGTTCGGTTTATTTTTAATTTGAGTAAACCTTCCTCAAATACTCCTTCATCCGCTTTTTTACAAGGATACGGAATCCACGAGTTTTGGCGCAGATAACAGGACTCGAACCTGTATTACCTTTCGGTAAGCGGCTTTAGCAGAGCCGTGAGATACCATTACTCCATATCTGCATAATGAGCAATCTTGACACTTTTTCTAGCCATCCACGGTTAACTATTCCTTGCTCAAGGGATTTGTTAATAAGGAGTCGAACCTTACACGACGTTATTTCAAAAACATAAAATAAATTTGCTGTGAGTGTCAACTTTTGTTTAAATTTAAGTCTGATGGTGGGAATAACAGGACTCGAACCTGTAAGCCTCCGCCGTGTAAAGGCGGCATTCTAACCAGTTGAACTATACTCCCATATAATATTGGTTTTTCCATTCCCGAGAGGACTTTCGTATTTTACCAACAAACCTCACGTTACTTAACTTATTTATAGACGCTCAGTAATTGCGTCTTAACAACACATTTATTAAGATAAGAAAGGAAAATTATCTTAGCCTACTGCTTCTTCAGTTACAGTATCTTCATCAGGGATAACATTACCAGTATTATCAATTTTGTCATTCGAAGGAACAGGATTGGTATTCTGAAGCTGGCTCTCCTTCAATTTTTCATCATGAAGTTCACGATTCACCTCATAGACAGCGGCTTCAATAGCCTTACGAACTTCATCTGCATCAAGAATAATACCAAGAGCTTCCATCTGCTGATTAAAATACTTTGTTGCTTCCTGCAAGCGCTTCTCAATTTCCCGTGGGAACATCTGCTCAACAGCCTTAACTGCAATCAAAGCATACTTGTGAATAAGTTCTGCTTGAGTAAGAGCATGATTAACATCGTCCAACTTACCCTTCTTCTTGAGATAAGGGATAAGGACAACTGTAAAAATCAAAGAGCACAAACCAATTACAGCAACTACGATAGGGGTAATATCAGTCATCTTTCATACTTCCTTTTTACATTTTGAATTATAACATCTAACAAACGCTTTGTCAAGTGTTTATTAAATAAAATTTGATGGAGCAAGATACGAGATTCGAACTCGCCCTTACGGTTTTGGGCCTTTAAATAAGATTTGAACTTACATCAATATTTTCATATTGGTTTTACATTAAACTATTAAAGGGGAAGACCGTCGTGCTAACCGCTAACACTAATCCTGCATATATGATACCACTCACGCATGAATGGTATCAAACTCTACATTCCATAGAGATTTTGTTAATATTTAATGTTCAAGAACTTCCCAACTCTCATAAGCAATATGATTTTCTCTTAAATAAGAATCAAGAATTTCTTCCTCAGATTGATTTCTGAGTTTTTCAATCTTTCGCTCTAAGTCTTTGATATAAAAACTTTTTCTTTCAATTTCTTTTGTATATTTGCGCAACTTTGCTTTTACATCTTTAAGTAAAATATAAATATGCTTTTGTTGGTCATCAGAAAGAGTTGCTAATGAATCTAAAGATTCAATTAATTCATTCTTTCTCTGACAATATTCTTTATGCTGTTCAATATAAGGCTGTCTTTCTTTTTTAGCAATTTCCACTTTATCTGTAAGATATTTAATATCCTCAGAAAGTTTAACAGTCGCTTCAAGATAATAGCTCTGTTTATCTTTAAGCATAGCCTCTTCTGTCATTACAGCATCAAGAGAATAATCTTCATACCAATAATCTATATATTTAAGCCAAACTTTCATAATTACTTTTTCACTGAAGTTACGCCATTAAAATCATACAAACGTACAATATGGCTTAGTCCTAAAGTGTCAGAAATATCTCCACTGATAATAGACCAATCTCCACCAGCAAGACCACATCCAATCATATAAGGCATAGCAATCTCTTCTCCAATAGGAATCATTTCACGAATCTTAAGAAGACATTCATGAAAATATTCATAGTTAGTGTTTACGTTTGGCCCACCAATGCCAATCTGAGAGAACATATTAAGAAAAACTTTATCCTTGTTTTCTTCAATTCGAAGAACTTTGCCATAAAGTTCTTCAGGAGCATGATAACTACAAAATTTATTATACTCCAAATAAACATGAGGATAATTCTTCTTAATTTGAAGAGCAACACCAGCACCCATTACACCAAAGGTATTAACCTGATGACAAATATACTTTGCCGAAGTCTTAAGGACATCGCCTTGAATAATAGACACTGACATAACCTTCTCCTTTATTTTTTATCTGTTTCTTGCAAATTCTCATGTAACATTTTATAATACTGATTATAATACTGATGATATGAATCAAAATGTTTTACAAGAAAATCTTTATAAATTTTAGCAACATAATCAGCAGAACTCATAGGAAAATCAAGTCCCAAATCTTCTGCAATAATATCTACAGCTTTTCTCAAAGGTTCGGGCGGTGTATTAGTCAACTTAAACTTTTTAGTTTCGGAATCATTATCACACCAAGCCTTACCATTTACAACTGTTAGAAATCTAATTGAAGGATTATTCTTAGAAAGTTCCAACTTGTGTTCCTCACTTCTCTTATAGGGTAACACAGATATTTAAATCTGTCAAGTATTTAATAAAAGAATTTTTTTATTTTTACTTTTCATTATCGTCAAATTTGCCAGAATAAATAGCTTTTCTACTGACAAACTTAGCAGCAGAAAAAATAAATACGAATAAGGGAAAGAAAAATGCGCCAAAAGATTCAAATGGGTAAGCAGAATCCCAATAATCTTCATCTTCTTCTGCGATGCACTTCATTACACGAGCAAAGAAAATCCACAGAATATGATTAAAGATTAAAACAATTGCAATAATCAACCACTTAGGCATATCTTTTCCTTTCTGGCACGCCTACCGAGACTCGAACTCAGAACTAATCTTTAGGAGAGATTTGTTTTATCCAGTTAGACTATAGACGCATACCTTATTTTTTCTTTTTAGGAACAGCTTCAGCTACAAAGAGAACGGGTTCATCATTTTCCCCAAAAGTAGCTAAGGATTCCATCTCAGCTTTTACATTAAAAGACACATTGTTAATATATTTTCCACCAAGTTGTTCCCGAAAACGAGTAGGAATTTCATAGCTATATTCCAAGTTATTTTCAACCCTAATCCCCATTGTTGCTAATGTAATAAACACATCATATTCTTCTTTAGGTTTTTCTGCAAAGCCAGTATATCCATCACATTTATATCTAACATAAAAAGGAATAGAGAAACTATCTTCTGTTTTTAAATCAACAAAACTTAAATCATAAAATTTTGTGTGACAATATGGACATTCATAATTAGAATTAGTTGGATACTTTTGATGACAATGAGGACAAATAACCTAATTACGATATCTAAAACTCTTCTTAGACATAATTTACCTCACACTGTAAAACAAGACACAGGAATCTTTACAGGATTCTTTTCTTCCATAACATAAAAAGAAACATTTGAAAGCTTAATATTATTCCACTCTTCCTTAGTTTTAGAAGAGTACTTGGGCCAAAAAAGCCCCTCAAATGTTACAAAATTATTTTCAGGGTCAACATAAAGAGTTCTTACAAATCCAACAACTCTTTCATAACCAATATCTTTCCCACAAGTCATTTCTTCACAAATAGGAGTCCTAAAACAATCTTTGAGACCTTCCCACATTGCGTCGGTAAGCCAGTCTCCCAACTCATCTCTCTTTAGAGTAAATTCTTGAGTAAGAAACTTTTCATCGGGAGAATAATTTTCAGCCATTATTCATTTCCTCAAAAGGAGTAATATCCTTAGTAGGAGTACCAATGACACTGAAAACAGGCGTAAGATTGCCTTCAACATCAGAGCAATAATACAGCCAACCATTCATATCAGAAACAATATGATAAACACGATTCTGTTCATTTTTTACCATATAACCAGTATCAGTAAAACCGACAGGAATGCTATCTACATCAGTCCTAATACTATTCTTGCTATTATTACAACCAGACAGTGCCAAAATTGCAACAAAAGCTACAATAACAAGAAGACCAGCAACAAACTTATTCCAACTCTTCTGCATAATTAATTCCTCACTTTTTTATAATAAAATTGAAAAAATATGGTCGGAGATGTGGGACTCAAACCCACGGCCTCATGGTCCCAAACCACGCGCGCTATCAACTGCGCCAATCCCCGAAATGTGTGTAGCTGATTATAAATCAATTGACAGTACGGGTACTGCTATTTTCTAACTTCCTCAGCCTAAAGTTTGTTCCGCAAAAGCGAATGGTACTGGTGAAGGGAATCGAACCCTCACGATATAAATATCAACAGATTTTAAGTCTGCACTGTCTACCAGTTCCAGCACACCAGCATATTTTCTTTTCCCTTTCAACATGATAATCATACCATACAATCATCAAGTTGTCAAGGCTTTAATAAAACTTTCTTTTTATTTTTTTCTTGAAATTTTTATTTAGATGTGTACCCAAAACCGTAAAAATGATACACTCGCTACCTTTTAATTTTATAGTTGGGAAGGTGTCTTTTAGCAACATATTACGCACCTTGAGTAAGCAAGGCTGTTGAACCACGCTCTGTGAGTTATCTTACTTCTCTCACAGCTACCGATTAACCAACTGTATATTTATATTACCACACAAGCACTATTTTGTCAATAGTTTAATACTAAAATTCTGACTTTTTCAATGTAGGAGTAATATCTAAATTAGAATCCGCACTTGTACGAGTATAAGTAGAACCAGCCCAATCTGACCCCCACATGTCAGCCTTGGTAGTAACATACTTCTTATATTTGCAAGAAAGCTTTACAGAAAGGCACTCAGGATAATCTTTAATACTTTTCTTGAGCTCATTAAAAGATTTTTCTGCTTTGACCACATCCTCTGTGTACTTACAAATTGCTTCGTTTTCACATCCTGAACAAACACATGGAATATATTCTCGACCTGTGTTAAGCGTCATCATTGTTTTTTTCTCCTTCCTTATAATATTCTTGTAAAATCAAATTATAACACAAAGTATTTGGATGATAATACGGATTATCATAAATCTGGCTATCATCTCCAGTAAAACATTTCATAATACCAGCACAAACTCCAGAAGAACGACTAATACCAGCATTACAATGAACAATAATTACATCAACCTTATTATACCATTTATTGACAAAATCAATAATTTTCTTAGCATCATTTTTTGTCATTAATTGATAAATACGAGACTCGTAGACAAAGCCATCAGAATTTGTAAAATTTTCTACAATTGAACCTTCATCTTTTTTCCAGTATTGCATACCCTTATAAGGCTGAATATCATCAAAGAAAAGAGATAATTGAGCCTTAATATTGTTAAATTTGTTAGGAAGTTGACGTACTCCCATCTCGGCAGAATCATTAATGCTAATTACAACAGAAGATTCTTCATGAGAACCATAACTATATTTAACGCAATCTCTACGACTCATAACTTTAAACTGCATCGGAAAAATCTCCTTTCTTATTTGTATAATTTAATCTAAACTTGCTCTACGCCTATATCGACATTCTCTGACAAACCAATCCTGTAATTCTTTTACAGTGGTTGGTTTCTTAGGAGAAATTAATTCATACTCTCCTTTATCATTTAAAGACATACCTGTATAACAATATTTTCTAACATAACATTCTGCCGCAGGAACCATATCTTCTGGGTCTTTTACATAGTGGTCGGCTATAAACCCTATTGCAAATTTTCCTGCCATTGTATAAGTTTTGACATGTCTTGATAAACAAAGATATTGACCTTTTTCAATGGGCTTATTATTATATTTAAACTCTCCTAACGCACAGCCCTAATCCCATAATTCCATATAGTAATCTGTATCTGTAGGATAAATTTTAGTGCCTTTTACATTCAAGCCACTAAAATCAATTAATTGTTTTGCTCTTGCAATATTTTTAAACAGACTCATTGGTAAATACCTTCTGACTAATAAAGTCTTTACCTTCTTCACTTGTTAAAATTGGCATTTCATAATCAAGAATCCATTTATAACGAATAGTCTCTTGACCATCTTTACCAATAACAGTAGTAGGAATACGATAAGCACAAGTACCACGTTTCTCTACTGTCGTATAATCGTTCCAGTTTACACCCTTTTCAGTAAACATCTTATCCTGTAATTTGGTAGTATTAATACCATGAAGTTCTTTTTGAGAATACAAAGATTGAGCAACTGCCTGAATAGAATTTCGAGTACAATCCTGCTGTCTCCAAACAAAATAATTATGCACTTCAAAGGCAGGGACAACAAATACTCTACTATCAAAAGTGGGCATTTCTTTACCCTTACGAACCATTCTCCAATCGTAAGAATCTTGATTCATATTAAAGATATCCAAGGTTGTATCAATAATAGTATTCTCGGCAAAATAATTATTAAACCAAAGAGTACAAAGAGCCGCAGATGTACTAACAATCTTTTGAATGTTATTGTCAAACCAAGGCTGAGAATTTCTTTTACTTTGAATCATAACAAGGGAAATTTCATCAGATTCAACATAACCAAACTTAACATTAGGAATAATTTCACAGAGCTTAAGCATAGTCTGTTGCATAGTTTTAACAAAAATAGGGTCGAAAGGTTTCTTCATACCACGACAAAAGCTGTGAAAATGAGCCCCATCTAAACGGATAATTACAGGTATGTTTTCAGGAAGATAATTACGATATCTATTCTCGTAAGCACCCTTCATTCTATCGCCTAAAGTTTTATACTCCATTTTCTTTTTCCTTTCTCATTCTCGTAAGGTCTTCAATATATACTGGATAACCATCATCATCAAAATATGCAAGCTTCTTGTAACTCTTTACCCTTTTTTCATTCTTTTCTTGATAATCAGCATCAATTGTAATATCGGTCTTGTTATTTTTAGGGCAAAAAATTAATGCTACAGGAAGATTTTCCATTTCTACCTGAATATTTTCTACCTTATTTTCCTCGACTGTTTCTGCAAAATAAAAAGTACAAGGAATAAGTTCAATATATTCAATCTTGCAATCTTCATCTAACTGTTTACGATAAGCAAAACTTACATTTGCCTCGTGGCATTTTTCAATAATTTCTTTTAGTTGCTTATTTGTAAAACAATAATCTCTATATCCCCTTTTAAGAGAACCCACAACAGAGTCTACAAGAGAAGGAAAATCAGAAGGAATACCAAAAGTTACATTAGAAGCAATCTGCATTTCATCAATCATTTTATCTAATCTCCACTAAATATCGAATAGTCATTTGTCTATCATCGTAAACGATAATTTCATCGTTGCGAAGCATAGAAGTATTACCATGAGCCCACAAACTCCAAGCTTTAGGATTGTCCTTTTTTAGTCTCTCAAGATTATAAGAATAATACTTAGAATCAAAAGAATAGGCATCAACACTATCTCCAATAGCCACATCAAAGAAAGCAAGGAAACCGCAATTCTGATAATCACGAGTCCAATATCCACCTAAAGAAGTATAACCAATAGACTTAGCTACTCCTCCTTTGTACTTTTCAGGGTTGGACCAATAAATTCCAAGTCCAAACATCGACCCTGTTGCAATTGCACCCGCAGGACGAATCTTTAAACCCATCTTAAGAATATTAAACCAGTTCTGATTACGACTACCATGACAAAGAAGTTTTACGTTACCGATATTGTTTTCAGTTGTAAACTTCTGATAATTCTTTTCTGTCTCAAAATTAGTAACACGCCAAGCTTTGTAAAATTTTCCAGCAGAATCTCCCATTGCCTTTTTAATTTTAGCAATATCTTCCTTAGTAGCTTCTTCCATGGTAATACCCATCTTCTGCAAAATGCTTTCAGAAGCCTTAATCTCAGAATCAGTGTCTGCAATTTTTGCCTTGGGTTTATAAACTTGACCAGCCATAGTATCAAGCAAGCTCTGTTCCTCAGAAAGCTTTTTATCATATTCTGAAGAATCAGAAACAAGACAATCAGAAACACGCTTCATCTTACGAGGAACAATAATAAACAACTCATTTAAATTCTTATTAAATTCCTCAACAGACCAGTTTTTATAATTCGCTGCAATATAGTCAATCTTTTCCTGAGCAGCATCAATCATAGCCTGAGTAACAGCTTCGGCACGAACAGAATAAGCAGATTGAATAGTCTTATTAGCATAATCCCAAAGACGTTTAACAATCTCTCGGACAGATAAGTTTTGAACCAAACCAAATTCATCTACCCCGTTAGACTTGTCTTCAATTTTGGAATCAGCAATAACTTCCTGCATCAAATCAGAACGGTCAACATATCCCTTCTTCAACTTAGAAGAAAGTGTAGAATTCCATTTGGACATAGGATAAGTTTTAGTCTGAGGAGTAGCACCAACACGACCAAACTCAACTGTGAAAGTGTCTCCATTCGGAGTCATACGATAAAATTTATTATGCCCTTGGTCTCCAAAATTAGGGTCTACAAAGATTAAATATTTGGGAGTATAATCCATAATTTCATCTCCTATAAGTAAATCTCTATGATTAGATTACCATAGAGATTTACTTTTGTCAAGGGTTTATTCAGTTATTTTTTACCAATCTAATCAATTAAATTACTGATAGCAAAATGCAAGGTGAATCTTATAATCTTCATTTACTGCATCAATCTTTTTAGCCTCATTGATAGCTTCAACAAAAACTTTAATAATCATAGGGCGAACATCTGTCCACTCAAGATTTCCTTTACCACATCCAATAAAAGGCATAGCAAGATAAGAAATCTCTTCATTAATACAATACTGAGCGAGGTCTTTAATACAATTCTCAAGATTAATCATAGTAATTGGTTCATACTTTTTGTTAGCAATCATAAGCAAGAACAGATTCCGAATCCAAATAGTTTCACCAGCACAACGCTCATCAAACTTATCAGAAACCTTATCAACAATATGATAATAATTATCCAGTCTACGAGCAGTATCGCTACCCAAAGAAAGGTCCGCAGGAATGCCATAACAAATGTTGTAATAAGGAGGAAGGTCAAACATATCTTTATTTACTTCCTCATATTCAACACAAGTTTCATAGAGGTCATCGTCAGAATCATAGAGGTCATCATCTTCCTCATCAGCAAAATCAAGCTCGCCGTTATTAAGGATAAGAGGACAACCACAATCAGGGCAGTGCATAATCTTAGGTTTCAAAGTAGAAACATCGCCAGACAAAGCAACTAACCCGTCATTTTCATCGTTATAAGCAACCTCTGTAGTAAAATAATCCTTATCCTGAGTAGAAGTTAACTCTGGTTCATCAAACTTGTAATTACGACTAAAAATATTAGCCATTTTAAATACTCCTTTTATAATTAATTAATTTTTTCACTAAGTATTCTATCTAATTCTTTTGGACACGCATCAGTCCAATTTGTAATTTGATGACCGTCATAAGAACAAACAAAAATCTTTTTTTTCTTTCTGACTTTCAATCCTTCCTCATTATATTCCCAATCAACTGTTCCATCCATATATGGAAAATAAGGACAATTAGGAGTACAACCTTTACATTCAATCTTAGCCATCAAATTATCCTTTCTTAAAAACAACTCATAGTTTCTCGTACAACAGCTTTCTTAAAATCCTGTTCCCTTTTCTTTAAGACATCGTTATCTGGAAGAAGATAGTTATCTGAAAGAAGATAATCAGTATTTCTAGTAGTTGTTGTCTTAGGAGGTTCTTTAACAAGATACAAACCCTCTTTTGCACGAGTAGTTGCAATATAACTTAAATTCTTTTCCTGAATATTTTGTTCTTTACTATTCCTAAAATCGTAATTAATTTTAGCTTCGTTCAAAACAAAAACATTTGTAGCTTCAAGACCTTTAGCTTTATGGATACTACAAAGTCTAACACAATTAGGAGAAGGAGTAGTATTTAATAGTTTATCAATAAAATTAGAGAATTTAGAAACACTATCAGAAGAAGCATGATTTTCAAGATATCCTTCCAAAATCTCCAACAAAAAGCTCGTATTATCTATCTTAGAATTTGCTTCCGCCACGGCTTCCAAATGCTCTTCCTCGTGTCCCCCCTCACGGGCATTTTTTGAAACGATTTCAAAGAGTTTTTTATTATAATTACTTATTACTTTCTGGAGGAATTTTTCGAGTGTGCCAACCGAGGTGCATTTGGATGATAAAATCTGTCTTTTAATTGCCCCTACCATCTCTTTATCTTCAATAAAAATGGGAGTTCCATTTCGAGCTAAATCAAGTACTACTTCAGCTATCCATTTGTTTTTTCTGGAAATTACCATGTCTCCTGCTTTAGCATACTCTGAAATTTTGCTTTTGTCAATAGTTTTAACAAATCCCATTGGAGCATCATCACAAGGAAGAATAGGAATTCCATATTCTCTATTTACTCTACTAAGATGAGACTTAGCACAACGATAACAAACAGGTAAATCAAAAGTTTTTACAGGAGCAAACATCTTAGGAATTTGATTAAAAGCTTGAGCATTAGCACCAGCAAAATTATAAATGGCCTGATGAAAATCTCCAATAAAAACATATCTACCCTTAGTTCTTTTAATAAACTTTAAAAAATTTAATTGAATATTAGAAAAATCTTGAACCTCATCACAATAAATATTTGTATACAAAGCCCAATAAGGAACTTCCCAATTATCATATTTAAGTTTATTAAAAGTAATCCAAAGCATGTCGGTAAAATCAATTACACCTTGAGTTTCAAATTGCTGTCTACTTTTAGTATCAAGAATCTTCAAAGTAGAAGTAATTTCACTAATATCGGGTGCAGAATAACCTTCGTCGCCATAATATAAGAATAATACATGGTCATCAATTAAACGAGATACATCTTTATTTGAAGACATATCGGTAAGAGTTAATCTGCACAAATTATAAAGATTTACATAATTATCTTTCAAGAAAACTCGCTTGGCAAATTCAATATATCTACCATAACGTTTTGTGATTTCTTCATCAAGAATTTTATGTGGCTTAAAATTATCTAAACTTACAGTTCTTTTAGAACGTTGAGAACCAAAACCTTTTGGCTTTTCTCCTGAATCCTTAGATTCTTGTTCTACATTATAAAGCATAATAGAATATGCTAAAGAATGCATCGTCATAACCTTAGTCTTAGGATTCTTAATCTTTTTCTTAAACTCCTCAACTACGCTTGCATTAAATGCAATATATAAATCAGAAGTTTTTGAATGCTCAGAAAGCATACAAGCAGTTGTTGACTTACCACTTCCAGCCAAAGCATTTACAAGCATGTTACTTTGAGGATTGTTAAGAAAAAAATCTAAAATATCTTGTTGATATGTACTTGGCTTAAAGTCTATTGTAATCAACCCCTAACCATTTCATAACATTCATGTAATACTTTTGCAGTTTCAATTAAATCTTCAACTGTGTTTTGAGTTTCATTCATAGAAAGCCTAATTTCCCCACGAATATAATCTTCTGGAATTTTCATGGCTTCTAACACAGCAGAAGCTTTCATATCTCCTGTATTACACGCACTTCCTGTCCCTACATAAATTTCCTTTTCATCCAACATAGACTGAAGAATTTCTCCCTCTACATTATGGAAACAAACACACACTGTAGAACTAATACTGCTTGCAGGAGAAACAATCATATAATCATCAGGATTAAACAATTTACCAAGTTCCTCAAGAAAAGCTCTCTTCATTTTCTTACAAGCTAAATCTTTTTCTTTTTGACGTGCAACAGCTTTATCAACAGCTAAAGCTAAAGCATGAACATAAGGAATATTTTCAGTTCCAGCCCTACGATTGCTTTCTTGGTCTCCACCATAAATTAAAGGCTTAATCTTTTCAACAGGGAAAGTATCTTTGGAAAAATAAACAAAACCTACCCGCTTAGGACTATGAACTTTATGACCACTAAATGTAGCAATATCAGCCATGTGTCTAATATCAATAGGAACATTGCCTAAAGCTTGTGTCATATCACAATGATAATACATATTAAGTCTATGAGCTAAATCCATATATTCACGAGGATTAAAAATTTCTCCTGTCTCATTATTTACATACATCCAAGACAAAAGGAATCCAGTATAATCTCCCCACAGAAAACCCAACTCTTCACTTTTCTCTGTAACTTTAACAGCATCAATCAAATAATTTTTATCAACAATTATTGATTTGGGATTTTCTGTGATATTATGATGCTCATAAGGACTACACAAGCATTTGCTTTTTTGAGCTAAAGCCCACGCATTACCTTCGCTACTACCAGAAGTAAAATAAATTTCTTCCGGAAAAGCACCTATAACATGTGCAATTTTTGCACGACTTTCCTCAATTAAATTTTTACTCTTGCGCCCTAAACCATAGGTCGTGCTTGCATTACCCCAATATTCAGCTAAATCATCTTTAATAATATCAATGATTTCAGGCAATACAAAAGTTGTAGCCGCATGGTCTAAATAAATCATTTATCTACCTCGTATTTAATAAAAGCTGTATATCTTTCCCTGCCCAACACTTCATCATATCTTGTAGTAAATTGAATATCTATAATATTCTTTTTAGAACTACTAAGCCACATATTTAGACGAGATTCAAAAATCAATGAATCATATGTTAAAATTTTAATTCTTTTTTTACTCATATTAATCCCACAAATCAAAGAAAATTGGTTTCATCATATCTAAAGCTTTTTCAATCTCAGATTGCATATACTTGTCAATTTCAGTGCTTTCTTGATAATATTGTTCTTTTTCTTCTTCAGGAATCTTATTTGCCCATCCATCATACTTTTCAAGGACGGAGTTTTTCTTGGGACAAGTCTCTTCAGTAGAATTGCGAATATGAGTTGCAATTTCTTTCAAGTAATCTTCCCACGCCTTACACTGAGCCTCTTCTGCGGCTTTATATTCTTCGTCAGAATTAAACTTTTCTCTTGTAAGTTCTCTCCAATCAAGGTATTCTCGTTTACCAGTTTTACGAGTTTTATCAAAATCAATCATAGGATAGCCAACATGAGTTTTAGCTAATTCTTCCAACATATCTGGAATTACTTGCTGAAACCAACCATCAAAATTCCAAATGTCCCTATTACACCAACCCTTAAAAGCTCTATCTTTTCTCTGCTTGTGTACAGGATAAAGGTCTTTTAAATTTTTCGGATGTAAAAAAGGCAATCCTTTATAAGATTTATTTAAATAGCTCAGATTAAGCCAACTATAATTCTTTTTACTCATCATTATTCACCTTATAAAATTCACAAAAATCCGAGTAACTACCATAATCTACATTATAAACTCCTTCTGGAGTAACATGACAATTATAATAATAGCTCTTAAACCCTTTGTTGTCAATATATTTTTTAATAAGCTTAAAACATTCTGGATATTGAGCGTTAAGAATAACATCAGTTCCCTTTTCTTCTACACGACCAAGAGGAACAACAACCTTATTACCTTTTTCATAATGGTAAGCATTAACTTGACAAATCATTTTACATACACCTCAAATTCTCCATCTAAACATTTTCCGTTTAGACCATACACGAATCTAAACTCTTCATTAGTTAATTCAATAGATTCTACAAATTCAACAATTTTCTTTTTTTGATTCTTAAAAGGATTAATAGTCCTAACTAAATTAACTTTCACAACACATTCTTGGTCATAACAATCATTTACCAAATCATGAACCCATACTGTATGACCATCCATGTTTTGTAAAGCAATGAAACTTAATTTTCTCTTCATAATATGCTCCATATTAAAAATATGATTCTACCTATGAGTAAGTATATCATAAGTAGAACCATATTGTCAATACTTTTTAAATTATTTTTTGAACGTATTTTAAATAATCATGCGCCCATTTTTTTAAATTTTCTAAATCAGAGCTATTACTAATTATTGTATCGTAATGATAATAATGAACCTCTCCATCGGCAGGATTGGAAATAATAGGAGCTACATTTGCATTTTCTACTAACATAGTACTGCAAGGTAATCCTGTTGCTATTTCGTTCTGTTTAATAAAATTTTCAATGCATTTTGGCTCTCTAATATTTACAAAAAATAAACAATTTTTTTTGTTCAACATTTTATTATTTATAACAGAATTAATTTGGTCAAAAACTTTTTGGTTGGGAGAATTATCCCATTCTTCCAAAGCCATTTTTAACTGATGAAGGAATCTCCTATCTTTTTCATCTTTTTTTCCATTCCAACCAGCAAATTGAGCAACAGCTTTTACCCAATCAACAGTAGATAATTCTAATATCTCCCAATTATTTTTCCAACTAATATTATCCTCTAAAATTTCTTGACAAAGTTTTACAAAAGTAGACTTTCCACTTCCACCAGAACCATTAATTATAATTATTCTTGCATCCATAAACTTCTCCTTTAATTCTAATTCTTTAAAAGCGAAGCAACTTTTTCTTTTAGTTCATCACGAGTGGGATATGCGCCACAACTCTTTTTCCCTTCGGGACACCACAAAAGATACTGACAATGAGGAAGTAATTCTCTATTTGCAAATTCCTCATTAACTTCTTTTACTTGCTTTCTCATTTCAACAGCAACAGCACGAATTTCAGGCTGTGCTCTTACACATAAACGCTTTTGCATAAAACGAATTAAAGCTTCTGGTGTAAAACCAATTGTAAGTTTAGTATTAGTAGCACGAGGAAGAACAAAATTTGCATCTTCTACCGCTTTGTGTTCATTCACTCCACTTTCAATTAAAACCTTTTTAATAATCTTACGAGTTGTATCAATATTACTCATAAGATTTTGATAGTAAGAAAGAGCTAAAGGATTATTCGCAATAGTCGCAGGAGTAACATAAGTAAAATTATTCTTGTCAACATACCTGAACGATTGCATATTTTTTACAATTTCATCAGGAGAAACACGAGGAATAGCTTCAAGCATATCCATATAATAATATTTCTCTTCTGGATTATATCTAACTCCAATTTCAGAACGCATCATTTGTTCCAAAGTTCCTCTATCAGCTTCAACTTCAAACTTAATATATTCACAACGAGAACCCGACATATGACCTGAAGTTTCACAAGACTTACCTACCTTGGTTGCATACTTTTTATCAGTATCATAACATTCGCAAGCAAATTCTCCATGGTTTTTATACAAGTTTTTAAGAACCTCTGGATTTAAAAGTGTTACCTACATTATGCCTTTGTTTCTCCCTTCTTGTATTTCATTAAAAGATATTCAAATGTTTGAGGAGTATAATTCATATAAGGCATCATAACTCCAACATTAATCATCTGTGCTCTATTTAAATATTCATTTCCATTAGAGTTTTCTAATTTTTCTTTTGCCATTTTAGCAAAATCTTCTACTAAATTTTGTTCTTTGGTTGTATGAGTATGTCCATGTAAATGGAAACAATTATCATAACAAGACCCATAATAAGAAAGAATAGCAAAATGAGAAAGAATTAAACGATAAGGTCTACTATCAACTGTCTCAGTTACTTCTTTATAATGACAAATTTCAGCTAATTTTTTCCTAACTCCTGTAGAATATTGTTTACAGTCATGATTACCTTGAATTAAATGAATATTACCGTTTAACTTATTTAAAATACGAATCCATTCATCTGACCCTGCTTTCCACAGAAAATCTCCAAGTACATATACATGGTCTGCATTTGAAACTTGTTTATTCCAACGAGAAATTAAGTCAAGCTCCATTTCTTCTGTTGTATCATATGGCCTGTTATCAAACCTAAGAATGTTCTTATGTCCAAAATGCAAATCTGAAATATAATAATTCATTAACTTAAGCACTCCAAACTATTTCCAATAGACGATTGCTGACACCAACTGGTATCAACAACAGAAGGGTCTCCTAAAAATTCTACATAGTCTTCTGTAACTTTAGTAATTACACCCGCTAAAACATAATCTTTATGAACGGGATTATAAACAAGAAGTGTCCAATTTAACAAATTGTTCTGAGCATCTTCAATGTTATCTTCTTTCCTATTAAATCTGTATTTTAACCATTTAGTAGATTCTAAAAGTTGCTTTTTTGGAAGATTCATTTCTTTTCCTCTTCTTTCCAGAAAGGATAGTTGTCTCTCTTTTTACAAGACCTCTCATACTTGCAAGAAAGCTCACAGCCATAAACCATATAATGATTATCACAATGTTTACAAACAACTTGCCCATAAGGATTGCTTAATTCTTCAAGCATTAATACAGCTTTCTTGCCATCTATCCCATCAATACATTTTCTTTCATGTAAATAACATTCATCTAAAGACTAAAACTCTTTACCGCACTTTTCACAACAATATTTAATTGTCATTTTCCATAAACCTCTTTCTTTTTGCTTTCATAAAACTTGTTCAATCCTACGAGGTCAGGAGCATTTGGACAAGTCTTTTCTCCCATAAATGTAGTAATCATATTAATAATTCGTTTGTTTCTGTGATTAAGAGGAGGAATAGAGGTATCCTTAAAAGCAGAACAAATAAAACGAGAACAAATCTCAGGTCGTACTTCATAAATTTGGCACTTATTTTCTTCGTTCAAAAAAGGGCAAATATCTTTAAAATCTTTATCTAAAGCAGTGTTACGATTAATCATTTTTACTTCTGGATGCTGACCGAGATACTTTTTAATTTTCTTTACTTCTGCATCACTTACACAAAGAATTGCAGAACAACAATCTCCACATCCAGAACATTTGCCATCAATAGTATGGTCTATCTTATTAGCCATCTGATTATTCATTTCCAAGTTCCTCCATCAAGTTCTTCTCTTACTCGCATGAGAATTTTTCCCAATTTGTTTTGACCGACTCCATTGCAAACACCCCAAGTTGTATCATGCCACCAATTACCTTCTTCAAGATAAGCATCACCAGTTGCAAGAAGAAGTCTTGCGAGGGCTTCATTTTGAGTAAACTTTGCTTTTACAATTTCATACATAGTTTGCTCTTTAATTTCTTCCCAATCTTCTCTAAGATTACAATTTCTACCTACTAATTTTGCTTGTGCAGGATTCATCCTAGTATATTGCTCTTTATCTTTTTCACAAGATTCTTTTTGAGCTTGAAACGCTGCTTCCGCATTTAAATAAATAAGATTTCTATACTTTACAGGAGAATGATAAAAATTAGAAAGAAAAGCATATGCATCTATAAATTCTCTAATTACTTTCATATTACTTTCCAATCCTCTTCAAAAATTCTTCTTCACTCATAATAGTAGTTCCTAATTCAGCGGCTTTCTTAGCTTTAGATGAACCACTATTAGCTTCATTAGTCAAAAGATAATCAGTTTTTTTAGAAACAGAACCAGTTAACTTTCCACAATTATCGGTAATAATCTTTTCAATTTCAGAACGTTTCATAGTATTAAAAGCACCTGTAACACAGAAAGTTTTACCATTAATAAACTCATTCGTTGCAATCTGTGCTGGCTTATCCCAAACTAAATTTAATTCGAAAATAAGATTTGTAAACAATAAATCTTCACTATTCCACCAGTTATGCAAAGCCTGAGACATTGTTTCACCAAAGCCATCTAAAGTAGAGAAATCAAAATTATTAAAATCAAGAGCCTCTTCAAAAGCCACCCAATCTCCATTAAAATGTTTGCTGATTTCCTTTGCCGCTGTCTTGCCAATATTGGGAATACTTAAAGCAACAAGAAGATTTTCAAGTTTAACATGGCGAGACTTTTCAATAGATTCAATTAACTTGTTATAAGACTTTTCCCCAAAACCATCCATCTCAATAATTTCATTTTTATATTTATCAAGATGATAAAGGTCTGCATACTTTTTAACATACCCAGCATCAATAAATCTCTTAAGTGTAGCTTCACTTAAACCATCAATATTCATTGCTGGCTTAGATACAAACTGAACGAACTTAGCCAAATTCTTCTCAGGACAATCAGGATTTTCACACCAAAGAGTCTCTGCACCAGATTCAGAAATTTTAGTTGTAGTAGATTTACCACAGCACGGACAAGTCTTTGGAATTTCAAAATCCGCATCTCCATCGTCTTCGCATGAAAGAATTTGAGGAATAATCATATTTGCTTTAAAAACTTTAATAGAACAATTCTTTCTCAATCCAAGAGATTTAATAATACTAATATTATGAACAGATGCACGACTTACTTCTGTGTTATCAAGAATAACAGAATCAAATACAGCAGTAGGAGTAATTACACCAGTCTTACCAACTGCCCATTCAATATCTCTAAGAACAGTTCCAGCAGTTTCATCTTCATATTTGAAAGCCAAACTCTTACGGAAATGATGACCAGTATTACCAAGACTTAAACCATAAGCAATATCATCATAAGTAATAACACAACCATCAACAGGAATACCCTTCTTGTCAGCGACTTGTTTTAACTTAATAGTTAAGTCTTCAACTCCCCAAATGTCAACATTATCGCCATTGAAATAATTACAAGGGACAATAGTAAAACCTAAAGACTGAAGCTTATTCATATCTTTTCTAAAACTGCCCGTAGTTCCCTCAATCAAACTCCAAGCCCAAAATTGAAGACCTCTCTGAGACGTAATTTTATTGTCCAAAAGAGAAAGACTGCCACTTGCAAGGTTGCGCTGAGTAGCATATTGCTCTCCATCAGGAAGTTCTGCATTAATTCGTTCAAAATCATCTCTAAGAATAATACATTCACCATCAATAACAAGAGTTTCTTTGCTATCAATAGCTAAAGGAAGATTCTTCATAACCTTAGCATTATTAAGAACATCAGTGCCTTCAACACCGTTGCCACGGGTCTCAGCAGAAACAAGTTTACCGTTTTCATATCTGACAGACATGGTAAGGCCGTCTAACTTCATAGACAAAGCTACTTCTTTGTCACCAGCAAAATTAAGCAAATCTTGGCAACTTTTAGTCTTATCAAGAGAAAGCATTAAATGGTCATGCTTAACTTTTTTAAGAGAATCAACAATTTCATAACCAACTGTTTGAGTGGGAGAATTAGAAAGAATAAAATTTTCTTCTGTCTCTAATTCATGTAATTCGTCAAATAGCTTATCATATTCTGCATCAGAAACCAAAGATTCGCTATAATTATAATATTTATCTCGATACTTGTTTAACAGACTTGTTAATTCCTTAATACGTGCAATATTTTCGTAATTATTCATATTAATCTCCATTACTTATCAATTGTGCTCATAATAAGCAAAGATAAAACAACCCAAACAATTAAAATACCAACTACTGCATAACTCATAATTTAGTCTCACTTTCTAAAAGCTCTTTCTTTAAAGAATTAGCAATCATTGTCCTTTGTACATTTCTTAAAACATCTTCTACTTCTTTGTTGGTTTCAAAATGCTTATCCGTTACATATTCATCTACCAGAACTTCCGCTTCGGTAATTAAATTTTCTGCAATTCTTTTAGCATCTTCAACTGGAAGAGGAGTGGTCTTATAACTAATTAACAATTCTGGATTTTTAGGGGTTAAAATTTTTTCATAGGGTTCATCTGCTATATATCTTTTAATAAAATCTGCTAATCTTGCGATATGATGAAAATCCTTCAGCCCATATCCATAATTATCAATATCAAATTCATTATGAGGAGCTCTATGAAACATTTGTTTGTATTTTGTTTTCATATTACCATACATTGTTAATACAGCTTTTTGAGGACAATAATGTGCAATAGCTTCTCTATTTTTAACAACAGCTCCTAACCACATTCCAGCGTATTCAGGATTAAGCTCAAAATATTTAGTAAATAAAGTTTCTGTAAAATTAATGTTTTGTTTCAAATAACTATTAAACATTAAGCGAATATCTTTAACTTCAAGCTTTCCTCCATCTTCATCTCGATGATATTCTTTACTAACCCAATCTTTAGAATCAACAATATCATCAAAATGAGGAAGCACAATTGCTTTTGTGTCAACATCAGAATGTTCCGTAGCCATTCCGTAATTATTACTACCATAAACAAATACACCGACTACATTATATCCAAGTTCACTCAAAAATTCATAATCTGAATGAACTCTGTTATTAACCTTTTCTAAATTCATAATTTACCTTCCTTAATGTAAATAAGTAACAATATATAAATACATTTATCTATTTTTACTTAATGACATTATAGCAAATAAATTTTGTCTTGTCAAGAAGTTATAAGAAATAAGTTGAAAGGGGTATAATACCCCTTAATCAACTTCTATCTTTTTATACTTTCCGCAATTACATTCCCCAGCATAGTTTTGTTCTCTAAAGGCTTTGCAAATACAAACCATATCGTCAGTTTGAGTTAAACCGCATGGACAATATTGTTTTCCATATTTCTCTTTCATTTCTGCAAGCTGACGGTTTGTTTCGTCTACTAAATCTTTATCGTCGTTCAATACAATTTTTAACATTAAGATATCCTCTCTGCATATTGATTGTCAGAAACCAATGTAATTTGCAAAACATCATCAAAACGTGAAACTGAATTTGGTTTATAACGACCATATTTTAAAATTACATTGGGATACTTTTTTAATTGCTCAATTTCTTTTTCTATCTCTTCTTTATAATATCCCGTATAAATTACAAAGTCATCATTACAATTTTGCTTTCTAAAATAATCCAATAAAGACAAAACTTCTTCAAATTGCAATATAGGCTCTAAACCTCCTATTACGACTGCCTTTGTAATTTCATTATCTATATAAGCTTTATAAATAGAAGAAATTAAAAATTCTTTCGTAACTTGTCTTACCACAGGTTCATTTTGACATACAGTAATTGGAATATTAGCTTCATGACAACATTTCCAATCACATTTACAAGTGATAAGGAAGAGGGAGGGCTTCGCATAATTAACAAAGTCCTCCATGACAACACCTTTAAGATGAATCTTCTCTTCCATAAATTTATCCTTTCATAATAGAATCTGCATCTAAAACATTATACCAACGTCTTAAATTAAATTCCTTTTTTCTAATCTTTTGATAACTACTTACAGGGGTATAAAAACCTACTACTCTTGCATATTGGTCTGCCATAGGCTTTCCACAAATAGGACATGTTTGAGTTCCAATGAAAGAATGTTTATCTTCACAAACATTAATTTTAGTTGTAAACGCAAAATAAATTACACCTTTAGAAGCAACATAATTAAGCATGTCCCAAGCACTTTCTTTTGTTGCAAAACGATTTTCAATATCAATGTGAGCAATGCATCCACCACCACATTTTTCATCAAGCACACTGCCTAAACGACACTTTTCTTTAATAGTGCATTGTTCAGTTAATGGAATCCACTGATTTGAGTAAATAAAATACTTGTCTTGTTCAAACAGAAGATTATCTGCTGTGCAAATTACGCCAGCGCAATTTTCCCGAGGGATAGATTCAACATTAAAAGAAAAATCACATTCAAAGCTATCTTTTACTTCATTAATAGTATCAAGAATCTAACAAGCAAACTCCAATCCCTCTTCTGTATAATATTTATTACCAAACTCGTCAGTATTAATTAATCCAAAAGAATCAATAACTTCATACATTCCAAGAATACCAATAGTACAATATTGCTTATCAAGTTCAACTGCTCCTTCTTGATAGTTGGGAAGCAGACCTTTTTCTATATTACGCTCCAAAATATGACGCATACTAGTTAATGCCTTGCAATCCAAAAGCACACGGTCTTTAAGAAGTTCAATATATTTCTTTTTATTAAATTTAGTCTCATATGCAATGCGCATAAGATTAATTGTACTCACACGACAAGACCCAACAGACAACGCTGTACCACCAATAGAATTAACAAAAGCATCAAGCTTTTGGGTGTCAGAAAGTAAACGACAGCAATTTGAAAGTACTCCTACATTATCAGACACGAAGAAATTAGAATCAGACCACTTAATGTTATGATAACAAGCCCATCGAGCAGTTTCTTCATCTTCAAATTTACCATCTTTATAAAGGAGAGAATAAGTTAAAACAGGGAAAGTGAACATGTTTTCACTACGAATATCGCTTACTACATCCATAAATAAACGTTGACACTTCATAATTTCTTCAATTTGGTCAATAGCAAAAGACCCATCTGGGAATTCCAAACCACCAAACAAAGATTCAAGATAAGGACGGTCAAAAATACTTACATTTGTAAAAGCGCACTGGTCAATTCTAAGAAATGGCTGATTTAATCTGTAAACAAATTTCTGAAAATATTGTCTTAAATAAGTCTCGGGGTCTTTAAAGTAATGCCCATTCTTTATATCCATTTTCCAGAAATAATAAGCCCAAATAATTACATTTGGTAATCCAACGGCCCGAGACTAACGGTTACTGAGGAATGAAACAAACTCAATAACATCATCAAAATATGTATCCAAATGTTTAGGAGGCTGATTATTATATCCTCCAAGGAAAAATAATCCCTCTCTTGCCAAACGAGTTAAATCATTTGCCCAGCAATAGGGAAAATAACTTGCCGTAGCAGAATCGTTAAGATAAAAACCCTTGCTAAATTCCTATTCTAACCAAGCTTTAGCAGTGCGCAGTCCCCATTTTTTCTTGATTTCAAGGAAAATTTTATTTAAACCGAAAAGCTTATCTTCACTCTTCCCCTTTTCAGTCATAAAAGAACGAATATCTCTATGGCTAGCATTTGCATTAGGGTCGATAGTAGCATCTGCCATTGTGCTTTGATTTACGAATTTATCTAAGAATTCTGAAAAATCTAACTAACTAGAATGAACCCCATTAATATATTCAAAATCTTCACCATATTTCTTTTTTAAATCTTCAAGACATCTTTCAAAATCTTTTGTTAAACGAAGTGAAATGTCCATATAAAATTTTCCTCCTTTTTAATTATTATTAATCCATTGATTTGCTTCATTGAAAGCCATAATTTCTCCATCAACTTCAAGTAATGGAGCAGAAGCAAAACCTTTTTTAATCATTTCCTTTACATCAAAATCAGTTCTGGCTTCAAATTCAATTCCCTTTTGCTTAAGTTTTTTTTCTAAAACAATACAACGAGGGCAATTAGTGGTATACAAAACAACCATAACATCAATCTCCTTTTGTCCTTTTATGTAACATCTAAATTACCATTAGATAATTTAACTAACTAATTATATAATTTCATGCACCCCCAAGTATCTGCATCTGCGCTATGAGCGTTTTCTAAAGTATAACCAAAATGTTCAAGCAAAGTCCCTAATTTATAATTAGCTACTTCTGCCTTTGGAATTAAACGTTTCGCATTTTCTAAAGTGCAACAAACAGCATGATTTGGAATTGGAATATGGTATCTTTTCAATTCTGGATAAATTACTTTGTTAGCGTCATATTTGGCATTGTGAAAAATCCAAACACTATCTGTCATATAATCTTTTATTTCTTCCCACACTTCATCAAACGTGGGACAATTTTTTATAGTATCATAAGTAATACCATTTACTTTAGATGCTCCACTTTCAATCTATGTCTACGGATTTACTAATATATATTTATCAGCAATTTTTTTGCCGTTTTCGTACACTAAAATTGCAATACTAACAATTCTATTTTCTTTAAATCCAGTAGTTTCAGTATCTCCTATAACGAGTTTATTATAATTAGGGAGAGCCATAATTACTCCCCCTCTATAGCTTTATTAGATTTCAGAGCATTTGCTCTTGCTGCTTCAATAATATTGTTTTCATCTTTAATAGCCAAAATTTTCTTCATCTTATTAAAAGCTTCTACAATATATTTCAAAGAACCAGATAAACACACTCCTAAAGTTGCCACTGTTGAAATAACAGTGCTATATTCAGCAGGAATAGGAAGATTGTTTTTATTTGCCCAAGGAATAATTAAAGAAGTAGAAAGTACAAGTAACATTGTACCACCAGCAAAAGCTAAAATTTTATAAAGACTGTTTATTAATCTTTGTTTTTCAAAAGTCTCTCCTACAATTTTAATATTATAATACAAAGAGAAACTAACATTAGAAAGATATGCCATGCCAAAAATAGAAAATCCTACCAAAGCAGCTAAAAGATTTTCTAAGGCTAATTTCCAAAAATCCTACATAACTTTCTCCTTTAAATTTTAATTACCAGAACTTCCAAATCCACCAACACCACGCTCAGTATCGGGAAGTTCTTCTACTTGTTCAAAAGTAGTGGGAAGCACAGGAAGAATCATAGCTTGAGCAATCCTATCCCCATGTCTAATAATTTGTGTTTCGGTACTATCATTATGAAGAGCAACAATCCACTCGCCACGATAATCTGCGTCAATTACTCCAACGCAATTTGCAGGACGCAAACCTTGCTTAGTAGCCAAGCCACTACGAGCAAAGACAGCACCCCAATATCCAACAGGAATTGCAGTTGCGATACCAGTCTTTACTTTTACAGTTTCATGAGGACGAATCTTGATTCCAGCCACATCTTTCTGGATATCCCAACTATAATAAGTATCATCAGGACAATCCGCATAAAGGTCAAAACAAGCATCAGTCTCATGCGCCTTAACAGGCATCTTAGCTGTCTTAGACAGCAACTTAATCTTTACATCCATATTTGTCAATCCTTTTCTTTGTTTAAATTTAAGTCGTGTTTTTTATTTTATTGTTGTTATATATAAAAATGGTGGAAAGTTACCCTTCCACCATAGAATTTTTAAAACGCTTTAAATTGTGTAGGGCTTTTGTAATTTCAGAATATTTGTAGCAAAACTGTTTCTTTAACAAGAAATCATTTTCCTGTCCAAGATATTTGGTCTTTGTTCTGCCCTTTAACACTTTGGGAAGTTTATCCATCCAAAGCATTGCTTCTTTTTTATCATTCCAAAAATCTACACATTCTGCATTTCCTTTAATTAAAATTTTATCAATAAGCTCTTTATAAAGATTAAGATATTCGTGAATAGTGTTATAATACTGCATAATTAATTCTCTGTACGCTTCAGGACATTTTGCTAAAAAATCATCAAATCTATCTTCATGAATAGCATTAATAACTGCATTAGGAGATATGTTTTTAGATAATGCTTTATGCATCAAGACATAATCTGATGTTTTAATTTTGCATCTAAAATGATTTTTATGTCCATCAACCATATCAACTACCCAACCTTCTTTTTCAGAAGAAAGATAATTATCAGTATCGGCTAAAACACTAAACAAAGTAGCATTATAATACCATTGAGTCATTTTAGAATCATATTCCTCTGCCATGTCGCTAAGAATATCAAAAGAAATTTCCTTGCCATCCTTAACATTCCTTGCCGCAAGTAAATACAATCCTTCTTGAGATTCATCGTACTTAACAACAACGGGATTTTTTGGAGAAATATATTCAAAAATAAAAGTATAATCAGGATAATCCTTAATTAATTCTTTTTGCCCATCAGATAAGAGTTTATAACCCTCCGCAAGTCTCCAAGATTCTACAGGGTCTAATGCCTGAGAACCAGAACCTAAAATTCTGTCTTCGTCTGCAATATATCTATATTGCTGATAAGAACCATCAAGCTTATTAGTAATAAAAATTGAATGAGCAAAATTATATTTAGACCTAATATTTTTAGGAGACCAATCGCCATCATCCTCGCCATAATTCTTAAACTTTGCCAAAGATGCAAGAGCAATTTCATCATTCTTTACATCAAAAACACAAGAACGACATTCCCTATAAAGACCATTATATAATTCAAAGAAAGAGCCTAAATCATAATCATCAGACAATTCAATAAAACTCTTATACTTAAAAAGTACATAATGGTCATAACAAGTAATCTGAAGAGGGTCAAAAATCTTACTCAACTTTTCATTAAGTTTAGGAGTAATATTCTCCCACGCTTCAAAAACTCTATCGAGCCAGTCATTAAAATTATAATTTTCAGGACAGGGTTCGTTGTTAAGAAGAGTATAAGATTGAATATACTTTCTTTTAACAGTCATAACATACTCATAAAGAGGATGCCAAAGAAACTCTTTCTTAAAATGAAAATTCATCTTAAACTCTCCTTTACTAATTTTTTATCTTTTGAATTATCTTTCAGAAGTTCCACTTGCAATTCTATCGCATTCGTTAAACAAGAAAAGCTTATCAAGGTTTTCTTTCCCCATAATCTTTTCCCATTTAGCTTTAGACTTTTCAGTTTCAAGAAAGAATGGAAGCATATGGAAATTAACATAAAACAGACATTTTAAGATATCGTCCATGTTAGTAAATCCAATACAATCAAGATTTGCTAAAAGGTCATAAGTTCCTACATTATGATGACTATAATATCTATAATCTCCAGAACCATCTTCCTTGGGCTGTCCAGTAGTTAACTTGCCTAAATCATGAATCTGTGCGGCTCTATAAAGAATCTTATCATCAGTTCTTTTAGCAACTTCTTCCGCACAAATTCTGCAATGTTCATCTAAAGTATACTTATGATGACAAGTTTTCTGGTCAAAACCTTTCATCAAACTCATAATATAATCATCGTCAGTAGTCCAATTAGACAGAGGTACAATTACTTCAAACTGGTTAAAATTCCAACCAATTAAATTAATTGTATCAAAACCTTCCTCATAAAAAGGAATTTCAAACTTGCCAATCTGTCTATCAATAACTTCTTCGGGAACTGTACGAGTTCTCGCTTTATTCTGCCTTTTGCAAACAGCGACAGGAGTAGTCATAACATAAGCAACTTTATTAACATTTTCCTTATTGCGAACAATATCCAACAAACTCTTACGAGATTTAACATTAATATTGGTTGCATCAACAATAACATTCATTTTATCAATGCAATTATTAATACGACGGCGAACTTCCTTAAAAACCTCGTCATTATGAGTCTGGTCGTTTACATCCCCAAAAACAGTTTCACGAATTTCATCCGATGAAACAATCATTGTAGGCTGACCCATTTTAGTCAACATATTTTTGAGCTTCTGAGCAAGAGTAGATTTACCACTTGCAACAACTCCAATCATCATCATAAAATTCGTATGTTCCATTTTTGTCCTCCTTATTCCATCTTAGATAGAATACTATCAATCTTTTCGTTGAATTCTTTTACTAACTTTTCTTTATCAGTAACAGGTCTTGTTTGTCCCTCAACAGGAATTAAATCTCCTGCCCAAAACAACCATTTTGGTTTAGTTTCATCTTCTACAAATTGAACAAGGCTATTATAATCAGCAGTCTGCCTTTCTTTTTTCAAAGGGTCAAATTCAACTGTAAAAATATCATTTTTATGTTCAGTAACCCAATTTCTATAATCTTCTCTCATTTGTTTCCAATCTGGATATGAAATAATTCGATTATAATCTAAAGTTACTTTTTCACCTTCCCATGTAGTAATAGGATTGGTGGTAATGCTATCTATTCTTTTAACAAAAGTAATAGCACTTTCTTTTGTTAAACCTTTTTTAGTGAGCTTCTTTACCGCTGCTCTGCGTTCTTCTCGATTCATAGTTACTCCTTTGAATCATTTATATAATAACATAATCAAATGAAGTTGTCAAGAGGATAATAAAAATTATTCCTCTTGTACTTCATCTTTTTCTTTCCAATCTTTTAGCTGTCTAATTAAAGCTCTACGTTCTTCATCTTCTTTTCTATGAAATACATTATACTATTCTCTAAGCTATCTGTATTCCTATTTTAAAAATTCGGGTAAGAATGTTCTTTTTGTTGAAACAAAATTTGTATCAATAGAACGTCGTAAAGCTTTAGTTTGAGCTACAAGTACACACAATTTCTTAGCTCTGGTTAATAAAGTATAAATCTGTTGCTGACAAAGCATCATTGGAGGAGTACTATAATCTATTACTCCAATAATTACAGGACAACCAGAACCTTGATATTTATGAGTAGTACAGGCATATCCTAAAATTAAATGTTCCTTAACTTCTTTGTGTTTTAAAATAATAGGCGCATCTCCTAAATCAAAATCAACGATGGCATTTTCATAATCAATACTTGTAACTACACCAGTCCACCCGTTATACATGGCTGTTTGTGCTCCACTTGTGTCAAAAACTTTATAATTGTTCTTAATACACATTACTTTATCACCTTCTTGAATCCAAAAAGACCTGTCATTTCCAGAAGCATCTTTCATCTTTTGAACATAAATTCTTGGACGAGATTCATTCAAATCAACAGGATTAATTAATTTTTGAATATCAAGATTTAAATTGTGAACACAAGCATCTCCACGTTCTTTCACAGGAGAAATAATTTGAATTTTTTTAATGTCACCATTTACAAGAGGACTATTAAAATATTTTTCAAAATAAGCAATGGTATCTTTTCTATCATCATCTTTTTCATTTCTAATATCAAGTACCATATCTTTCAGTTCTCCGCGAATTTCAACACCTTCATAATCAGTATCTTGATATAATTGAATACCATTTCTTACATTATAAGCGGTAGTTAAAATACCAGAAGCCTTTGCTTGTCTATGTACTTCTTTAAGTTCAACAGTAGGAATTTCTTTGCTGTTAATCATATCTGCCGCTAAATTAAGAGAACCAATAGACTCAAGCTGTCCCATATCACCAAGCATTAAAAGTTTACTGCCTGTGGGAATTGCTTTAATTAAATCGAGAAAAATTTCTCCACCAACCATACTAACTTCATCTAAAATAATGATATCGTAAGGTAATGGATTATCTTCTCCATAAGAAAAACCACAACCACCAGTATATCCAAGAAGTCGATGAATAGTAAAACCTTCTTTGCCAGTAACTTCTTGTAATCTTGCCGCCGCTTTACCACTTAAAGCACATTGAGCAAAAGTATATTCATCAAGTACAGATAAAATACCTGTAACTAATGAACTTTTACCAGAACCAGCTAAACCAGAAATTACGCAAACTTGTTTTTCAATTCCCAGCTTAATTCCATCTATTTGCTCTTGAGTAAATTGAAAACCTTGTTTCTCTTCTGCTCTTTTTATTTTTTCTTCAAAATCATTAGCAACAAAATAATTATTACCTTGAAGTAATCTTTTAAGATGATAAGCGATATCTTTTTCAAGATTCCAAAAGCTCATTAAATAAACTCTTCGACCTGATTTAGTATCGCCCTCTTCAACACGAATTAACTCCTCATCTTGAAGTTCTTTAATAGCTTTACCAACATTGTTTACAAGATTACCATCTTCATCTTCTACTATTAAACTTTGTTTTCCGCCAAGGTCTTCATATAACGACCCCATTAATTCACCAGCGGACACCCAAGAATGACCTTCTTCTCCTTGAGTATCAAGATACCATAAGATATAAGATTTAATTCTCTTTATGTCATAAGTTTTATAACCTGACCTTAAAGCCACTTTATCCGCAGTAAAAAATCCTACTCCTTTAATATCTTTTACTAACTGGTAAGGATTATTTTTTACAATATCAATTACCTTTTGTGGAGCTTTATATTTTTCAATTAGCTTAGAAATAAAGTTTGGAGAAAAACCAACCTTATCAAGCTCTAAATATACAGTAGACATATCTTTACTGGCTTCAAAACGCTCAATAATACAATTAGAAATATAATCTCCAATACCTTTAGCTTTCTTTAAGGTGTCTATATCATGGTCTGCAATAGCTTGTAATGGGTCATCGCATACAGCAAACAACTCATCCATTTGACCTTCTGATAAGAAAGTTCTTAAAAAAGCTCTTTGATTCTTCTGATTAGAAAAATCAATATCTTTATTATAATAAACTAATTGATACTGAACACCATATTTAGGATGTTCAACTTCTTTCCCTAACAATACATAGGCAGAATTGGGGTCAATTCCATCAGTATATTCCCCTGTAAAAGTAACTTCACCATAAACACTCATGGTAGGATTTCCTTGTTCTACTTCAAGAATATTCCAAGAAACTATTCCCCAATTTTTACCGTCTGACCCAATTCCAGCACTCGGATAGAGGGTCTTAGAATGAGACGCTTTTATCTTTATGAATTTTTCTTCGGTATCAACACTCATCGTCAACCCTCTCTACATCTATTCTGTCAGAAATCATTTCAAGGTCTCCATTATCATCAATACCTTTAATTAACTGAACAGAATGTTTATATAAACTATCTTTGTACTGTCTTGGAATAAAGTTTTCCCCTCTTCTAAAACCAGTAACAAGAAGTTTAGTTCCACGCTGGAACCAAGATTTCTCAAGAACAGTTTTTGTTCCATCTTCATTTATTTGAGAAATCTGCCTATTATAAAAATTAAATTGACCTTTATAAAATTTTATATCACAAACTCCATCAGGAGTTAATAATGTAACTGTATTTCTATTGGTATCTTTATCAAGAACAGTACCACAAATTCTTTTAAGGACAAAACGAGCTTTTTCTTGGTCATGCCAATAATATTTATAAGCTACTTCTGGTTCTTCTGGCTGTTCTTCAAAAGGTATTATACTATATTTCTCCTTGTTTACATGAGCAAGTTCGTGTTCATGATAATACATACAAAGAGAATCCATTTCCCATTTAGAAAGACTTCCAGAAGCTTTTTCATCCCATACAGCTTTAAATTTTGCTTCATTTACAGCCACAAGCATTTTAGGGTCGTTTAAAATATTGTCTTTAAAATCTGCCATGAGCTTGTTAAAAACTCGGTCTAAACTACCTCTTTTAACAACTCTTTGTCCATCGTCGCTCCAATCGTAATCTTTTTTATCAACCATGTCATTAAGAAAATATTTTTCAAAGAATGGCCATGCAAATTTATTTTCAAGGATATAATAAGCTGTACTTGCACTTTTACCTATTTGTTTATAAAAGAATTTTTTCTGGAAAACATAATTCCTAAATCTATATAATCTTAATTCAAACTTTTTTTGATTTTCAGTTAATAAATCAAGATTTGCCAAATCTTCAATGTTAGAAATATTAAGCGACTTAACAGGACTTGAGATAAATCTAATAAAGTCTTCCATAATTGCTCTTCTATCTTTTTTCTCAAGGTTATCAAAACACCGAGCTTTGATAAGAGAAATCATAGCTGTATCACCAAATTTATTTTCTTTAGATTCAGATTTGTATTTCTGCATCTTCTCGTAAAAATCCCACATCGAAGAATAAGTTTGATTATCAATAATAGCTTTTGCGATAGAAGTTCCAATACCTTGAATTGGTTTTAAACCATAAACAATTTCATTTTTTTCAACGTCAGGATGGAAACCAAATCTAACACGATTTATATCAGGTAATGCTACAGTAACGCCTTCTTTTTTAATGTTGCCAATAGCTTTACTAATTTTACCATAATTGGTATTTCCATCTTCACCGCCAGAATCAGAAATCAAATTAGCAGTGTTCCAATAAATAACAGGATAATGATAAGCAAGATTGGCTTCCTGCAAGCCAACAATTGAATAGGCCAATGTATGCGCACTATTAAACCGATAACCGCGATTCATCGAAATTAGTACATCCCATACATAATGGCACAATTTAGAAGAAAGATGTTTTTCTTCTATATTTTTATAAAATTCTTGTTGCAATTCAACATAAGCTTTAGGATTCTTTTTCAGTTTTGTTATCACAGAGCTTTTTATCTCTGCTTCTTACAATTTCTTGTAAGCTCGGCGTACATTATTAACTCTAACGAGTTAAAGGACACTCTTGGATAGATTATATTTATTCACCATCTACGCTCTACAATACTTAATAACCTTTCGCAATTTATTAAGTTATCTCGGTGTTTCCATTTTACAGGGTTCACCGATTTTGCCCTTTTCATTTTACTTGTCACCAAATAAACGGCCCAAAATTAAGCAATACTTTTCCTAAGCTTATCAGCCCACAGCAAATCAAAGCCACCAATTTCAGGGTCTTGAACTGCCATCATAAAGTCTTCTTGGTTAGGTAATAAACCATAGCTTTTCTTAGCATATTTACAAACAACTTCTTGCTCATGCTTAGTCAAACCATAATCATCCATCTCTTTATACCAAAGAGAAATATCTTTCTTATAACGACCAAATCTTTCAAGAGGAGTTTCTGCCCGTGGAGAGGGAGCCATAAGTCTCATTACCGAATTTAAAGCAGATAAGTCTACTAAGCTTTCAGGTTTACCTATTGCAACAGCTTGATATCCAGTTTGTTTTTCCATCTGAAAAAATGACATAACTTTATGTTCATTAAGCATTTTCCAAATTTCTGGATTATCTCTTTCTATTTTGTAAACGCCTAAATATTTTTCGTAAGTAGACTTTAAATCACCTTGCCATTCAATCCTACCGTCTTCCATAAGAAGATTCATACAAACATGTTCTTTTTGAAGAGCATCAATAGAAAGCAAATCCCATTTAATAAGAGATACTTTTTCATCAGCGTGTAGGTCAAACTGAGTGATAATATCTCCACTCGTTGTCTTCATTAAAGCAGCATGGTCTACAACGTCTGTTGCTGAAAGAATTACACCACCCGCATGAGAACCAACCCCACTTACTAGCCCTTCAATATTTTGAGCAACTTCCCAAACATCAGGATATTCATTAGTCATTAAGTTAACAAATTCTTTGTCGGGACGTAAATTATTTTCTTCATCACCATAAAAACATTGTTTTAAAGTAAACTGAATACCACGTTCTTGACCAATATGTGAACTTAACATCTGTCCAATTTCAGGTGGATAACCTAAACCACGACAAGCAGTTTGAATTGCAACCTTAGCTTTCATCGTAGAAAGTGTTTGAACTTTCATAACACGACGATTTCCTGCTCTCTGGTCATCTCCACAATACTTACGTTGAAGATAGTGAATAACATCATCACGGTAAGCATTCTCGAAATCCACGTCAATATCTAATGGGCTAACACGTTTAGGATTTAAAAACCTCCAATGATAGCAAGGAACATCTTCTCTCAGAGGATTAACCTGAGTAATTCCTAAAATATACAAAAGAATAAATCCTAAACCTGAACCACGAGAAGGACCAACCAAAGAACCACAAGCCCAACACGCATTTACCAAGTCACGAGTCTGTAACAAATAAGCTGACCAATGAGCATTATTAGCTTCTGAACTTGCTTTAATAGACTCAAGACATGTTTGAATTGCATCATAAGTTTCTTTATTTGCTAATTCATCAGAATCTTTTTCAAGACGCTTAACAATTTCTCTAACAAGGTGTCTATCAGCATTGTAATCCGAATTAAAAAACCACTCTAACATAGGAATATCTTTAAAATATTTTTTAGATAAACCCAAATCAGGTTCAGTTAAATCATCTGGCTCATAAGGAATTTCCAAATTAGCAAATAAAGTATATTCTTGAACCATGTTATAAATCAACATGGTATTATCTAAACCTTTTTGTACAACTTCTGGAGTCAAAAATTCATCCATGTAAGAATGAATTTCTTCTTCTGACATCATATAAGTCGTAGCATAAAACTCTCCAACCTCACGTTCTTTACCACTATCTTCATTAGATTTAAGAAAAGCTTCATGTACTTTTCTATCTTCTTTTTTTGGATAATGACTGTCGGTAGTAATAATATATGGAATATCAAGTTCAGCAGACAGTCCCACTAAAGCCTGATTTACAATAATTTGTTCTTCACTCTTTGATGGCTGTAATTCCAAAAAGAAATTACCATGCCCAAAACATTTATCGAGTCTTTTTAACCATTTCTTAACGCCCGTATAATCAGGTTGTAAAGGATTTTGTTTATAAGAATCTAAAATTAATTTTGGACAACGACCACCAAGGCAAGCAGTTGAACCAATAATATGACCTCTATCAGATTCAACTACTTCAAACAAATCTTCATAATAAGTTGGAGTACGAATATTAACATAAGTAAAGGAATTATCAATCCATGCTCTTGTACTTAATTCTCTTATTTGCTTATGTCCAATGGCATCTTTAGCCAACAAAATGAAGTGATAAAAAATATATTCTTTATCTTCTTCAATGCTTTTTCGATTGCAAAGATAAATTTCATTACCTAAAATAAGTTTATAATCTTTCCACTTATCAGGATTTTTCTTTCGCAAATCGTCTATTTGAGTTAATGCTTCAACGTGTGCGGCAATACAGTCATGGTCTGTAATAGCAACACCTTTATGACCAAGCTCCTAAGTATATGTGAGAAGACCCTTGACAGTGTTAGTGCTGTCAAGGAAACCTCTCGTATTAGAGCCTATGTCTGTGTGATTATGTACACCTACAAACACGGCATTACTCTCCTTTATATTTTTGTCTTATTATATCATGTTACTTTTAATTTGTCAACCTTAAAAATCTAAATCTTCTAAATCCTTATCCAACATTACTCTTCTCTTCTTAGGCTTTTCAATTTCACCCCAATCAAAATCTGTAGTAGATTTTGCATTTAAGGATGTCGTTTTGGAATTAAGAATAGCGTCAGATTTGGTCTTACTTTTTAAATCAGGAGTCTCATTTGTTTTATCCTCCATAACATCATAATATAGAATTTTAACTTCTGGATAAATCTTATCTTCCCAAGACTCTAACTGGAACTGGCAAATTAAATTCATTACCAAATTCTTTTTGTTAGCGCCAAAGGTATGTCTATCCTTAAGAGTCATCATATCAAATTCTGTAGCAGGACAATACTTTTTAATATAAGTAATACCGTTATGCTGGAATCTAATAAAACTCTTAGTTTCGCCATAGCCATTAATTTGACTGGCATTTATATGAAGATTTGTAATTGCAAAAGTAGGCGTAGGAACAGTATTACCCCACACTTCATAATTTTCAGCTACTTCTTTCACAAATCTTACTTGCATTTCATTAGCAGGAATTTCCCAATCAACTGGATAAATAGTTTTAAGTTGGTCAAGAGGAAGCATTTCGTTACACTTTTCAATTACCTCATCAACATTTTTCTTTTTAAGAAATACACCAGCAGCATTTTCATGTCCAACACAACTTATAAGTCCAGTTTGCTCTAAAAACTCCTTCAAGTTTTTAATATTTCCTTTATCATATCCGCGACAGGAGCCACCAAATTCTGAGGCACTTCTTTCCTTAAGAAGCACTACAGGACGCAAATATTTTGAAGCAATCTTATTAGCTACTAATCCAGTAACAGATTTTTTATCAACTATGTCGGTACAATCGACAAATAAAATAGTATTTTTATCTAGCCCTTGTTTGTCAATTTTGTCAATAATTTGCTCCATAAATTTACGAACTGCTGTATCTTGACGAGCCTTTACATTATTAGCTACTCTCGCCATTTCCCATTGGAGAGTATGTTCCTCTGGAAGAGGTTTAGGGTCAGTAGCTCTTTTTCGTCTCGGTTGATAAATAACAGTTTCTTGCTCTCCAACCATAGCCCTGAACAAATCTCTTTGCTCTTTTTCAGTACCATAACGTACTACGCCATTAATTCTTGGAGCAAGCACCCAACCAACATTTGTAATAGTTCTGCCAAAGTGAATCTCATCAGCCATTCTTTCTTGAAGCTCATTAAGGAAATCATTTTTTTGATTTTCAATCTTTAAGCCCTCAAGTACATACCACCTTGTTTCCAAATCTCTCAAATCCATACTATCTGCAATAATACCAAGAGAAACCAAATCAAGATAATCGTCAAGCCAACTATCACTACAGTGATACTTTTCGCAATAAGCTTCTGCAAATTTACGAACTACACCAACACCAGATAAAGTAGAATTAGGATACTAACCATCGGTATCATTTACAGCTACACAATAATTAACATAACTGTCTTCTTTAATTCTATCTGGTTCTTTTTCTTTAATTTCATCCGCTTCGTTCTTAGGAATCCACTTGCCAGTATTAGTATCTAAATACTCAATTTCAACTAAGTGATGGTCAATAACAAGAATAGGACAATGGTAATTTTTAGTAATTTGAATTGCATCTTTGCAAAGCATTGAAGCATCAGGAATAATAATTAAACCAACATCATCTTTTGGATATTCACTTAACATCTTATAAGTTAATCCATGCTCTTTATTAAAGCTAAAAATATATTCTACTTTAGCTTCAGGATTAAAATGCTCAATGATTTTACTCATTAAAGTAGCAGATGTATATCCATCACAATCGCAATCGACCTTAATTACAATTTTCTTGTCTGTACCAATATTGTTATGGAAAACCTAAACAGCCTTATCCATATTCTTCATCTGAAATGGGTTATTAATAACCTTATTTTTTACAGGATGAAGAAAACTTTTTACATCCTAAATATCATAGCTTTTTAAAATAGTTTCAAGAAAATCATATTCGTCATCAAAGTTATTCTAAAACTTTGTCTCCCATAGTAATTTTTCCATTAATTACCTCTTAAAAATATACTCGTAGAACTTTGCCTTTCCCCGTAAGAATAAACAGGTTTTGCCATTTTTATTAATTGATTGTAAACATCTTTCCCTTTATCAAAAGGTGAATCTTTGATATCCAACAATCCTTTTGTGTCTTTAATAAGAAAGACATTAAAGCTTAAAGCAAGTCTCTGAGCTAAAGTCCTTAATCGTTCATTGTATCTTAAATAGTTGTCATATAACAATTTGTCAGCTTTATAAACTTCTTCATATTTATCGTCAAAGTCTTTATCAAACCCTAAATAAACTGTATCTACTCCAAGTTTTTCTAAAGCTCTAATTTGCCAATCTGAAACATTAAAGCCGCAAGTTGCCACTACGCAACTTTTACCTTTAAAATAAGTGTCTGCTTTTAAAACACTCTTTTCTCCCTCAACTATAACTGCTTTTTTAAATCTTTTTATATTTTCTTTATTCTCATAAAGTCCATACAAATTTAATCCGAGAGGATGGTCAAATTCTTTGCCAGTCATAAACAAAGGCATATATTTTCTTTTAGAATCTTCTGGTTGTAAACTTCTTCGTCTAATACCAACCAAATGACCATCTATATTATAATGAGGAATAATTATATATTTTTGATATTCATACCACTCAATACCAAATTTTTCCATAGAGGGAATGCTAATCCCCTCATCAATCCAACCCTTATAAAAAGTATTACGGTCAAAATAATTAAAAAGACATTTATAATCATCATAAAACTTTGTAATTTTAGCTTCATGGAATTGTTGTCTTCTTTCAATATCCTCTGACTGTTTTACCATATCAGATAATTGTCCACGTAATTCTGGTGAAACATCATTTCCAAAGCCTACACGACTTCGAGATAATGATTTTCCAACCTTTTTTGCTATGTAAACAATTACCTTACTATAAAATTCTCCATCTTTAGCATTACGAATTCTTTTAATAAATTCAAAAAAATTCATTCGCCCACAATTCGTATAGCAGAAAAAGTCTTTGCTTTCTGTAAAGAAACATAATTTATGACTATCTCCACCATGACAAATTGTTTTAAACCAAAGACATTTTTGTTGAGTTCTTCCATCTGTAGAAGTTGAGTATAAAGGAGAACCATTTTCTTCCATGATGTTAATAACTACATCTTCTGTTACCAACTTCAACAGTTCATCTTTATCTATCATAGTCAACCTCTATTAGAAATCTATTTCTTCTTCCTCTTTTTTAGAAGATGTCTTTTGTTCTTCTTCGTCATCATCTTCTACCATTCTAAATTTTTTGCTTTCAGGAGATTCTAAGAACGGGTCTTCCTCATTCTCAAGAGTCTCTTTTATTTTTCTTGCAATTTCTTCCGTGTCTTCAAAGACATCAAAAGTACCTTCTTCTTTAGCTGTCTTAGCAATATCTACAGTGTCACTTATAATTTGACCTCTAATAGCATCTTTATCACTTGTAAAGATTACTTTCTGGTCTTCTTCAACACGAGTAAATGTTTGAGGAATATCTAAAAGTTCATAATCATAATCAGTACAAAACAAATCATGAACTCGCATTGTAGCATAATCAACATATAGCCAAATTTTACATTTGGTATATTCTCCACCACGATTCTTATATACAGAAATACACCTGTTAGGTTTATATTTCAAGAACCTATTTTTAATAATTTTTTCTAAATATTTTTCTTCTTTTTTAGATACTTCTGACACAATAGAAGCCGTGTCTACCTTATCAATAATAGATTTAGCACCACGAACAATTGTCTGGTCACGATTTTGTTCATTTTTAAAATCACCCGAAACCTGTGTCCAAGTATCTATGCTAATATCATATTTTCGAGTAAGCTCTTTTAACTTTAAACTCAAATTCGCAAGAACTTGGTCTTCACGAATTTGCATTCTTGCCTTAGCTTGAGATTGGAATTCGCTAATCAAATCAGTAGTAACATGAATGTAATCAAAGAAAACATTCCTTACACCATGCTGAAGAACGTGCTGTTCAATAATATTCTCTAAAGTACCAATATCATAATCAGGAACATATTCAAGATAAATATGACCTTCTTCATGTAAAATCCTGATGGCTTCATCTACTCGCTCTTCTTCATCACCATAATATCTACCAGTCATAATATGCTCTTGAGGAACATCAGCGATATAAGCCCATAAAATAGGTTCAATCTCTGTAATAAGTTCCATTTCTGTTCCAATATAAAGAGCAGCGTTCTGGGTGCCGTTCGGATTTTCTACAAATTCCATCTTATTAGAATCCCAATATTTCGGAGTAAAAGAATGGCAAAGATTAGCAATAGTCAGACGAGTTTTGCCCACACCAGTGCCAGCAGAAGAAACAACAAATTTTCTCGGTTGAATACCTTTTGTTATAGTTGTCATATAGTTACTTGCATAAGACAAACCATAAGCAGGAGTTTTCTTCCACTCTTCTTTTTGCTTTCGAGCTTCATCACTACCAGCTTTAACACTATCACGTCCAACTTTGGGGCTATATTCCTGAGTGATATTAGACACCTTTTGTCTAAAATGATTTAAGATTTCATCAATAGTCATTTGACTAAACTGATATCTCTGTTCATCAGCGATTTCGGGGTCCTCTTCGTTCGGGTCGAAAATTTCATCTACATCAATACCAGATTTAAGATAAGCACGAAGTAGAGAAAACTTTTTCATTTCTTGATAATTAGTATTAAAGTTTTCTGGGGTAGCTAATTCTTTAGCTTTTTCGACGTAAAGATTTCCATTATTCCTTGTATAAATATTATACAAAGATTGAAGATTATTCTTTAAATAATCATCAATAATGTATTGGTCGAGCTTTACCGCACCTTGAGAGAAAAGATTGTTTATTGCTACAAACAAAAGTTGATGGAAAGCTTCAACAAAGTCTTTTTTGTCGATTTTATTGCTTGTTAATAAAGTCGGATTCTACAGTAAACAGCCAAGAACTTCTTTAATTGCAGATTTGCTTTGATAATCTCTATAATCCGCCAAGTTAAACCTCCCATTCTTCAGGATGTTCAGACATTATTTCCTGAATATCTCTTTGTAATTCTGATAAATACATACTATCTTTCCCTCTTTGCTTTTGAACTTCTCGTCTAAAATTATAATCTCCAATAAAATCTGTGTTAACAAGACCATCATCAACGATATCATCCGCAGAAATTTCTTCTTTGTGATTTCGTTTGTCTCGTTTTTCGTCATCCTCTTCTTGTTTTTTAATAATTTCGGAACGGGCCACATCTATTGCTACAGGCGGTTTTGTTAATATATATTCGATAAATTCAGATTTAGTCATCCTCATCTCTTTATACTTTTGCCAGAATTCTCTTGATTCAGCAAAATAACGTACAACCATGAAGATATCTGATTCTGTTTCTATCTTTGGAGCTGGATTGTCAGCATACTCATACATATAATATAAAGTAAAAAGAATTTGAGAATTGGTCATACCATATTTTTCTTTGATTCTTTTTATATATGTTGTTATAAGAGGCGCATTCACCCACTCTCTTATACCAAGAACGTCCCAAAGATAATCAGTTAAAGTCTTATAATCTTTTGCATCTTGTGCTGGCTATTTACCACAAATAGGACAATAATTTTTACCATTTACAGTAATAATTTCTTCAGTAGGAAGCATCTTACCACAAACACTACATTTTCTATTCTTCTTTGGTGGTGCTATAATCCTCACTCCTTTCTTAAAATATTAAAACGGAAAATAAAGGGGAATAGTAACCAGTTTTACTATTCCCCAATAATTGTTTATTCTACTGTAATATTATTTTCAGTACAGTAATCCTTCAAATCATCGAGAATAAGCAAAAGCATATCCAATTGAGATTCATCGCAATCTTTTACACTCTTACCCTTTCCAAGATACTCTGCAATAATCTTTTTATATTCTGTACTACCAGTATTATGAATAGCCTTTACATAGCTACCGATTTCAACAATAAGCTCATCAACGCTCTTCTTTTCATCTTCGGTAACTTCGTTATCCTTAAAGAGATTGACCTCATTATCAACCACTGTTGCACCATTAGCCTTTTGTTTGTCAATAGCCTTTGCCATATCTTCACGCAATGCTTCATAAGTAAATGGAATGCATTCAGACATATAAGGACTACGAGAACCAGCTTCAAGATGCTTATTACCTCTCATAGTAAGCATGGAATGAACATTACCTTGTTCATCAGTTTCATAAGAAGCGTAACCAGTTACGTCAACAAGACGAGAAACAACAAGAAATCCACGGTCAGGTACAGTAGGAATAGTCTTATCATATTTTTCGCCGTTTTCCTTAATCTGCTTAGTGGTGGCATGAGAAATACAAATCAAAGTATAACCAGCCTTAACAATCTCTTGGAAAAACTTATCATACTCACGAGACAAAGCACGATAGCCACGCATCTTTTCAGTCTCATCAAGATAATCTACACCTTCCTTGTCTACGATATACTTTTCACAAAGGTCGTAGGCAATATCAATAGTATCGACAATTACCGTTTTAAAGATTGTTTCTCTATTTTCCTTTTCAGCCGCTTCTGCATCTTTAAGCAATTGCTTCTTTACTTCAAGAGCTTCTTTCCAAGTATTAATTGGCTGTGCAATAATGCCATCCAAGAAACCATAGCCCTTTTCAAAGCCGAGCAAAATAGGCTTGGGGAATTTACAAGCGTTTGTAGTTTTACCGCTCTTTCTTTCTCCATAAATAAGAAAGCTCTTACCACTAAGGTCACGAGTGACCACATTAGGCTTAATGCTAAAAATATCAATACCCATTATTTAAATGTCTCCTTTTAAAAATTTTAAATTATTTTTAGTTGTCGATTAGAAATTAGAAAGGAATATCATCGTCATCATCAACAACAGGAGACATCTTTCCAGAACCCTTCTTACCAAAACCTGTAGGTGTAGAAGAACCACTACCACCCTTAGAGCCCTGATATCCAGCTTCTTCAAGTTCCTTCAAACGACTTGCTCTCTCGTTGAGCATAGCCTTACACATCTGAGGAGTGATAATCATATCTTCCTGCTCATCTTCATCATAAGCAATATCACCACCAGTAAGAACCATTTCAAGATAGCTCTTACCCTCAGTTACTCTCTGCTGACCAAAACCTTTAGTCTTAGGCTTTGCTTCGCTCTTTTCATTGGGCTTCCAGCTAACATACATCTTAGCAGTAGCACCCTTAACATAGCCATTATCTTCAAGAGCATCCACAAAATCCTTGGGAATAATAATATTCTTAATATCAAGAGCGTTATGATAAAAATCCATACTAATGAGATTTAAACGCTTTCTACCAGTAGGCTTCTTATCATCTTCAGGACCACGCTCTTCATCAGTAATACTCTTGATATATCCCTCAATATCAAGGTCACAAGCAAATTCTTCAAAATCATTAAAGAATTGCATAGAAGCAACAGTACCTTCGTGAAGCTGTTCATCAGAACCAACATAATCATTTGCACTAAGAGAACCAACAAGTTTCACCATAGTGGCATTTTCCTTATCCCTAGTCATAGGAACTGCTTTCTTAACCCAATCAAGAACCTTTTCATAATTTTCACTATCTGTACCATCAGCTTTCTTAGCCTTGATAAAAGATGTGAAAGAACGAGTCATTACACTCTCTTCGCCGCACTGAATCTGCCCACGAATACGAATGTAATCAACACCATTCTTGTCCACACCCTACTTTGATTCAATATCAGCGAGATAACCCGCAAGAGTCACGCTATTTGTCAATTTACGAATCTGGTCAGTATTTTTTGTAGCCATTATTTTTGTACTCCTTTAATTTTGTCTTTTATTTTTTAATTTTCATTTTCATCATTGTTGTCATTGTCATCATCGTCAATAGACTTGTAATCATTACAAGCCTCAAACGTTAAAGTAACACCCAAATCTCTTCGAGCGTCCTCAAGAAAAGGCTTAAGCTTTGCATACGCCGAGCACTTTACTAAAAAACGACAATCTTCACACGCAAGATTATTAACCATTTTACTATCTCCTAATTATTCAAAAAATCAACCTACCTTGGTTGTGAATAAAATATAGCATAGTTTTTTCATCTTGTCAAGTACTTGGCAAAAAATTTTTAATCGGTTAGTCCATTATCATCGACACCAAAACGTTTTGTTGTTCCATGTTTTGCCATAACCCAACAATTATTAAAACTTCCTTTTTTAAGCATTATTTCAACAGAATCTCCTTCTCTTAATTCAAAAGGAGTTTGATTTTGAATTCTTGTAAATTCTGTTTCAGGTTCCCGTGGCAAAATAACATCCACAGTACCATCACTATTTACATTTGTCACCGTAGCACTTTCAATTCTCGGTGAGGTTCTTTTAATTTCTGCCGTAACGCACTAAAGTATTCTATTCAGCATTTCATCTGCATATTGGTCATAATTATTATTTTGGTTTATCATAAATCACCATCTTATTTTCTCTCCCTGACTTTCCTTCTCGGATGTATTAGTAGGTAAGTCAGAAGTGTTACAACAACTTAATGATATTTTACCATCTTTACTATTATAAGAAATAGAAGTAATTAACAACTTTTCTCGTTGTAAAGACAAAAATTCATCTTCAACTTCACATAAATTATTTACTGTCAAAATCGGATTGAAACTAACAGAAACAGAAAATTGCACTCCTACAAAACTAGATTTTCTCAAATAATAATTTGCCAAATCATAAGCTAAGTCATCGCTCCACACCTGAGAAGATGTATATGGAGCATCCATACGCTTTCCAATACGTTCTACACAAATAGGAGAAGAAGGATTATTATTTGTAACCGTAGCGGTATAAATAGTAGAATCCACACTATCTCCCACTACTTTTACACAATTAATAATTTGCTCATTTTGATATTGCAAATCCATATTATGTAAATCTCTACTAAGCTTGGGATAAGTCCAAATAACAGGTTTAACAGAGTCATCAACTGTTTCGTTAATTGGATAAAAACACAAATTACCAACTGTATTATAATAATATTCAGCAGATAATTGTGTTGCTAAAGCATCTAAAATCGAACCCAAAGTCTCTCCTTGTTCCGCTCTAATTGTTTGCTGTGTTTTCAATCCAATAAAACTTGGGTCAAAAATAGGTTCTTTGTAATCTAAGATATAGCCATTTCCAAGAGAAAAATTTAAAACTCCTTTAACAGCATCAATAATATTGCTACCCAATTCAACTTCATACGCCGTCTCAAGAGTACCTGTTTTACCTTCAAAAACAGCGTATTTATCAGAAAGTTGAAGTTGAATAGTTTTGTTTGAATCATCCCTTGTCAAACTAACATCTCCTAAAATATAAACTCCTTTAGGAAACCAGATAGTTGTATCTTGATATTGAATACCCACATCAAATCCAAATCTTGTATTTACCCAAATACCATTAATATTAGGAGTATATTGTCCATTTTCGTTTGCTAAAGTAACTGTAATACTTCTTCTTTGCCCATTTTGATAAGATTCAGTATAATTTAAGCCATCTAAAGTAATATCGCTTTCTGGAATAATATACTATACTTGTTCATCAGGAGTAAGAATAGATAGTCTATAACGAGGATGAATTACAGGTCTCTCAAGTATTCTTTTTAAAGTGTTAAAAGGAATAGCATTTTCATCTCTTAATAACACATCGCCAAAAATATTATCAGCCATATTTCCTCCTTATCTGGCACTTGAAACAATAGAAATCGAATCTACGTCTAAAGCTTCCTACCAAGAGAAAGAAATTGTTGTTTGCAAAAGATTAGATTGCATATTTATATTATAAGTAGGAGCAGAAGTTACTTGAATAACCCAAGAGTTTCCTTTGTAATCTTTTAATAATTTTAAACTACCATTGTTAATAAATTCTCTCCAAGCATTATATTTTTCTACTTCACGAGAATACATATCGTCTTTATTAACTCGTTCTGTATAACCATTTGCAGTTTTGACTTTGAAGGTTGTAACACTTGAACCGTTTTCTTCTTTCGTAATAGCTTCTGTTTCTGAATAATCAGAAATATCACCTAACAAACAAGTAACAGTAGAACTCATATAATCTTTCTTACCTTTAGAATATTTTGGGAATTGTCCCAAAGTATCCCAAGTAGAAATGCTATTATTTTGAGTTAACTCTCCATTATCCATATTATAACGAAGTTTCCAAATGTTGCCAGTTTTGACATAAAGTTTTTCAGTTTCCGTCTCTTCAATGTCACAAATAGTCCAAGAATCCCATTTAGTAGGGATATAAGCAGGAGAAGTTGTACCGTCAAGATTTACAATGGTATCCTCATACATCTTATAAGAACCACTACTTTGACGATAAGCAACTAAATAATGATAAAACGCATTGGCTTTAATATTATAATCCAACATACTATAGTTACCATACATATCACAAATATATGTATAAAAACTATCTTCGGGAGCTTTTTTGTAAACAGAAAGAGCGCCATTTGACCCCAGTAAGCTTTGAAAATAATAAGATAAAATTGAAGTTCCAGTACCCTAATCCTTCAAATTAAATTTGTTGTACAAAATCAAGTCGGAGGACAAAGGCGAAGAATAAGGATTAGCTTTCAATTTTGCAGTAACTTCTTTACGAATAGTATCAGGAGATTTAGTAATATCGGTATCAATACCAACATCTCGAATTTCTAACCGTGGCGCATAATAAATATAGCTGTTAATATTCATTAATTATCCTCCTTTCTTTATTCTGTAACTAAAACAATAGAACAATTAACAGGAACTTCTTTAGAATTATCTACTGTTAAATTAAAATCAAACCATCTCTAAGAAATCTAAGCCATATTAGTTTGTTTAACAGCTTGAGAATCAGGCATCCAAATATAATCTGATTCTTCTTTTCCTGACCCGCTTTTAGGTCCCCAACGATATTTAACAGGTCCACTAACAGTACCTCCTGTTGGGTCACTTGCAATAATTTTACCATCACCAGTTTTCCCCAATTCAGTGTAAGTATTGCTAATATAATTATAAGCAGTATAAGTTAAAGAATTAAGGTCAGAATCAGAAAGTAAAATAGAAACTCCACCCTCAATAGTTAATTTTTTATCAGCGGTGTAGGTTAAAATTTTCTTTTTATCTATTAATGTTGTTGTGCCATTCATCACTGAAAGATATACATACGAAGTTTTTGGAGTAATTCCCTTATCAGTAAGACCATCAAGTATAGTAGAATCTTCTATATTAATTCCGCTATTCGTTTGCCAATAAGCTCTATAACCATATATCTGTCCTGTATAAGTTACAGATGATTCCAAAGTTAATACCGAGCCAGTATAAGAAACAATTTTATATAAAATGGGTTCTCCTCTTGAATCTGTATAATCCGTAGTTAAAGATTCTGAAATTAATAAAGATATATAGCAATTAGAATGAGAAGTCATTAAATTAGCTAATTTTTCATTATATTCGTTTGTTGTAAAAATTCGATTATCTGCCGTTGCTGTTAATGCATTAGCTAAAGTAGTGTCATATTCGTTCGTAGCAATAGAGGTATAAGTCTAACTTCCACCAGAAGACTCTCCTTCAGTCAAATCTTTATCAATTACAACATCAATAGCTTTACCATCTTCATCTTTGTAATCTCCACTTTCATCAAGATACAAATATTCTGTATCAACCTAAAGAATCCAATCAGCAGAACCATCTGCATTAACAGTATATTTATATTGACCAACATAATAAGTTTTCGCTTCTTTTCCGAAAGGAGCAAAAACAATATCTTTAGTTAAAATATAAATCATATTCTAATCCATGTAATCAGGTTCTTCTTTAAATTTTTCTACAAGCATATATTTTAATGTAGTTTTGTTGGAATCTGTATATTTATATTGGAGAGCAAAACCAAATTTATCAGGAACAGTCATATTACTTAACATACTTTGTATATCATAGCTGGTAGATTTACCCCCATTAAAGCAAGCTAAAGGTTCATTTGAACCATTTTTAAATACTTGCATTTTAAGCATATTAGGATTTTTACGAATTATTTTATTTTTTTCATCGACAAGAAGTAAATCTAGTCCTCCAACTTTTACAGTATAAACATCTCCGCCAAGAGATATATCACCTGATGTAGAAGAAGGAAGTGGAATATAATTATTTGCAGATTTAAGAGTATATGCTTTATAATTAAGATGATTATAGCTATCACTCTTTAAGCTACTTTCAATAACAAGTTCTCCTGTTTCTTTATTATAAGAAAGAAGTTTTTTATATTCATCAGCAGAATTTTCATCTGAAAAAATAGAAAGATAAATTGAACGTCTATCAAGCTATCCATTATTTAAAGAAGCTGATGAACCAATTTCATCCTTAGTAACCTTATCATAATAAACATAATGGTCAAAAGATGTAACAGGAGTATCAATTTTCTCCTATACAACAATTTTAGTAGAAGACATTGTATAACTACTTAAAGTATAATATACAATTTTACCAGCACCGTCTTTTATAGGAGTAGTTTCATCTGAATACAAAACAATAGAAATTCCATCAGGATAAAGTGGAATTGCATCTGCAAGAGCTTGATTATCTTGTCTTGTATATAAAGTAGAATAAAGCTCATTATAAAGAACTGTATCTACTTGATTCAAATAAAATTGTGTATAACTAGCATGAGCAATTTCCATTAAGGTTTTTAAATCAGTTCCAGTAATGTTGTTAAAAAAACCGACCTTGCTATCAGAAGTTACATATGGAAATCTAAATCTTGTAAAGAAAGAAAACACTTCTGGAATCTAAATAGGGGTATTATTTGCATCTGCAACTTGAGTATAATTTAACACCCTTCCAGAAGTTGTATCTGCATAATAATATTTTGAATTACTACTTAAATACACATCGTTTGAAGTAATTGTTTTTTCTGACCCTTTGTCTGTAGAAATAACATAAACAGGACTAACTACCTCAAGTTTTATGGCTTGTTCATCACAAATTAAAGAATTAGCCAAAGGAACTACAGAGCTATAAACTGCATATTCAATATAAAAAGTATCTTCTTCACTATATGCTTTACCATATTTATCATGAATGGTTATTCTAACTTTATAAAAATTATTTGTCTCAAAACCTTTAAAATTCCATTCAAGAGAAGAGTCATAAATATCATCAGATTCAGCAATTAAAGTTTCATTATTATAATTGTCAATTGAATACAAATAATAATGATAATATTTAATTTCAACATTATTTATAGAATTCCACGTACCCAAAAAAGCAACATCTCTCCATGGAGCAGGAACAGACTAGTCAATATTTATATACGGTATATTTTCTAAATCCAATTCACGGTAATCTTTATATTTAATCCCTAATGTTGGAGCTTGTCGAGCATATAAAACAGCATTTGGAATAGAATCCATAAAATCAGTATAAACTGTATAATCAGTTTGAGGAACAATTATTTGCTAAATATCGCCTGTACTTTGAGTTGCAATTTTGCAATTTCCTTTTAACAACCATTGAGTATTATCAAGTTTATTAAAAGTAATATCAGTTTTCTTTCCTGCAACATATTGTCCTAATGTACTAATTTTTTGTGTTATATTTAACCTCACGCCATTTTCCCAAACAATTTGAGGAGGATTTAAAGCATCTGATTTAATATTTATATTTGGTTGAATAAAAATTTGATGGTCTGCTTCACTATTCCAATAAGAAGTCATAATTTTAAAATTGGGATTCGTAATAGGAGTACCACCTATTTTTCTCTCGGCAGAACTGTGGTAAGTTTTTTGTGAAAATTGCGAAGAAGATGAAGTCAAATCTTTTGTCCAAAGTTTGTAAGTATCTCCGTTCTTAGGTACTGTTGGAAATCCTTCTTGCAATCTAATTTCACCAGTCTCTTGACCGTAACCAATTATTTTCCTTTTTACATTATCATTGTTATTTAACGAAATATAATTGCCTAATTCAATATCATCATTGGGCTCGACATAAAAATTATTTAAAGTGTGCTAATCAGAAACATTATAAAGAGTAAATGTTTTTCCATTCGTATAATTATATGTAAAAGATTCGGTTAGTTCAATTTTTATAACATCTTTATTCCAACCTAAATCTGTATAAACCCAGTTAATTTGTCTACGTTCTCTATAAGGCCAAGTAGTAGGATAAGCCAAATTATCTTCATTTGGAAGAGTAATAGTCATCATACCATCATTTTTACTTGAAGCAGATATCTCTATCCATCTATCATATTTAAGCTGGTCTTTAACTAATTTCTTAGTTTCTTCGCTACTAATTCCGCTTAAATCTACCCAAATGACAGAAGTAGTAGAACCAACAGTAAAACCAGAACAAACTAAAGTTGTTGGGTCTTCGTCTGCTGTTCTTGGGGAATGATTTTCGTACATCCTAATATTCCATTGATAATCCTTTCCATTTTGAAAAGACTAATTTTCTTCACACTAAGCTGTCGCTGACAATCCTTTTTTTCCTTCTTCTTTAAAAGTAACAAAATTACCAGAAGAATCCACAGTTAAATTTAAAGAAAGCTGCTCTTTATTCCTAATTTCCTACCCTAATGCTTGAGAAGGCTAATTAAGAATCGTTGTAGCGCCATCTCCTGACAAAAAATTGACAGAATAAGCTTTTACAGATGTTCCAAGGGTGTTAACCTGAGCCTAAAATGGGTTCCGAGCGGTAGATAAAATATCTATTTCATTCAGGTTTGGACTTAGCGAAGATGCTTTATATATCATTTCTTTTAACTCCTTTCATTATATTTTTCATCTAAGGGATGAGGTGTGGCGAGTTTTTGTTCCACACCACACCCCTTTTTTTCTTGCTCTTATTATAAGCTATTTTTATTTAATTGTCAATAAACTTTTCCCAATTTTTATCCTCTTTTTGAGAATTTTATTTTGGGTAAATTTATCCTCTGGTTTTACGGGTTACATTCCACCTTGACCCCATTGCTGTAGTTACTCCACTCCAGAACTTAGCAGGGTCATTAACGCCTTCAAGTACAACATCACCTTGAACAATATATTGTGTACCACAGTTATTGTCAGTTCCAGTGCGTTCCATCTCAGGAAGTCTCGTGGTTGCCATATTACGCAACAAATTATAAGCTTGGTCACTATTCAAGACATACTCAGGCTTAGAAGGTGTACCATGTAACATCGCAAGTCCTGTATAAGTTACAGGTCCTTCCTCAATACCAGAAGCATAAGGAGTTACAGTAAATCCAGATTTATTAGTGTTAGGATGTAACTTCAACCACTGGTCATACAATTGTTGGTTTGTAGGCCATTTGCTTATATCTTGTCCAGCAGCTTTTGCTTGTTTAAGTTTTGCGGTTCTTTGGTCTGCTAAACGCCAAAATTCATCAGAAGTCTTAGCATTGAGCATCGCTGTACCAATGTCGCTTCCACCCCAAGAAGAACTGCTTGCACTCCCACCTTGAGATGGCTTAACAATTGTAGAAGTGTTTTTATTAGACCCACTTGAACTACCACCAAAATTATTTCTGTTAGAACTACTAGTAGAATTACTTGAAGAAGAAGTAACTCTGTTTGGAATGCTATTGGAAGAAGAGCTCTTACCTTGCTGCGCAAGCCACTCCTAATAAATCTCAGAATTACTCTTTATTCTGTATGCTTTTCCAGCACCATCATATCCGATGCCATTACCGCTAATATCTATATTTTGTCTACGAGCTTTTTCAGCACGATAAGCAGCCCACTTATTAAATTCAGTTTCACTCCTTGAAGCCATCATTTTAGCATGATAGTCTTCACTCATATCAAGGTCAGAAAAATCATAAGTGTTCAAGTCATCTTCTTCAATGTAGCCATTCTGATTATTATTCTTATTATAGAAATCAGAAGTATCTAATAATTCAAGTCTCTGTCTACGTAATTCTGCCAATTGTTCATTAGCTTGACGATAAGGTGTAAGCAAGTTATCTTGGAATATCGTAGTATAATTCTTATAATTCTATTGAATATTAGAATTAAACTTCTGCATATCCGCTGTGATACGAGCACGAATCTCTTCTTCGGAGTTCGCATTCATAAGCTCTTTCAATATGCGTTCATTCTCAAGACGTTCATATTCCTTATAATCCCATTCAAGTTGCTCAAGATATTTGTCCCAAGCATCTATACGGTCTTGGAGAATTTGTTGCTCTGCATCTTTCGTATTGTTGAGGTCATCAAGGCGGTCTTGTTTATAGAAATCATCAAGGTCTTTTTGAGCTTCTTTGAGTTTAGTTGGATTGGATTCGTATCAATCTGTTACTTTTATAACCATATTTCTATGGCGGTAAGGCATTTCTACCTTACTCTCACATTTCTTTTTAGATTATAGTGTGAGTTCAGACTATATATTACTATTATTTAAAATAATAGGATGGACTTCAATATTAATGTTACCATTAATATCCTGTAGTCGTTACGGTTTCTTTAATTTGATTAATTTTATTTTTAATAATTGTTTCAATGTCTTCCTTTTCATAATAAGGTATAATTAACAATTCTATATTATTTTGTTTACAATATTGTATTTTCTTTTCATCGTTTTCTTGACCTCTTTTAAATTTTTCTTGCGCTTGTTTTAATTTTTCTTCTTTTGATATAGACTTATTATGACGAAAAACAACTGGTTCATAATGTTGCTATCCATTAAATTCAATGCACAAGTTATATTCTGGTAAATAAAAATCAAAACGTAAACACGCATTGTTTCTACCTTTTAAATTTTGAAAGGTTTTTTGAGAAATAAAATCAATATCATTATCTTGCAATATTTTAGTTATATACCTTTCTCCTGAAGACATCTTAAGAGAACAACATAATGGACATCCTCGCCCCTGTGTTAATTTATTGGGAGTTATCTCCCATTTATATCCACAAATTTTACATTGACATTCTATAGGAGTAGAATTGTTTTTATATTCTCCAATAATTTCTAAATCTTGCCTAACATTAGGATTGGCTTTTAAATCTTCTATTGTGTATTTTCTTAACATACAACCACAAGTAGTATCTCTATTTAAAAAATTATATAATTCTACATCTCTAATAGGCTTGTCTGGATGTGTTAAACAATGAATCTTAACATAGCTATGCCCATCTTTTGAAAATCTATCTAATATCTCTACATTTAGCAACTTAGCCTTTTCTTCAATCTTTTCCATCGGAATTACATAACCCATATTTCCCCTCCTTCTTTTTTTTATTCTTATTAATCAAATTATAGTCTTACCTCGGTCTTAGCTATCTCTAGTCTTTAACCGATATAGTCCATCATGGGCGTACATTTCACCCATCCAATCCGCTTCCTGTATACTCTCTCTTTTTCTCTTTCTTGGTTCTTTTTAGCCAAAAGAAGATTTTCAAGTTCTATTGCCCTTTCACGCTCTTTATTAGCGTCTTCCAAAGGCTTTATCTCATCTTCATAAGCCTTTTCAATAGCATCAATAGCATCTTGCAACTCTTCCTTATAAAGATTAATTCTATAAACAATTGCATCATATTGCTTTTCTTGAAGTTCAGTCTTATCTTCCAAAGCATTTATCTTAGCTTCATGTAAAGCAATCGTAGCTTCGTTCAAACCATCAACAAGGTCTTTAATTTGTTCGTCTGTTAAATCAGATACATCTTCCAACGCCTTCTGATAAACATTAACTTGATTTTGCAGTAAAGTGCTTCTATTTGCATAGTAGCTTTCAATATCAGAAATTCTAATCCACTCTTGAGGCTTGGAATCTTCAAGAAGTTGTAATTTATTAGAAAGTTCTTCAATTTGTGCAGAAGTTCTATTAACAACATATTCAGTCTTAGAGTCAATTAAATCAAGATATTCTTGCTGTGCTTCACGATATGCCTTGGAATAATCACTATTACCAAAAGCAACGTAAGCACGAGCCTCCATTTCACTCATGCCTTCGGTCATGTAACCATAAACTGCTTGACTGAAATTAAATTGAATAGAAGCTTTAACAGCTTCAATCTATTTATCAATTTCTGCAAGAGAAGCATTCATAGCCGCATCATAAGCAGAGCTATTACTCCACGCACTTCCCTTTACATAATCAAGTTCACGGTCACTTAACTTCTGTTGCCATTCAGAAACTTCTTTTCGCAAATCAATCTCATCTTGAAGCAAACTATTAAGGTCTTTCTGGTTCTCAAGAAGTTCTTCATAAGTATCAGAAGTCTTAACTAATTGCTGTTTCATCAGAATCAAAGAATTAATAGATGCCCCATACAATTCAAGAATCTTGTATTTATCTTCAACCTCTTCATCATCAAGGTTATTGATAGCTTTTTGATTCTCAATATAATTCTTTTCTGCATCTAATCTTTCTTCTTCTGTGAGATTGGTATTTTGCATCATACCCTCATAATAAGCTGCTAATTTTTCAAGGCTTGCTCTCTTCTTTTCAAAATATTGGGTATATCCAGTAGGAGTTAAAGTATTTTCATCAAATACTTTCATTGCTTCCCATTCTTTGTCGATTAAAGAATCATAAGCTTTGAGAAGGTCAAGAACTTTATCTTTAGTGTCCTTTGCAGCTTTGCCAGCATTCTTTATTGGTTTTGTATAACCTTTCTTGAACGCTTTAGCTAAATTGCCAGACTCAAGCATATCCTAAACACTATAAAGCAAGTGCTCACGCATAGCAATATTACCTTCATCATAATGAATATTTCCATCTTTATCAGTATGGGTCTTAAATTTAACATCATAACCAGTAACTTTGCCAGTTTTATCTGTAGTAACAACTTCATCAAAACTACCAACCAAACTCTTTAATTCAGATTTAGTAGCTTCAATCTGTTTTTGCAAAGCTTCAGAATTACCAGACAAATCAATAGTCTTACTCTCCAAAGCCGATTTATCTGTAGGAGTGTACTTAATACTTTTAACAGCTTTTACACTGCCTACATCTACTGTTTCTCCATTTTGAGCTCTATTCAACAAGGAAGCAGCATTTGCAGCCGTTAAATATTGGTTAGCTAAATTAGCAAGAGCTTCTCCTTCTGAATCATAAGCATAAACTTTAGCCTTGGTAGATTCAACCAAAGCATCAGAAGTTTCAATATAAGTACCAGACAACATCAAAGTTTGAAGTTGATTCTTTAATTGTGCAACTCTTAAATTATCTTCTTGAATCTGTGCTTGTAAACTAACAGCAATAGTCTAAAGTCTAACTTTATTCATTATTTCTTCAGCATCAGTTTTAAGCACAATATTTTCTCCTTCAATCTCCAAAGCATTAATATAATCAGCATTTGTAGAAAGAAGTTCAAGAGTGGTTTCAATACTTAATCTACCGGAAGAGGCCATTTCTTCTCTTGCATCTGCAAGCTAGTCAAAAATATTGGAAACATCAGAAAAAGCTTCTTTTAACTCAGACCAAGATTTAATATACCCATCCGGCAATTCCAAATCAGAAAAATATTCTGAAGACATAGTTTCAGCAATCTTTTTGCCTTCATCCAAAACAGTAGAATAGGCATTATCATAAGTTGCCCTTAACTAATCAGCTAATCCATTTTCGTCAATGTCTCCATTATTAAGAGCTTCTTGAACTTGGCTCAAACTGTTTCTAACAGTTTCAGGGAATTCAGCAAAGAGTTCATTAAGATTAGAGTTCTTTAAATCGTATTTATTACCGTTAAAAACTTCATCAATCTTAGCTTCAAGGTCGTTCATGGCATTCATATCTTCAAGATATTTATTAATTAAACCATTATCACCAGTTAGCTTGGTGGGAGTTTCTCTATCTGCGTAAAACATGGAATTAACAATGCTTTGATTTGTATTCACTCCATTAGAGAAATAACCATCTGTACCCATCCAATTAAACAGTTTTTGACCTTGAGAAACAGTAAGAGAATTAAAATAATCCTCTGTAATACCCCGTGGTTGTTTACTAAATCCATACTTGTCTTTAAATTGTTGTGCTATGTTCTATTTATCAACAATTTCACCATCAACAACTTCAAATCCAATTCCAACCACAATTTTCATCAAATTTTCATCATCTTTAATATTCGGGAAAGTATCTTCAAGATATTTCTTTAATTGTGTCCTAGCTTTATTAGCATCTGCAACAGTCATATCTGTGTTTATTTTTTCATCTGTTGCTTCAATTAAAGTTTTTGCTGTTTCATCAGAAATAAGACTATTTACTGAATTAATCATATCTCTAACTTTTTGTTTATAAAGTTCTGGAGATAAAGCATTTCCCGCTGCATCAACAGCATCAATAGACCCAATAGCATTATCAAACAAATTACTCGTTACATTATCAACATCATCATATGCCCCAATAAGCCTTGCGTAAGCTTTACCAGATTCACTTAAAGTTTCTTTTGCACTTGTAATAGCTCTATCATAAGCGTTTTGAGCCGCATCAATAGCAGCTTCACCAGCGTTATTTTCAGCTTGAGCTTCTTTTATCTTAACGTCAAGGTCAGCAACTTGATTTTCAAGTGTATTAATATCTTGATGTCCCACTTTATTTTCATAAGCTCTTTTAGCTCTATCAACATTATCTTGCGCAAGAACTATTACACTACCTAAATTCTTTTCTCCGTTTGCTTGTCTTTGCTGATATCCAGCCAATTTATTTTGTGCATTAGTTAATTCATCTTGAAGCTGTTTTATTTCGGCATCATTATAATCTTTACGGGCTTTATCTAATTCTTCTTGCGCTTGGTCTCTTTGTTGTTGTAAAGCTGTTACATCGGTGTAATTATTAGCCTTGTCAGCCCTTGCATTATTTAAATCTGAAAGTGCATCTTTATATTCTTGAGCCGCAGTATCTAAAGTATCTTGTAATACTCTTTCACCATCAGAACCCATAACCATTCTCTAATCTGCCAAAGTTTGCAAAGAATCTATTAACCGCTTAACCTTATCAGAAGTGGTTTCCATTTCATTGCCCATATCAGCAATAGCATTGCCATTTTCATCTGTACGAACACGCAATTCAGGAAATGCTTCTACTAATTGATTGCTATAATCAAGGAATTTTTCATATTCTTCATCAGTAAGAGAAACATTTCTTCCTAAAGAATCAACCCCTTTAGAAAGCTCATCATATTTCTAAGCGGTAGCTTGCAAAGATTTAGCGTTAGTTAATTCCTCTGCTGCATCTGTAAAAGCAGTTTTAGCTTCTTCTATCATTTTTTGTTGATGTTTTTTCCATAAAGCATAACCAGCTCCAATAGCTAAAGCTGCAATTCCAATACCGAGAACAGGACCTAAAGCCATTGCGCTTGCCCCCATAGCAGTAAAAATAGAACCTCCTGCCGCCATAGAGTCAGCAAATGCAAGAGCCATAGTAGAAGTAGCTTTTCCACCAATACCCATACCTATCATGGTTCCTAAAGAGGTCGCCCAACCTCCACCAAGAAGATTTTCTCCAATAGTCATGCCAGCTAAAGCGCCAAGACCAGAACCAACCATAGTAGCACCACCACTTAAAGCTGCTCTACGAGGACTTGTCCTAGAAGCGCCCTCTAAATCATCCGCAACAGTTCTGACTGCCGCATCATTACGTCTTCTTGCCAATTCTTCTGTGGCTATCTAAAGCTTTTCTTCATTTGTTAAGCTTCTTTGACCCTAAGTAATTTGTTCAGTTCTTAATCTAAGCTCTTCCTAATCTATAGTAGACAACATAGCATCTACCCACGCATTGTTTTGGTCAGCTAAATTTTCTTGTAGCTGTAATGCCGCCTACTCGTCTGTAAGCGCAGTATTTTTTAAAATACTAGCAATATTTTCTTTTATTTTAGTATTGTAATTAAGCATAGAATTTTGCATTGGAACATAACCATCAACCAATATCTTTTTAGTGCTATCAGTTAAATTATCTAAACTATTAATAGTATTAGTTAAGCTTCTTGCATAATTCTCTTTAAGAGCTACATTAAATGATTCTGTATAATTTGCTTTTAAAGATTCTCCTAAACTTTGTCTTCCACCTTGAGTAAAATATCCCTAAGTTGAAATATTCATTTTATCAAGTTTCATAGAAACATTAATACAAGATGAGACAAATTTAGACCATGCATTTTGCATAGTGCTTCCAAAACCAACAGAATTCATTGCAGCAGTTGCTAGTAAAATAGCTCCCGCCCATGCTACAAGATTATCAGAAACTTCTGCAACAGCATTATAGAACCAAATTAAAGTATCAGACTGATTAAGAGCCAAAACCCACTTTTCAAGAGCGACAGTAATTCTATTCTTAGCAGCTTCAACACTATCAGTATAGGATTTCATTTTTTCAATAGCAGTGCCATATGCATTAGTAGAAATTTCTTCAAATTTTTCAACAGCATCCCAGTTTTCAAACAAGGTAAGCAAGTTTTCACGCTGCCTTACGCCAGCCAGAGAAGTAGCAATACCAGATTTTTGAACATCCGTATATGTATTCCACTTGCTAGCAATTTCATCCATAATATCATCAAAGTCTCTAAAACTAGATACAGAATCTCTAATATTAATACCCAACGCACCAAGAGCTTTTTCAACATCATTTAAATTAGCCCATTCATCTGCATTATAATTCTCGCTTTCAATATCAGCTTCAGCAGCTACAAATTTACCAGCGGCAATGTTCTGATAACGTGCGTAAACCGTTTTCATAGATTCACCAACAGATGCAGCACTCTTTTGAGTTACATCTGTAATGGTTGTAAGATACGCAATATATCTATCTAAACTTGTACCAGCCATTTGTGCAGAGTTGCTTGCACGAGACATAGCTTCTGCCAAATCACCAGCCGAAATTGCAGCGGCCATATCAACCGCACTCAAACGGTCCACCACTCCTTGAATTTCGGTTGCTTCCAACTTCCATCCTTTAAGTACACTAATCAGATAACTCGTAGCATCAGCACTACTAATCATACCAAGCGTACTTAATTGCATAGAAGCCTCAGTTAATTGAGATGCTTCTTGTCCTTCATAACCAGCACGAAGCCAATCGTTTGCAGCTTCAGCAATTTCTTCGGTAGTTTTACCGATTTCTTTTGCCAAATCATTAAACTCAAGCATCATATCATGAATATTATTCTTGGTATAACCACTTGCAATTTGAAGGTCAACCATTTTCTAGTCGAGTCTTTCAGTAGCAGAAATAAAATCGTTAAATACTTCCTATATCTACTGGAAAGAAAATATTGACATTATAGCCATTCCAATTTCAGAAAAGCTATCTTTAAAATTATCCTTAAGTTGAGTTAAAAAGCCTTTGGTTTGATTAACAGAATCTCCAACTCTATCCATTTCAATCTGGTTGTTATTTAAGATACGAGTTCTTTCTTGCTCTAATTTATTAATTTGCTCTTCTGTTAATTCAATACCATTTAAAGTTTTCTTCTGCTCATCATATTTATATTGGTTTGCTAAATTGTTTTTCTAACTTTGCAGAGAATGAATAAAGGATTTATTTTCAATAGCCGCATTTCCAGTTAAAGACATTCCCTTATTTTCTGCTCTAGCAATTTCTCTTTCTATTCTACCTTGCTCTTCAAGGTTTCTATAATAACCAGTTAAAGTATTTTGAAGAGTGGGATTATTGTTTCTTGCCGCTTGAGCATATTTAACATCAGTAGTAGCAGAAGTCCTTGCTGCTTCATTAGTAGCTTTTCTTAAAGCATCAAGCTTTTCTTTTCTTTCACTTTCAGTTAAATAAGTAGCTTTAGTAATTTCTTCTTCAAGAGTTTTAGAATCAACAATTTGCCCATTTATAGTTAAAATTTGTTCGAGACTTTCTATTTGTTCACGAAGAGTTTGACTTAACTTTTGTTGAGCTGCTTGTTTGTCTCCTGTTAAACCTTCAGCTTTTAAATCAGAATCTTTTAATTTATTCCTCAAATCAAGCAATTCTGTATATTGCTTTAACATCTGATTCAAATCTTTAGTTTGAGAAGTATTGACAGCGGTTGTAACATTCTAAATATTTTTAGCTTCTTTAACTTCGCCTTTTGTTTCAATTCTCTTTAATTTTGCCTATAAATCTTCATTACCTTTAGCAGACAAAATGGTTTTACCTATAGCAGAATTATCATTTACATTAGAAAGAGTAAGCTCTCTTTCAGACATCAAATCTATTTGTGCCTAAATAGCTTCTTTTTGCTTTTCAATTTGTTTGTTTAAAGCATTACTTTCGTCTTCTGTAAAATTTACTCCATCCTAGGCCAAGGTGTTTTTTTGTTCTTGTAAATTATTAAGTTCAGTTTGTAAAGTAATTAATCTTTGATATTCTCCAACATAAGCATTAATAATAGCTTGCTCTCTTTTATCAATGCCACCATTTTCATCGGGAGCGTAAGAAACAAAATTGTTATTAGCAGCTTTTTCAGATACAGGAGGTTCTGCCCTACCAAAAATTCTACCTGTGGTCATCTCTCTGTTCATGAAAGTTGCTTGTTCATCTTTAGTTAAAGGTTCAGCCTTACCATCTATAATATTATTTGCTCTAACAAGAAGGTCATAAAATTCCTCCTCAGTTAAAGCCATATGTTGAATTAATTGAGTAAATCCATCTTTAACATCAGCGATAAAAAGTGAGAAATCTTTGTCTGTGTCAATTCCACTTTCTTGATATAATTTTTTGAATTCAGGATTTTGAGCATTAGCTAAAACACCATATAATTGTCCTGCAAGTTGAAAACTTTCTGTACCATAAGTCTTACCAGTTTTGGTATCAAGAATAAAATTCTGAGGAGAGCCATCAGAACTCCTTGCAATCTAGTCAGGCGTAAAGGAATAATCAAAAGTTCCTTTAGGGCCACTAAAACTCGCAGCCATAGGAGTTTCAGAGAAGGGTGTTAATTGAATATGAGCGTTATTTATTGCTTTAGTATAACTTTCAACAGCTTGCAATAAAAGTTGTTCAGCATTATCAATACCAAGCTTGGATAAAAGCTCTGCTTTTTCTTTTAATACTCTTGCAAATTGTTCTTGAGCGTCTACTACCTCTGTAGCACCGTTCCATTTTACCTCAACATCTTTTCCAGCAAAGCCTTCAACTCCAGAAAATCCAGTCTTACTTAAAAGGTCAAAAACCTCGTGCTCTAAATTGCCTTTTTCTCTGCTTATAATTGCATTTTTCTTCTTAGCGAAGTCTTGCGCGGTCATGCCAATTTTTTCAGCAGTTAATTGTTCTCCTTTGGGAGTGTTAGCAATAGCAGCCATAAAAGCTTTTTCATCAGCAATAGCTGTTGCAGAAGGAATAAAGCCCTTTAAAGCTCCACCAAGTTGAGTAATACTTCTTAACTTGTTACCATTAGCATCGGTATAAGTATGTGTTACATCATCATAAGATTGCAAATCTTTATATGTATAGCTTACACTACCACGTTCTGTTAATTTAGAATGGTCTTCTAAAGCAGAATTTAAATCTTCAGTAGCATTCTATTCTTCTTTTAATTGAGAAGCTAATTTTTCAGAAACGATATATTTCTTTTGTTCAGCTTCGGCCGCTTCATCAACTGCTGTAGAATGTTTTTGCCAATTCGTAGTGTTATTTTCTAAAGAAGCTGTTTCTTCAGGCTTAATTGCTCCTGTATCATTACCAACTTTTTCGGTTGCTTTTTGAACTTCTTCAACATTCGTAACAACTTCTTGAGAAGCTTTGTCACTATAAGAAACAAGTTGATTTAGTAATCCTTCAAAAGTATAACGAACAGTTTCTCCAGAATCAAGCAATGCTTCTATAACTTGATTTTGTCCTTGTCCATTAATATTTTGAATAGTACCAGAAAACTCTCCTCTTTTACTATTTTTAGCTGAAAAACTGCTTCCAGCAGATAAACCAGAGGAACGAATCTTTTCTTTTAATTGTTTTGTCGGGTCTTCTTTCTTTTCTGCAATAGCAGTTGTAGTAGTCTTCTTTTTACCTCTATTCTTGTAAGTAACAGGGTTGGTTTCTAAAAGAATCAGTTTGCTTAAATCTTCTCTGTAAAAATCTATTTCGGATTGTACTTCTGCGATTTGATTTAAAAGAGATTTTTCATCTCCTTCATTATCAACATTCTCAGTTAAAGATTTAATCTTTTCTAATTCTGCTTGTTTACTTTTAAGTAAATTCTTTAATATATCAATATTTTCAGAATTGTTTTTACCACCATATAAAGAGCCAGTTAAACCACCTTTGTAAGACAAAGCGGTTTTCAAAGCGGGAGTGGGATTTAATTCCAATTCACCCCAATTAACCTCTTCTGGAGCTGCTCCTGTAGATTCATAATAAGCACGATTTATTCCCTTGTTAGGGTCAATTTTAAAACCAGTAGTATCAGTTCTATAATCAACAATTGAATTAACCCATTCTTTACCAGTTTTCTTTACTGTTTTAATAGAATCTACTGTCTATTCTTTTCCTGATTTATCAGTAATTGTTTCTTGAATTGTAGCCACACGAGAGATTTCTAAATCAAGATTATCATAAGCCTTATTCAGATTAACAATCGTTTGATTAATTCCATCTTCAACACTGCTTTCAATTTGGAAAAAAGCTTGAATCTTATCAGAAATATCTCCTTCTGCATTATCAAATCTGTTCTTTGCTGCCAAACTCGTCTCATATTTAGCCTTAATTTCTGGATTATTTGCAAAGAAATTATTTTCATAATTACTATAATCAACTGGCTCAAGTCCATTCTTAACTCTGGCTTCATTAAATCTTTGATGTCCAGCTTTTAAACTTGCTTTTAAGGTTTCTGGATAACTAACAATTTTAGAAATAGAATTACCAACAGTATCAGAATCCATTCCTGCCCAAGTAGGATATCCTTGCGCAATTTTCTTTAACGCTGTTGCTAATTCTGGTTGATTAATCTCTTCTACAATATCAGCTAACCAATTTAATCTTTCTGTTACTTGAGGAACAGAATCATCTGTTGCTAATTCATTTTTACTTCCTTGGAAAGCTGAAATTGCACCTTGAATTTTCTAAAATTCTGGTCCAAGTCCTCCAGCCATACGTCTTCTTCTAGCTTCCCATTCTGCATTGTAATTAGTAATAACAGGTTCAGCATAATCTTCAGCATTAACCAAATCTCCAAAAGTGGTTTTGCTTCCTTCGCTAACACTTCTATCTAAAGAACCTTTTGGAACTACTTCAGACATTCCCTTTTCACGGTCAATATCTAAACCAGTAGCATTAAGAATTCCTTCGGCTAAAGCTAAAACAGCTTGCGTTAATTCATCGGAAGCACCGTTAAACTCTAACAAACTATTTTTAATATCTTCACGACTGTTTTTTATCGCATTCCAAGCCTCATCCTGTTCTTTCCTTTCGGCTATTTTAGAATCTGCTTCTCTTTCAGCCGCTTTCTAAATTTCTTTTTCACTTGTCTGGTCTGTCTTATTATTAGCAGTTTCATCTGACCAACCATACTCATTTGGTTGCATCTTAGTAACTTCCCCTTCTAATTTAAGACCAGTTCTTAATAAATTACTTAAAGCTGAATCACGATTAGGAATATAACCCTTTTCACTTCTAACCGCTTCAATTTCCTTCATACTCTTGGTACTTATTAAGGAATTCTTAAGTAGCTCTTTAATTTCATCCGAAGAAGTATTCTCATAAGAATCTTTAATACTACTAAAGATATCAGATAAAAAGCTTTTAATTAAACCATATTCTTTACTATCCCCTTTACCAGATTCTTCTAAAGAAACAGCTTTCTTCATTAAACTCTCAAAAGCTTTTTCTAATCCTGTTAAAGAAGAATTCCTTAAATCTCCAACCCCGCCAATATTTTTGGGGTTAGCTAAACGAGCATCATCAACAATAACTGTCTTCCTTGATTTACCTTCTGAATCAATACCAGAAACATATTTACCATCTTCTGTTATAAAAGAACCAAAATATTTAGAAGCTAATTGTCCTTTTGTCTAGTCAACTTTTCCGCCAGATTGATATCCATATACTGTTCTACCACTCTTACCACCAGAAACAGTCTTCCTACCAGATTGAAATTCATTCTCAACTTGAATCATCAAATCAGACAATATCTTATCCTTGATTTTATTAAAATCGGTGTCAGACATTCCAGAAGATTTGGCCTATTCTTTTATTTTTTTATAATATGTATCAACCCTTGCTTGTTTTTCTCCTTGCATTTTATCTGCTTTAGAAGAAAGTTCTCTTACTTTTTGAGTGGTACTTTTAGGAGCTGGCTCTTGAGAAGTTACTTTAGTAGAAGCACGAGTCTTACCTTTTGTGCCAGCAGCCGCCACAAAATCCTACATTGCTCCTTTATCTACAATAGCTTTAAAAGATTCAATTTCCTCTCCATATTTTTTTACCAAAGAATCTAACCCTTTAATAAAATCAATACGACTTTTAATATAATCTTCTATCTTAGGCAAAGATTCGCTTCCTTGCCCAATAGAATCTATATCTTTAGACATCTATACAGCATTTTGTCTTTGTTGCGCTAAAGAAATTTTCTTTTTTTCTAAATTTTGAACATATTTACTATTATTATAATTATTATTAGCATAATTATATTTAGCGTTAAATTTTTCTTGGGGTGATAAATTTTTACCTTTTATACTCTTTTCAAAACTCTTGTTAACATTTTCCATTCTTTGTTGAAGTTTTTGCTCGATTTCTCCAATCTATTTATCTAATACCTCAACACTTTTATCTAAACCCAATTTTATTTGGACTTCGTATTCATTCATATAAATTCTCCCTCCTATTAATTAAGTTTTATTCCATATTTTTTTAAAACTTTAGGCTTAACTACCGTATTAAATCTTTTTTCAAATTCTCGTTGACTTCGTGTATAAGCTATTTTATAAGTCTCTTCAATAGGAGAGAGACTTAAATTATTTCTATTATTATTTGCTCTTGTCATATTCCAAAAATCAAATGTTAATTCTTGCACTTCATCCCACTAAGATAATGAATCAAAACCCGCAAAATCCTCTTCGAATTCTGCCTCATTAAATAAAGTTGTAGCCATATCAAAAACTAAATCTGTATCGCCAAATTGTTTTATTGTAGATTCTCTTACTGCATTTTTGTTAAATGCTTTCTTTTCTTTTTCTATCGGCTTTAAAAATTTTAATTTATTTTTATTATAAGTTAAATCAGGCCACAAATTTTTTGTACTCGGAACAAAAAACAAAGAATCCATTAAACTATCTTTATCATAATTGTCCCCGTAATAATTATCAAAAACACTTTCAAAAACATTTTTGACTAAAGACATATATTCAAAAGAAACTTCATTCTTAATGGTTGCCATTCTTTGAGGCATTTGTTTTTCTATTTTTTTTACAATTTCTTTACAAACATCTTCAAATGCTTTTGAAACTGTATTTGATAAATCACTCATATTCTTTTCCTTTCTTTAAACTATTAAAGAGGGAAGCGTTTTACTTCCCTCTTTTAGATATATAATATGTATCTCTAGCTAGAGAACCACAATTTAATGTGGCTTAATCCTTTTTATTTGCTTTTTTTCTCTTTACCAGTTCTAATAGCTTCTAATTGAGTCAACTTTTTAATAGCTTCTGTAGCTTTATCTGCATTTTGAGACTTACTTAATGTTTCATAAAGTTCTCTAATTTCCTTAAGAGCTTCTTTATCACTTGCCATCTTATTTAAAAGCTCTTCATTCTTCTTCGCTGATTCCGCAAGTGCCTGATAATTAATATTACTCAACAAGCTATCTAAATCTTTCATTGCATAAATATTTAAAGATTCTTGAATCATTTCTTTCATCTCATTATAATCTTTTTCGCAATATTGCAAAATAAAAGGAGCAAAAATTGGATAAAGTAAATCATAAGTTTGATAAGTTTGTAAATCTTTATTAGAAACATCAATCATTGCATACTCGGCAAGAAGAACATTAAAGAACATATTCTTTCTTAATGATACGACTCTAATTTCTTCCATTTCAACATCTTGATTGTTCATATCAAAAATAAGAGTCATCATTGCTCTCATCTTATCAAGAATAGGAAGGTAAGTACGAACTGTTAGTTTATTCCCAAAAGCATTCAAATCTTCTTCCTTAATTTTACCAGAAATAATTTTAGAAGCGTTGTAAATTAACTCTTCCAGAGTAATTTTCTCAACTTTTTCCTCGTTTTTCTGTTCATTTTGGGTCAAATCGACCTGTTTTTCACCAGATAAAAGTTTGTTTTCATCTGCCATTTTTATTCTCTCCTTTTAATCCTTTTATTCATCCATGTCAATTCCAAACAGCTCACCAATCTCTTCAAGACTGGTATCTTTTCTATAAGAATCTGTAGTAGAAATATCAGAATGATTCACTAATAATTTAATTTTATCAAGAGGTACTTTACCTAAATTCTATTCCCTGCATAAATAATGTGTTCCATCCGACAAGTTCTGGATGAAGCTGTGTCTAAACGTATGCACATTGAGATTTGAAGGCTTACCAGTAATTTCCTCAACTATTGGTCTTAAAGAAATAATCCAATCATAAAGCACCTCTGCCCTTGCAGGGAAACCGCCCTCTGTAATAAACAGTTCTTTTACATCATCTTCTCCACGCTCTTCTAAATATTTTTTGACGCATTTCTTAGTTAAAGAATGATAAACCGCCCTATAAATTTTACCGCGCTTTCCAATTAATTTGTTAGTAAGATTTTTGCTTTCATCATAAAAACTTTCTTTTTCAACTTGTGCAATTTCATTTTTACGAGAACCGCAATCATAAAGTAAAGCAACCAACGTAGCTTTCTTGTAATCTTTCTTTTCCATTAACTTGTCAACAAGTTCTAAAATAACACTATCATCTAAAAAAACAATATCTCTTACATGTTCCTTGGGAAGACCTTTTACTTTAGCTGCTAAATTATTATCATAATCATAATCATCATCTTCTTCAACATATGTAAGCATTGAACGACAACATGACATCAATCTATTAGTACGAGCATTAGATACCCCCAAAGTGTCACTTAGCCACAAACTTAAATTACGGAAATCTTTCTTTCTTAATTCTGTAAGTGGTCTATTACCACAATTATCTAATACAAACAAAAGAATAATTCTACAATCATTTTTATACTACTTCAAAGTAGACTCTTTCATTTTTCTTGCTTTATATTCAAGAAGAAAATCTTCCATAATGGTTTTATTTTCCTAGTTTACTTGTTTCCACTTTTCTTCGTCAAAAATTTTATTATACATTATTCAATTTCCTCCTTTCTAATATCTTCAAGCATTTTCTTTATATTATAAGTATAATGAGTCCTCTTTATTTTTTGCTCAACTATAATTGCTCCATATTGAATACAATCTAATTTATTAATAGATTGTTTATCATTTTCACATAAAAATTTGCTAAAATTCTATATAGATAACCAGTAAGTTACATTATTTGAAATGTCTTCATCATCTCTAAAATTAAATAAAAAACCAGCAAATACTCCCTCCTATTGAGCAAACTTCACTAAGCTGTTAATCTAATGAGCTTTAATCATCTTGGAAGTTTTGTCTTTTATATCTCTCTATATGGTTAAAGATTTATAACAAGTGCTTTTGCACTCAATAGCAAATAAATTAGGAAGTTCATACACCAAAAAATCACAGGGGTTCTCAGGTTGAAACCTTGAAGTTTTTTCATGCTGCCAAGATAAAGAAGTATCATGTAACCTTAACACAAACAGTTCATCATTCTTAACCGCTTCTTGAAAATCCTTTTCAAAAGCTTTTCCTTTATTCATCTTTCACCTCTTTTAACCTTTTTGGAATGGGAAAAAAAGAGATAGCCCAACCTTACTCAGTTAAGCTATCTCCTTTCCCATGAACGTTGACTATCCAGTTCAATCATTCAAAACTTTTTTAAGCCACAAACTTTAAGTAAGGGCAATTAATTCCAACCGTCATAGTAGTCATCATCTTCATAATGCTTCTTTTTCTTTTTACGGTTTTCATATCTATTTCTGTTTCGAGTCTTTTCGTAATCCTCTTCGAATTCAAAAATCTCTTCTTCTTCTTTTTTCTTCTTCACTATCTATTTTTTCTTAAATGGTCTTCTCTCTTCAGATTCATCATCTCTGTACTAATCAAAAGCCTAATTTTTATTTTTCTTACCCATAAATTCTCTCTTATTTTTAGTTAAACATAATAGAACTTAATATCACTAAGTCCTTTATCATAATCAAAAACAAAAGCAATGCATCCAGCATCCGCCATAGTATATCCACTCTTTGCAGTCCAATTATCCATTTTTGTCATGGCGGAAAGAGTGAAAACAGAAACGCCATAATTTTCCCTTAAAGCCCAATCATTATGATGTAAATGACCACACAACCAATAATGATAAGATGTCTGCCCCCAATCTTCTTTGGCTTCGGCCTGCATCAAACCATTAATACGGTCTTTTTCATCACTACCGTGAGTCAAACCAAGAAGAGTCTTGCCAACTCTAATATATTTTCTTGGGAAAGGACTTGCATCAACTTTAACTTCTTCTACATTTTTATAATACGCTTCAATTATCTGCATTAATGCAAATTCTTCAAATCGAGAATGATTCCGAGAAACAAATACAACTTCTACTTGCGCCACTCTACTAAGCATATCTATAACTTCAATCAAAGCTTCTGTGCCTTTTTTGAAAATAGTATTAAAAGTTCCTTCGTTATCCTGCATGTGAGATTGACTTGTTGTGTAACCAGTAAAGCTACTGTTAAGATAATCGTTACCAACCATATAAATAATCTTTCCCACATTATTCCAATGTACAGAATCAATCATCTTCTTAGTGGTAGAAAGCATATTCTGTCTTGCAATTTCCATATTATACTCGACCCCTGTTTCATATGGCTGAGAAATTCTACCAAAATGTACATCAAGATGACTAAAGAAAACCACATTTGGTTTATTACTAATATCTCCTCTAATATGTTCTGTCTTACGAGGAGACTTGAAACCCTCAAAATATTTTCTAAGCTCTTCTAAATCTAATCCACAATCAGTAGGCTTTACAGTAATACGAGAAGAATAAAGATTCTTTAAACCACCTTTGCCATCCCCCTGTTGCCAAATACTATTCTTAGCATTAAGCAATTCAAACTGAACTGGATTATACCCGTGTGCTTTTAAAAGAGCTGTTTTATCCGTAAGCTCATCTTCTGACAAAGCTACGAATTTTTCACTTGTTCTCACACCATTACTATCTAAAGTAGTAGTATTCTTGGTAGGAATATTTTTATTAACAGGTTCGTTAACCCATCCTGAAGCATTAAATTCAGAATAAAGCAGCGCACCTCTACGAATTGTATCAATAGTCAAAGAAGGCAAACCATACTTTTTACGAATATCGTTTGCATTACTCCAAGTTGCGTCACCATTTGAAATATCCATCATTAATTGACGCATTTCACGAAGATAACCTTCGGGTACTTTATCTGTAACTAAAGCCATTTTAAATCTCCTTAATTAAGAATCTGTGAAATGTCATCAACAATATGGTCAACCAAAGAATACTGCAACTGTTGAGCGTCATCCAAATACCAATCAGTCTTAAGCTTCTTAGTTAAGGTAGACTTGGAAATAGTAGTATTCTCAATAATATTATTATGAACTCTTGAAATCAAATTTTTATATTGCTGATTTTGCTGTTGAACTGCGTTAAAATCACCCCGTTGCATAGCACTTCCAGAATGCAGGAGGGCCGTAGAATTCTTTAAACAATATCTATGACCTTTATGACCATTAATAAGAATCATAGCACCGCAACTCATAGCACAAGCAAGATTAACGGTGACGATAGGCGTCTTAGAAAGCTTCATAACAGACAAAAAGCCCATCGCTGAATACAAATCCCCACCATAAGAATGGACGTAAATAAAAATCTTTTTACGGTTCTCAACAGGAATATCTTTATCAGCATCTTCTTTGTTCCAGCGAATAATTTGCTGCATTTCTTGAAACAAAGTTTCGTCGATGTCCTTGGTTATCCACAGTTCCCTATTTTTAAGTGACCTATATTTCTAAACTAAAATAGGGTCTGGAAGTTGTAAATTAGCTTCTGGACCAAGTTCCTCTAAACAAAACAAATCATCTAAAGTATCATTCTTAATTTTATCCATTTTAATACCTTTTAATCCTTTTATTTTATTAAAAAATATATTTGAAAGAACAGTAATTGTTAAATAAACAAAATTTTAACAAAAGGTTAATTACGCCCTGTCCTGTTCTTCTTTATTGCATAAAACGCTAAAGCTAAACTCTAACGTCTTAAGGAACTCCTTGTACACATGGTACATGAGATATGTGGCTCAGACTCGCTTTACGAACCTGTAAATTTGGTCTTCTTTAAGTTCTCATCCTGTGCTCATGGACACCACATTAAAAAGCTGCAAGACTATGCCTCGTAGCTGGCCTAAATATACAACATGGTATATAAGGTGATAAGGTTTATGCCGACACCTTAAAACGCCTTTCTCTTCCATTTTAAACCACGCATGAAAGTATGTTGGTCGGACAGTTTTAATTGCTACCCTGTGGAAACCTGACAACCCTAATAAGCCTCCATTGCATCACTGGATGGTAGCCCAATATACAACTTCTCTGGCAACCCTGACCTCTTGTGTCAATAGGTTTATTTAAAAAGCTTTGTAAAGCTTTTTATACAATTATTTAATTACAATAAAATTTCTGTTGATTTATTAGCTACAACAACTTTATCGGTTCTATTTCTTTTGCTAATAAGCTCCGATAAAGTTTTACTCAATTCTACTCTATCTTTCATATTACCATGTTGAAGAACAACTTTGCCATAACCACTAGTTCCAAATCCGCCGCTGTAATAATCGCAAAGCTCATCTCTTTGCATATGGCTTGAAAAACTATTTAAATTAATTACTCTACAACGACTTGGGACTTGTTTTCCATTAATGGCAATAGTCTTAGTCTTCTTTTGTTTAATTTTCCAAGCTAAAGACCCCTCAACAGAATACCCTATAAATGCAATTCCATTCTTAGCACTTGGAAGGAGCTTTTCAGCAATACCTACAGCAAAACCAGCGTTAAGCATTCCTGCACTAGAAATAAAAATTGCTGAGTCAGGCTTTACTAAAATCTGCTCAATCTCTTCATAATTATTAATAAATTTAACCTTATCCCATGAAGAAGCTTCAATCCATCTCTTAAGTTGCTCACCCTCTAAAATTTCATTAAAAATTTTATTAATTTTACAAGTTAAGGGAGAGCCAACATAAACAGGAATATTAAAATTTTCGTCATCTTTAAACATTTCGTAAAGAATGGTTAAAATTACTTGACTCCTCATTAAAGAGAAAGAAGGAAAAAGTAACTTTCCTTTTCCATCAATACAAACATCATACACAAAAGCTTTAATTTTTTCTAAATCTTTTTCTCTATCTTTTGCTTTAGCGCTTTTTTCTTTGCTGGCATAAGTAGATTCACCCACTAACAAATTTGCGTTTTGAATAGGTTCAAACTTATTTGCATAATAAGTTTCAGTTCTAATATTACCTAAATCACCAGTAAACGCTATTTTACGGGTAACACTACCATTTTTAATATATAGAATCAATTGAGCAGCACCGATAATATGTCCAGAAGGAATAAACTCAAATGTTACCTCGTCATCTAATTTAATTCTTTCCTTAAAAGGATATTCTTCAATATGAGTAAGCATATCTTTTACATCAGATTCTTCATAAATTGGAGAATATTCCCTTTTAAGTTTTCGAGATAAATCTTCAACATCTCTTAACATAATCTTAGCACTATCTAATTGCAATTCTCGAATTAAATCTTTATTACCATCAGGCACAATAATTTTTCCATCAAATCCTCTTTTGGTTAAAAGGCTTAAACGACCTGAATGGTCAACGTGCGAATGGGTCACAAATACATAATCTACATTCTTCTCTTTAAATGTAAATCTTGCGCTATTAGCCTGATATTCTTTCAAAAGACTTTGATTACCTTGTACCAATCCACAATCGACAAGAATTGTTCGTTCTGGCTTTCCCCATGTAATAACTGTACAAGAACCTGTTACATCTTCTGCTGCACCAGAATTTTTAAAACTTACTCTAATCTTGTCTTTGCTTTTACTCATACTTTACCCCCTATGCTATTATAGGAACTTATATTATATTTCTATAATACAAATAATACAATTTTTTAATTGTAGATTTTTTGCCTTGATATATTTATATACATTATTATTTGTATACACATAATAACAAATATTAATGTTTTTGTCAAGGACTTTGAGAAAAATCTTTGTCAAATAAAATCTTCATCAAAAAGATGCTTTTCAAAATCCTTGATTTTACTGGAAAAAATGCACTTATTTTACCAAATAAAATTCACTTTTTATTCTCTTTCGCGTCTAAAAAGAGGATGGGATTAACCCCATCCTCAGTTTATTTGTCATTACTTACTTCTGTAAATCTTTGTACCAAGAAGGTAATTCAAATTCAACAGTCTCTCCAATAGAGTATTTTCCAAAATTATCCATTGTAAGACCTTTCCCATTTTCAAGAATTACCCAAGCAGAAGTCTTCCACTTACTATGTACAACCCCTCTTGCCCAACCTTCTTTTAATTTTGACTTTTCGGCAATAGGCTTAACTTCTTCTTCAGTGACACTTTTTAACTCCTGCTTAACAGGCTCAACAATTTCTTCTTTTACAATTTCCTTGTTGTGCTTGTTTTTGTCATACTTCTTATATTGAATCTACTTCTCTTTATTTTCTTTTTTAGGAGAAACTTCAATATCAAAAGCGCTGTTTATTTCATCCATTTCTTAATCTCCTCTCACAGCTCGTCATGGCAGGAGAATTTTCCCATGCACACTTCTAATGACAATATTTTTGATAAGGACAGAGCCGATGAGGTTCTTTCCCATCGACTCTGCACGTTATTCTTCCACCATTTTCCTGCTGTGCATTACTGCAAAGCATTTATTTAATCTCCTGTTCGTTAATTAAATTAAGCAACAGTAACCTTCATGGTATCAGTAAGCTTCTCGTTAAGCTTAAACTTAACAGTAAACTCGGTAGTATCAACAACAGTGATGACACCATTAGCATAAGTGCTCTGACCAGAACCAGAGACAGCAACCTCATACTTGTCAACACCAAGCTTAATGGGAGCACCGTCAACAGGACAAGCATAAACATTAAGCTCAATCTTATCGCCAGCCTTGGCAGACTGATTCTTATCTTCAACAACGATGCTGGCAAACATATCAGCAGCCGTTTTGTTTTCAAGAACCTGAACGATTTCAGCATAAACACCGTCACCGTCGCAGCCAGCACAACCACTTGCCAATAGCGATAGGTAAACTTTTGAAATTATCTCCAGTTTTTCCCCCGCTCTAAACCGTGCATACGCCTTTCAACGTACACGGCTTGCCATCAATTTATAAATTAATTATTCCAATCTTCTAATGTTATCTACACAAAATTTTTACCACCTTTTAATTGTTCAATAGCCTATTCAATCTATTCTTGAGTAGGTAAAAGATGTCCAGAACGTATTCTTAAAATTTTAAACCCCTAAGATTTTAAAAATTCATCTCTGCGTCTATCTTTCTAAAAATCTTTGTGCCAATAACTACCATCATATTCAACATCTATCTTTAAATTATTTTTTATTAAAGCGATATCTAAAAATAAAAATGATACCACATAATTTAATACACAATCAAAATCGGGATATTTCTATTCCAAAATTTCTTTAAGCTATAATTGTTGCTTTGAAGTGGAAATACCATTACCATTTTTTAGTCTAGTTTGTGCAGCCTTTTCTTTCAATTCTGCGCTTTGACTTGCATTTTCGCACCCGTATAATTTTAACATGGTTTCTTTACTTTTCTATCTAACTTCTTCACAAGATAAACTACTTACCACACCATATTTTTCTAAACAAGTATTAATTTGTTTTTGCCTTATAATTGGATTTAAAGTAGCATTTGTAACGCCATATTTTTTTAAACAAGTTTCTTCGTTTTTCTTTTGCACTTCTTCATTTTGGCTCGGAAAATCTGTCCCATACTTTTCTCTAGAAGTTTTAATCGCTTTATCTCTAAAAGATTCCGCTTGAAAATAATTAATAACCCCATATTTATTAACCATTGTTTCTTCTCTATTTTTCTAAAATTCAGAGACTTTAGAGGGATTATCTTGTCCATATTTTTCTATACAGGTTTGTTTTCTTTTGGCTTGTGTCTGTGCTTCAAATTCTCCTTTTCTAACACATTTCAAGCACAAATCTTTGTTCCACTTTTTAAAACTATTAATATGTTGAGAATGTCTTCTTCCATATATTTCTCCACAACAATCACATCTTCTCAACTCTTTTATAGCAGACCCGTCTTGTAATTCTGTTGGTTTTACTAAAAGAATATCTCCACATTTACAATTATATCCCAAAGTTATATAATGCTAACAATTTTTAGAACTTATTTTAATTTCTATTAAATTATCTAATATTATTCTTATCACTTCCTTTCTAAAATAATAAAAAAGATAAATGTTAAATAATTATTAATTTAATTACGATTTAATTTATAAACTGACTAATGCCCATTCCTCCATTTCCATTACAGAAACTTCATCGGTTCGAACATCTCTTTTCCCCACAAATTAAATTAGCTTATTTCTCTCTTAAGTTTCGACTAATAACTATACGTTTTGTAGGTTTCCTTGTACCAATAATTCTATCTCAATACTTTTAGGTGCTTGCTTTGAGTCTATTAAATTATTGTTTGTAACAATCAGGAATTTCATACCGCGCAGTTTTACTTTTCCTTATTTAATAGCATACAATTTCTTGTATGGGGCTACTCGTACATTCGCAAGTTCGTCAGTAAATTATACATTCTCACCATGAGTATTTCTCTCATTTTTATTTAAAAATGAATTGACACCCGACATATCAAAAACCATGCTTTCGTTTAGGCTTTTTTCTGCCGACTTTATCTGGTTTTATACGAAAAAAATTTCTTTTAATCGCACACAGAAGTTTAGTGAAACACCTTCGGATAAATCCTCATTTGTATTTTCGAATTATTAGTTAAAAGAATAAAATTCTCTCTCTCTTTTCCTTGTTATTTCAAGTTATAGAGAAACAAGTCATCACGCGCAGAACCCTCAATAGAGGTATTACTTACACCAGAAGCGCTCATGCTAAGTTCCTGAGAACCATTGAGCATGAAACGAGGAACCTTGATAATAACCTTACCAGCGAGGGTAGAGGTTTCAACATCACAAGAACCACCGTTGTAAAGATTAGCCTCAAGAATGCAAGTCAGGGTCTTGGGAATGAAGTTAGCGCTAATAGTAATCTTAGAAGCAATATCGTTATGATACATATAACGGACACAAACTTCTGCATTCTTCATTTTTTCACCAAGAGAAACTTCATTTACACCATCGCCAGCAACAGCATAGCGCTGATAGCCTTCATCGGTGCCAGACTTCTTAACATAAGCATAAACATTAGTGTTACCAACCATAGGAACAGCCTTATAAGACAAAGTAACCTTACCAGTACCATCAGCAGTGAGCTTCTCATCCTTCATAGCATCGCCACCGAGTTCAACATCAGAACCAGTGTTCATAGCAAGATACTCAAGGCTGAACATGGCATCAGTCAGCTTCAGGTCAAAAGTAGAAGTATGCGCATAACGACCATAAAGCTTATTGCCTTGTCCAGCGCGGAGGTCTTCGAAACTAATTCCTATGGTAATACTAGAGTCAATCAAGGTATTTGCAGTAGCAACAAGGCGCTCGCCATCGAGAAGAGTGGCGCGGCCTACACCAGCTAAAACATTTTAATTTAAAATAAGACGCTACTCTTATTTTGCTTTCGCCTTATATTTTCATATAAGATTAGACCATATCATTACCTTTTATTAAAGGCAGTCTCCACTTCTACCACCAATAACTTGTGGTATACTTCCTTTCGGAATGGTCGTTGAACTTTTCTTTATTCAAGACTTAGCGGCTGATTACCCATTATTCAATACTTAGGATTTAACCATATATCATCTGTTTATTTCTTTTTACTTTCGTAGCATTCACAATTAGGCATATTTCATCCTTTTGTTGTAGCATAAACAGCTTTAGGGAATTCCAGCAATTCAAAGACTATTTTTACATACACATCACTGTATACGGTTACTCTTTAGCCAAGCAAATGCGGACTCGGCATCCGATAACATAATATATATCCTCCTTATTTATTTTAATCATTTTTTCCTGATTTAAATCAGTTGGAGAAATTAATCCCCATTATGTAACAGAAGCAAACTTCTTTTGGAAATCATTCATTGTCATAATTTCCTTAGACATATCCTTCTTGTTATCAGTAAATATCCAATGGTGAATGTCTCCATCCTTAAACTAAACTAGCCGAGACATAGCACCCTAAATCTAAGCGTAATAATACCCCTTGGCATCAATGGTTTTTAGCATTAAAGAAAGTTTTCTCAAACTTACTTGTTCTTTTAACATCTCCATGGTGTATGGAGAACTAATGGATATACAAACAAGCATTTTTTCCAAACTTGGAGAAGTATAATTCTTGTTCTACATCCTCGCCTTTAATTCCATTTCTTCTCTTAAATTGGGGTCAATATACCTATCTCCATCGTAATCCAAAATATTTTGGTGTGTAATAATAGCTATAAATTCATCAAGCTCTTTAGGCTCTAAAACTATATCATATATATATAATTTTTTCATGCCATTAGCTTCTGTTTTTATACCATAAATATCTCTCATTTTGCTTTTACATTCTGGACATATAGCATAATTATTAATAAACTCAAGAGCTTTAACTTTCTTTTCAGTTTCACTTAAATTATCAGGTAATGTTTCTTGGAATTTAGCATATTCTTTGATAACTTCAAACTAAGTTCGTTTGAATCCACAATGAGGACAAAACAAACCATTTTTTTCATGGAAGACAAGTTCGAACATATTAATTACCTAAGAAGTAACCATAGGTCCATATTCTTGGTTTTCCATATTCTATATTAAATATGCCATATAAGACATACCAATACCTTCAGGATTAGCCACTTTTTTAGTGGTTTCTATTCCATTTTCATCTACAACTTTTATTTCTTTAATATTTTTATCTTGAGTAAAACAAGATAAATTAGCATAAAAATTATAGTAATCTTTCGTTAAAACTGGATAAATTAACAAGCCTTTAAATGGCACTGGTAAATCCAGACCGAAATAGGCTTGTTCGTACATTTCCATTTTAGCTTGTAACTCTTTAGATATTGCCAATTAAGACACCCCACTCATGTAGCATCCTAATACAACTTTAATTCCTTCAAAATTTCTGTTGTTCCAAATTCCATATTGAGCCTATTGGAATCTACTCATCATTGTTGAAAACTCTAAATTGCCAACACCCTGTACATGAGCGCCATTGAGCAAAAACAAAACAGCTTTTAACAAAGTAGAAACACGACTTTTTCCAGTAATAGGAATTTCAACCCCATCAACCGTATCAACAGGATAAGTTTTATCATCATCACTTGGATTAATATTAATACATTTATTATGTGTAATTATATCAATTCCAAAGTTAACAACAGCTTTGTATCTATCTGTAGGAATAATTTGGTCGATATAAATCTTTAATAACGTACTTTCAACTATCCAAGCATCTTCAAAATGAGGACTTCTAAAAATACGTTTGTCAGTTTGCGTTATATCATCAGAACATATCAAAGAAGTAATCTGTTGATATGTAGGCAATTCTCTATTAAGAGCATCTGCATCGTTATAATATAAAAGTTTCCAAATAATATGAGTTTGTTCTAATTCTTCAGGAGTTTTTTTATTAGGAGATAACAAATAATAAATTATTCTATCTTCCACTCCATCTAAATTTACAAAACGGTTAAACGCAGATGGTGCATAACTACTATCTAACATTAATAAAAACCTCCCAATTTAAAACTAAAAGTCTCACTAATAGTAACCCCTGCAATATCAGGGTCGGCACAAGTAGCAATTACATCTAATGTACCTCTATTGCAAGCTTTTAAATTTTTAATTTTAAAGGTGTTATCACCAGTTTGTTCAAATTCATAATATTTAGACCAATTTTCTTCTTTTATACCATTTAAAACAACTTTGTACTCGAAGTGAGTGGGAAGTGTACCACCTTTGAAACTTAATTCAGTTTCGCATTCTTTGCTATTGCCAAGAATTATTTTATAATCGTCACAATCTTTAAGAGTAATATGATACTCCTCATCGTGAAGGTCTTCCTTTTTTGGAATAAGATATAAAGGAGCATTATTAGCGACACGTGTTACAGCATCGTCATTAGCACTCCATAAATCTTTATCCAACGCCAAGACCACGAAAGGTATATCTTCTAATCCAGTAAAACCACTCTTTGCAAAAGTTTTGGTAGATGTACTCTTTATAACAGCTTTAACTTTATATATAGCATTATTTTCAATGTCGTTCTAATCTGTACCACCAAGAATAACTCGGCTATTAATTTTAACAGCATTTGAAAAATAATTTAATTGCATCGTGACATACCACTCAGCTTGAGGTATTACCAAAGTTTTATTATAATACTGGTTCATATATTTCAATTCATTTTCCAGTACAATAGGCTCATACCTTATTTCAGTGGCATCTGTTTGACTGTTTGTTGAAGACCCAAGTAATGCAATATTAGCATTACATCTACGAACTACACAAGAATTCCGTGGATTTATAGGAGACTTATTTATAGCAATCCAAACACTCGTATTATAATGTTTTTCTTCCTCTGTCATAGCGCTTAAATCCTGAAATTCCAAAGAAAAGCGATATCTTTTTCCAAGAGGATTGGGATATTTTAAATCTCTAAAAGAAATTTCTGCCCAATCTGTACCCAAATCTTCACCACGTTCACCCTTAACTTTTCTTATAACAACAGTCTCAAGAGGTGTATATTCAGGCATTTTGGTTGTGTATTCAATTTGTCGGTCTTTTTCTTCTTCTATGTCAACAGTATTATATCTATATTCCCAATCCTAATCGCGTTTATATTGCAGATTTTGAATATAATAATTATCTCCAACCATATTATGCTTTAAACGAGCTTTGAGCATGATACTGCTATCAACAATATCAGTAGTATTTAAAATCGCCATTTTAATCTATAATCTCCTTAGCCTTCGTTTTTGTATTTTTTTAATAAATACTCTGCATAATTGATTGATTCAAATATTAATTTCTTAATCTATCCTTTATCTAATTGATTCGTTAAAATAGCATTGATATTAATTATAATACTTACTAATTCACCATCAAAAAGAATATTACTTGACGAAACATACATCATTATTCCACCACAATACACACGGTAATTATAAGTGGAATTGGGTTCTTGAGATTTGTCATATACATAAAGAACTTTCTTCAATTTTGAAATTATTTCTTCTAAGCATACAATTTTCTCATTAATAGATAAAACTACTTTGAAGTTCTTTTCGTCTTTATCCATCTTTACCCCCTTCCTATAAACTTACTACCACCCATGAAGCGGATTTGCCACGCAAGTCTATTTTGATAATTGTATATTTCTGAATCAAGTTGGTCTACCCATTCATTTTTCGCTTTTAAGATACGGTCGTTAGACATAATCTTGAAATCGCTGTCTTGCATTAAATTGCGAATATCTAATAACAAATTGCGTTCTTCTTCTCCCCATGCCTTTACAAGCAAACGAGCAAGAATATCTTTAACATAACCTACCACTAAACTTGTACCATTTACATTTTTGTTAGTTAAACCTTCAAAATTATCGGTAAATTCACCAACATAATATTGCTCAACTGCATATTGCTTGCCTTCAGGTAACACATCAGGGAATTCTACAGTGTGAGCTTCTTTATCAATCGAGCCTTGCACCAATAATTCTCCCTCAATATAATTATATATTGAATTATCCTGAATCTCAAACTCAGGGTCAAGTTCGAATTTATTATTCTTACCATCCCCTTCAAAAACTTGCATGATACCTTTTGGTTCTTTATATTGAGATAAACGTAAAGAAACGCTTAGAGGGTTGTTAAACATAGATATTGCATTTTGCAAATAGGTGTACATTATCTTATTAAATTGCAAAGGATTAGTCTCATACGCTGTCGTAATCCTTGGGTCATCAAATAAGGCTATTGCTTTTCGATAGACATCACTAAACAAAATGCCCATTTAAACCCTCCTTATTTGTTTAATGTCTTATTGAATCAAAATTCATTTGAGCCAACAGATTGTCAAAAACACCCTTGTTAGAAATTCTGTTCAGAAGCTCAACTTTACTTCTAACACGATATTTAGCATCATTTTCATAGCACTTTCCAAGCCAATAAGAACAAATAAAGTCTTTATCAGCTTCAGTCAAAGAATTCATGTAATCCTCAAGTTCACGTTCACTCTTCTTGTAAATATTTACGAGGTCTCCCTTCGTAACAACAGCGTGACCCTCTCTCTTCAAACAAGATACGTTATAACGTTCCGCAACGTCAGCGAATTCGGGAGCCAAAAGAATAATTTCTTTATCGAACCACTTACGATATTTGGAAACACATTCCTCAAACTGTTGCCAGCTAAGAACACGCTGTTCACCGAGAGTATGGAAATTAATAGTTAAACCAGTAAGCTGAATAGCGGTTGAAAGACCACCAAGCAATTCACGATTATGAACAATAACAATTTCCTTGTCACTCTTTCTATTACCAAGAATTTCCAAAAGTCTTTCTGTTGTATTAGAAATATTATCCTGTACTTCTTTTTCCTTAAAAGAACTTTCTGTATCGCCCTCTCTATCACCCAAAGTAGATTCTTTGATTGCTTCTGCTAACTTTTCGTTCTTTGCCTTCTCTTCCTTGAGTTCACTACTCAAAGATTCAATTGTAGACTGGAACTTTGCCATCATAGCTTGAATATCTTCTAACGAGATAGAAGACTGAGTAGCAGGAGACTCCTTAACAGAAGTCTCCGCATTCTCAGCAATTTGTTCCTTATTAGTTTCGTTTACAACTTCTTCTGTATTTTTAGTAGTTTTCTTATTTACAGCCATTTTTTACAATCTCCTTTTAAACCTTTTAAACATATCTGGAACAACCAGAATTTACGAAATCAACTAATTATTATAATTAATTATTTATAATTAGATTATAATTTGATATTAGTTAAGAGTAATAGCACCAATCTTGCTACCTACAATAGCGTCCATACCCATACGCATGTCAACGGTAAAACCGTAAGTATGGTCAGCAGCAAACAAGGGGTCCTTCTCAACAGAAACAGTATTACCTTCCATGACAACCTTGATTGGCTTATTCATACCAAGAGGAAGCATGTAAATAATATCGTCGGGAAGAACAACTTCAGGCTCACCATTGATGGTGTTAGGAACAAGAGCGTTACCCAGTTCAATCATAGGAACATTCTTGTAATCAGGCAGGAAGCCATCTCTAACAATAGCACTATCCTCACCATAACGGAAGCCCTTTGCACTGTCAGGAAGGACAGAAGCGAGAGCAATAGAAGTACCGAGAGCATAAACATCAGCACCACCATTGGCAAGTTTTACCAAACGTGCAACTTTGAGCCAGTTCTCATCAGTAAGACCGTTAGCCATATAGCCAGCGATACCATCCTGATTGTTAGTGGCAACGTCAGTGTTATTGGTAATAATAGAAGCCATTACCTTAGCAAGACGAGCCTGAATATAAGCGGCAAAAGAAGCACCAATCTTCTGGAGGAGCTTACCCCAGTCCTGACGGCCAGCAGCCACATGATACCAGTCAACATAGAGAGAAATCTGCTCTCTCTTAGCAGCAATAGTATACTCAGTGTTGGAAGCAGTCTGAACGCCACCACGAGCGATACCTTCAGCAAGGCTATTCACGATGAAGAGTTCGTTGCTATCGACTTCATACTTAGCAACATCACCGAAACCGACCTGAGTGACATCATAAAGCTGTTCATAGCCAGCCGCAGCCACAGTAGGAACGACAGGAGTGATAGCACCAGCAAGAATGGTATCGAAAGTCTCAAGGAAACCACTCTTCTTGTAGACCATAGGATTCTTAATCATATCGAGACCGCTCCACTTCATGCCAGCGTTCTCAACACAATACTTCATAAACTCTTCGTTAAAGGTCTTATTAGCCTCAACATATTCAGGGGTGTTGTTCTTACCCTCAATGGACTTCTGAGCCAAAGAATAGCAAGTTTCAACGAGACCATCAGCGACATCTTCGTTGAATTTGTTATAACTAAAAATTTGTTTCATAATAACAAAATCCTCCTTAATTAATTTATAAAAATCATAAAGTAAATATCAATATTTATTTTAAACTATTCAAGTTATTCAAAAATAATTATTTAAGAACAATTTAAAATTACTCGTGGATAACGGTGCAATAGAACTTCTTACCTTCGTTCTTGACACCGATAATCTTATCCTTACCAAACTCGACCTTAACGCAGAGCTTATCATTAGCGGCAACAGCGGCAGGAGCCCACTGACCATCAGAGCCAGCAATAGCGAACTGACCAACAGTAGGAGTAGACTCAAAGTTATCTTCACCGAGATAGAACTCGTCACCAAGCTTGGGGCAACGAACGCGAGTATGAGCACCAGCAGGGCAAGGAAGACCGCAAGTCTTAACACCTTCGCTGTAGACAACGCCCATGATTTCGCCCTTAGAAACGCCAACATAGTCAACAATACCGATACGACCAGTGCCAGCATAAGGCTTAATCTCACGAGTATTCATATCCTTCAGACCCTTATAAACCTCATGGTCGATAAGGTCGCCAATTTCAACCAAAGAACCATCAGCGAGTTCCTTGTCTTTGCAAACGCCAGAAACCAGATAGCTTTTAACATCTTCAGAAGCCATCAAAATCTTCTCAATAAATTTCATAATAAAGTTATCCTCCTTTTTTAATTAAATCTTGTTAAGATTTTTCATTGCATTTTTAAGGTTATTTGCGCTGTCGTTCACTTCAGTAACAACAGGTTTATCCTTAATAATATCAGCAGAGAACTCTTTCTCCTTAGCTTTTCTGCTAAGTTTCTTCTGAGCATAAAGAGCATCTGCAATTTTATGGTCAACAGCCTCATTAAGTTCCTCATCGGAAGCATAGGTACTGTTATCACAATTTTCCTTCATAAATGCCTTAATATTAGTAGCATTTTCCTCAGTCAAATCTTCTTCAGAATCGACCAAAGAACAAGCCAAAGCATAAAGTTCGGCATTTTTCTTTGCATTAAACTGAGCATTAAGAGCGTTATACTTTTCAGTCAGTTCAACGAAAGAAGTATTAAGAGTGTTGAATCTCTCATAAAGTTCATCAGCAGTAAGTTGTTCATCACCGACAGCATAGTAGGTATCCTGAATAACATTACTTTCACCAGAAGGTTGACCGACTAAAATACTGCCATCATCATGTTCTTTGAGGATATCAGTATCAACTTTAGGAGAACCAAGCTCTTCGCCTTCAACCTGTCCATGGTCAGCATGAGATTCATCAACAGTTACGTCAGTAGCAGCAAACTGAGCGGGGTCTTCGCAATTTTCGACTTTCTTTTCGCCATCATTGTCCTCAGCCTCGGTTTCCTTTTTACCGTCATCATCGTCGTTATCATCATTATCATCATGGTCGTGGTCATCATCATTTTTGTCATCTTCAGACTCATTCTCTTTATGACCGTTATCCTTGTTACCATCGCCATCTTCATGCGCACAAGTGCAAGGGTTGTTACCGCAGACTTCGCACTTGCCGTCTTTAGATTCACATTTATTGGATTCAGTCTCTTTACCACTCTCATCTTCAGGATTTTCATCCTTAGAGAGTACAATCTTTTCTTTAGTGTCCATATCAATATTAGCGACATTTTCTTCGTTGATGCTATAAGCAGCCTTAAAATTTTCATCATCAAGGCTAAAGCAAACAACATTGTCGTTAATTTCTATGACACTATAATGAGAAGCATTCTCATCAAGACCGCTATTCAAAAAAGATTCGAGAAGTTGTCTTTTCTCTTCATAGGTCATTGTTTTTGGTTCCTCCCCTCTTTGTTCATTATCCATCGTGATTTCGTCCACTTTTTCATTAACAACTCCGTTATCAGGAATAGTGGAATCGAAATCCTCATTTTTATTATCTGTATCAGAGCCAGAATTTTTATCTTTATTGTTATTATCTTCCAACTCTTTATAAGCGAAAGATAAGCATTTTTCCTGTTTCTGATAAACAGCGTCATTAATTTTATCAAGAATGGTTAAATGTGCATTAGGGATAGCTTCAGTAACAGCAGAACCAAGAATAGTAAATCCATCAAAAATGAATTTATCTATTACTTCGACTTTATTTTCATCTATATGACTTTCAAGGACTTCTATTTCTACAGAAATTTTCTTTTTAGTATCCTTAAGCAATCTTTTAACTTGTTTATAAGCATATTTAGCCCAAAGGACGCAAGTAAAATGCACCCAAGTTTGACCGTCATGTTCGACAATTTCAACCAAATCTTCGCCACGAATTACACCAAGCGGGATTTCACATTTACCATTAGTAAAATCAAAGTAATCTTGTTGTAACTCATTATCCCATCTATATTCCATTTCATGAGCTTTAAAATCATCATGAGCGACATCAAAAGCGCCGAGAGCGGGTTTATTATAAAAGGTAGATTTAGCGTCTTGCATAGCAGACACAGGGAAATAGCTATTATTTCTATTAGGGTAGACATCAGAAATTGCGTAAACGTCGATAGCAATAAAGTCATTTTTTAACACATTCTTAATTTTCAAACTTTGCGGAGAAAGTTCAAATTTCAGAACTTTTTTATCCAATATTTTTCTTCCTCCTTTCTCTTCATGATGTAAACGACAATGACACGGAAGCCATAGCCATTACTTTGTTATTCCAAGCTTCATTCTTCCGAACGTAGCAATTGGAAACAAGGTTGACTACATTAATATAGTCCAATATATCATCTGATGGTTCAAACCATTCCCCATTATTTCTAATTTTATATTGCTAAAATTTAGAATGAAGGTTTTCCTCATCAGCCATAGTGCCTTTCATATATCCTAAGATATATAATTGCTTATCACTGCCAGTATTTAATTGTTTTAGTCTTTTCTGAACTGAATTTTTAGTATATCCTATTTTAATATTTTCCCCGTTGGTTATAAAATAAACATAGCCCATTGTATAGTTTCCTATTTTGTATAGTTAACTTATTTTACAAATTAAATTTTTGTAAATCCTTCGAATTCAGCATCGAATAATTCAGGAGAAGCGCTGTACAGTTTAGCTTTTTGTCTCCAAGTATCGCATTGATGGAGAAGTGAGCTAGCGACTTCTGCCATATTTTCCAGAACAATTACAAAAACCTTACATGACTTGTTGTAATCTAAAAATTCAATAGTATCAAGAATTTTTCTCTTCAGAGAATCCATTTCTGTGTAGGCATCGTTAAACAGCAATTCGATATTTTCATAAGTATCTTCATTACCGTTAAGAGATTTACGAACAGGGCGAATACCTTCTTGAATCATTACTTCACTTAATTTATCTGCGAAGGTATCACTTGGAAACACATGAGCGAATTTCAAGTGAAACACCTGAGAAGCGCAGGGGCAATTAAGCTCGCAATCAAGAGCATAAGCCATATTATCAGAGATAGAATTCATTTGAAAGAAGCTTCCTAACAAATCATTTAAAGCTTCGACAATCTCTGGCGTATAATTATTACTTACCATATTATTGTCCTCTCACTTTCCTTTTTATAGTTTCTCCATAATTCCTTTGACATCTTTTTTGATATCTTGAATATCGGATTTATTTTCCTCGATTTTCTGAAAAACGATTCCCATATTCTTTTCCAACTCATAGGTGCGAGTAATTAGATTATTGTGAGCATCCACTTTGCGTTGCAACTGCTCGATTTTATAATTGGTTAATTTATTAGTGGTAATAATACCGCCAATAGTACCAACACAAGTTCCGATAAAGGAAATTATAGCAATTATAATTGTAGGGTCCAATTTAATCAACCTCCTTTACGAAATACTGAAAAAAGGGAATAATCAAGCTTACTCAATTATTAATTCTCCCCTTTCGTCCGTATTAAAGACGAAACATTTTTGACATTGTGAACAAATGTAAAACTATTTATCAGGAGAAACCATTAATTTTTTCGTGCTTTTTTGCAACGTGGTATTAGAGTCTAAAGGATTATGATTACAACAAGGTTCAGAATTTGTGTGGGTTTTTTTAATACGCCACTTTTTCTCTTTAAATGTTTTAATCAAATTCATACTTTCAATCCTTTACTTTCTTTGGAATCATATGAGTAAACGTATTTGTATCATTAATACGAGACTCATACATTTCTTCCAAGCATTCGTTACAAATTACATCTTCATCTTCATTCAGTTCTTTTCCGCAAATTTGGCACTTTTTGATATTATATGAAAACTCCTTAATGTCTGAAACATTAGTTCCAGCATTGGAAGAGTTACCAGTATTATCGTTGGTAATCTCATCATCATTCAACTTTGGTCTACCAACAGGGTTAGCGATTAAATTTTCTTGGTCTAAGACTTTTTCAACTTTAATATCTAAGGCTTTAAGGTAAGCTTTAGCTTGTTGGTAATCATCAACAGTCATACCATTAGCCGACAAAAGCTTAGGAATAAAGCCTTCCAAACCAGATACGACTTGTTCTCTAAGAATTTTAATATCCTCACGAATATTAAAAATATCACCCCAAAGCGAGATTTTCCATTGGAATTTCAAGTCAAAATTCTTATTAATCATTTCATTTAAGAAACTTTCGTACTGTCTGGTAAGGTAATCAATTCTAGCAGCCTAAATATATTGAGCAGCCTTAACAGAAGCGATAGAAGGTTTGTCAGTAATACTCATAAGAGCAGAGTTACCAGAAGTAGCGATTAAATCTCTAGTTCTATCATAAATGATATCCATTGCTTCGGGCTGATTTTCTAAGGTGTGTAATTCGAATTCCTGTGTCTATCAATTGTTTATATTATCAATACATAAATGAGCAAATTTTCTTTCTGGTTTTTCCATTAAATAATTTATCTCATTTTCAATTTGTTCCCAAGAGGGAACACTTCTTTTAGATTCCATTCTAATTATTTTAAAACCCTGTCCTTTTAAAAACTCATCACGTTTTCTATCTCTTTTTTTCTATTCATCATCATGCCAATGACTTCCATCATATTCGAAGTCAATTTTTGTCCCATCTGGCATAATAATTAAAACATCTAAAGAACAAGTAGAATAAGGATAATTTAATTCAACGTTATATCCGCGCTCTTTTAACATGTTAAAACAAGCAACCTATTGAGAAGAGGTCTTCACAGAATAATTTTCACTTATGGTTTTTATAAATTTTTCTTGAAATTGCTTTACTTGCAAAGCTTTACGAGCACCATATTTCTCTAACATAGATTCTTCTTGTTTAATTTTAAACTCTTCTATTTGAGATGGATTTCTTGCCCTATATTTTTCTTCTAGAGTATCTCCAATTTTATCAACCAACTCTGGAATAAACATAGGATTAGTTACTCCATAGTTGTTTATAAAAGTTTTTTCTCTCTTTTGTTGAACTATATCTTTAATATTTTTATTGGTTTTAAAACAATGAGGACAAACATCTTTCCCAAATCTATTAAAAGATTCAATATTATTATCTCTTCTCCTTGTGAAGTTTTGTCCACAAACATCGCATTTTCTTTCTTCTTTTAAAGGGCTTGTTGGAAGGATATCTTTTTCTTTTACTTTCAATGTTTCTCCAGATTTGCAATCATATCCTTTATTTTTATAATAAGTAATATTCCTGTTGTTTATATTAATATCCACTTCTTCATGAAGAATCATTCTATCCCTCCTTTCTTTAAAAATTTTTATGCCTTTTGATAATATAATTTATTAGTAGACATCGTTCACTTAAGCTCGTTACACTTAAGCAGTTCTCTTACGAACTTCTTTATATTTCTATAAAGCACAGACTATATCTTCACCCTTAATTAAAAGGGGCAAACCACTTCGAACCACTTGGTTCTACTCTCTTTAACAGAGATAGTCGTTGAACTTTTTCTTTTTCAGAACTTAGCGGCTGATTACCCATTTATATTTATTTAGGATTTAACCATGTAAATATTTGATTCATTTTTTCTGCTTTCGCAACATTCACGCTTATTCATATTTCATAATTACGTTGTAGTTGAATCAACTTTAGGATTTCCCAGCAATTCAATTTGTCGCTTTTTCGAACACATTACTGTGAACGTTAGCTATTCGTTTATAATTTATATAAATTCTTAACTAAATGGTGCGAAGAAAGGCAATATATTACCTGAAATATTCTCCGCAAAGTAATCCTGATAACCAAGAATTGTATCAGGAGTAATAACAGTAGCATCGGACCGAGCCTTAGGGTCTTTAATAATAGGAACCTCAGCAGTTAAAACACTATTAACACCCTTACTCAATAAATTTGCTTGCAGCCATTTATAGTCATCCAAGTCTGTCAAATCGTCAAACAGACCAATTGTATCAGGAAATGCGTTTGGATGAGAGCCATCAAAATAGAATGTATAGCACAAATCTTGAGGCAATCTTACCCAATACATATAATTTTCTCCATTACTTTCCAAGATGTGACCATCTGGAAGTTTAGCTTTAGGAGAAATTCTCTTTTTCTTAGTTTTCTAATCTACAACGACAACTCCTGTTTCCAGCATTTGATTCCAGACATCCTAAATAAATTGAGGATACTGACTAACATCATAAGCTGGTTGAAGAAAAATTGCCATATTAAAAGCAATAGTAAACTATTGTTTACTACCAAAACCAATCAATTTAACCATATCGGTGTTAAGTTTCTGCATGACAAAGAAATTAACATCGTTCTTATCATAACTTGTACGAGGCAAGTAAGAAGACTTACCTTCCAAACTCACCTGAGTAGTAATAGTTTTTAAAGTTAAATTTGGATTAAAAGCTTTTAAAATCTTATCTACTTTTTGACTTTCTTTCTTAAAAGCCTCAGTAGACATATCTTTCGAGTCAACATATTCTGGGATATAATAATAATTAAATAAGGGAGTATCTCTATTAAGTTTTACTAAAATATTGTAAACATAATTAGTATAATACAACCACATACTGATTCTCTAAAAAGTCATTTCAGAGTTTTCAGGATTATTCAAAGCATTTTGAAGGTCTTCTGATTGAACTTTTTGAGCTTTAGCATTAATTTGTTTAATACGCTGATTCTGTAAAAATGGGTTATTCAGTTGACTCCAAGACATAGCCCAAGCGCCAGCCAAATTATCAAAACCAGTAGAAGCGTATTTACCAAAAATAGTAGCCCATCTTTGTTGTATAGCTTTTAGTGAAACATCTTCTTCAGGTTTATCCTAAGTCATAGTAATCATTTTAGCTTCTTCGTTTACAACAGCTTTAGGCGATTCAACCTTTTTGGGTCTTCCTCTTTTTTTGGGACTATCCAATATTATTTCCTCCCTTCTTATTAATATTTGCAGTCTTTTGAGACTGTTTCGTATTTGTAGTCTTTTGAGACTTTTTAGCTTTTTCTTGTTCGGCTAAAATATGTTCGAAATTATCAAGAGCTTTCATAGTATCTCTCAATTTCTGCTGTTTTTCTATTTCATATCTTTGTTTTTCTATTGCAACCAAATTATCTCTACACCATTCAATAACGAAATCATTTTCATTCATAATATTTTTCTCATTAACTTCTCTAATAATAAAATTACGAGCTGGTTTTAAAGATTTTTTCAATGTTGCATAAGCTTCATCTCTAAATTTATATTGAGCCAAAGCAAGATAAAGATTGTCATCTTGATAGATAAATTTATAATACTTTCCGATTTTAGAAAGCATTGATTCAAAGCTATCGGTATTGAAATCACCGATTATTTTATAGACCATTTCTATACTCCTTATATTAAAATATGTCCTCTATAATGAATATTAACAAGATTACTCCTATTAATATTCACTAACAAGACATATAAAAACTATCTTAAATCTTTCTTAAATAATCAAGGCTAATCCAACCTCTACCATCGGCTAACTTACCCCATATTGTACCAGAGACTTTTTTCTCGTCAACAATAGTTACAACAGAATTATAAGTTAAAGCTCCATTTTTATTGTAATTAGTACCAGCACCAGTTCTTATATTAACTCCAGAAGATGCTGTAATTTTACCTCGATAACTTTTAAATGTGCTAGTTGGAGTGGAATTCTTTTTAATATAAGTTAAACTTACCCAACCACTACCATCAGCCAATTTACCCCAACCATTATCTTCAAGGATAATAGAGACACCTGTTCCCTTTTTAAGAGTTCCAGCAACAGAAGAAGAAACAGAAGGTCCTTTACGGATTCTCAAAACCGAAGCAGTAACAATGCCAGAATAAGATACAGTAGTTCCAGTATTAGTAGGGGTGGTAGGAGTTACCTTTTTACCCATCTTAGCAGCAACATCTGCTCTAAAAGTATCCATACTCTTACCAAAACGAGGAAACCAATTACGAGGGTCAGCATGATTAGAAGCTTTTCCTCTTTGATATCCCTCATAATGACCAATAATCACTCCATCAGCAAGAGGGTCAAATTTATAAAGTTGGCAAAGGTAAGCTGCAAACTCTACAGCTTCTTTATACACCTTGTTAAAATAATTCGTATCAGTCAAGCCGTCTTCACAAATCTCAAATGATATATGCGAGGAATTAAAACTACCTTTGTTTCCCTTACCACAATGCCATCCTTTATAATTCCAAGGCAATGTTTGAACAGTGGCAATTTCACCATTAGCAAGTTTACCAATAAAAGCATGGACACATACATTTGCGTTAGAATTATTCCAAGATGTTCCACCATTGTTTTTGCCAAGCTATGAAATCAGGGTTTTATAATTAGCGTCATTAGTAGAGGGTTGCACATATCTTTTCAAATTGGGATTATTACAACCAGTGCTATGAACCATAATCCCTTTTGGCGTAATTTTCACTCCATTTTTATAACATCTATTCTATGTAAAAAGACATTTTAATAATTTCATTCTTTTTCTCCTTTTAAATCTTTACTCCTAAATAATACTTTGAATAATAGGAGTAATTGCTTCTATACCATATTTATCTGCCAATTGATTTATAAATGCCAGACTTATCTTCATTCTATTTTCTGCACGCTCTTTAAAACAATAGCACGCATTATATACAGCAACCTCACCCCAAGACAAACCTACAACAGTAGCAAAGGATGTAGTATCAGCGCCAGTTGGTCCAAAAAATACATACATAACGAACAGTACAGTCAAGCTTATAGTAGCAATCCAAGAAATAATTCCCCACTTTTTCATGGTCGGAGTTTTCTCCATGGCTCGCTTAAATCTTTCAAACAATGAAATTTTTGATTTTCCCATAATTATTCTCCTTCCTTTCACAAGTAGCAAATATTTATTATGTTTATCTCACAACAGCATCTAATTTCATCATGCAAGAAATCTTGCACATTTTTTGATGCTATTTTGTGCAACAAATCACATTTTTCTCAAAGTTGCGTTTAATCAAGAATTTCGCGCAACTTGCCTCTTTTTTGTTGCATTTTTCTACGCTAACGCAACAGCTTTACTTAAGTAAAGTGAGCATATTTGAGAGGTCTTTTGAAAATCTAAAATTTTTGGTTTAGGTTCTCAAAACAATTCTCAAAAAACATATTGAATCCTCTTTTAAATTTCTTTTTTAGTTTAAGATGTTAAAGAGATTCAAAACAAAATTCAATATTAATTAATATATTAATTAAGCCTAAGAGCTATTATATCTTTTATATAAAAGTACATAACAACTCTCAGGCTATATAATTTAATTAAAATTTTAATTAAACCATAGTATCGTTTTTAAAACTATAGTTTGCAAAGTAACATTAAAAAACCAGAAGTCTTAAGCCTTTCTAGTAATTTTCAACATTACAGGAATATCTTGAGTAGGCACAGTACCCAAAGCTTTAACGACATTAGTAGTTGCATTGCCGACAATTTTAGCTTTACCGAAAGCATCGAATTGAGCAGAAGTTGCGGTACTTGCTACAGATACAGAAATATTATACTTTGAGTTAGGATAAGTACTTTCAAAGCTATACTGAGAATTACTCCAACTACCGTGAGCCATGGTAACATTTACATAAGTTTCTTCTATAATCGGGTAAATAGTATCATAATCAGAAGAGTTCTTTTGCTTCATGAGAATGTTTTTAGTTGTTGCCATGTATTTCCTCCTTTCGCTGTAATTAATTAATAATAAATTGTGGGAAAAGTTATTTCTTTAAAAGCAAAAGTTGTAAATGTATCTACATAATCACTAAATTTAGACACAGAGTTCATTTGAAAATATCCACCTGTTCCATTTTTATAAAGATAAAAATTACAACTCTAACCATAAACAGTATATTCAGACCGTCTAACCATGTATTTAATTAAATAATATCCAACATTTACTAAACTGTAAGCAGAAGAGGTTTCGGTATCTGTATCTCTTCTACTATTTAATTGATAATAACCAAAAACATAATCAACATAATAATCTTTACTTGTATTTGTAGTTTCAAAAGTTCCTCTTAACGCGCCAGTCCCTTTTTAACTTCTTCAAAAGGTAAAGTATATGCGGTTGAGCGCAACTTAGAGATTATCATAATAAATATAAATATTTGACCACCAAGGATAAGTAATATTAGAAAGAGAAGAGTCAATTGTAGTTGACCCATTATATACGTCAGCTTGTGGAGTCCAATTTGGAACACTAATACTAATGCCTCCGTCACTTTCTTTTATACATTTCATTAAAATATCATTGGAGTCAAAAGTGTTGGTAGTTGAAAAATAATATGTTGATTCGGCATAATATTTGATTCTACTTTTATAAACATAGCCGTGCAATCTATTAGAAATCATATTATCTTGTTGAGTTATGTCTATTCCCAAATAAACAGCTTTAAGCATTCTATTAAACAAATTTTCAAAAGCATCTTCAAAATGTAGCTGATAGCCAGTAGTAGCATTAAAACGGTCAATAGTTATTCTGCAATTTAGAAAATCTACTGTGTTTGGAATTTTAAAATATAAAGAATTACTTGTCTTTGTTGTAGCAATCTTTAGCTGTGTTTTCTATGAAGAATAATTTGGGAAAACTCCTGAAATACCAAAAATTGATTTTCCTTTTCTTATGTTACTCGAAATTAAATTAGAGTCTCCATTAACAGTAACTTGCGATAATCCATCATATCCAGCATCAGGAGTAACATACTATGTACTTACAGATGGAGTTATAGTTTTAGATTGTAATTGAGGTGAACCTCCTGCTCCAAAGACCTATATGCTCAATAGGTTTATCGGCGTTTTCCTGCAACGAAAACGCATCTATTTACCCCCAATCATGCCCTATTTCTGCAAGATTTCTTGCATAATTGGAGGTCTCCCATTAATATTAAAGCCCCTGTGTAATGGGCTTTGCGTGTATAAGAATACACAAAACAACCTACTATATTCATAGGTTTATAAATAATAATACAAATATTTTTGAGCAAGAAATTGTCGGACGCGATGACTACCATATATGGTGTTGTTGTAAAATTAACACCCCTATATCTTGTGGTTTATAACCAAATAAAATCACACTTTTAATTCTTAACATTTGTTAAAAATGTCCGACTATTCTTACTCAATACATAAATACTTGTTTGTCGAAAGATTCGTGCTTATTGTTCTCAGACTTCAAAACTGTACTTGTCTATACCTCATGCCTTCATAGAACAATTACACAGTCACTTATCAATCGTCCAATTCGTTTATTCCGTCTACTCTGAGATGATGAGTCTTGCTGTCTCCTTCACCGCCATCATTCTGAACATTAGATTCAGAGAAATCGCTTTCACCACCGTCCAGTATGGAGTTGGTATATCCACTGTTTAACGATGCTAACCAGAGTTCTTGGAATTTTTCTTCACTACCTTTGAATCCAGCTTTTACAGCATAAGTGTATGGACTATCACTTTGTCCTACATTTAAACTAAGATGCTGGTCTACAGGAACTCCGTTTATTACTTTATAAACATCTCCTGTAGTATATAAAATTAAATCTCCGTCTGTACTTCCCTCAACAGCAGACCGAGGTTTGCTATCAGAAATATACCACTAAGAAGATTTTCCTTCTAATCCCCTAGGAATATAAAAATCAAGTTGTACATCTTTTTCTGTACCTACGTTTTCTACTCGCGCTTCCTCTGTGGATTCTATAGTATATGTAGCGTGAACCTTTACGGATACAGTTCCACCACTTCCACCGCCTGACCCACCTTCACCAGATAGCGCTGCCATACTATACAGTAAAGCAATATTAGAGATAGCTTCATTTGCCATAATTCAGCCCTCCCTTATAACATTACGCTAATTACTGGGTCAGTACCGCTATAAGATAAACGTATTTGATAATACCGTGCAACTTCGAAAGAAGTAATTCCCTAGGGAGCGACCGCTGACTTAGTTAAATCGGCTTTAACACCTGAAATCTAAACATAGTCACTTTCTTTCGTTAATCGTCCTTCAACTTTTACACTTCCAGACTTAACCTCAAGTTTAACCATGCTAACTGAGGCAGGAACATGAAATTCACGTTCACCACCAGCGGTAAAGACTACTTTTTCTTTCCTAACTATCATTAAAAGCTGTCACTCCTTTCTCTATAAATAAATATAATTTCGTGTAAACGCCCATAATAAACGAAAGTAGAATTACATTTAATTATAGTAATGTCTTTTTAATTTGTATCAAACTATTTGATACCAAAAATCTCCACTCTTCTGATTTGAAGGCTGAGTTGAACTTACCTGAATATCAGGCCCCGTACTTGCAGCAGCCCAAACAGGAGCTCCACTTCCATTGCTGGTCAAAACTTGTCCCTTTGTACCAGAATTTGTAGGAGCATAAATACCGACTGTCGTAGTTTTTTTACCATTAAGAGTTACCGTTGGCATAGAAGCTTGAACTGTTGTATTATCATCCATAAATACATTCGTTGCTTTAGTTAGAGGATAAATAATATTAGTACCCGTGCTGTCTCTTAATTCTTTATTATATGCAGCCATCTTACCACTCCTTTCTTTAAGAATAATTACAAATTATTGCTATTTCCATACCCCGCCTATTTTTACATAAGTAGCTTCAACATTTTTCCATTCTCCATTTATTTTAGCTTTAACAGTGTCTCCTGTTTTCCAAGTTCCACCAACTTTACAAGGAATATTTATCGTATCAATTTTAATAACAGTAATACGAACATAACCATTACCACTGTGTCCAGTTTCATTACTACCACTGGTTGTAGAAGTAAAGGATGTATTTCCAGCATAAGTTGCCGCATTTGTTAAATAATGAGTAGAATTTAATTTACATCCAGAAGGATAGTTAGAAGCAGTAGATGATGTATAAACATATCCAGAACCACCACCATTACTACCTCTTATAGTATCGGCATTAGAATCGGAAGAAGAAGTAACACAGCCTCCTCCATACCAACCTCCACCACCTCCCCGTGAACGATATTTACAATTGTAGCTTGCTGTGTGATTTCCACCTGTACCAAAAGAACCATTTGTTCCTGCTGCGGTTGCGGAAGCGGCATATCCAGAAACAGGAGAACCACCACTTACGCCGCCACCATATTTAGAAGAATCATTTGCTCCAGCGGCTCCGCCACCACCAGCAACAATTACTCTAGCATACAAATCATCAGAATCAAGACGAACATCAGAAGCCCGTCCTCCTCCACCACCTGTAGTAAAAGCGTCATGGTAATAACCAGTTTTAGAATTACCACCACCATTGAATCCACCTGAAACAGTTACATCACCGCTTGTAGTATTATTAGATGAACCTTGTCCACCAGACCTGATATAAAGAGTAGATGGATTTTTTAAAGTTAGAGTACCAATAGAATAACCACCTTTACCACCACTATAAGAAGTGGAAGAACCATAAGACCAAGAAGTACTACTCTCTTGTTTTTCAATGGTAATCACAACTTTTTCTCCACTTATACTATTAGGGGTTTTTTTAACATAAGTAGCTTTAATAGTAGCTCCATTAGATAACTCAACAGTGGCAGTATCACTTGAATCTCCAGATACAGCGTTAGCATAAATTTTTCCATTAGCTCTAATTGTTAATTTATCAAACCTTTGTTTTATAACATAAGTCCAAGTAAGTCTATAAGTCCCACTACTGGTACAAGTCCAAGTTGTACTAGCTGTAGAATTCCTAACATCTAAGTTGTTAGCAGACCAATTTCCACTTGAATCGGGAGTAAACTCATATGTACCATTACTTACGGTAAAATAATTACTATAATTATTTGAAGTTATGAGTGTATAATATGTATTGGTACTCTCTGTACCAACTCTAGTATAACCAGTACCACCTTGAGCTCCCCAGCATTCTAATTTATACTGACCTTTTGGCAAGGAAATGTTCTTTACTGCACCAGAATATGCGTAATTAATTATATCTCCCTTTACTAACTTACTTATAGTATCAGAATTTCCATTATAAGTAGCCATAAGTCACCACCTTAATTTGTATACTTTATCCAAATATCTCCATTTGCTCCGTCAGAAGAGGTTGGTTCAGATGTAGATAAAATTACATTTCTAACTTGCTTCGTTGTATAATTACTGTTATTTTGAGCCACTAAAGCTCCAGTTAGGGTTCCGCCAGATTTGTCTAATTTATTATTAGTTAAATTAGTAATATTGGTACTATTTTCAGAAGTACTTCCCTAAATAGCATCAAGATTATCTTTTAAAGCTTTACCCTGAGCAGCACTAAGCGGTACATTAGTAGCCGTAGAAGTTAAATTATTAACAACATCTGTCTTTAAAACAAATTCACCAACTTGATGCCCCTCGAAAGTCTGTGGTACAGTATCAGTAATTGCACCCGCATCTACCGCTGTTACAAAAGCAGACACATCTGCGCTAGAGCCCGCTTTTTCCCACGAAGAGGCACTTGCTGTACCATTAATTGCTGTGACGCATACCCAAGCAGTACCAGTATCAGAAGCAATATAAAAATCTCCAACTTTAGCCGAAGTGAGCGCTTTGATTTGAGCTTCTGTATGCGTATTGTCTTTATAAGTCAGGAAGCTGTAAGTGTTGTTATTTAAATTATTGTTTATTTTAGTAGCATTCGATGATGCAGCAGCAGCAATACCTTGAGCTTCCTCATCATAAACCGTACCAACATCGCCATTGGGTAAAGTTATTTGTTTAAAATTAAAATTTGCCATTTACATCCTCCTTTCCTTAGTCAATAGGACCGCTTGTAGCCTCTGTTACACTTGTGACAACCGTTACATCATCAAAAGCAGGAAGTGTAACATTACTTGGAGTTGTACCAGCAGTAAAAGTATCTACCCCTTGTGTGAAAGATGCTGCTGTTCCATCTGTTACAGAAATAGTTACATTCCCGTTAACTTGTGTAACACTAACAACAGTTGGAGTATTTGCGCTGAAGCTGTCTACTCCTCGTTTAAAAGAAGGAGCTGTACCAGCAGTTACAGAGCCAGCAATTTTAACTTTACTTACAGTACCAGTAGTACTTGTAACATTATGAGTATGAGTAGTACTTGCGGCGCTAATCTCAATACCTAATTTCTCCCAAGAGCTTGCACTGGCAGTTCCATCAATGTTTTTAATACAAATCCATTCTGAATGCCCAGTGGTTTCAAGCCATACATCTCCAACTCTTGCTGAAGTTAAAGCCTTAATTTCAGCATCAGTTGTCTTTGTTCCCTTAAAAGTAAGGAAACTACCAAGCTATTCAAAAAGAGAATCAGCATGATTATAAGCATCCACGCCCTTATCATAAGCTTGTTTTACCGCGCTTGCAGAACCAACCTTTTCAATAGAAGTACTTGTTACTGTAGTATCTATATCACTACTATGTAAAGCTGTACTATCTACTAATTGATAAGGAGCAGTTGTATTAGGAAGCTTAATTTTACTAATATTTGCCATTTTAATCTCCTTTCTAATATTTGTATTTATCCGTCTGTACAACACGGATAAATTAAAAACTCATCTAAATTAATAGATGAGTTTGATTTATACTTTTTTGTATTATATTAAAATTTATTAGACTTTATATAATACAAAAAGAGCATATTTATAAAATCTAAAATTAAAAAGGTAGATTTCATAAATACAGCTCTTTTTGTTTTTTTTATTAAATTGTAATAATAAAAAATTGTTTTTATTCGCACATAATAAAACACCACTTTATTCAAGTGGCGTTTTAAGAGATTGTTTGTAATTGGAAATTAATTTTTTATACTCTTGTGAATCTCTAACTTCATTCCAAGTTTCGCTTAAAATTTTATTGAAGTCATCATCTGGGTCATTACGCTTTACACAACCATCTTCTGTACTAACTAGAGAGTAACCAAAAAATTCTCTAAACTTAGTCCACTCTAAATTAGCAAACAACCAAGTTAAATATTCTTCAACTAACAAAGGCTCATTCTTCAAATCAATTAAAAAGTAAAGATGCTTATTTTCTTTCCATTCTGCATCTCTATCAATCCTAACTAAACTAATGTAAAAATTTTCCTTTTCTTCAGCATCATATAAAATAAAAGAATTTTCTTTGTCATCTAAAATAGACACTTCATACTTCTTAGACAAAGGATTATTTTCTCCTAAATGTTTGAGTAATCTTTTGCTAAACATTTTCAAAATTGCACCTTTAGTCAAATCTTCATTGTTAATAGTTATAAGTTTTCCATCCATGCCAACCATTACATTGCCTTTTTGTTTAGCTTGAACTAAAATACAAGAATCTTTTTCAATATACCACCAACCAAGTTTTTCTAAATCTTCTTGCGTAAAAACCGAACCGTCTTCTTTTAAGGGACTATCAAATAAAACAAATTCTTCTGGTCTATATTCTATCATAATGCGCTACCTCAATATAAATTTTCTTTTTAATTAGAAGATAATTATTTTATACCATAGAAACAAAGATTTGTCAAGAGTTCTTATAAAATTTCTTCAATTTTTTGGAAAACCGAGAGAAAGACATTACATCTCTCTCTCGGTATATATTAATTATTTGTAAACCCTTCCAACGTCTGCAAACAATTAATTTGGAAGTTATCAATCGTTTGCTTTATCACTTGTTTTGTCTTTTTCTATATACTCAAATTTGAAACGGTCTTTATATAATTTCCGCTTTAAAGATTCTGTATGTTTACCACCATAATAAATAATACGCTCTCCACGAATATAATCTTTTATTGTATGTCTATCAACAGGAATTCCATATTTCTCTTTAAACCATTTACAAGCTTCTATTACCCGATGAATAACTATAGATTCTCCCGTTAAAACATCTATTATCTTAGTATCCTTCTTGGATAATTCAGTAGCAGGAATTGGCTCATAATCAATCCATCCGATTTCTTTAGCATCAACTAACATTTTTTGAATTGTATGCCTATCCATGTCTAAAATTTTACTTATTTCTCCAGATGTTTTACCATCATTATAATAATCTGCGACTATTTTTATATAATTTTTAGAAGAATTAATAAATACACTTTCCCAATTAATTTTAGTTAAATCTAAAATTTCTGATAAGCGACTATTTAAAATTTGTTTTTGCATAAAAGAATATTTCGTATTACTACAATCTATTTCTATTTGTTCAATATTTACTTTTTTGCATAATTCTCTTTTATCAGAATCACGCTTTAGTTGATAATCATGTCTCCCCCAATTAGTTTCATGATAATGCTATTCACCTTGCATTTCTATAACAACTTCAATATTATCTTTCGTGATTATATGACCATCCCACACATACTTTTCTCCCCATGGAGGATTCCATTCTAAATCTTTTCGTAATAACTAATCTTTAATTTCTTCTAAAAAAGCTCTTAGAAATTTATTTGGACGAGAAATATCATTTAAATTGCATTTGGGGCATAGTTTTACTCTTTTGGTAAAATTAGAGACCTTTTCTTCAAATTCATTTTCACAATCAGGACATTTAAATTTTACCTTTTTAGTGGTTGCTATACCACATTCATAATAATCGTTCTAATTTACAAACCATTCTTTTAAATCTGGCCTAAATTCACTTATTTTATTCTTTGGTTTCATATCTTACCCCTTTTCTTTTAAATAGAGCGGGATATATTTCAACCCCGCTCTATATAAATTACCTTATATCTCTTTCATCAGATTCTTCAATACCTAAAAGAACATTAATAACATGAGTTAAATACGCATCTTTTATGTCAAATTGAGAACCATCAGGCAACTCTATCTTGGATATATCCATTCTTAGTTACCCACATTTTAAAAGAAGAAAAATTACTCGGTAACAGGAGTGACCTCGATGGTCTGAGAAGGAACAACAATGTCACCAACATCAAGAGAAATTTCAGCACCAGTAAAGGCAAGAGTACCCTTGTTGGCCTTATCATAACTACCATTAACAGAAACATCAACTTCATCACCAGCGAAGCCGAGAGTAGCAGCAACAGGGTTAAAGGTAGCACTATCAACAGCCTGTTTAACATAAGTAACACCAGTAATCTTCATATTCTCAACCTCAGTACCAGCAAAGGAGCTGTTAACAGCATACTTATTTCCAGTAAAGGTGGGCTGAGAAACATCAACAGTAGCACCAGTCATAACAGCGGCAGAGGCACCAAAGGTAGGCAGAGCACCAGACAGAACAGGAGCGGTATAATCGACAGCACCAGAAGCAGTAACAGCCTGAGAAGTATCAGCGGCGGTAAAGGTAAGAGTCTCAGAGGCTTCGTTAACAGAAGCGGTGACACCCTCAGTTGCGAAATCGCTCTTAGTATCGGCAGCCTTCTCAACAGAACCTGCGGTAATGCTGTAGGCAGTACCAGGAGTCTTCATTTCCTGAACAGTAGCAGTTGCAGGAGTTACAGTCGCTGTTGGCTTAGAAACAGTACCCGCAATAGCAACACCCTTATCAGCATCGGCAACAAAATTAGAAGTCACGGAGCCAGCGGGCTTATACGCCTCAGCGGTTACTGTAGCAGCGGTAGCGGCCTCAGCATCCTTAAGAGTAACAGCGATAGAACCACCAGAAATAGCAGAACCAGTAACAGAACCAGTAGCAGTAACTTTACCAGTGGAGCTAATCTCAGTTGCAGTATAAGCCATAGCACCAGTAAGAGACCCAGTGCTCGTACCAGTAGCCTTAACGCCATTTACGGTCTTAGCGGCAACAGTGGCAGTACCCTTTGCGGCATATGCGAAAGCCTTAAGCTCAAGTGCAGTCTGAAGCTCGTCAACAGTGATGTCCTTATTAAGAGTGAGACCAGCAATCTTCTGGGTCTTCTCAACATAACCCTCAAGAGAAGTTCTGGTGGAACCAATAGCTTCCCACTTATAAGTTTCACCACTCCTAATAGTGATATACTCAATATAAGAATCAGCTTCAGCGTTACCATCAGGCACAAGATAAATCTTATACATGGTATTGGCAGAAGCAGCAACAGAGGGGCCAGAAGCAGTGCCAGTAGCATCAATCACAACATCGAAGTTATGGATAGTGCCAACCTGAGCATCAACATACTCCTTAACCTTCTTAGCGGTAGGAAGACCCTCGTCAGTATCAGAAATATCAGCAGCAATAGCCTTCCAAGCAGCAGCACCCAACTCCTGAATAGCATGTTCACCGAGCAAAGTCTTCAGCTTGGCAGTAGCAGCAGCGTCCTTCAAATTATAATCTACGCCACCAACATTAAAAATAGAAAGAAATTTATCAGCCATATTTTAAGCCTCCCTGTAAAATCAAAAATTAAAATATTTAATTAATAAAAAAGATTGTCTCTCCCTCAATGGAAGTTTCGACCTTTTTTTCTAATTCTTCAGTAATAGCCCTCTAAGTCATGGAGCCATCTGTGTTATTGCCTACTTCATCATATAATTTAACCACGCCAGCAGTTTTACTATTGGCATAGGGTAAATTATACAACTTTTCATAATTTTCTCCATTGTAGATATAAAGGTCATTATTACTATTTAAAGCAATATAAATTTTATTTATATTCTTTTCAAGTTCATTTACAAACTCTTCTTCTTTCCAAAATACTTTCCCATCAAAGTACCCCTTAAAGAAGATATAGTCAACATAATCAAGTTGGTTATAAGTCTTTTGACCATCACCAACCAACGCTCTTAAACCGCTATCTCTCGTGTTAACAAGACAAACTTCACCTTTAGCTGGAATAAAACTATTCCCAACACGTTGGTAGTTATAATCTTGGTCATAACGAAGCTTAATAACAGTATTAACCACTTTTGCCATTGGTAGTCCTCCCTTCCTTGGTCATTAGGCTTCAGGAGCACCGCCACCATCAATAATTAAATCGTCCAACAGAGACACCATATCCTGTTGATAAACTATCTGGCTCATGTCACCATCTTTATTGACAGTGTATGTGTTCCATTTACCATTTTCAAGTACAGATATGGTCTCACCTTCGTAATTACCATATTTAGCAATCCAGTATTGAGCCTCTGCAAAACTCTCAAATTGAGTCTTTTTTACAATGCTCTTTAAATTACCTTTTTCATCATAATAGCTCAGTTCAGCATTCTTCGCCTCACTGTTGGTCACAATCAAGCTTTCTTCGGGGATGACTTGCTGTGCAATGCTATTTTCAATTTTTGCCTTGTCTACATACGCTAATTTAAACATTAGTCATCCTCCTTTCTTAAGCTTTCGCACTTACTATGTAGTAGCCATCAACATACTTCTGTTCATAGCCTTCCGCAATATACTTCTCAGGCACAACAGCACTAAACTTACCACCCTTAACAACAACATCAGGCTCTTCGCCACCACCATTGTGCTTAAAGTTAACTTCACCATTACTGTAGAATGTACCACCTTCAATGAGCAACTTGCCAGAGTTCATTGCATCATTCAACTTACGCATACCAATATTGTAAGTGCCATCAGTAACCTTGAAATTACCACCTCTAACAATCATTTCATAACCATTGTTGAAAATAGTACCATAGAAGTTACCATCGTTAATATAAAGCTTACCGTTGTCATCATTCTTAATAACATAGAAAGCGTTAATAAATGTACCACCATTGATGGTCAATTCAGGATATTCTGCCATTTCACCAGCTTTGTAATCCGTATTGTAATCATAATAGCCATTGTCAATCATACTCGAAATAACCCGAGGAGCTTGGAAAATACCATCGTTAATTACAATATTACCATGGTTAACCATTGTATAATAAGAATTATTCTTCTCATCAACACTACGAGTATAACTACCATTCTCAATAATCAAATTACCATTGTTGTTAATAGCGGGTTTTCCATGTTTATTACATTCAACACTACCGTTACCAGTAAGAGTCAAAGCACCATTAACATCAACATTAACAGGAGTCTTCTCATTATCAACAATAACCGCATTGTTCATATCAAGAGTAAACTGCTTGTCAGCATTAATAACTTCATCTGCACCAAGACCACCACTTAACTTAATCGTACCACCGTCTTCAACAGCAGCAATAGCTTCACTAGCGGTAGCATACTTCTGACCATTAACTTCCATGGAAGTATCAGATGTAGTATCACCATAAACCTTAATAACATCAAGGTCAGTCTTCAGAGCGTAATCTTTAGCAAGCTCTGTACCAAGATTTTCAAGCTTAGTATTGGTTTCATTAACCTTAGTCTCAACTTCACCAATTTTAGTTTCAACCTCGTTGAGCTTTTCAGTATTGGCAGTTATCTTTTCATTAACCTTACCAATCTCAACATTTACAAGATTAGTAGTCTCTTCTTTTGTGTAATAATTGCTCAGGTCAACAGCATGGAAAATCTCCCAGCTATCACCATCCCAAATATACATTTTGCTATCTTCAGTTACTTGATAAATGTCACCAGTTTCAGCACTTTCAGGAAGTTCAGCTTTCGTAGCAACAGTGCCAATAAAATTCATAGCACCTTCATTGACACCAACATACTTAAGCTCTCCCCATGTGGAAGTGCCATCACCAATCTTAATCTGACCCTTGTTCTTACCATCAAGAGTTACACAAGGTTCACCAGCTTTAGGAATGTAGGTGTTAGCTACTGCATCCCACTGTGCCTGAAAACCACGACGCAGTTGAATGAGAGTTTGCAGCTTATTAATATCAGCCATTCTTCGTTTTTACACCTCCTTATTCACTTAATTAAAATGTTTTGCAAAAAATTTTAACTTGTTGCATATTCTGCAACTATCTATTTGAAAAAGACGCTTTAGACCTGTGGGACTCCACCACCATCTACTAAATTGTCTTCCAAATACTTATCCATATTCTTATTTTCCCATACTTCATTCTCTTTATTATACATGAGAATATCTTTATCTTCTACTCCACTTTCAGATATCTTTACGTCTTTTAAATCTTCAAGTTTCATATCTTTCGCAGGAATTTCTTCAATTCCAGCATTTAATACACCATATAATACTCCTCTATTATAATTAGGAGAATCAGGCGTTATCAGTGTCATTCCACTATAATCTCTTCTTACCATCGTAAATAAAACTCTCCTTTCATTTCCTTTAATAAGGAGTATTACCCAATTTCATAAGTCAATATAAACTTACCTTTGCAAACAGTAGTTATATTTCCTTTTATATCACAAAACTATACGTCATACAAATAGTTGCCGTATGTTAAAAATTTCGTATCAATTCCTTCAATTTTAATTCGCAAAACTTTCGTCTTTTCTTCATCTTTTTCATTTTTAGAAATACTTTGAAGCTCAACAAATTCAAAATCTTTTTCGATTAAAGGAGGAGTAGCGTTATTATACAAAGGATATTTTCTAACTGTAAACCTTGCTTTTTCTCCTTCTCTTGGACTGTATTCCTAATTATCAGGAGTATAAATCTGTAAATCTATTACGCAGTCATCGCCACGAGTTAATGAAATTACCCCGTTATTTATTTTTAACAAAATCCTACTCCTCCTTTCTTGTTATATTAATCGTTAATATTAACCAAACCTTCCACCTCTTCTGTATTTAGTAGAAAGTGGATTTACCTGTCCTAATCCATTGAAAGGATTAGAACTGTTACTCTTGTTCGCACTCTTTTGTTTTGCAAACATTTCTTTAAATTCAGTCTTAGGTTTTTCTTCTAAAGTCAAAACTTCCTGCGCTCTTAATTCCATAAGATGATTGCACATCATTGCTAATGTATCTATACGGTCATCATGAAAATTCTTTTGCTTTGCATCAGGAGATAAATCAAATTGAATAGTACCATTAGGCTTTTTATATTTTTGCATTGCAACAGCTTCTTCTTTCAACAAATCCAACTGAATCAGTGAATTCATTTCATCAAAAGAAACTTTTTCATATCTTAATGTAATTGTTCCATCTGCCTGAGTTTCTTCAATCTCCATTTCATTACGAACATTTAGACTCTTTGGGAACATTACTAATCCTTGATTAATTGCAGCTTGCGTTCTTTCGTAAGCTTGAACCTTATCACGCTTGAAATTAAACAACTATAATTTCTTTATGTTGGCAGGATAGTCATCTATACGCAACTTCATATATGGGTCTTCTTCATCAATAAGGCCTAAATGACGTTTACCATCAGAACCTACCCAATCATTTAAAAGGAACTGAGAAATATCAAATCCTCCGCCGCCTGCTCCTGCATCAATACAGACAAGCTCAATATTATCATAGTCTAAAGCACCTTTGTTATAATTTATAATAAGGTCTTTTATCATTTCAATTTGCTAAGGTTTTTGAATAATTGCTTTTTCTCCACTTGGTAAAAGCTCAATTAAATTTTCACAATTAACAAGTTTTAACATTAATCCTTTTTCTTTATCTCTGAATATTTCCCCTATTAAAACTACTGAGTTGTCTAATTTTGAAGAAGGGTCATAACAGATAATATATTTCTTTTCTCCATCATTCTCATACACAGGATAGTACGAATAGCTATTCTTCAATATGGTAGAGCGCTTTACAAATACGTCTTCACCACCATCGTGGTCAAACGTGTTGAAATATTCGCGTTGTGCTCTATATGGATTAGTAGCCATAGCATCATCAACCGTTTTCTAAGTCAACTGTGCTTGATATGGCTTACCATTCATAAAAGGATGTAAGCTAAAATTACAATCTATATCACATACAAAATAATCGGGGTCTCCAAGCAGCATTTTTTGGAAACACAGCTTGTACATATCGAATAAGTAAGAATCTATTCCCTCAGCAGAACTGAGGAATAAATTCTTGTTTTGCATCTATGTAGGATATATTTCGTTGTTTATACCACTACCAGTTACAAAGTTCATGTTCTGAACAGTGAAGGGCAACGTTAGAGCATAGAAATCTCTATCTATTTTCAATTATTATCTACAAATTCCCAATATAATCTTTCTTTAGTTTCTGGATGTTTCCCTGCCGAATATTTATGTTCATCAGTGCTTCTTAAAATACTTCTCTTTATATCAGAAGGTTTAGCCATTTTGCACCAGTTAGCTGCAAATTGCTAACACTAAAAAACTTCGCCTGTATTCAAACATTTAACAGCAATAGCTCTTCCATTCTTTTCCCGCGCTGTTTTCCGTTTCATTGATTCAGCTTGTTTTTGTTTATGCTCTTCTGAATTGTGGCATCCATATCGAGGATGATTTTCACCAGCTATCCACGAACTAAAATATTGGTTGTTTTTCCAATTAGTTGTCTTTTTGTTCTTTTCAGAATTTTTCCTCTTAGCTTCTTCTGTGTGATGTTTACCATACATAGGATTCTTTTCGCCAGAAACTCTTTCACTTTGCAATTTAGAATTCCTTTCTGCTAATTCGTTTATTTCTTCATCAGACAATAAAGTTCCATCTTTATGAGATAATACATCTCCTGCATAAGCCATTCCACTATCATGCGGATGTTCTTTGCTATAAAGATAATGAGCTTTTGCGTGTTCAGAAGCAAAAAGCCAAATTAAATTATTTTCATCATTACTACCACCTCTGCTTTTAGGCAATATATGATGTTTTTGCTGAGATTTTGAAATCTTTTTATTGGGACGAGAAGCTAATATCCTATTAATATATTCCTGATATGTTTCATTTTCTTTTGCTTGAATAGGATACACTTATTTCACCTCTTTGTAAATTATTCATTATATTTCTATAATGTTCAGACTATATCTTCACCATTTTTTGGTGCTCCCCGCTTCGAAGAATTATCATTTTAATTCTCCTACTCTCTTTCGAGATAGTCGTTGAACTTTACTTTATTCAAGTCTTAGTTGCTGATTACCCAATCTTTGTATTTTTCAACTTTCGCATTTAAGCATATTTCATCTTTGTGCTGTAGTATATAAAGTTCTAAGGGCGTTCCAGCAGTTCAAGGAGTAAGGGCAAAATCTTTTCACCCGCTTCGTCAAACACAGACATGTTGGACCTGATTCCGACGATATTTTTTGCAACACTGTTCAAAGTATTAATTGTACTACCATTGTACAAACTAACAGAATACGATGTCTTAGCATGTGTAAATGGGTCTGCGCTTGAATTCATTCTAACGCATTCATCCAAAAATACAGAAGACGTTCCCATAAGAGAAGCTATATTTCCTTTGGCAATATCTTCCATTTTCTAAAATGTTTCCTAAGCTTGCCCACCTGAAGGCCGCATAATATAGCTATTAGTATTTGGCAATAAAAGTGAACGAGTCATTAAAAATACTGATGCCATAAAGCTCTTTCCCGTTGCACGTGAGCAAAGCCAAACCACGGTCGATGGAGTCCAACTTGATAAAATCATCCATTTCTGATGGTCGGTTAACTATATCTTTAAAAAATCTTCTATGAATCTTGTAGGATTAGCTCTTCCCCACTGTAAAATCTTTGTATATTTTTCAAAAATTTCCAATCTTTTAGGAAGTAACTCATAATCCCATAAGTTATAAGTACAGTTAATCATTAATAGCCACCCCAACTTTCATTAGTTGGATTTTCAGCTTCGTGTTCATCTCTCTGTTTTTCCAGCTTCATTTCAGCAATTTGTCGTTTAGCCAAGCGTAAATTTTCCTAGAGAGTAAGATTTTCTCTTTGTAATTCCACGAGCTTTTTAAGTTGGTCTTGACATGTTTTATATACTTCGGCTTCACTTAAACTCAATTGATTAAAAATAGCCTTAAAACTAGCATCAGCCGCTTGTTGAATAGTTGCACTTGTTTCCACATCATATTTATTTAAAATAGCTTTCTCATATTTCATTTCATTCATCTTCGCCTGAATACCAGTAAAGCTATTTTCACCTTTAGCTTTAGCAATAGCATAACGTTCACCAAAACCGTTATCCTTACTAAAGCCAGAAATTGTCGTTAATTCTTGTTTTTTTAAATCTGTTATAGCTTTTAATTCTGAAACAGGAGCGTCTTCATCGCTTTTCTTTCTGTACTTCTCATTTAACTCACGAATATTTTTAAAAGAAAGAACAATCTGAATAGCAGCTTGAACTTTAAGTCCATCAAGCTCCATGCCCTGTTCCATCATGCCAAGTAAATCTTTATATAACAACTTTCTATTTTTTTCTTCTTCAAAATAAAACGGGTCATAGCCAACCATCTTGATAACTTGTCGTTTTGCTTCAAGGTCAGCTTTACTCCATTCTTCTTCTAAATCTTCAGGCACATTGCCTGTATTGCTGTTAATTATTTTATCAGCCTTTGAATTTCCTTTATTTTGATTCACATCAACATCGGGCGATTCCAAAAAAACTTTTCCTTTTAAAGTAGCACTGCGAGAAATAACACTCATATATTCTTCAACTATATGGGTTTTTCTATCTTTCTCCTCCATCGTTTTTTTAGCTTTAAAATAACTAACATCGTCATAATATATATTAAGATAACTACAAAGCCATTTCATTGCTTTTTCGCCATCTTTGTCTGCTTTTTCATAAAACAAATATTCGTATAAATTTTTACAACAATCCATACAAATATGTGTGTGCATTTTTCCATTAGCTTCTATTCTACCCAAATTCCCTTCGTTGTATGCAAGGAAATATTTATCCTGTGGCAATGCTTTTCCACAACATGAACATACATATTTATCATATAATGGAACAAATCTATTAAAATATTTTGTCCAATTCTAATAAAGCTTTTGTAAGTATTCGGGTATCTTAGGCTTACTCTTTTTCTTTTCTGTTTTTTTAGTAAGATGGGTGCTTAATTGCTCTTTAGCTGAATCGTTAGAAGTATCTATTTCATCATTTATAATTTTATCACAATCATCAATAACTTCTTGATAAGCTTCTTCATATTCCAAGTATTTCTTATAATCAAGCTATCTTACACTTCCATCTTCTTCTTTATAAAAATTAATAGGGTCAAAAAAACTATTATAATCAACAGAATCTACAAGATTTGGTGTACCAAAGTCCCCAACAATTTCTTTTAGAGCCTGTTTATGCTCATCTTTTAAAGAATATTTCCAAGATTCTCCAAATTCCTCTTTTTTTCTTTGTGTCTCCATTTTCTTTTGAATGGCATCTAATCTTTTCTATTCTTTAGCAATGGCAGCTTTGGCCCTATTGTTTGTTAATTTAGCCATTTAACACACCTTCTAAACCTTTTAATTCCAAAAAATTAATTAATCTACAATTTGAAACCAGAAGTCTCCTGCTTTCTAATCAACTGGTTGTTCTTTACTGATAGCGATATCAGGTAAATTATCCACTGTTTCCGCAATATTCTTATTATTTTCATTAATATTATTACGGAAAGTGTTGGCTAATCCAACTGTCACTTCCTTGATTAGAGTTTTAAGAGACTTTCTGCGAGCAGGTCCAGCCATAAAATTCACCATCCTTCTCTTAATAATTAATTACTTCTTAGGTTTTCCCTAAAGCAATAACAACCAAACATCTCTATTAATTACACCGTTCTATCTCAAACCATACATCTTTTGGTATTGTTTTACTACATTTTCCAGCTATTCATCGAAAATTGTGTCTGTCCCAGCATTAAACCCTAAACTATTAAAAAGAATCTTAGCCATCTTAACAGCTTCGTTATTATTGTCTATGTTTAAATAAGGTACTTGACCAGCCATAGTTCTAATATTGGTTTTATCAACTGGAGCTTTATAACCGATTGCAGCTTTAGCATAATTTGGTAAACCAAAACCTCTAATATATTTACCATCAATTTGCATTGTGCGACTCTTAACTTCATTGGAATAATTTCCTTCTAAAACTTTAAAGGTGTTTCCACTTACGTCACAAACCATGCCAACATGGTCAGCTTCTCCAGTACATTCTCCAACTCCGTTATCTTGCCAATCGTAAAAACACAAATCTCCAATTTGAGGTTTATAACCATCTCTTTCTTCCCATCTTCCATTCTTCTGGTAAAGAGCTATCATCCTGTTACAACTGCATTCAGGATAAATATATTCTGTCAAATTTAATCTCTCTCCAAGAGCAGAAACGGTAGCTGCACACCAAGGTTCTGTATACAGCATCCTATGGTTTGCTGGTAAGGGAGTTATCCTATTATAAATATCAATAATCCATTTATGTTTACCATTGGCTACGCTAAAACCAACCCAACGATAAAACCATTCAACCGTCGTTTTTCTCAACTGCTATTCCGTCATCGTTAATTTCTCCTTGCCAAACTTCATTTCTTTTATTTTTTAGTTCAGCTTGTCGTTTCATCCACTCTTTGTGCTCTTTTGCATGTTGCAAACGAGCAGCTTGCCTTTCTTTGACTTTTTCAGGGTCGGCTAAATATGGTTTCCAGTTTTTTTGAAAATCTTCATGAGTTTGCCACCATTCAGCTTTCATGTCTTCTAAAATATCTTCAAATGGTCGCTCAATCAAATCTTCCTCGGCAACTCCATTTTCTCTTTGTTTTTCTAGGTCCATTTGCCTCATTAAAGCATGACGAGCCTCTTGATGTTTAATCCTTTTTCTTTCGTTGCTCGCCTCTCTTGCTTTTTGATGAGGAGACTGAGGGCCCTTTTTTTCTTCATCCGCTTTTTTGCACAACTCTTGGATTTTTTCTTCAGGCAAACCTTCGTATTCTGGAATTTCAGGGTCTCCAACATCTTGTCTATACTTCCTAGCTAACGAAGTATATCTATTTTCAGGCCAAGCAAAGAATTCGTTTGCATAAACTCTATCACAATTTTTAGCCTCTCTACTAAACTTAATCATTGGATATCCTAAAAATGCAGAAGACCAAGCTTTTTGTTTTCTAATTTCAGGAAGCATCGAAACATATCCTGTAATTTTATGAGATGGTTTGGTAGTTCCATAAATAGAACCAAACACAAAATCTAGCTAATCTTCCATTGCAATGGCATCAAGAATTTTGTATTCTAAAGATTCAATTACATTAGAAACAGTTTCTTTATCATACCCTGTTTCCTCCATAATTGCTTTAATCAATCTAAATCTTGTCATTGTATCACCTATATAAAAAGCCCCAAGTCACCATAAGATGACTTGGAGCTATTTTTTAATTTATACAGATTTCTTTATCCAAAAGAAATCTACTTTGTAAATTATTCCCTCTATTAAGCCTTTGCTACAGAAGAAAACTTCGCATAAGGAACACCGTCACGAGCAGCAATGGTAAGCTTTTCTCCAGTCGCAGGGTTGTGTCCAACGCGCGCGTCACGATGCTTACCACCAATGGTAACTACAGAACCAACCTTGACGGAATCATTCTTGGCAATCACATCAAGCAGGACCTCACTCATGCCCTTGATAACAGCCTCAATATCCTTCTTGGAAACATCTGCACAAATCTCAGTGTCCTTAATAGCAGCAATAAATTCATTCTTAACCATAATATTAAATACTCCTTTAAATCTTTTAAATTTTAATTTTTAAAATTACCTTTTAAAACCTTTATTTATCAAGGTTTTCCCTTGACTCGCTTTATATATAACACAATTTTATATCTTTGTCAAGAGTTTTTCGAAAAATTTTTTCAAAAATTTTAGAAACAGTTTCTATCAATCTTCGGTATGTGTTTCAACAACCTTGTGTGGCTTATACCCACCCTTAGACTTGTTGTTACTCCAAATACCGAGTTCAAGCATAATCTTAGAAATCTTCTTGCAACGATAAACGCCGTATGAATCTTGGAAGCAAATAGCGTTGACTTTATATTCGCCCCAGCGCTGAGTATTCGCATCATTCAAAATCTTCTTTTCAACAAGCTTGTTATACTGGTTAACGCTAATCCTCTGAAGATTCAAATCATCATACTTACCCAAGAACAGCATAATTTCAGGTTCTTCAGCAACATAAATTGTCTTATCACGACCTACATGTTCTCTGTTAGTAACAGTATAATTTGCATCCTGTGGATTCAAACCAACCTGTCTATTCTTAAGAAGACCAACTCTCTCTAATTCTTTACGCTCGTATTTAGAAACCTTAATCATAAATTAATCAATCCTTTTTATTTTTAAATTTGGAAGGAACGTTTCTATTCTTCCTTCCACCTACGCAGACATTATTTTTTTAAAAAGTTGTCGTTTTTGCCTTATTTTATATGAGAAAAACAGATGTCTCTGAAAACGGGAGGGTACATTACATATCTTGTTTCGCTCGAAATTTTTTTACCCTCTCCCTATTCATTTTATCTCGACATTCCCAGCAATAGTGTCCTTTGGAAGAATATTTTGATACCAAGTCTATTTCTTTCCCACATCCATCACAGGTTGTTTTTATTTTATCAGCCTTAATATCAAAAGTTATTCCATCTATCATAGCCTTAGCGCATTCTTTGCAATATTTTCTTTTATTCTCATTTTTACCTTTTCCATAATGCACTACTAATTTCCGACATTTTTGGCATCTAAAAGTTCCGAATTTCCTCATTTCAAGCCATTTTCCGCACAAATAGAGGTCATTCCGACCCAATAAAATTACCTTTTCATCTTTCTCCGCTTCTTTGAAATCTTCTTTGTCCATAAATATAGGAGTTACTCCGAGTCCATGATTTATATCTATGAATCCTAAATCAAATAATACGTTTCTTTCTTTTGTGAGAGAAAAACTTGGCTTTAAATCAGCGTCATTTCTTAATTTTTTATTATATTTCTCAAGATAATGTATATTAGGTCTACTTAAATAGTTTTCCTAAATTTTTGTCCATACATATAAAGTAAATAAATATTTAGCTCGTGCCATTGTAATTGGATGATTCTTTACACTGACATTTTTACGCCTTGATTTAATATCTTTTACTTCTTCGTCTGTTATATAATATGTATCAAGATTTAAAAACCAGTTTAGCACCGCTTCGGGAATTTTTATTTCTTTTATTTTTCTAAGCTAAGATGATTCTTTTGGATTATCAGGGTCAACTTTCCAATTCTTCCAAGTTGTATCTACCAACTTATTAACTCTATTAAAAGTTACATTAGGGTCATAAGTTGGTACATACTTCTTGCACTTTTCTTTAATTGTTTCTTTTACCCATGCTTTATTCCAAGAAGGCTAATTTCCAAGTACATATTCTGTCTTAAAATATTTTACCAGTAAAGCAGCATCTCTCTACCACTTTTGAGAAAAACCATTCTAAAGAACTTCTTGAATATAACCCTCTTCATCATAAATGTCAATCATAAAAAGATTCCTCCTTTATACCTTTTTCCTCTTCTTCAATTTCCTCTTCGTGACTTACAAGCACTCTCTCAATAGAATACTTCTCATACAAAAACTCTAAAGAACCATTAGGATTCTTTTGAGGAAAATAATAAACAGAGGTCTTTTTCCTTATATTCTCGTATATTTGTCTTCCAACTAAAGCCCAAAGAATATTCTTGTTATAAGACTGTTTATCAACATAAAATAAATATATTAAATGGTTTGCTAATTGTTCTTCATTAGAACAAATATTAGTTAATAAATCTTGTCTTAAAATATTATATTCTAAATCTCTGTCAAGAACCTTACTTGGATTTACTGTTTTGCTTGTAAACGCTCCATCAAGAGCTTTTTCTGTCCTTTTAGCTGCCCATTCCTTAATTCTGCTTGATACTAAATCGTTAATTTGTTCATATATCTTTTTGTTAATTACAAAACCATCAGACATTAAAGTATGATAATCAAAGTTTTGAGAAGAACGGACTTTTTCTCTAATATGAAAATCAATATTTTCAATATATTTACAAATTTGATTCATCACACAATCAGAATCAACCACAGGAAGAAAATGTTTATAACATCTAATAAATTCTTTTTGACTTTCATTTAATAAATTCTCATCTTTAGCTAACAACTCTTTTAAAGAGCAAGCAAACCTAAGCTGACAATCTTGGTCATTTTTCTTAACAAATTCATTATATTCTTTACTTAAAGTATTATATTTGTATCTGAAAAAATAAGGCTTTTTATCAGCTAAGAGAGAATTAAGAAATTCTTTTCTTTTAATTTCTTCTGGAGAATCTTCTGGATTTATATGTTGATATTGTTTCCAAATTGTTGCTTCTGCTTTAACATTTTCACCAATCTTAGTTTTATCTATCTGTCTCGACTGAGCCGCACAACACGACCTAACTCTGTCTTGCAACAATTTTTCTTCTTTACTACCTTTTTCAAACAAAGGTAACATACTAACAAATGTAGAACAAATATTAGTAATTTGACCAATTCTTGTACCAAAACTGAATGTATCAGTGTTATACAAATCCAAATCAGTCATTTCTCTCGCTGGCTTTTTATGAGGTTTTTTAGCGTTGTAAGTTACTACTCTTTGGTCAGGATAAACACCATTAATAAAATTTGGATTATCACAGGTAAATATAATGTCATAGTCATAGTCACTTCCTGCCCAATGCATTGTATGTGCATCATGACAATTAACAATTACTCCACTATAACTATACTTATACCACTTTTTCATTTCTTCTGTATTCTTTAACTCAACAGGGTAGTGTTCACTAAAATGAGTAAGAGGACTACGCATAGTATCCACTTTTGTAACATTTCTCTTATTCCAAAATTGTGAATACATTTCTCCAGCGTTTAACAAGCCAGTTACTTTTTGACCAGTAGCAGCTTGCATAAAAGCATATCCATCAACTACAATACATTGAAAATTACCATGAACCATAATTTTTCCAAGACAGGCAAGTTCAATTTTTCTAATAATAAAATCTCTTACTTTTTCTTTAGAATATTTATCATATAACAAAGAATTATTTAAAACAAGAGACTTTAACCAATAATTGTCACTTGATTTCATATAATTTTCAATATTATCTTGAGTCAAATTTTCGCCAAGAAGAAATAATAAAGTGTAATAAATATTATCGTAACTTACACCTTGAATATAATCAACTGTTGGTTTACAAACATCTTTTACCATTTCTGGCGTAAGATTTAAAGTTTGTAAAAATTGATAATTTGCTGTATTTACTTCTTTGTCTTGTTTTGGAGCATATTTAGTTACTCCCCAAATGATACCATTCTTTTGACAATTTTCTTCAAAACTTTCTTGAGAATCCCAAGCACTCCAAAGTTTTGCCATACCTTCTGTAAGAATAACATCAATATTTCTTACATCTACATAGTTGCCGTAAACATCTTTAATTAAATAATTCTCATTGTTAAGTTCTTTGCACCAGTCAACAAAATCAAATTCATTTACAGCTCCTTTTGTGAAAGCACAGCGAATACAAAATTGACAAGGAGTATAATCTTCTCCAAGGTCTTTTCCCCATTGTTCAGCCATTTGAGGACTAATTAAACCAGAACCATCGACCATATTAAATTCAATGTCTACTGTTCTTTCTTCGACAATATCATCTTGGTCTTCTGGCTGTTCAATCACAAAATCAACATCAACAGGTCTTACTTCTGAATAATCTGGAATTATACAAAATCTTGGCTTAGTAACTTCTTTTATTGCACTCGAATATAAACCAAAATATGCATTATACTTACTAGGGGCGATTTTGTAATCATCCATATTACGTCCATTATCAAGCCTTCTCTTTAATTCTGGCAAAATAGTTTCTTCACAAAAAACTACTGTACTTACTCGTGCTTGAGATGCTGAACAAGATAAACGTTTGTAATGATACGTTACTTTCTCGTAACCAACAACTATATCTTCATTTAAACCATCTTTATTTTTAACAGTTTTAATAATAGGCTCTCCACAATCAATAGTAAAAGAAAAACCATTTTCATAGATGTCTCGATAAGATTTGACATTTTCCATGCTTACAGTAATATACTGTGGTATAAACATCATGTTATAGATTTTTCTTTGTAACTCTTTAATTCTATCCCTATTATTCTTACTGTTTTTTCCTTTTTTTAATTTATCTCTTTCAGAGTACCATTCTTCAAGCTGGACTCTATCAATCTTCTAACCAGTTATGTCACGAATACTCTTTAGCATTTGACTATCTGCTAAAGAAACAATTAGATTGCTCTTTAAACAATCTTGAAAACTAATGTCTAAATTATAGCCGTTTTCTTTAATTAATGCACTGTTAAGCTTAACGGTGTAAAATAAACGCACTTAGTTACCTTCCTTCACTGGAATTTTAAATAATTTGACTAACCTCGGTAATCATATCCATAATATCAAAACCATCAAGGTCAATATCTTCAGTATCCAATTTTGTTATAAATTCTAAAATTTCAAAAACTTGTGAAATATTATCTACAATATATAAATTTTCAAGATTTTCTGTCTCAACTTTAGGTCGATTAAATCTTGTCTCTTTGCCATTCCTTACAAGAATCTTTAAATCTGCATCAGTTCTATTAAGAAAACTATAATTATCATCAATTTGAATCCGTCCTAACATATGAACATCTTCTTTCTTCTCTCCATGGCCTAATCCAAAATACCGCCATTTCGATTCATTACGTTTAAAAAACGGAATCTTATTTAAATAATCAAGTTTCTTCTGTAGTGATTCTTTTGAACCTTTGGTAAGTAATATCCAATTATATTGTTGCCAAATTCCTTGTTCATCTTCTTCGGAATCTTCTAAAGCTTTCATTAATATTTCATTAGGCTTTACTGATGACCAAAATTCTTCTGATTCATAAATTTCACTAACTTGTTCTTTAGTTAAATTTCTATAAATACTTTTGTATCCCCAGTCAACCAAATCATCTAAAGTCTTATTTAAACTATAACGCTAATTTAAAATAGCTACTACTGCTGCTGAACTATCTAACAAAATATCATCTACATCTAAAAAAATTGTCCTCTTATTAATGTCTATATCTATATTTTTTACAATCTCCATAGGTTGCTTTAATGTATTCATCTATGCTTTTGCATTGCTTTTTGCTTAAGAATTATACATTGTTGTACCTCTCTTTCTATATTTTTTATTGGACGAATTCACAATTCTCATTGGTATTCATCCGCTTTTCTTTCATGTCTGAATTGTAACACATGTTTCTATTTCTGTCAACTATTTATGAAAAATTTTTAATCGCGTTCATAAACCCCTTGACTTTTCTATGTTTTGTATGTTATACTTCCATCAGAAAAGATGTTCAAAATTAAAAATGTCAATTCTACTCATACAAAATTTTACACATCTTACGGAAATGTTAAAACTACTCATACATTTCTTGACGATTATAAAACGCTTCAGAATATAGAGAATTTAAGGGAAAAATTGCTGTCCTTTAGGGGGTACTCTAATATAGACTCTATATATAACAAAGAAAGACAATATGCCTGCGCCTTTATCAAGGCTTGGCATTCAATGCATTTTAGTCTTTATTTTTCCTATATTTAAAACACTTTTTGTAAAAAATTAAAGAAATACTTATTAAAAAGACTTGACAAAGAAAAATAATTATGGTATTCTTCTTTTGAAATAAAATAAGAAAGTAGGAGTATATTTTTGAGCAAATATGATTCTTTGTTTGTAAAGATTCCTAATGGAATAATAGAACTTTCTAACAGAGTAAATTCATATACTTCTTTAACATATCTATTTTTAGTTATTAATAAAAATATGCTTGGAAAAGTAAATAGTAGTATTTTATTTTTAGAAGAATGTTATGTAGATGATAGCATGGAAAATCAAAAAACTAAAGCTTCTAAAATTAGTAAAATTTTATCATCTTTATATCTTTTATCAAATACTATTGTTAATAGAAAAAAAGAAATTATCTCTGAGTCAGTTATTGATATTCCTAAATATGGAGATTATTTTAATTGTTGTGAATTCGATATAAATACTTGTGAAAAAGATATTGAATTACAAAAAGAAAAACTTTTAGCACAATATCAAAGATTCCCTCAATATATGTTATCTATTGAACTTTATGATGAAATCATTGTTAATAATTTTACTACTTTGAGTATTAAAGATTATTTAATAATTATGAAATATTGTTTAAAAGATAAAACAACAAAATCTAAACTTAAAGTAGATAGTTTACTTAATACTTATCTTTTAATTAAAATGCTTATTGATAGAAGACAAGCATTAAATAAAACTTTTCCTAATGGTTGGAAATATAAAGAAGCTATTACTTTAAAATTTCTATTACAGAAAACATCTTTATCTTCTACTACTTTAAGAAAATATTTAGAAGCTCTTATTGAACTTGGATTAATTGAAAAAAACACTGTAAAAAAAGAAACTCTGTATAAATTAAAAAATACTTGAATAGAGGTAAAAATTAATTATGACTTGCATCGTTGGTTTTACGGATAAGAAAAATAATGTCACTTGGATTGGGGCAGACAGCCTTGGTAGTAATGGCTATACTCAGGATGTCGAATCTAATCCTAAAGTATTTAGAAATACTACTTTGAAAAATGTTGTTATGGGTAGTACTTCTACTTTTAGACATATTGATTTGCTTAAATATAGTAAAACTTTGTTCCCTGAGATTGATAAATATAAAATTCCTTCTGGTGAAACTAAAGTAAATCATGAATATATGGTTACTACTTTTGTTCCTAATATTATCACTCTTTTTGAAAATGGCATTAAAGATAGTGGAGATAAAGGTGGTAATTTCTTAGTTGGCATTGATGGAAAACTTTATGAAATTCAGAATGATTATTCTGTTCTTGAACCTTTAGCTGGTTATTCTGCTGTCGGTTGTGGTGAGGTAACTGCTAAAGAAAGTCTTTATGCTACTACTAAATATATGAAAGATTTTACTCCTGAACAACATATTCTTACTGCTCTTGAAGCTGCTGAAAAGAATTGTTGCGGTGTCCAAAGACCTTTTGTTATTCTTAATACTAAAAATGAAGATATTATTATTGTTGGACTTAATGGTAAAAGAGAAGTTATAAAGAAAGATAATGATAACAATCTTTCTAATACTTCTTCTAATTCTTTTTCTGATGATAATAAGACTTCTAATAATAAGAAACCATCTAAGAGACATCATTCCAGATGAGATGAGGATGTTCCACCAGTGGGACAGTAGTTCAAAAGTTCGAATAACTTTGTCAAGTTCAAAAGCTGACAAACCTTTGGCAAAGTTTGAAAAGTTCGAAGAACTTTGATTTTGTAAGGAGAAAAATTATGTCTTATTTTAAAGTTTATATTATAAATGGTTCGGGTGGGTCTGGTAAAGATACTTTTTGCAATTTGGTTTGGACAGCTATGAACAATTTTGACCCTAATTGTCTTATCTGTAAATATTACACTTCTGCTCCCGCTAAAAAGTGGGCTTCTTTAATGGGCTGGGATGGAAAAACTAAACGACCTATGGATAGACGATTTCTTTGTGAATTAAAAGATATGCTTGATTATTGGGATAATGTAACTTATAAATATCTCAAAGAAAAAATTGAAAAAGTATACAATTATACTACTTTTGATAGAAAAATTTTATTTTTACATGCAAGAGAAGATAAAGATATTGCATGGATTAAAGAATATTGCCGTAAAAAGGGAGTTTATTGTAAAACTATTAAAGTTGATAGAAAAGTTTTAGATGAAAATAGTAAATATGGTAATCATGCGGATGATGATGTAAGTAAGTCAGGAATTGCTTATGATTACGTTATTGACAATAATGGAACAAAAGTTGATTTGACAAAAGAAGTTTATAATAATTTTATCTATAAAGAGGATTTATTCCGATGAAAAACAAGCATAAAAGTAAAATTAAATATGAAGCTAAAGGTAATCCTTATTTAGTTATATCCCAAAAAGACGAATTTAGTCAAATTCATCATTTTTATAAATTGGATAATCTTGACCAGTTGTATGATATTCCCACAGATAAATTGAAAAATGGTGATACTGCCATTGTTAAAAAGAATGGTAAATTTAATAAATTTATGTGGGTAGTTGATGATGATTGGAATTATGAAAATTGGGTTTTTGCAGGAAATTTAAATGAAGAACAAAAAGAAAGTGAAAAGAAAGATATGACTGAAAGTACAACAATTGAAAATAAAGCAACTGAAAAACTTATTCCTTTTCATGAAATGACTTGTGAACAAATGAAGAAACAGTATCCTAATCTTAATATGTTATATGAACATTGTTGGGTAAAAGAATCACATTTGATTTTGGATTACTGTGATATCAAGTTTACTTCTAAAAGTGAAACTAATCGTGAAGCAAAAATTGTTATTAATTTTAAAAGTAATCTTGTAAATAGAAATGAAAGTGTAACTATTTCAGCTAATATTTGGGGAAACTATGACAGAGAAGTAGGTAGGAAGGTTTATTATACTGATATCTTTGTAGAAGAAATTCATGGTAACTGTACTTTAGCTATGCTTAGATTAATTGATGCTACTTGTGATACGCTTGAAAAAATGTTGAAGAATCTTAACTTGGATAATACCTATGGTGGAGATTATGCCAGAATTTATCATATCTTTGACAGCTTTAAGTTGTATCAGAATAGTGAATGTAGTGATGATGATTGTTGTAACTGCGATGACGAAGGTATGTAAGAATGAATATTGTTAAAAAACATTACGCTATTGAGCAATGTAAAAAACTTGATGAATTAATTTCTATTCAGGAAGATATTTGTAAAGCTTTAGAAATTGGATATAAACTCTGTGTTGATTTTGATTGTATCGTTCATCAGGCAAAAGTTTATCTTAAAAATGATAAACATATTCAAAATGCTGGTTATCTGAATGAAAAATACCAAGGTGATAAATTAGAAGCTGTTCGTGAAATTCGAATTGGATGGGATTGTTATAAGAGGGAACATGAAAATGATGTAGTTGTTTTTGATGGCAAGAAAATTCTTGATGCCGAAAATGATAGTTGTATAACTTGGGATGATATTGATAAAAATTTTCAGTCCTTCTGGAAAGATTATGAAATTTATAAGAGTAAAGCTAATAAGATTATCGCTTCTTTTGAAAATAACGAATACGATTTTGCCAATTTACATCGTATTGAAGATTTAATGTTAAAATATGATTCTCGGTTTAATTTTAAATGCCTTTCTACAAGAATTACTGAACATTGGTGTATGATTCGTAGTTTTACGTTTGCTCAGGATGTTATTAGTGAAGGTCATTGGATTAAGAATCAGTGGAGTAAGAATAGTTGGATTTTGAGCGAGAAAGAAAAGAATAATCTTGGTATGAAAGATATTTCTAATAAAATTGATAGTAGCACTAGTAGTACTAAAAATGTTGATAGTGCAAAAAATATTGGAAATAATAATGATGCTAAGAACGTAAATGTCAAATGCTATAGAGATAATGGTGATGGCACTATGGATTGGGTTAATTGTCCTGTTATTATTACTGATGGAAACAATGATGTATATAGTATGCCTGAAGAATAATTTGGGTTAATTTATAAATAATTTATTTATATTTCTTTTACTAATTTTAATTTGGATAATTAAGATGGGTAATTTGATAGATAAAATAAAGAATTGAATCAAGAAAGAAATTATAGATAAGTTATTTATAATTGTAAATTGTCGTTGAATGAGGTTGAATTATGAATAGAAAGATTGATAATTATCTTAAGGCTAAGATAGAACCTAAGATTGGTGAGAAACCTTTTAGCTTAGTATTATATCTTGCATACAAGGATGAAAAAATTACTGATGATGAAGCGTTGCTATTTATTAATAATAGTTGGAAGAGAATGCATGGATTTCCTTCTATGAGATATACTAAGATGTCTTATAAGAATAAAGGTGCTCATTATAAAAAATTTGTTTGGAGTTAGAAAGTTTCTAAAATTATTAACGAGAAACTTTTGAAGGTTAGACAGGAATATGAGAATATGAATAGAATTGGTGTCCCTTTGGATGGAAGTATCGGTAGTAAGACTTGGGATTGGGAATTCTGGCGTGAATTGTTAAATGTTATTAGTGACGGTCATGTGTGAGTGAGTTCGATTGTTAGTGTAATTATTGGTGTAATTAAATGATTATATAATTTAAGGATAGAGGCTGTAATGGCTTCTATCCTTTTTTTGTCGGGGTTTGGAGAATTTACATTTTAATGATTAAAAAATTTTTTTTAATTTTTTTGAAAAATTTTTAAAAAGTACTTGACAAGATTTAAAAAGTATACTATAATGTAAATTGAGAAAAGATATAATGATGATATCAATGTATCTTTATTATTAATTTGAAAGGAAGTGTTTTTATGGGTAGAAAAATAATTGATTTAACAGGTAAAGATTTTGGAATGTTTCATGTAGTAAAACAGAGCGAGGAAAAATATATTACAGAAAGTGGACATTCATTAGTTTAGTGGGATTGTGTTGACAAGGAAGGAAATGAATATAAATTATTAGCTCAATATTTAAAAACTTGCCCTACTGAATATAATCCATATAATAAAAAGGGGTATACAGAATCTAAATATAAAAACAATAAAAATACATGGGTTTAGCAAAAAGTTAATTCGTGGAAAGAAAATAATAACACTGAAATTAAACATCAAAGAAAAAAATATGATTTAATTGGATAGATTTTTGGAGATTGGGAAGTTCTTGAAGAGGGTGAACCATATCAAAATAAATGTAATAAATATACAAGACGTACTTGGAGATGTGTTTGTCATCATATTTTAAATGATGGAACTGAATGTGGTAATATTGAAGATGTTATTGAAGCTAATCTTGTAAGAGGTAAAAGTTCTTGTTGCATAAAATGCTCTAGTAAATCTAATACTATTAATATTGGTTCTATATATCGGAAATACAAAGTTTTAGAAAAATTAACTTTAGACCCTGAAGTTCTTGCCAGAGATTGTGATTATCTTTGTGAATGTCAATGTAAATTAAAAAGTAAAAGAGTAGTAAAAGGGAATAATTTATTAAATGTTAATGCTCCACGAAGATGTGGAAGTATGGGTTGTAATGAAGAACTATGTATTGTAGATAATAATAGACAAGTAATTAAACATATTTGTAAAATATGCGGTCAAATGTTGCCGATTGAATGTTTTAGAAAAAATGTTGTTTCTACTCATTTATGGTATTGTTTAGAATGTGACCCTTATAAGCCAAAGCAAGAAAAATCAATTGAACAAGAATGTTTAGAATATAGATATAATTATTACAAAAAAAGAGCAGAAGATAAAAATTTTAATTTTGAATTTACTATTGAAGAATTTAATTAGTTAACTTCTCAACCTTGTTTTTATTGTGGAGAGTATTCTATTCCCAATTATAAATATAAAGACCTTAATTATTGTGGAATAGATAGAATATTATCAGATAGAGGATATACAAAAAATAATTGTGTACCATGTTGCCATGATTGTAATGTAATGAAAATGGATTTAGAACCATTTGAATTCTTGAGAAAAACTACTAATATTGCATAGAAAATAGAACAAATTACGAATGAATTAAATAACAATTTTAATTTAACAGAAGAATAGGAAAATATTCGTTTAGAAGAAAAGCAAGCAGAAAAAGCAAAAAAGAAAATTGAAAAATTAAAAGAAACAAGAGCTAAACGAGCAGAAAAATTACGAAAACAAGCTTTAGAAAAAGCTATAGATAAAGTCAGAAAGTAAATGCTTTCTGACTTTTTTATTTTTTTAAAAAAATTTTTTTATTTTTTTTTAGATTTTTTTAAACCTAAAATTTTTTGTCTACCTAAAAGTTATAGTCATAACATAAATAAAAACAAAAAAGTGTAAGTAAGAAATGTAAATTCGACCTTACACAAAAACAAATTAAAAGGAGAAAATAAAAATGAAACACATCAACAAGGAAGAAAAATTTATCATCTCTCTCATCATCATCGTTCTCATCGGTCTTGGTTGCGTAAGATTCTGCAACCATCTGGTTGAAAAAACAATCGACCAAACAATCAAGAATGCAGTTCTTGTTGAATCAAACGAAAATGGCTATACCCTTAATTTCTATGGTCAGGAATATGAGTATTCCTTTGACTAAGAAATCTCAATACAACTCGTTCTGGAAGGTTAACGAGTATAAACAAATAGCCTTTCTCCAAACAAAAGTAAAGAGACACTTCCGAACAAGTGTCTCTTTATTTTGTAATGCTTATTAACCTATATTGATAAGTACTTCTATCAATCTTCAGGAGGTAAAATAATGAAGACGATTATTAAAGTAAATTATTTTCTTTGCGTGATTGTTGTTTTAGTAATAAAGCATCACAACGTATAAGTTAATAATTTATACACATCACCAGTAAGAAAGGTGTATAGGCATCTTTCTTACTACAATGACAGTATAACATATAAAGTTATATTTGTCAACAGATTTTCTAAAAGATTTGTACCTTTAAACAAGTCTCAATCTAAGCATTGTTAAAGCCCAGTATCAATTCTATCAAAAGAAAAGATACTGGGCTTAATAGAGTGCTTAGTAATCCAAATCGCACTCGGGAAGGAGGAAATCACCATGTAGAAAATAATTTCCGTAAATTATGCTCTTAATGTTATAACAGTTGCCATACTAAAGAATTATAACTTCTGAGCATAACTGAGCATTGTTAGGATAGAGGAAGGTAGAAATATCTTCCTCTATCTTATAGAGTGCTTAGTCGCATCTAACACTCTGCTTAATTATAGATTACCTACATAGCTATAATTAAGTATTAAATTATGAAAGGGGTGATAAAATGTAGAAAATAACATTTATTGACTATGTTCTCGTCATAGTTAGTATGATTATCTTGAAGAACCACAACTTCTAAGATAATTGTGCATTAAGAGGGTTGTGTAGGCAACCTTCTCACCATCATTATAACACAAAACAAAATGGTTGTCAAGGAAAAGACGTAAAAACCAGAAAGGAATCAAAGTATGTACATCAATATGAATTCTGTCGTTGTGGTCGCTATTTCTCTCGCAATCGTCATGATTGTATACGGTGTTATCATCAACATCGAAGCAATCATTACCAAAAAGAGCATGAATCCTCGTGCCATGTTCATTATCATGGCTATTCTTGCTATCTCTGTTGTTGTTCTTATCTGTAACATTGATTACAGTAAGAGCACCCCCGCAGAGGTCTACACTAATGAAGACGTAACTGGTGCATACAACGCTGGTTACGATGCTGGTATTGATGATAGCTACACAACAACTGAAGATTGGTTTTCTAACCTTCAGAATGTAACCATCAGTGAAGACAACTCCACTATTCATCTCATTGATGGTAATGGAGAAGAATGGGTTCTGGTAAGTGACGATTATCAGAACTAACTCCTCGACCTGAGCAAGTCGTTAAACTACTCAATATAACAGAAGGAGAGATATCCCCCTATCTCTCCTCTGTAGTGAATAAGGACCTACATCCTTGTTTGCTTTTATCTTCTTAAGGAGGTAAAACAATGAAGAAGATTATTTCAGTCGATTATTCTTTAAGCGTCGTTGTAGTTGTAATTCTAAAGAACTATAACTTCTAAGAAGAATAAAAGCTCATTAATAAGAGAGGTGTGTAGGCACTTCTCTTATTCTAACAACAAGTATAGCATATAAAGTTATGCTTGTCAAGACTTTTATAGAAAGGAAGCAAAAAACATGAAATTAACCATCCATGATATCGGCTATATGTTAGTCGGTATAGCAAAGCCTTGGGAAAAGAACACTAAAATTTTCTCTCAATCACATTGGGGAAAACATTTGGAGTATTGGCTTCACATATACGTTTCCCCTGATAAGGAGGTAATAGAAAACAATACAACTTACTACACAAAGCTGTATTGTAAGTACACTTTGAGAAAGCTTGGCTCAACGAGCAAACCTATAAGAGAAAGAGAGATGACAATTACTTCCAAGGAAGATTTTGAAACCTTCATTATGGAAGTACGTTCCATAAAGGAGTTATATTCTCTCTAAGCATTGTTAAAGGGTAGGAACACATGCTCCTACCCTTTGTAGAGTGCTTAGTTGCCACTAAGACTCCATCTTATCTGACCAATAAGATAATGAATAACAAGTTAGTCACCAGCACTAACGAGTTAAAAGAAAGGAGGAATTCATATAGGATAGTCTTAGTAATAAAGCAAAGATTGGTTCTATTCTGAAGTAGTATATCACTTCTGAATTTGAGTTTAATTGGTATATGCAACACCTAAGTGTTGAATAGCTGATTGAATTCTTCCAGATAGATATATCTAAGTTAGACTTAGACTAATCAATTTAATAAGAAGAGTGGATTGGTCAACCACTTTTCTTATTACAATAGCAAGTATAACACACAAACAAATATTTGTCAAGCTCTAAAGAGCAGAAAGGAAAAAAGAAATGAAAAACATTACTTTAGATGGATATGAATATACTGTGGTCTATAAGCAGGCTACCACAATGAATACTCTCTGTGTCTATAAAATTCAGCAAGTCATTGAGGAGACTGATGAAGCTCCTGTGTTTTTTCTTGCATCAGGCGAATTGAGAGAACGGTTTATCAGTATGAGTACCTTCAATGAAATGAAAACTCATATTATGCCTCAGCACTACGAAGGGTTTTTCAAAGATGAATTCACTGCCATTCTTATGGCAAAGAATGTTGCAATGGATACTGTAATTACATTGCAAAAATCTGCTCTTGAAAAGGCACAAAAAACTTTGGCACAAACCACGGAAGAGCTTGTAAAGCTTCAATCTGAAATTTCTTGGGAAAACTGCGATGTCTTTAACGAGTATTATGATTCTCAAGATGAATTAAGAGAAGCTGCTTTGAAGCGTGAAAAGGAGGCTGAAAATAAATGACATAAAGTTTATTTGAGTTGAAAGGAGGTGTATATATGAAGCTCAAATATTTCTATGATGGACCTGTAACCAGATGGTATGACTATTATTGTCATTATTCTGGTTACACAATGGCTTCTTCTGAGAAACAAGCCTTGAATAATCTCAGAGGAAGAATCAAAAGGGAAAAGGGTTTAACCATGGATTCCAAGTTAGAGTTAAACCTTAAATATCTCAAGCAAGTGTAAGTATCAACAATCAATTTGACAAAAGAAAGGAATTAAAGTCATGTCTAAGAAAGTAAAAAACACTGTTCGCTCTCTCACCAACAATCCCACCAATTTAGAAGCACCTTCTCTTAGTAGGGCGCTTGATACCTATGGGAATCTAAACTGCCTGATTGATTCAAGTTTGAAAGAAATCATTAAATGGTGTGCAAAAAGCACCAGAGATGATACAAAAGAGAGATATGTTTTCTCTCTTAAGAATTTGGAGTATATCCTTGAGCATCTCAGTACGGAAGTGCTTGTAACCATTAAGGTTACTCCACTTGAGGATGATAATGGAAGTATCTGGTGTTGGATGCTCACAAAGAGTAAAAAGAAGCGCATTTGCTTCTAACTATGTAGCTTAAGATAAATTCAAATTCAAATTTAATACAGACTTGAAAGGAGTCAAAGTAAAATGAAAAAGATTAGTGTTATGGGTCGTAATTACACTCTCGACCAGACCTTAGCTGAGATGAATTCCTCTTGGGGTGTTAAGCATCTCTGCAAAGTTAAAAACAACTTCTGTGAAAACATTTGCAAGGGTAAATCCTGTAAGATGTGTGAGAAATGTGAGATTGAACAATGTTTCAATCTCTCTCTCAAAGAAATCAAAGAAGGAAAGCGTAAGGAATTAATTCCTTGTGCTGAATGTTTTAGCGATAGAGTCAATTATGGTGCTCGTCGTTATTACAATGGCAAAGGCATCAAAACGGAGGTGTGGCATGTTTAAAATTGTTAATCGTTATGGAAAATCCGTAACAGTCACAATGAGTATGAAAGAAAAAACTGTATTTAACAGTGAAGTGTTTGCAAACATTGTTTGTAAATTCCTCAATACTAAAGAAACCAAACCTGAATGGCTTGTAAACAATTTCGATGTTATTGCTTGCAGACCATACAAGGTTGAAAGAGTTTAAACATTGTTAGAGGGATGGAAAATAACTTCCATCCCTCAATAGAGTGTTTAAGCCCAACTTATTCACTCACACGTTAATTCAGCCTACAATGAATTAATGTATTATTAAATTAGAAAGGAGTTTTGCTATGTAGAAAATCTTAGCAGTTGACTATTATTGGTCTATAATAATAGTCTTCATCATTTACAATCGTAATTAATCTGTATTAATTACGTCACAAGTAGAGAGTGTAGGCTTTCTACTTGTGTTTATCTTAGCACACTTGATAATATCTGTCAAGTGATAACTACAAACATTTTTGATTTATGAAAGGAATTTAGAATTATGAAGAAGATTAATCTCACTAACATTAAGAACGAAAAGTCCGTCAGCGAAGTCCTGTTCGATGCTCTTAAGCCCAAGGCAATCACCAATGAACAGTCTAAAACTGTTTATGCTCTCAAACTCTCTGTTGAAAGAGAAATTGAGAAAAGAGAAGACGGTCGTAACTGGGCTATTAGAGACATTCCTCTTTATCTTCCTGAAGTGGATTTACACTATCAGCGTGAACCCAAAAACTATGAAGTAGCCAAAATTACCAACAACTTTAATATCAATAAAGTTGAAGTTAAAGCAGCTTCTATTCGTAAAGTTGGTAACACTTGGCATCTGTTTCTTATGGATGGTGCTCATACTTTGAGTGTTCTGCTTTATATGCAGAGTAAGGGTTTCCCCATTTATGCTATCACTTGTAAGGTTTTTATCAACCTTACTCTTGAAGAAGAAGCAGATTTGTTTGCTACTCAGAATGAGGGCAAGACTAACCTTCGTGGCTACGAAAGATATAAAGCTGAACTTTGTGCAAAGAAGCCCACAGCAGTGATTATCAATCAAGTCACAAAGGAATTTGGTCTGACTGTTAAGACCAATCGCAATAGCACCATCAATCATTATAATAACATCAATGCAGTTGAAGAGCTGTATCGTATTGTTAAGCGTGATGGTGAAAACGCTCTTCGTTTTGTGTTCGCTGTTCTTCAGGGAACTGGCTGGAAGGATGATATGGTTTATACTCAGCGCATGTTAGCAGGAATTTCTGCTTGCTACAAGCACTGCGAAGATACCAAAGCATTCAACTATTTTCTGTTGAATCTTAAGCAGTACAAGAGCTGTGATGAGTTTGTTCGTGTTGCTCAGGACAAGATTGAAGAACACGAAGGTCATCCTGCTGAAAAGATTCGTGATTATCTTCTTACCTACATGGTTTACAAGAAGTAAAGAGAAAAGACTGGCAGCTACCAACTACCAGTCTCGCTTAAGACCCCAGACTCCTGTAAAGTCTGTTTACATAACTACTCACAGAAAGGAGTATATCACATGAAAAAATATCTTTATGTTGATATGGTTGCATAGGTTTTTGCAATCAGAGTCCTCTATAATAGAAATTAATGAAGTAATTAGGGACTAAAACCTACACTCATCAAGTAAAAGTTACAGGCTACCTTGCTTGATGAGTGTAATATAACACAAACAACAACACTTGTCAAGTAGTTTGTAAAATTTCTTTTTAAATACTTGACACCATTAAGAAAGGAAAGTATAATATGGCCAATAATAAAATTAATTTCACCATTGAAACCCTCAACGATAACGGCTCTGGTATGGGATATACCTCAAAGGAAGCATTCCTGAAAGAAATTAGTCTAATGATTGATGATTGTATTGCCAACGGTGGCACATTCTTCGACATTCAGGTTGATTCTGATGCAAGTTGCTTCTGCACTGATGAAAACTAAACAACATTTGTGATTTAAGAAAGGAAATGTAATATTATGGACAACAAACTTTACCTCCAGCGCAGAACGGAATACCTTCTTCAACAGGCAATTGATGCTGAAATTGAACGTTGCAAGGAGCTAAGGAATAACTTTGATATTTCTCATTGTTGTACTGAAATTGGCCTCCTAGTAGCTCTTAAAATTCAGGCTAGAGACTTGATTGATAAGCTGTAAAGGTTGATAGAGTGCAGGATTGAAATATATCCTGCACTTCAATGAGCCTTTAAGCTCAATAAATTTGTCAAGGAAAAAGACATTAAAACCCACGAGAGAAAGGTCTATTATGGCTAACATCAACATCAACACCAAGAAGTCCCTCAATCGCGTTCAGCTTATGAAGGAAAATAACACCAATATGGAATTCCTTTATATCGACGGAATTAAATGTGGTTGCATGGGTTCTGTCAACGACCGCGACCGTGAAGCTGGCCTTGCTGTTATCCAGCGTATTGTTGATAACAGTGATAAGACTGGCATGGCTCTCGTCATGGAGGTTATGGCTCAGGTTCAGTTTGAGTCCTCTATGAATGAGAAGGAAATCAACCCTGATGAAGTCCTCGAAGTTAAGGTTGATGGTATCACTTATCCCTGCGTTCTCAGCTATGAAAAGAAAGCTTTGTTTGATGAAGCTGGCGAGGAAATCTGCAACACTCGTGATATTGATTGTGAACTTGATGAGCGGGCTCTTAAGGCTCTCCTTGAAGCTCGTGCAGTCAATGCTCTTCGTGAGGATTTGGCAAGCAAGCACGATGACTACGAGGATGAAGATGAGGATGAGGATTGTGAGGAAGATTACGAGTAATTTCTAATCGTTTATCTATAAATTCTCATCAGATTAACAACAAAATAGGAGAGGGTTGAAATATACCCTCTCCACTTTAAAGAAAGGAAAAGAGAAAATGAATGACAACAACAAGTACTATGTTCCTATTTACAGTGCCGTTGATACCATTCTTATCGCGGCTACCATTGTTATGGCTATCCTGAAATACAATGCAGGATATGATATTCCTACAATTATTGTGTTTACACCTTTAATTGCTATAGCAATTATACTTGGTATTCGCCTTGGTATCGCTCTCATTGCATTGGGGGTTATTACTTTTATGGATATCCATGAAGGAAGTAAAAAATATCATAATTCTCACGAACGCTATGAAAGCGCTCCTAAAATTTATTGGAATCCAGAAACAAAAGAAATGGAAGGAGTTGAACCTATGCCTGAATACGACAAATGGAAAGATGAAGAATAACTCAGCCAACACAATCAACTAATTTTAAAATGAAAGGAAATTCAGAAAATGAACACCACTTACATTGACAACATCCCCAACGAAATCATTGAAAAGAACAAAGCTACTGTGAAAAAGTTCCTTTCAACTAAAGAAGGGGGGTAATCCCAATCTTAACAACTGTCCTGATATCATTGTCTATTGGCAACAGAAAGCAAATGGTAAAGCTTTTCATTTGTTGAGAGGTGAATATGAAATTATTCAGCATAACGATACTATTGGACAGTATCGTAAAGGAGTAACTGGCCATTTCAGTGTGAGTAATATTCAATCCCACACAATTGTTATTGGTTCTGGTAAAGATGCAAAAGTTACTTATGCTAAATATTATCCTGAGTTTGAAATGCTTGTGCTTGGTATCATGGAAATTAGCACAAAAAAGATTCCTGAAGAGAAAAGAAATTACCACTTTGTAGAACGTTATTTTCTTTTCAAGAATTGCCCTGCTCCATTTGATGTCAATGGAGACATTGCCTTTAAATCTAAAGGAGGTAAATTCTATAGCTTAGGATTTGTTAATTTTCTCGAACATGATTTGTGTAAGACTGTTTTTCATTTCTACTTTTCTCAAGCAATTGAGGAATTTACTGAAAAGGAATGCAATCCGAGAATCAGATGGACACACTGGACTCCTTATACATTCGCTGATTATTATAAAGTGGCGTATCCTCGTACCATCTCTAAATCATCAGCGGATATCTCTGAAGTTGTTAATAGTTTACCAACTGTTAATTTAAACGAACTTCGTCAGTTATATCCTAAGAAAGCCATTGATGTTAAGAACTCTTGGAACAACGAATATCACACTGAATACAAAGACACAATTTGGACATTTAATATCTTAAATGAAAATTACTGTGTCATTCGTCAATTTGGTGGGTATTTCAAGTTTGAAGAACAGTTACGTATTCTTATTGATAACAAAGGAAAAGTAACAATCTTCAAACCATATACAATTCTTAATGGAAGGGTTGTATTTAGAACGTCAAGTTCTTCTGATGTTGGAGTTCCTGCTGATAATGTCTGTTTCTTCAAAGGTTTTGAGGATATGTTTAAGTTTAAGAGATTATTTTATATCTCTTCTATCATCAATGATAGCAGCATTATGACTAAAACAAATTCCTTAATTCTCAGAATTATTTACACTCTTAGATGTCCTGCTATCGAACAATTTTATAAAGCTGGATATAAATACACTGCCAATTATCTCATGAGTGCATCTGCAAAATCTGAAATTGAACATCTTTTTGGATTTAGAAAATATTCTAAATCTGCAAACATTTATGAACTTAGTGGCATGAACAAACACCAGCTTGAATTGGTAGATAAGATGTTTGAGGAAAAGAAAAAGAACTCTAATGGTCCGACTTATATTTACAGAGGTCCGACCTATACTCCTCGATGTGTAATTGAAACCGTTCGATTTGCTGCGGGTGTTAAAAATCTTTCTTCTATTACTGATAAAGATTCTGACTTTTACTTTAGCATGGCAAAAAGAATGAATAATGTTCATTCTGACTATCATGAATTTTTGCATTTTGTTGGAGTAGATAACAAAGTATATACTTATTATCGTAGCAGAAAAAGTTGGGAGTACATGAGCAAAGATAGAAACATCAAGCCATTAACTCCCGAACAAAACGAAAAGGATAGAAAGAATCTTCTCAAGCTTATGCGCCTTCAGGAAAAGACCGATAAAAAAGGTCTTAATGAGGATGTATTCAAAATCTTTTCTGATACCTTAAATTTGTTCAAGCAAATCTCAAACACCAGCCGTCCTGATATTGATTTGTATGCCTGTAAAGATGTGAATGAGCTTCATCGTTATCATAATATGCTGATTGAAATCAATATTACAGACAAAGAAGCAAGAAACAAAGAAGAACAGGAGAGATTAAACAAGTTAGCAGCTAAACTTTATGACCAGCGCAAAGAAAAGTTTGAATATGCTGATGATAATTTCTCCATTGTTGTTCCTAAAGAGATGAACAAGATTACAAAGGAAGGTGTATATCTTCATCATTGTGTTGGTGGTTATATCAATCGTGTTGCAGAAGGTAGAACAAACATTCTGTTCTTAAGAAAGAATGAAGAAATTGATATTCCTTTCTTTACGATTGAAGTTAACAACCACAATGAAATCATTCAAATTCATGGACTTTACAATCGTTGGCTTGGAAATGAACCTGATGCAGTCAAATTTGTAATTGACTGGATTCATGAGAAAGGAATCAAATGTCCTGTCAACATTGTGCTCAACAAAGGTCAAGGCTATAGCGCAAGTAGCAGTAAACTTGATGCTAAAGAATATGGTTTGGAGGGTAAAAGTTATGTCTAAACGTACACCTAACAATGCTATTACAGAGTATCCCCAGTACGATGGTATGTACTATGACCGCTGTGCAGGAATCCAGCGTAAGACTCATGGCAGTTATCGGTACAAAATCAATAAACAGTACAAAGAAAAGCGAAAGCAGTATTTGTACACAATAGAAAAAGAGCAGGAATAAAATCCTGCTCTTTCTTAATATAATCAGTTTCTATAAACTGTTTATATATTAACGCTAAATGGAAAGGAGAATGTCTATGTAGACAGTTAAACAAATAAGTTATTAGTTTAATGTTTATTATTGCTCTATCATTCTTGGCCAGATGTACGAACTTTAATAACTTAAATTAATTTCCCCTAAAAAGAATTGTATAGGCAATTCTTTTTAGCTCGATATAACCAGTTCCTATAAACTGTTTATATAATTACCCCTTGTCTAAGGAGGAAAGGAGTTGAAAGCCATGTAGAGAATCTTCTTTGTAAGTTACTATTATAATCTCTCGTAAATTAGGATAATTTACAACCGTAATTAATAGCCGTTAATTACGAAGATGCATAGATGGTAAGTAAGAAGTATAGGATTCTTCTTATCATCTATACATATATTAACACACAACATCAATCTTGTCAAGTACTTTTTAGTACAGAAAGGAAACAAAATGAAAATTAAAGTTGGTATTGAAACGGCTACTGGTTTCTCTGGTGGAAGCACTGAACTCAGCTATCTTGATATTCTTTCACAGTTAAAAGAAGACCTTGATTCTGATGTTTGTATGCCTAAAGCAGACCATGATAAAGCTGAAGAACTCGTTAAAAATCTTTTCAATGTTCTTTACAAATATTCTTACTAAATAATTTACTTTATTTGGTTTAAATACTTGACATTTGCGGATTTGGGATTTATAATAATCTCATCTTAAATCAAACAACACATTATATCAAAAACTTTTTTGTTTAGAGCTTAAAGCTCGGAAAGGAAACACTATGGGAATCGCTGCTTATGATACTAAGAAGGTCAACGCTGTTATGGAAGCTGTTGAGAATACTCCTCGTAAAAAGTACTACGAAGATATGGGTATCACTCTTGAGAACGTAACTTCTCTTGAATCCGCTCTCAAGCTCAGTGGTTTGGACTATTCTGTTGAGAAGCGTCCTATCCAGTTCGTAAACAAGGTTGAGCAGGAATGGAATGGTCAGAAGATTCTGGTTGATACTCCCTTTATCATCCCTGACCAGTTCGCAACCATTCGTACTGACACTAATGCTCCTTTGGGCATTGTCGGTAAGAACTACAATATCCTTCAGAATCGTGAGGCTTTTGACTTCCTTGACTCGCTTGCTTTGGGAGGTGCTAAGTTTGAAACTGCTGGTAGTTATGGGCCTAATGGAGCTAAGAGCTTCATCACCATGTCTACTGAGCCTATGAAGATTCTGGATGATGAGTTCTTGCCCACCATGATGTTCCTTAATAGCCATGATGGTTCTAAGGCAATTCAGGCAATGTTCATCAGTATCCGCATCTTCTGTTCCAACTGCATCGCTCGTGCAACCAGAGGTGCAGAGAACCGTGTAAGTATTCGTCACAGCAATTCTATGCAGGCCAAGCTGGAACAGGCTAAGACCGTTCTGCTTCAGAATACCAATTATCTTGAGCGTCTTAAGGTTGAGGCTGAAAAGCTGGCAGTCACTCCTTACTCCAAGGAAGCCTTTGAAGCTCTTGCTCGTGAGCTCTTCCCTGTTAAGGCTGAGGATTCTGAGATTCTTCAGATTCGTAATCTGGCTATGATTGAAAAGCTTATGACGGCTTACAATCAGGATGACCTTCAGAACTTCAACAACACGGCTTGGAAGGCTTTGAATGCAATTTCTGACTTTGAGAGTCATCCCACTCAGATGCGTAAGTCTTCTAAGTCTACCACTACGGGAGCATTCACGGCTGTCGCAGTTAACACCATGCCTATTCTGAACTCTGTTTGGAATCGTATCGCAGCTTAACAAAAAAACAACCAAACCAAAAAGGAGAACAAAAATAATGAAAAAGATTAATCTTGCTCTTATCATCATCACTATCCTCATGACTTTCATGTATATCAACAGCAGAGAAAAAATCTCTGCTCTTGGTGTATCTATTGATGATTACACAGACCAGATTGCAGAACTTCAGGCTCAGGTTCTTATGTATGAATACGAAACATGGAAAGCTCCTTCGGATGAGTCTCTTTCCAATCTTCCTCAAACAAATTTTGAAGAAGGTGTGTATCTCGCATACGCAGAACTTGTTGAAGCTGATATTGAGAATGATACTTATTACTTCAAAACCTTGAATGTTAAGCACGATGACGGTTTTGATGGAATTTACAAACTGGTAACTGATATGGCTGTGTATGATTATGCACCATATGTCCTCACCATGGAAAGCAATGGAACAAAAGAAACCGCAGATGATTCCATTAGTGTTGTGTGGATTGCGACTCCGTAATCCACACTCACATAATACCTACAAATAATCATATTAAAGAAAGGAATTTAACTATGGACACTATCGCTTACAAGCCCACTGCCAATATCATTGACGAAAACATGATTAAGAAAGTCAATCCCGACAGTTGGAAAGCTATTATCGAGTTTGATTCTCTTGATGAAGTTCTAGCTCTCTATCATGCGCTTGGTGGTGCAATCGACGAGCACTTTGCTGACGCTCGTAATAAACATATCTGGGCATTAGGTTCTAATACACAGGCACAATCTATGTATTATGAAGGACTGGCAGAACAGCAAAGAAAATGCGGTTACAAGCTCATGAGCATCAAGAACGCGCTTGAAAAAGCTTTTCATTGTTCTGAATATTATTTCGACGGAGGTGAAAATAAATGATTACAATTATCCAGAATAAGGATAGAGCCACATTCAGAGTGATTAACGATGTTGCTTTTGACGAAGTAACCGTTATGATGCAGGATGCCGAAGCTGCGGATGAAATGATTTATCATCTGCTCGTAAATGTGATTAAAGGAGAATAAATCCAAGATTAATTTCTAACTCCATTATTCATTAATCCACAACAACCTAATTTATTATCCTGTGCTATCGGGTTTACGGGCAGAAAGGAAATATCATGAATAACACTTATTTCAACCTCAAGGTCAACTCCATTCCCGCTGGTCAGTTCTTCAAGATGGCTTACGTTTCCGATGTGACTCTCTCTGCCCTCGGTCGTAAAGCTGGTGTCTCCGTTCTTAAGCGTGTTATCGGTACTTACCGTATCGGTGTTAACTACAAGCACACCAAGAAGGCAATCGCAAAGGCTGCTGAGAAGAATATCCCTATTGATACTGCTTCTAAGCTTCCTTGGGGTCAGTGGAAGGATGGTAGCAATCGCATCATCTGCCACACTAACAAGAAGGGCGAATATAATGAGTATCTTCGTGTGTACGATACTCCCAACAAGCCCAAGGTCCAGCACTATCTCAATGGTAAGCCTATTTCTAAGGAAGACCTTCGTAAGACTGGCTTCGTTCCTGATAGTTATTTCACGTCTTCCAATGAGACTGGTTGTATGACTATCAAGGCAGACAACATTGAATGGCTTGGTAGACCTTCTGTCTAATTTCAACTGTTCAACACATCAACATGGGAGAGAGTGAAATATCTCTCTCCCTTAAATTAAAATATTTTGAAAGGAATTATAATTATGTCTACTAATGATTATTCTCAGCTTCGTACTCTTCTCTCTAATTTCTGCCGCAACGAACTTAATCATGGTCGCTGTGCTAAGGAATGTTGCGAATTCTGTTGCGTAAATGAAACTTATGATAAGACTAGAAGCTCTGAAACTTTAGATAAAGATGAAGAATAAGAAAGGAGATTAAGTATGGTTGTTCACGTTACCAATATTGAATGGGACACTGATGAAAACGATATCCCCAGTGAAAGCCTTCCATCTGAAGTTGACCTTGAATACCTTGAATACGATGACCTTTGCACCAGTCTTTTAAGGGATATGGCAGATTCTGTTTGTGAAAGACTTGAAGAAATGCATGGATATTGTGTAAGGAATTTTGCTATTAACATTTAAGAAGGAGATGTAAATTATGAACATTGGTAATTTTAACATATCTTTTGAAGGAGTCACTACAGACTTGAAAAGTAACAAAGAATATTATATATTTATTGTTACTCGTTTTGACGATAACAACAAAGTTCTTGATAGTAAAGTGTTTTACTTTGCATTTATGCCTCATTTTAAGCCCAGAGATACAGATTTGATTGAAGAGCTTTATAAATTCCCAAGTCGCACCAGAATCGCTGGTGCTCATGTTACCTTTGATGTAGAGAAATAACTCTACTCAAATATAAACAATAAACATAAACAACAACACATCTATTGAAAAGAAAGGAAAAAAAGACTATGACTAAAGAGACTTATATTCGCGCTGAATTCCAAGGCACTTACAATGATAAATCCTTTGTTGGAATTGAAAACGCCAAAAAGTATATCAAAAACTGGGACAAGTGGTTGGAAATTTTCCCCGAGGAAATTATTAATCGGCTTGTCAATGAAGTGATTAAGATGTCAGATGTTTGTGCTATTCAGTATGTCCCGACATCTGCGAACAGTGGTAATTTCTATGAAACTCATTACCCTCGTCTCCCTGAAATAAAGAAAAATCACAAATTCATTGAAATTTGGGGAGACTGGACAAGAGACCATTACGAAGATGCTTACCAGTATATTGTCCCTCTTAACTATCAAAATGTCTATCTTAGTAAGATTTTCAGAGAGGCAATTCTCATGGCTTATCCTTATCTGAAGAAATACAAATTCAATGCTTATGTTCCTACGTGCGGCTCTGGCTCATGTGACATCTATATTAAAATGCCTTACAAGTATAAGGGCGAAGAGGTTACTGTAAGCCTTTACTGTCCTCTTGAAGCATTACGGGAGAAAAATCCTGACATGATTTATCAGAGGCATTTTGGCTACAACTCCGAATATTACAAGAGTCATCCCGAAACTAAAGATAAGATTCTTGATGTCCTCAATAGTCAGAAATACAAAGCTTTTTGTAAAAAGGTGATGGAGGGTTAATCCCTCCTCCCTTTAATATATAGTCACTACAAACATTTTGTCTAATTAAGAAAGGAAAATTGATTATGTCTAACACTGCTATTGCTAACTTCTACAAATCTACCACTCATGATTATGAAAGCTTCTTCAAGAACTATGAAGCCTCTGCTAAAGAAAAAGAAATCAACGCTCGTATCAAGCACCTTACTGACCAACTCGAAGAAGCAAGAGTCGAAATGACCAAGGTCCAGAACAATCGCTATAATAGTGATTTTACTCCTCTTGGAAAGAAAATCATTGTTCATTACAGCTCGAACCGTTCTGATGTTGAGCTGTTTTTCGATTTGTTTACGGGTGCTTCTACTAGTCGTGATTATCTTGCACCTAACACTTTTATCATTAAAGAAATTAATTTGAAAGGTGGTGATTTCTGGGTCAATGTTGGTTATTGCTTCCCTCTTGGTGCTATTGTATCTCGTCATTATAGATACAGAATTGCCACTAACAATGCTTCTTGCAACTTTATCATGGACGGTGAACAGTTAATTCCTATTCTTGAACCTGATGCAAATCCTGTTAGTGATGGTAATGCTCCTGTTTGTGAAGCAGGAATGGGTGATAGTGCAGTTTCTTTCATCTCTCAGGTTTGGGATATTCCTGTTGAAAATATCGGAGTTAAATACACTTTCAGAGAATTGAGGTTCGCATTAAGTAGAAATAAATCTACTGAAATCATCTTCCGTACTGCTCCTAAATCCATTCAAAATGCTCTTCTTAGTCTTAAGATTGAAACGGCTGAACCTGTTTACAAGCTTGTTCATCTTACTAAAGCAGAGTATAAAGAAGCTAATGACAGGAACATCCTTGATGATTGGATGAATTTGCTGTCTATTATTAAAGCCTCTTTTAGAGATGACAGTAAAAATTACTATTATGGTAATAATGACAATATGACTCTGGAAGATTTCTGCCATTACACAAATCAGGAATGGTTTGATATCATTGAGAAAGCTAAGTATTGGGACGAAGAATTTGAATTCAACCATGTTCAGATTGGTGGGTATGGTGGAAATGTTTTCTCTGCCACTCTGTCTGCTTATCTTAGGGATAATAATTCTTATAGAAATTCTAAATTCTATCAGTACTACACTTTTGGTAAGTTTATGGATTATGTTTGTGAAGAGACTGTCAACCAAGGTTTTAAGAGTTTAAACTCGTTTATGGGTGAGCTTCGTGACTATCTTGATATGTGTGTTTCTATGGATATCAAGCCTACTCTTTACAGTTCTTACCTTAAGCAGACTCATGATATCACCTCTCGTAACTATGAAGTCAAGCTTACTGAGGAACAGGCTGAGATGTTTGAAAATGCTTATAAAGAGTTCAAACCCTTTGTTACGGAGGATAAGACATACAGTATTATTCGTCCTAAGAATGCAGATGATATCAAGCATGAAGGTTCTGAGTTGAATCATTGTGTTGCGAGCTACATTTCTAGGGTTCTCAAAAGAAATTGTCTGATTGTTTTCCTTCGTAAAGCGGATAAACTTGACAAGTCCTTGGTTACTATCGAAGTTGAAAACAAAGCCATTGTTCAGGCGCGTGGAGCTTCCAACCGTAGTATCACTGAAGAAGAGTACAGGGCTATTTGTGAGTACGCCAAGAAAAACAAGCTCAAAGTTCGTGTTACTCCTCGTGACTAATATTCAACAAATCAAAAAATATCAATAAACAATATATTTAAGCTGTCCTAACGGCTATACGGGGAGAAAGGAAATAAAAATGAAAAAGTTTAATGTAACTTGCACTTGCTTGGCTGTTTATAGTAGTCACATTATGGTTCCAGATGAACTTACCTTTGAAGAAGCTATCAAGTATGCCAAAGAACATATTAATGAAATCAACATTGGAGAATTAGAATACATCTCTGATTCTGATGAATTAGATGAAGAGAACTGTGATTTTGATTAAATATAATTAATTATAAAATAAGCTGTCCTATCGGCTATACGGGGAGAAAGGTTTGCATTATGACTAACACTAAGACTTATGAAAACATGACCGTTACCGTTACTTGCAAGGAAAAGGAAGACACCGAAATGATGGAACTTCTTCAGCGT
>UMCF01061929.1_pt1 | contig 187496 bp, 171 predicted proteins | sample 1964131 | NCBI WGS metagenome assembly UMCF01 (sample SAMEA4835958, study PRJEB28245) | human gut metagenome | biome: gut microbiome; material: fecal sample | place: Denmark | collected 2008
TAAAGCACCAGCTAATATTGTTGAACTTGATCGAAAAAAACTAGCTGAAGAAAAAGAAAAGTTAGAAAAATTATTAAAATAATAAACTATTAAAAGATGTTAAAGTAATATCAAACTTAGCATCTTTTTTTGTATCTTAAAATATATTTCGACAAAAGCAGTCATAGATTATTGCTATCATAAACTTGGTGATAATATGAAAAAGACAATGATAATAAGCCTTGCCTCAATAATACTAGGAGCTCTAAGTGCCATGCTATTAAATAGTACTTATAAAGAAAAATTAGTAAATACTTTTAGTGAAGGAAAAACTTATTACTTTATTCAAGAAGGAGTCTATTCCTCCAAAGAAATAATGACTGAAAATACTAAAGATATCCAAGTAAAAACCGTAGACACCCTAAATAACAAACATTATGTCTACCTAGGAATTACTCGTGATAATAACAACGCTAAAAAGATTAAAGATATATACGAAAAGAAAGGCTACCAAATATATATAAAAGAACAAAATCTCTCCAACGAAGAATTTTATAATAACGTAACTCAGTTTGATATCCTAGTAAACAGTACTGATAAAGCCTCAGAAATCCTAACTATTGAAGAGGTTGTTTTAGCAAACTACGAAGAATTAATAAAAAAAGACAAATAATTAATAAAAAATCTCGGAAAACTTCTAAAAAAATCTAATAATATAATGAGGTGATAAAAATTCATTATACAATAAAAGATTTTCCATTAGAAGAAAGACCAAGAGAGAAGGTAAAACAATATGGTATAAATAATGTTACTAATAAAGAACTACTATCAATAATCTTAAAAACAGGTACTAAAAGCATAAATGTTGAAGACCTAGCTCTAAGTATTTTAAGAAAGTACAAACTTCATGAATTAAAAGACATAACTATAACTGAACTAACTAAAATAAAAGGAATAGGTGAAGTAAAAGCCATAGAACTTCTAGCGGCAATCGAACTTGGAAAAAGAATTAACTATAAAACAGAAGAAAAAAAGAAAAAACTAAATAATCCAGAAGTTATTTTTCAAGAAATGCGCTACCTGTTCATTGATAAAAAGCAAGAATTATTTTACTGTCTTTATCTAAATGAAAAACAAGAATTAATAGAAAGGAAATTATTATTTATGGGAACAGTTAATAAAAGTATTACTCATCCAAGAGAAGTATTTAAGGAGGCTTACAGATTAAGTGCCTCTAGTATTATTTGTATGCATAATCATCCAAGTAACGATCTAAGACCAAGTAAATCGGATATAGAATTTACTACCTCACTAGTAGAAATAGGAAAACTTCAAGGAATACCAGTAGTAGATCATATTATAGTAGGAGATAGTTCATTCTATAGTTTCTATGAACATAATAATATTTTAAGTATCTAAAGAAATGGAATGATTATATGAAAATAAAAAAGTATCTAGTAACCATAACTCTAACACTTATTATAATGTTTACTTTACTTATCACATCTCTATATTTAACTGATACAACTATCCCTGAAGATATTTTAAAAACAATTACTATGTTTCCAACTAAAATAGCTTTATCAAAAGAAAATACAATCTCCCAAGATGAAAGTTACTTAATTCAAAAAAATATTAATGAAACATTAGTAAATGAAGTAGAGGAGTTAAAAAAACTATTAGATTTAAATAAAACCATAACAGAATACACCCCAGTAAATGCTACCATAACTTCTAGAAATAAAAGTTATTGGTTCAATACTCTAAATATTGATAAAGGTAGAAAAGATGGACTAAAAAAAGACATGGCTGTCATAACTAAAAATGGTCTAATTGGTAAAATAAGTAAAGTATACTCTTCTTATAGTGAAGTAAAATTAATTACAGCTGATGATATAAATAATAAAGTAAGTGTTGCTATCAAAAGTAATGATCGAGATATTTATGCTATTCTAAATGGCTATGACCACAAGAATAATTTATTAAAAGTAATTTGGGTAGATAAAGATGCTGCTATTGAAAAAAACACCGTAGTAACTACATCTGGTCTAGGTGAAAAGTTTCCAGCAGGTATTTATATTGGTACAGTAGAAAAAATAGAAAGTGATAAATATAACCTAAGTAAAACTATTTATATAAAAACAAATCAAGACTTTAATAACATTCACTACGTAACAGTCTTAAAGGAGAAAAAATAATGATTCCACTAATAATAATTACACTCTCTCTGATTTTAGATGGAATCCTTTCTAATATTTTTCCCTATACCGTAAATAATCTCTCTTTATTTACTCCTTTACTAACCTTAATAAGCATCTATCTCATTTACCCATTTTATAAAAAGAAAGAAAATAAGTACATATTAACTATCTTTCTAACAGGTATCATCTACGACTTATTGTATACAAATCTTATCTTTTATAGCGCCATTATCTTTACTATAATAGGTATTATTTCTAAATATATCTACAAGCACTATGAAATAAACTATCTAAATATCATAATCCAAATAATTCTAATAGTAACTATCTATGAATTATTAAATGCTCTAATAATAATTTTATTTAACTTAGTACCAATGAGTATACCAAAATTATTCTATAAAATTACTCATAGTCTTCTTCTAAACATAATCTATTCAGAACTACTACTTCTAATTATAAATATACTTCCAAGTAAATATAAAAAAGTAAATATAAATTAAAGTATATTTATTTTTTTTGTTCATAAAATTAACTAAAAGGAGAATTATTATGAACAAGAAAACAGTAAAGAAAAAACTAGTACTCAAAAAAAGTATCCGTAGCTTCTTAACTCGTTGTATGATTACTATAATACTCGTATTACTAGCCTTAATCGCTATCAAAACAAACAGTAATATTAAAACTATAATTACTAAAAATGTCTATGAAAAAAACTTTAAATTCGCTAAAGCAAAAGACTTATATCAAAAGTACTTTGGTAGTATTCTCCCCATAGATAAAGTTGTTAAAGAAGAACAACCTGTATTTAGTGAAAAATTAACTTATAAAAAAGAAAATGCCTATAAAGATGGTGTTGTCTTATCTGTAGATAATAATTATATGATACCAGCTTTAGAGTCTGGTGTTGTAGTCTTCTTAGGAGAAAAAGAAGAATATGGTACTACTATAATTATAGAACAAATAAATGGAGTAGAAGTTTTCTATTCTAATGTTGATGCCTTAAACTTAAAATTATATGATTATGTTGAAAAAGGAAAATTAATAGGAGAGGTTAAAGGTAATAAATTATATTTAGTATTTTCAAAAGATGGGAAGTATTTAAACTATAAAGACTATATCTAAGTATTTTGAAATACATTTCTTAGTATATATATTTGCTTTTATCTCTATTTTAACAGCTTCTTTTTCTACCTTTATCATTATAAGTTTTCTAATAATAATTCATGAGCTTGGTCACTTCCTAACTGCTAAAATACTAGGTATAAAAGTAGATAAAATAGTAATATATCCCTTCGGTGGAATAGCAAAATTTAATATGCCTCTAAACACAAGTATTATAAAGGAAATAATAATCTTAATAATGGGACCAGTATTTCAAGTATTTGCTTATTTTATTCTTTTAAAGATAATGCCCAATCAAATAGAAAATATAAAACTGTATCACTATAGTATTCTAATATTTAATCTTTTACCAGTTTATCCCTTAGATGGAGGTAAACTAGTAAATCTCTTTTTTTCCCTAAAGTTCTCTTTTAAAAATAGTTTTTATCTTGAAATCTTAATCAGTTACTTAATGGTATTTTTATTAGTCATAGTAAATAGAGAAAATATAAATATAAATTTATTAATAATTGTTATCTTTCTTTTATATAAAATAACAAAAGAGTATAAACAAATAGAACTCTTTTATAATAAATTTCTTTTAGAAAGATACATCAATAAATATAATTTTAAACATAGTATAATAATAAATAATATAAATAAATTTCATAGAAATAAAAGACATTTATTAAAAACATCCAATAAATACTACTTAGAAGAGGAAATTTTAAAAAAAATTTATAAAAATCGTTGACATATTAAAAATTGCTATGCTATAATCTTATTGCTGACTGAGATTATTGGTTAGTTATGGGGCATTAGCTCAGCTGGGAGAGCGCCACGTTTGCACCGTGGAGGTCAGCGGTTCGATCCCGCTATGCTCCACCATATTGAAATTAACGTTGAGAAATCAACGCTTTTTTATTGTTAAAATTGTTTTACCCCTTATTTACCCCTTATTTTTGAAAAGAATGTTTAAAATAATTAAAAAACTTTAAATTTGAAAATTTTAAACAAGTAATACAAAGAAAATAAAAAAAAGTAAAAGAAAAAAAGTATACGACAATTCTATATTATATAAATTAGGCTTATCAGAAAAAGATTTAAAAAAGAGAAAAGCAGTCTGAAAAACAAGCAGAAATAGGAGAAATTTGGCTAGTAATTATTCCAATTTTAGAGTTTGATGATAATGGTGATATAAACGCAAAATTACAAAAAAGACCGTGTTTAATTTTAGATGATGGTAGAGGTTTAATTGTAGAGGAAGACAACAGAAACTTTCATGACATAAAATTAACCCTCAATATGAATAGTGACATATATGAGATAATTAATTTTAATGCATTGAAAAAACTTTCAGAAAAAGCAAGAGAAAAACAAGAAGTATGATATGAACCACGTTCCTTGGACAAAGGAAACGTGGTTTTTATTTTGTCTAAAACCATCTTTTATTTATAAATGAATAATGTTATAATCATCATAGAGTAGGAGGAAAATCATGGCAACGCATATATTGCTTATTATAGCTATTTTACCAATATTTTTAATCGGAAGTTATGTTTATAAAAAAGACAGAAATAAAGAACCAACTAGATTATTAATAAAACTATTTTTAGGAGGAATAGCATCATGCTTCTTAGTGCTTTTTATATCTTTATTACTGGAATTATTATTTCCAAAAGCAGTAGCCCTAAATATAAAAACAGATAGCTTTTTAAAAATCATATTTCATTGTTTTATTATAGTGGCCTTAATAGAGGAAGGATGCAAACTATTAATGACGTACTTAATTTCATATAAACATGAAGAGTTTGATGAGTTGTATGACATTATAATTTATTCAGTATTTACTGCCCTAGGTTTTGCTGCTTTTGAAAATGTTTTATATGTCTTAGGTGCTGAAACATATATGGAAGGAGTACAGGTTGGTGTCTTAAGAAGTCTCCTAGCTGTACCAGGCCATGCGTGTGATGGCTTATTTATGGGCTATTACCTCAGTTTAGCCAAAGTAGCAAGTCTTAAGAACAACCCACAAGAAGAAAGAAAAAATATCATAAAAAGTTTATTAATACCAACCGTCCTACATGGGGTATATGATTTATGTTGCTTTACAGCAGCAAGAACATCACTTATCATAATTTTCTTCTTTATCTTTGTAATCGCAATGTATATAATATCAATAAAGAAGTTAAAATATGTCGCAACTAATAATTATCAATTGTTTAATAGACCACAAGAACCACAAGTAAGATATTGTGCAAATTGTGGAGAAAAAGCTCAAGGATTATTCTGTGTACGTTGTGGACATAGAATTCAATAAGTGGAGGAGAAAATATGAAAGTATTATTATATACAGAAGGAGCTAAAATGACTTCTAATTCAGGACTAGGAAAGGCTATAAAACATCAAGAAAAAGCTTTAGAATTAGCAAAAGTTCCCTATACAACAAATTTAAAAGATGATTATGATATAATCCATATAAACTTTTACGGACCAAGATCATATCACCTAGCTAAAAAAGCTCATCGCCAAGGTAAAAAAGTAGTTTATCATGCTCATAGTACTGAAGAAGATTATAAATCAGGCTTTATTTTTGCTAAACAAACAGCTCATTTATTTAAAAAATGGTTAATTAAATGCTATAGCCTTGGAGATGTAATTGTAACACCAACTCCATATTCAAAAAAATTACTAGAAGGATATGGTATAAAAAAGAAAATCTATGCTATTTCAAATGGTATAGAATTAGATTTATTTAAAAAAGATGAAAAAGCCGGTAAAAGATTTAGAAAAGAGTATAACTATTCAGAAAAAGATAAAGTAATAATTGGTATAGGTCTATATATAACTAGAAAAGGTATAGTAGACTTTGTAGAACTAGCGAAACGTCTACCAGAATATAAATTTATTTGGTTTGGTTATAGTCCTCTAGCAGCCGCAACAGAAGATGTAAGAAAAGCTGTTAATACTAAACTAGATAACTTAGTATTTGCAGGACATGTTCCACAACAAACAATAAAAGATGCTATGAATGGTTGTGATATATACTTATTCCCAACTCTAGAAGAAACAGAAGGAATTCCAATTATTGAAGCTTGTGCTTGTCAAACTACTGCTGTTATTAGAGATATTCCAATATTTGAAGAAATGTTGGAAGATGGTAAAAATGTTTACAAAGCTAAAACTCTAGATGAGTTTGAAGAAAAAATAAGAGGAATAATGGAAGGTAAATTACCAAAAATTGGTAAAAATGCCTATAAAATAGCAGAAGAAAGAGATATAAAAAGAGTAGGAGAACAACTAAAACAAGTTTATGAAGATGTCTTAAAAATGTAGAAGATTAGAACTAATCTTCTTTTACTTTACACAAAAATCAAAATTCACTTGAAAAAAGAGCAAATAAAAGTTACAATCATATTAAGGATATGGCTTCGGTTGAAGGATAAATATTCTTAAAAAAATTATTAGGAGGTGCACGAATGGCAATTCATGTAGAAGAAGAAGCATTAAACGATTTAAGAAATGCTCTAGAAACAGCTGGTGAAGATTACAAAAACAAATTATCAAGATTACAAAACCTAATTAACGAAATCACTTCAGGTGACATTCAAGGAGATCCAGCGAACGACTTATTACAAAAGTTCCAAGCTAAAGAAGAAACATTCAAGAGATTAGCTCAAACAATTGATGAAGCAGAAGAGTACATGGGAATGCAAAAGACAAAGTTTACAAGTCTTATTGGAGACCTATCATCATCAATGAAATAGTAAAGGGAAAGGTGGAGAAAATATATGAATTTAACAATTAATCCAGGAGCAGCTACTGAAGATGCTAGCCAAATCGACAGCATCATCAATGATATCAGTTCTGCAATGGAAACATTAGACGCTGCAATCAAGAGAAATATTCCAAATGGAGTAGAAACTGCTTGGTCAGATGAAGTAAGAAACAATTGGGAAACTTACTATGGTTCAGATGTACCAGAAGCTATGGAAGCTATGAAAATGAGTGCTGCAAACTTACGTTTAGCAGTTGATCAAGCTTTAAAATATAGCCAAGAACAATAATAAAAACTATACATTGCTTATGCAATGTGTAGTAAATAGAGAGACATCTCTATTTACTAGACTTTGTATAAAATAAAAAGGAGAGTGCTAAAATGACATCTATAAAAGGTATAATTAAAAAAAACCTAAGTCAGCCAATAACATATGGTGGATATTCCGAGGATAATATGTGTAGAATTAGTGTAGAAGCTGACTCTGCAAAAGATTACATAAATCCAGATGATGTTTATCTAAAAATAGAAGAGCTAATAAATACAATAAATATGGGATTTAAAAATATTGCTAATAGGCTATCAGACGTCAAAATATCAGAAGATGTTTTATTAGTCAATGATCAAACAATGCAACCAATAGTAGATGAACTTGCTGAACAAATAGGTGGTAAATTAGATGATAATGAAGATATATCACCATTAGCACAACAATTAGAAATGGCATTACAAAATGTGTATGATAGTGCTTGTGATGCATATGAAACTAAGCAAGCGGAACTTAACAAAGGTGCAATAAGAATATGTGAACAAGATGCTAAAGTGGCATATGTACAGGTAATATCATAGAAAGGAATGTTAATATGAGTTGGAAGGAATTTTGGAGCGGTAGAAATGAAAAGGTAAACAATGCATATGCTAATATTGCAGCAGAAAGAGAAAGCGTTAGCGCAGACCCAGAAAAAAGCGTTTTAGTGGATGAAGAGTTTGAAAGCGTAAAAGCAAAAATAGAAGATGAAAAATTAATATGCCAACAAGGAATTGATGAGTTAAATCTTCTTAGAGGTATGAAAGAAGCAGGAATACGAATTGACACAGGTGCGTTTGACATTATATATGATCAAGTAAAAAGCTTAGTTGATGATATAAAAACACAAATGGATCAAAAAATAGAAGATGTTGTAATGTATAACAATGCAACGTGGTGGCAACATACTAAGAGTACTTTTAAAATGTCAGCTTCAAAACTTCTTGAAGGTGGCTTATCGATATTTGAAAACGTAGGAGATAGTGCTGTTACATTAGTTGGATTTGTAGGTGGCTTTTTTAATGAGAATTTTCAAAAACGGTGTGCTGAGTATATAAAAAAGTCATGGTCACATGATCTTTTCAATTCATACTATAAAAGTGATGAAGCTAAACTAAGTTTTTATACAGAAAATAGCGGTAGAGCTGCATTCATAAAAGCAATGGGAGAAGCGGGCAGTTACCTAGTAATGGGCAGTTTTGGAGCTCCACTTTATATTGCAGGTGGACTTGGAAAAGGAACTGAAACTGGGCTAAATCTAGGCTTAAGCTATAATCAAGCGGTAGGACTTGGTACAGCACAAACATTAGGACGTGGTATGGTAGCTGCTGGAGGAATTTTCTCCGGAAATCCAGTTAGTACGAGTACAGCACTATCACTATATACAAATCCATTAGGTCCAGTTTCAACAGTGGCCCAAACAGCCTTAGTTGGTACTATGCTAAAAACTACCCCTGCTTTTGGAGTGAATACCATTGAAAACTACATAAGTGCAAATGCGAGAGCAACAAGAGAAAGCTTAGAAAATCTTGACATTCAAAAATTAAGTGATTCAGTACCAACAGAAATGACATTTAAAAATGATGGAAATGACTCTAGTTCGGGTTCTGGATCTGGAACAGGCTCTAGTAATACAGGTAGTGCAAACAATGTTAATCAGCAATCAAACAATAGTAACGGGAATAATGGTACAAGTTACACACCAACACCACCATCAACAAATCCAACACAACCGGTTACACCAACTGAGCCAGTAACTCCAACAGAGCCTACAACGCCTGAGGAACCGGTTACACCAACCGAGCCTACCACACCTACAGAGCCAACGACTCCAACGGAACCAACAACCCCTGAAGAACCTACGACTCCTGAGAATCCTGGAACGACAATTACTAATCCAGAACCAACGCCAACACCACCAGTAAAAGATGACAATGGTGGAAGTAGTAGTGGCATAGATCATGGTGGCAATTATAACAATGGTGGTAATTACAATAATAATACAGGAAACTCTTGGTCTGGAGTTAATGAAAATGGTGATATAGCCAATCCGGAATTACCAGATGGAGAATTACCAATAGAAGAGCCAACAGATACAGAATTACCTACAGATGGAGAAGATAGTGTATATACAATACCAAATAATTTATCAGGAGTTACAAAGAAGAGTCATAGTAGTAGCAGTGTTATACCAATACTTGGTGGTTTAGGAGCTGCCGCTGCAGTAGGTGTTGGAGCTAAAATATATATGGACAACAAAAAGAATAATGACAACGGTGAAGATGATGATAACTACGCTGATGACTTTGAATTTAAAGATGAAAATAATGATAATGGTGATGATCTTCTTGCTGATGAGTGGAAAGAAGATAATAATGATGATGATACAAGTCTAAGCTTCAATGACATAGTAAATGACGCAAGTGAAGATAATAATGACTTAGGAGAAATTTAAAATAAAATTTAAATAAAAAGGAGAAAGATTATGAAAGAAAGATTTTTACCAATTGGTACAGTATTATTACTAAAAGGTGGAAAGAAAGAAGTAATGATAACAAGTTATTGTATCTTCCCAGCTAAAGTTCAAAAACCAAATGGAGAAGCAATTGAAGGTGGACCAAAATTATATGAATATGGTGGCTGTGTATATCCAGAAGGAATTTTAGATAGTAATATGGCTTGTGCCTTTAATCATGACCAAATCGAAAAAATCGTTTACTTAGGTTATGAATCAGAGCAACAAAAAGAATTATCAAAAATATTAAATGCTGGTTATGAAGCATACAAAGCCCAATATGAAAATGGTGCTGCTTCAACAACACCACAAACAAATGAACAAGAAGGAACTACTCCAACTGAGTAATTTCTTTTTTTTATTCCTCAAAACTAATTAAACCTTCCAAAAGACAAATTTCTTACGCCACTTTATACCTCTTTTCCCGTTCCCTAGAAATATTCAAAATAATACCAACAATCATCATATACGAAAGTAAACTAGACCCACCATACGATATAAAGGGTAGAGTAATACCCGTAATAGGTACAAGACCAACCGTCATCCCAATGTTTTGTACCTGTTGAAATAAAAGCATCGCTACAATTCCAATCAAAATATATTTATCAGTATCATTAATTCTTCTTCTAGCAAGCCTAATAATACTTAAATCAAAATACAAAATTATTCCCAGTAACAAACAAATCCCAACAAAACCAAAATTAGACGCAAACACTCCAAATATAAAATCAGTCGAAGACTCTGGAAAATAAATTGGTGTCTTATTAAAACCATACCCCACTAAAGAAGAAGACCCAATTGCCGCCAAAGCATTCTCTAACTGTAACCCAGACCCAGTCTGCCAATCAAATAACCTCTCCAGTCTATAGTAAATAGAACTTCCAAATACCTTAATAAATATATCTTCCTTAAAAAAATAAAGGCCTAAAAAACTACCCATTCCAATACCAAATAAAATAATTGCCATAACAAACCATCTAATCCTAATACCAGATGCAAACATCATCGCTATATATATAATAAAATAAATAATAACAGCACCCGTATCAGGTTCTAAAAAAGTAAGAATAGAAGGAATTAGTACAACGCCAAAACTCTTTAAAATAAACAAAAACTCTTCCCCAAGACTAGGATTTTTATACTTGTTTCTAAAATCATGTATCATACTAGCAAGTACTAACATAATAAATATCTTCATAAATTCACTTGGTTGAACACTACCAATACCAGGTATAATTAACCAACATTTACTATTATTAATAGGTGTACCAAATAATAAAAGTACAACTAATAATAAATTCCCAATAATATATAAAATCCAAGTATGTCTATATAAATATTCATTTCCTAATTTAACTAAAACAAAAACTAATCCCACACCAACCATATACCAAATAGCTTGTTTTAAAGCCAAATTACCAAGAGACTTAGAAGTATAAGTTAGTGCACTGTAAATACTAATAATACTAATAATAGCCATTAAAACTATTGGAATAACTATTTTAAAATTAATTTTAAATTTACTCATATAATCAAACCTTTCATTTATATTATGCTAAAATCTATCAATTTTTATTTTTTTATTTCATAAAATATAAAGAAGAATAAATAAAAGGAGAATATTTTATGAAAAAACTACCTAAAATTTATCAAAATGAAATTACAAAAAAAATTAATAATAATAAAACTGTCTGCTACTTAAAAGAAGAATCATCTCTAGATCCCCATCAAGGTATTCCAACCATTCTCTCTAAAATAGATCAAGTCTTCTCTGGCTACGGTTATTCATATAACATACCAGTAACTATAAAAACTACTAATAACACATATAACACCAGTCTAATTGCTAAAACTGCTACTAATTTAGTCACTCTAGATAATGACATAATTCCAATATCAGACATAATAGATTTCCAAATAAACTAAAAAGATTGTTATGACTTCAGAAACTAATCTTGTCACTAACAATCTTTTTTTATTGTTATTTTTTACTTAGCATAATTCTACATAAGTATCTGCTAAACATTGTAATGCACCAACACAACCTAAATCTAATGTAAAGAATTGATTAGTACTTACATAACCATCATTAGTACTATTAGGATATAAAATTCTACATGTACAGCAGCAATCATCTAATGCTTCAATTCTAAATACAGTTGATTGTCTACTTTCTCCATTTAATGTATAAGGAAAACTCCATTGAGTACCAGTACAACAATTATATAAAGTAATTGGTCTAGTATTATAGCAAACACTACTACATACTGGTCCTAAAAAAGGTTTATCACAACCAGAGTAACTTTCATTATCAAAATCTTGTTTTTGAAGAGCAAGTATTTTTCTTAATACATCTGCTAAACAACAAGTACGATTCTTATCTTCACAACCCATATTCACAACTCCTCCTTTCTATAAATTAGAAACAACAGCATCTTCTATACATTGAATTGCACAAATACAACCTAAATTAACATTAATAAAACTACCACTAGCAACATAATTATCCCCATCTCTATATAAAACCCTAAGTGTAACACAATCATCATCTACTTTATGAACTCTAAATAATGTACTAGTCTGCATAACATTACTACTATCCATATAATTAGCACTTAATATAGTACCTTTCTTATTATATAAAGTAATAACTCTAGTATTATAACAAATACAATTAATAGTAGGTCCTAAAAAAGGTTTAGTGCAACCTTCCTCTACACAACACTCATCAAGAGAATTATCTTGTAGTAGAGCAATTAGTTTCAGCAAATTCTTAATACAACGATTAGTAGTCATAGTCCCCACCTCTTTATCTATTTCTAATATAAAGTATTCAAAAACTTATATTTGGTGTTTATAAATACCTATATAATTATATGTAGTATTAACTAAAATATCTTTATTTTTTTCTTCTCTTATTATATAATTAATATGGTGATAAAAATGGAATATGCTGTAATAGCAATTATCTTAATTATTATTTTATTAGCAATCCTAAAAGCTAATAAGAAAGATGCCGGACTAGATTTTAATAAATTAGTTGAATATCTAGGTGGTAAAGAAAATATTGTTGATACTGAGATTAATTTATCTAGATTTAAAGTTACTTTAAAAGATGTCAGTAAAGCCAATAAAGAGGGCATTCAAAAACTAGGAGCTAAAGGAATTGTTGAAATAGACAATCAATTAAAAATAATTTTAGGTCCTGAATCTAAACAATTAAAAAAATACATAGACGAAATAAAATGACAAAATTTGTCATTTTTTTCATATTTCGACAAAATACGACATATTAAAATTATATAATTCAAACTAAGAGGTGTACTTATGCCAATATTTGAAAATATAATTTTATTATTCGTATTTTTATTTTTCCCAATAACTTGCTACTTAATATATATAACTCATCTAAGTAATATGGATAGAAAAGAACAAAGTATTTTATTAGATATTTCTCTAATATCAGCTTTATTTTTAATAATTAGATATATTAATGATAAATCTATTTATATTCTTCTTTTTTATAATATTCCTTTACTTATAGCATACTTAAAAGGAAAAATACCAACTATAATAGCTCTTTCTATAACTATTGTTTTCTTTTATAATCTCTACATAAGTATTCCTTTAATTATTTTAAGTTTAGAGTACTTATTATATTTTATAATTTACTTATACATATCTAAGTATAAAAGTAAATCTACTAACTATATAAATATATTTGTTGCTATAAAAATATTTATGATATCTTTTATAATATTTTATATAATTAATCCTAATGGCTCTATTATAAGTAATTTAATATATCTAATTATAACTTCAACTCTTTTTATAGTATTTACATACCTAAGTCTTTTCTTATTTGAAAAGGGTGAAGATATTACTAATCTTTATAGTATTATGAAAGAATCTAAAAAGGATAAATTATTATTTGAATCTTTATCTAAACTAACACATGAGTTAAAAAATCCAATTTCAGTCTGTAAAGGTTACTTAGAAATAATTGATAAAAATGGCTATCAAAAAGCTCCTAAGTATTTACCAATTATCTCTAGTGAAATAGAAAGATCTTTATCAGTAATAAATGATTTTTCTTCTCTTGGTAAATTAAAAGAATTAAATAAAGAAGAAGTAGACTTACAAGTATTATTAGAAGAAATAATAACTATTCTAAATCCACTATTTAAAAAGTATAATGCAAATATTTATCTAAATGTCAAACAAGATATTTATCTAAGTCTAGATTATTTAAGAATGAAACAAGTCTTTGTAAACATCTTAAAAAATGCCTTAGAGGCTAGAAAAGAAGAAGAACCACTAAATGCCTTGATAGAAGTAAAAAAGTCCTTAAAAGCCATAAAAATAACAATTAAAGATAATGGAATAGGTATGGATAAAAATACACTAGATAAAATAACTGAAATATTTTATACAACTAAAGCAAATGGTAATGGGCTAGGTGTAGTCTTATCCAAAGAAATAGTAGAAATGCATCATGGTACTATTAATTATAAATCTCAAAAAGAAAAAGGAACGACTGTTACTATAACCTTACCATGTAATTAAAAAAGATTAGCAAAACTAATCTTTAATTTTTTTATATGTTTTAACTGCCTTTTTATATTTTTCTCTGGCATTATTAAGTTCAGTTGGAAAACATTCTGCTAGTTGTGGTAAAGTCCGACCAAGATCATGAATCTCTAGTTCTGAGACTCCTTCGTATTGTTCTGTCATTACCTCAAAAAAAACTCTCTCAACATCTTCTCTAAAAACTTCATTAACGCTTTTACCAGTATAACGTTTAACCATTCTTCCAAGTAAATTTTGATGTGGCAACCATTTTTCTAATTCTTTTATATGATCAACCGATGGTCTGCATTCATATATTCCAAAAATATTTTTCTTTGGAATAAGAGTTGCTCCTCCTGATGGTCTATGTTCTAAGTCATATGAACATCCAGTCTCAGTTAACATTGAACATTCTCTTTTCATTGAAAATAAATCAACTACATCACGATCCTTATTTCTTGCTCTTAAGTATAGAATAGGAAAAGCAATCGTTTTACCATTAATCTTTTGAATATCAATTCCTGCAACAATTGATATATTTCCAGTCTTTAACGCTTTTAAAATTTCACTTTTAGTAATACTAGGAAAATCACTAACAAAGTAGTCACATCCTGATTTTTTACAACATACTCCTCCACATGAACTACAAATATTTTTATTTTCATATCCTTGCATAATAACCCTCGCTTACAAGTAATGTATTTTAACATCTTTCTTGTAAATTTACAATAAAAAACAAGATCCAAAATAAAAAGGCACTTAATTCGTAAAAATTAAATGTCATCAAAATACCAGGTAGACATTTAGTTAACTAAATGCTCCATATCTAAAATTAACATAATAAGCTGACACATACAAGTAAACCCAATAAAAAATATCTAAAGAAAAAAAGTCTTTCGACTTTATTGATAGTAGTAATTATTACTAAAACTATTATAACCATATGGATAATAAGGTACTGGATATACTGGGTAATATGGATAAACTTTATTAGGATTCATGTTATTTATTTGATTGTTATTAGCAATGCCATATCCCAGTGCTGTTCCAGCAAGTCCTCCAACAACAAAAGGTGCCCAAAAGAATCTTTCTCCATTGTTATTATAGGAATAAACAGGATAGTTTTTATTATTCATACCATACGAAACATTTCTATAAGGATTCATAAAAGTCCCTCCTTATAATAATTTATGAAAAAATCTAAATTATGTTCAAAATTTAAATTCCAAATTCAAATAACAAAATATTTTCATTGCTAAAAAATAAAACTTTGATATAATAGTCAAGCAACCAAATTTATTGTATAATAAAAATAGAGGTGATACTAATGGAAAGATTACAAAAAGTAATAGCGGCATCAGGAATAGCTTCTCGCCGTAAAGCAGAAGAATTAATAACAGAAGGCAAAGTAAAAGTAAATGGACAAGTAGTAACTGAACTAGGTACTAAAGTATCTGATAAAGATAAAATTTTAGTTAATAATGAACCAATCACAAAAGAAGTAAAAGAATACTATCTTTTAAATAAACCAAGAGGAGTCTTAACTACAACATCAGATGATCGTTCTCGTAAAACTGTAGTAGACTTAATCCCAACTTCAGCAAGAATTTATCCAGTAGGTAGATTAGACTATGATACAACTGGTCTTTTAATTCTAACAAACGATGGTGAATTTGCTAATATTTTAATGCATCCAAGTAATAACATTGAAAAAGTCTATATGGCTAAACTAAAAGGCATTATTAAAAAAGAACAAATTGAAGCTTTAAAAGAAGGTGTAACTATTGATGAAACTACAACAGTAGCAGCAAAACGGGTAAAACTAAAAAAGTTTGATCCTAAAACAAATACTTGTATGGTTCAAATAACAATCTGCGAAGGAAAAAATCATCAAGTTAAAAAGATGTTTGCCGCAGTAGGCTTTGATGTTATAAAGCTAAAAAGAGAAAAAGAAGGCTTCTTTGACTTAAAAAATCTTCAATCAGGTGAATTTAGAAAACTAACACCAAAAGAAGTAAAAAGAGTCTATGGTCTAGAAGAAAATAAATAAAGAATTCTACCTAAGTAGAACAAAATAAAAAGGCATGTTTCAAACTATAAAACATGCTTTTCTTTTACATAAAAATATCTCTTCTTAATATCATAAACACTACTAAAAATATAACCGCTAAAATTAATGCACTAACGACTAAATCAAGTAAACTAACAGTCTTACCATTAGCATCTCTTAATATATCTAAATAATTATCCGGATTCTTCTCCTTTATTTTTTCAATTTTTTTATTTAAGACCTTCATATAAACCATATTAGCAACCGTTACATAAATAATCCTCATCAAAATAAAAAGTATTAGTAATTTTAAACCAATTCCCCAAGAATAATAAGCTAGGGCATATAGTAAAAAATCTCCTATAGCGGCACAAATACCTAATAAATTAAATCTATTAAAACAAAAATAAAAAGGACCAGTTAAAAAGACAAATACCTTATTTTCATTATAACAAACAGTATCAAATCTATCTCCTAAATATATTTCTAAATCAGATGCACTAGGATTTTTACTTTCTTTAGTAATAACTTCACCATTTACCATATAACCACAATGTAAACACCAAAAACTATGCATTGGTCTTCCACACTTAGGACAATTCTTAGGATAAGCCATCTTAATCCCCTCCACTATGATAAGTATAAACTATAATCACTATCTAAACAAGCCAAAAAAATACACAAAAAAAGAATAAATAAATTATTCTTCTACTTCAATAGCACCAGTAGGGCAAGCTTCAGCTGCATCTCTAACAGCTTGTTTTTCATCCTCTTGTACTTCTTCTTTTTTTACTTCTGATAAACCATTATCACCAATTTCAAAAATACTATCAGCTATAGCGCAGCAAGCACCACATCCAATACAAGCATCTTCATTAACTTTTACTTTCATTTTTATATCCTCCTTAAAAAATATTATATCTAAAATAATCTTTTACGTAAAGAAATAATTACTACTTTTGTTTTTATTTAACTTATGATAAACTAATCTATAGTAGAAGGTGATTAGTATGTCAAGTAGAATGGATCGTTACAGGGATAAAGGTGATACAAATACTTATAGTCGTGCAAATAGAAATCAAGAATTATATCAAAACATTGGTAGTAACACAAGAGTAGCTAACCTAACAGATGTAACAAATGCTAACGCTATTGATTTAGACAATGCTTCTAGAATTACAAATACTCGTGAAGGATATCATCAAATGAAAGAATTCAGAAAAGATATTGCTGTACCAAAAGTAAAAAAAGAACTAGACGATTTTAATTACTTATATCAAACTAGAGAAAATAGAATTTATGATGTAAATAGAGTTTTAGAAGAGGCTAGAAAAAATAGAAGAACAGCCGATGATGAAAAGGAAGAAAAACGTCGTCTAAAGAATAGTAACTATAATATAATTACTAGTCTAAATCCTGAAGAACTAGAAAAGTATCGCCAAGAGAAGTTAAATAGAGTTTATCGTGCTAATGATGATACAAATTCTAATGATGATGACATAAAAGAATTAATAAATACTATCGCCTCTAAAACATTAGCTGGTGAAATAGATCAAGCAACAGGTGTTAACTTACTTAGTGATTTAATGGCAACTAGTATTCTAGACAAAGTAGAAAGACAAAAAGAAGACACTAGTGTTAATCTTGGACTTTCTAGAGAAGTTCTAAATAAAGAACAAATAGAACAAGTAAATAAACTAGATCAAGAAATAGTAGAAGAAAAAGATAGTAATTTAAAAGAAGCCGATAGTGATTTCTACACTAGAAGTATGGACTTATCTGATAAAGACTTTGAAATGGATGATGAATTTAAAGAAAAATCTCTTCCATTACCTTTAAAGATATTCCTAATATTATTAGTATTTGCCTGTATAGCAGCAGCAGTTTACTTCATTTGGCAAACTTATTTTAAATAATGTTACCCTTAATATATTTTGTCTGCTTCTATCTATCTTTACCTGGTTTCTTTGCTAAAGCTGGTTACAGTCCTCTAAAAGGTCTAATACCAATATATAACATATGTATACTATGCATGATTCTAAAGATAAATCCAATCTTATTAATAGTACTAGGACTTGGACTTATCTTTTTACCATGTCGTATGTTTGTAGCAACTTTAATAATTATTTTTTTACCATTCCAAATAGCTGATGCCTATAGTAGTAATTTTAAAGTATCAATTATAACATTTATTCTTCCTATTATTATGTACCCAGTTTTAGCATACATGAAAGGTTACTATACGTATTAGGAGAAACAATATGGAATTTTTTAAGAAACATAAAATTACAACTATACTTTTATTTATATTATCAATATATATTTACTACTACTACACTAGAATAACTCCTTTAAATAATAATATCGATAAGAGTAGTTATCACTATGTAAATGAATTATATTACTCAGATGGTAGAATATATAATAATTATCTAAATAAAACAGAAAAGAAGATGTATGACTTATTATTTCAAAGTATTAAGAAAAATATTCGTACTCTAAATGTTAGTGTTAATAGTTCAACTTGTAAAGATGAAACAGATTGTTATAAATCACTTCTTACAGCTTATGATGCTATCTACGTAGATCATCCTGAATTACTTGAATTTGGTGGTATAAAAAGTATTTACATAAAAGATAACAATATGAGAGTAAATATAAGTTATTCTGTTAATGCTTTATTTGCTAAAATTGGTACTGAAAAAATAAAAAGAATAGTTTATGATATTAAACAAGCTACTAAAAATATGGACGATATAACTAAAATAGATTATGTCTATAACTGGGTTGCTAAAAATACTCGTTATGATCAAACATTTACTTTTTCATCTAAAAATCAATCAGCTTATAGTGTCTTTCTTCATAAAGAAGCAGTTTGTGCTGGTTTTGCTAAAGCTAGTCAAATAATATTCCAAAATATTGGTATAAATTCTTACGGTGTATTAGGTACTTCAACAGGTCCACATATGTGGAACATTGTTGAGTACAAAGGAAAATACTACTATTATGATTCAACAGTAGCAAGTGCAACTTATAAAGATAAATCAGGTCTCATTCAAGAAAAGATGAATTATTATACAATGGATCATAAAGAATGGTATCCAGAAGTAGAAAAAACAAGGATGCGTCCATAAATAAAATAAAAATAATCTAAAAAAATAACAAAAATATATTATAATATATATAGAGCAGTGGGAGTGGTTATATGAATTTAAACTTTATAATAAATGATTACATACTAATTTGGAATATCTTATTTCAAGCTTCCGTATCAGAACCTATATATAAATTAAAACAAAGATTATGGGATACTTATAAAGAACAATATAATGATACTTATAAAGATCGTATTACAATACTAAAAGATGTAAAAAACTATATTCCAAATGATGATACAATATATAATATAATGTTAGAGTCCAAAGAATATCAAAAAATAAAAAAAGAAACAGAAAAATATCGTTTAGAAGTAATAAGTCTTTGGAATAGAAAAATATCTAATCAAATAAAACAAATCATTAGAAAAGACATTCCTGACTACACTGTTTATCTTATTGATAATCGTCTTGAAGTATTAGAAATACCAAATATTTCATCTGTAGATGTAAAAATTGCAATACTTGGTAAAAAAATATCAAAAGATGAACCAGAAAAATTAATTATATCGGTTATTGAATCTATTCTAAAAAAAGAATTAAATACTTATAAAGATAAGGATAAATTTATTGCTAATGCTATAATTGAACTAGCTATTGAAAATGAACTAGCAACATCTCTATCAAATATTAGTCATTATTACTCTAGTGAATCAAAATTAATAAATATAAAAAGACAAATCTATCCATTTTGGTTAATGTACTTAGGAATTTCAAAAGAACAAATGACAAAATATATGAACCGTGATAAAATAGCATTTGACGTTAACAAGTTTCCATATGAAACTAATTTAAAAAATCTAGATATTACAGACTTTATTGATTTCTGTATTCAAAACAAAAAAAGAATAATTAGGGAAGAACAATTAGAATTAATATAATAAAGTGGTGATAGTATGGATGAAAAAATTAAAATATTATTAGATAAAATAAATATTGATAAAGATAATTATCAATATTTTTCTGATGCTAAAATTTCTAAAATAAGAATAAATTCCAAAACTGGTAGTTGGAATGTTTTTGTCGAAAAAGATACACTTCTACCACTAGAAGTATTTGAAGAGTTAGAAGAGAAAAAACACTTATTAGATGAAAATGCTTCTGAAATAGGTTTTATATTTAATATTGAAAATCCAGATTTAAATACTTGTAAAGAATACTATCAGCATCTTTTAAAATTATTAAAACCAGAATTAAAAGTTCTAGAAATTTATGAAGACTCTCTTCAAATAGAAGATGACTTTTTAATACTAGTTGCTAGTAATGAAGTAGAAAAAGAAAGATTAGAATCATGTCTTTCTAAAATAAATACTTTTTATAGATGCCTAGGTTACAAATTTAATATTGATGTAACTATTAGAAAAGAAGAAAATATTCTAGAAGAAATAAAACAGGATTTAATTGTTGAAACACCAAAGATCGAGGAGAAGAAAGAAGTAAAGCAAGATCCACCAGCTTCTCCTGAGAAAAAATATCATAAAGAACCAAAAGATCCTAATAGTGTTATTGGTCGAGGTATAAAAGAAGACCCAATAAAAATAAAGACTTTAATAGGTGAAGATAATAATGTTGTTGTAGAAGGATTTGTTTTTGGAACAGACTATTTTGAGTCATCAAAAACAGACTTTAAAATAATAACTTTAAAAATAACTGACTATTCAGACAGCATCTATTGTAAAGTCTTTGTAAGAGATGCCGAGGAATATGGCAGACTTTGTAAAGAATTAAAAGCTGGAAATTGGTTTAAAATTCGTGGTTATACTAAAAATGATCAATTCTCTAAAGAATTAGTTTTAAATGCTAGAGATATTGTAAAAGTAGAAAAAGAAGTATCTGTTGTAAAAGATAATGCAGAAGTAAAAAGAGTAGAATTACATTGTCATACTAAAATGAGTCAAATGGATGGTCTTGCTGATGAAGAACAAATAGTAAAACAAGCTATGAAATGGGGACATAAAGCTATAGCAATCACAGATCACAATGGTGTTCAAGCCTTCCCACATGTCTTCAACCTAGTAACTTCTCATAACAAGAACTTAAAAGAAGGGGAAGAACCATTTAAAGCAATTTATGGTACAGAGCTAACACTAATTGATGATACTGTAAATATAGTCCTACGTCCTAATAAAGACGTCTTGCTTGATCAAACATACGTTGTTTTCGACTTTGAAACAACTGGTTTTAATGCCGGTGGTGCTGACTCAATCATTGAAATTGGTGCCGTTAAAATTAAGAATGGTGAAATACTAGAACGTTATGATGAATTAATTAACCCAGGAAGACCATTACCTCAAAAAATAATTGACGTAACTAATATTACTGACGCTATGTTAGAGGGCAAAGATAATGAAGAAAATGCCGTTAAAAGATTTATTGAATGGTATGGAGACTTGCCAATGGTTGCTCATAACGCTAAGTTCGATGTATCTTTCCTTGAAATGGCTCATAAAAAATATAATTTAGGTAAATTTACTAATCCAGTAATTGATACCCTAGAACTATCAAGAACTATGGATAATACTTATGCTAGACACTCACTATCAGCTTTAGTTAAAAGATATGAAGTTCCATGGGATGAAGAAGCTCACCATAGAGGAGACTACGATGCCGAAGGAACAGCTTTAGTTTTCCATAAAATGCTAAAGAAATTATCTAATCGTAATATTGAAACAATGGATCAATTAGATACCTTAGTTAGTAAAGATGAAATCCATAAATATGGTCGTGCTCATCACGTAAACCTTCTAGCAATCAATCATACCGGTCTAAAAAACTTATTCAAACTAGTATCACTTGCTAATACAGTTTACTTATATAAAACCCCAAGAATCTTACGTAGTGAAATAGAAAAAAATAGAGAAGGCCTTCTAGTAGGATCAGGTTGCTACGAAAGTGAAGTATTTAAAGAAGCAACCTCTAAAAGTGAAGACGAATTATCAAACATTATTAGATTCTATGACTATGTAGAAGTTCAGCCCCTAGAGTGTTATGGCCACTTAATTCAAACTGGTGACTTTGCTAATGAAGTAGAGTTAGCTGCCAACATTGAAAAGATAATTAGAGTAACAGAAGATGCCGGCAAAATAATGGTCGCAACTGGTGATGTTCATCATATAAAAAGAGATGACAAAATCTATCGTGAAATAATAGTAAATCAAAAAGTACCAGGTGGTGGACGTCATCCACTTGCAAAATCTAGTATCAAAGAAATTCCATCTCAACATTTCCGTACAACTGATGAAATGTTAGAAGATTTTAAATTCTTAGACAAAGAAACTGCCTATCGTATTGTTGTTGAAAATACCAATAAAATTGCTGACATGGTAGAAATAATTGAAGTAATACCAGATACAGGTGGTATACCATTCTCTCCAAGAGTTAAAAGTGATGATGGAACAAGTTATCTAGATTGTCCAGCAGTAGTTACCGACTTAGTTTATACAAAAGCAGCTGCTTGGTATGGAGACCCATTACCATATTATATAGAAGAACGTATCGCAACCGAACTATACGGTGATATTGTTTTAAAAATAACAAAAGAACGCTTAAAAGAAACATTATCAGGTGATGAACTAGAAAAAGTGGCTCATCAAGAACTACATGATACTATTGTAAAAGGTTTTGATAATGTTAAAAGTATCGTAAGAGAATATGTTAAGAAAACTTCAGAAGAAGAACTAGATGAAAAAGCCCTAGAAAAACAAACAAAAAAAGTATTAGGTGGTATTATCGGTGGAGGATTCGATCCAATTTACTTAATTGCTCAACGTCTAGTTAAGCACTCAAACGATGAAGGTTATCTAGTTGGTTCCCGTGGTTCCGTAGGTTCGAGCTTTGTTGCTACTATGATGGGAATAACAGAAGTTAACCCTCTACCTGCTCACTATAGATGTTTAAAATGTAAAATAAGTATCTTTGAAGATGAAGAAGGAAAATCTTTCTCAGCAGACTATTCATCAGGATTTGACTTACCAGATAAAGAATGTCCTAACTGTCATATTCCATTATATAAAGATGGTCAGGATATGCCATTCGCAACCTTCTTAGGATTTAATGCCGATAAAGTTCCAGATATCGACTTAAACTTCTCAGATTTAAATCAAGCAAGTGCTCATGCTTATACCAAAGTCTTATTCGGTGAAGATAATGTTTATCGTGCCGGAACAATTGGTACAGTAGCCGACAAGACTGCTTTCGGTTTCGTAAAAGGTTATTGTGAAGAACATGGTATACCAGACATGCGAACCGCTGAAGTAGAACGACTTGCTATGGGTTGTACCGGTGTTAAAAGAACAACTGGTCAGCATCCAGGAGGAATTGTTGTTATTCCAGACTATAAAGAAGTTTTTGACTTTACACCATTCCAATTTCCAGCAGAAGATGCAACTGCTGAATGGCGTACAACACACTTTGACTACCATGCTATAGACCAATGTGTTTTAAAACTAGATATCTTAGGACACTCCGATCCAACTCAGTTACGTATCATTCAAATGCAATCGGGTACCGATATTATGAAAGTACCAATGGATGATAAAGATACAATGAGTATTTTTACATCGACTGATGTTCTAGGTGTAACTAAAGAACAAATAATGTGTAATACTGGTACCTTAGGTATTCCAGAATTTGGTACATCATTTACTATAAAATTAGTAGAGGATACTAAGCCAACTACCTTTGGAGAACTTATAAAAATAGCTGGACTTTCTCATGGTACAGATGTTTGGTTAGGTAATGCTCAAGACTTAATAAAAAATAATATCGTTCCATTCAAAGAAACTATCGGTTGTCGTGATGATATTATGGTTTACTTAATAAATAAAGGTATGGCTCCAATTAAAGCCTTCAAAATAATGGAGTTTGTTCGTAAAGGTAAAGCCTCAAAAGATCCAGAAACTTGGAAAGGTCATGTTGAAACTATGAAAGCTTCTAATATTCCAGAATGGTATATTGAATCTTGTCGTAAAATAAAATACATGTTCCCAAAAGCCCATGCCGCAGCTTATGTAATGAGTGCCTTTAGAATAGCTTGGTATAAAGTACATATGCCAGTATATTTCTATTCATCTTGGTATTCATCAAAAGCAACAGATGTAGATGTTGAATCAATGATTAAAGGTTATGATGCTATTAAGGCCAAAATAGAAGATATTCTAGCCAAGGGTTTTGAAGCAACTAATAAAGAAAATGGTCAAGCTGAAAGTTTAAAGGTTGCCCTAGAGGCAACTGCTCGTGGTATAAAATTCTTAAAAGTAGATTTATATGAAAGTGACGCTACAGTTTGGATAGCTAAAAACGATAAAGAAATCTATCCACCATTTGTTGCTATCGATGGACTAGGAGAAACCGTTGCTAAAAACATTGTTAAAGAAAGAGAAAAGCAACCTTTCCTAAGTGTTGAAGACATCCAAAGACGAGGCAAAGTTTCACAAACACTAATAGATAAAATGAAATCTATGGGTCTATTAAACAATTTACCAGACTCAAATCAATTATCATTATTTTAAAAAGATACTAATTATTTAGTATTTTTTTTCTGAATCCCAAACACTACGAATAGTGCTGTTTTCAAATAAGCTTGTGATTGTTTCTAATTTATTTTTCTTCGTTTTTTCCCACTCCTTTATTATGTATTCAAAAAATATTTATTAAGAAAATAGTTTAGTTAATTAATGGTGAGCTTTTTTCATCACGAATGTTGAAATAAAATTGTAAAAATAGTATAATATGCATATATAAAAATACTAAAGTTGGTGGTAAGATGTTGACACAGAAAGGAATAAAGTCTATCCTAGATAGACATGTTAGATTAAACCAATTTTTAGACGGAAAAAAGTATATACTTGGTTCTATTGTTTTGATAGGACTTTTTATTGTGTTTATGTTTAATTCGTTCGCTGCTTTAGAGCCGGTTTCTAGTGTAACTATTAAATCAACTACTTTAGATTATACTAAGAGTGAAGAGGGGTCTTGGCAATATACTAAGACAGCTAAATGGATAAGCAAAGGAAAAGCTAGAATTGATATAAATCTTGAAACTCTCGAAAAATCTCAAACAGATTATACAGATGTAATTTTAGTACTTGATACTTCGGGAAGTATGTTAGGAGAGAAACTTTCTCAATTACAAACAGACGTTAATGAATTTATTAATGATACAATACCAAAGGGAAATAAAATTTCGATAATATCCTTTAATAGTGATGCCTCTGTTTTAACAAGCTTTACGAATGATAATTCCTTATTACAGGATAGCATAAATAATTTAACTGCAGCAGGTGAGACCAATTACTATCAAGCCTTAGTAAAAGTTGATGATGTACTAAGTACATATTCTAAAGAATCTAATCGAGATTGCGTAGTTTTATTTTTAACAGACGGACTTCCTACAATTGATACGCCAAATGAAATAACACAATATAATCATTTAAAAAATAAGTATTCTTATTTAAAGATTAATGGTATTCAGTATGAATTGGGTGAAGAACTTTTAAACGGAATTAAAAACATTACTGATACCCAATTTATAGCGAGTACAGAAAACTTAAATGAGTTTTTATACAAAGCCTCAATATCGGCTTCGAATTATGAAAATTTTATTTTAACTGATTATATTGATGAAAATTATTTTACTTTAAAAGATGTAGAAAATATCGATACTACTTTTGGTGAAGTAACTATTAGTGACAACAAAATAATTTGGAACTTAAATAACCTAAAATCTGGATTAGATGCAAGCATGACTTTCTACATAAACTTAAATGATAATTTAATAGGAGTAGGAGGTGTTTACTCAACAAGTACTAAGACAGATGTATCTTATAAAATAAATTCCTCTTCATATAATGAGTCAAGTACTAAAACTCCCGTACTAAGTGATAATTATTCGGTTACTTATGATGCCAATGCTCCAACTGGTTGTGTGGTATCAAATGTACCAAGTCAAAAAAAATACTCAGTATTTGATACTGTGAAAATAGAAAGTGCTATTCCTACATGTGATAACTATCAGTTTAAAAAATGGGAAATAGTAACTGAGAATGTAAATAGAAGTGGAGATAATTACTTTTTCATGCCAGAGTCCAATGTAACGATAAAGGCCATTTGGAAAAAGAGTAATCTTGTAAAATCAATGGATGGGAAAATATCCAAAGTTCAAACTCTATATAAGTTAATAGCAAGTAACTCAAAAGGAATAGATACATCTATTAGTTTTAGAAATTCTCCAAACTCCACTAATTCCGGAATTTATACACGAAGTGGAACAGAATCCAATACTTATCCAGTTTACTACTATCGTGGAATTATAAATAACAATAATATAGTATTTGCTAACTTTTGCTGGAAAATAGTAAGAACAACAGAAACAGGTGGAGTTAAATTAATATATAATGGTGTTTATGATAGTACTAATAAATGTAGTAATACAGGAGCAACTTATGTAGGTACTAGTGCCTTTAATACAACTTCAAGTTCACCAGCTGACATTGGTTATATGTATGGAACAAGATATAGATACAATGATTATTTGCCAACTACAACCGCTAATGTCCTAACCAATACTACTATTAATTCTAGCAGCAACTATTATTACGGAACATCAATTACTTATTCTAATGGAACTTATACATTACAAAATGCTGTCCAAAAAGTATGGTCTGATAATTACACTAATTTAGTAGGATACTATACTTGTAATAAAACAACAACTACTTGTTCAAATGCCTATTATATAGCCGGTTCTAATTCTACTCACCAGTATAATGTACTATTCTCAAATGGTGAAACCGTTTTAGCAAACCAAGTCATAGTACTAGGAAAAAGTGTCATAGATAATGGAAATAATACTTACACGTTAAATGAAACTGTAACCATTCAAAAGAAAGATTGGTATAACAATCATAACTCATATAATAACTATTATATTTGTAGAGATTTAACTAGTACTACTTGTACTAACAAAAACTATATAACTACATCTAGTAATTATGCAGTTACTTATGATAACACATTTGATTATATCTATGGAAATGATGTTTCTTGGGATGGTAGTCAATATACTTTAGTAGATACTATTACCTCTAAAAACACTTGGAATACTGACAAAACAACTCTTGCTAAAAGATATCACTATACCTGCCTTAACACAACTGGAAAGTGCACATCAGTTTATTATGTTCATATGTTTGGTAATAGTTCATTAATTTACTATTTAACGTTAACTAATGGTAAAAATATAGAAACTGCCAAAGATGAGATGTTTCAAAACAAAAACTCTTCAGCAGTAAAAAAAGTAGTTGATACTTGGTATCAAAATAATTTAACTAGTTATACTTCTATGTTAGAAGATACTATTTGGTGTAATGATCGAACATTCTATTCTGGAGCTTTAGTTAGTAAGGATACAGATGCTCTTACTGATGCTTCATACATATCCGTTAACAACAGAGTATATAACACTTATAATCCTAGTGTAACTTGTCCTAATGCTACTAGAGACGGCTTTACAGTATCAACATCATCAGGTGGCAATGGTGCCTTAACTTATCCAATTGGTTTATTAACAGCTGATGAAATAAGATTAGTAGGTGGCTATGATAATCTACATTATTTATCAGATAACCAATATTGGTGGACTATGTCTCCCTATTATTTCTTTGGTAGTAACGGTCGCTCCTTCAGAGTTAATTCCAGTGGTGTTTTAAATACACAATACATTCATACAGCTAGTCCAAATGTTGTAAGACCTTCAGTTTCCCTTGTCAAAGGTACTAGAATATCTGATGGAGATGGAACTGCTAACAATCCATTTGTAATTGGTGATGAGTAGGTTTGATACTTAAACTAAAAAAGAGAAAAGAGATTTGAAATCTCTTTTTCTTTTGAATATAAAATAATAGTTTGCTTGTTTATTAAAAGACGTTTATAATTAACTAGAAGGACTGATTATATGAAGTACAAAGTATTAGTAAATAAAGAACATAAAATAAAAGAAAACTATCTTTCTAAAATAGAATTAGTAACTATAAAAAATATAGATAACGAAGATATTCAAATAGAAAAAGAAACTTATAATGCTTATCAAAAACTAGAAAAATTTCTAAAAACAAAAAACATCATTATTGGTATCTCATCTGCTTATAGAAGTAAAGAATATCAACAAGAAATATATGATGATTTTGTAAAAGAATATGGTGAAGAATATGCAAATAAAATAGTTGCCCCAGTAGGTTGTTCAGAACACCATACTGGTCTTGCGATAGACATAAATATAAAGAAAAACGGTAAATGGCCAGCAAACAACAAAGAACTAGAAAAACAAGAACCATCTCTAAGAAAAATACACAAGTATCTAGCAAGTTATGGTTTTATACTTCGTTATCCAAAAGATAAAGAAAATATAACTGGCTATCCATACGAACCATGGCATATTAGATATGTTGGTAAAGTAGTAGCTAAAATAATCGAAAAAGAAAACTACACTTTAGAAGAATATCTAAATAATTATTCTGGTGTAATCATTGTAAATAAACCGGTTGATGTAACTTCTTTTGATGTTGTAAATAGCATTTCTAAAACTCTAGGTATTAAAAGAGTAGGCCACACAGGAACCCTAGACCCCCTAGCAACAGGAGTTCTAGTAGTAACAATTGGTAAAGCTACTAAAATAGGTGAACTATTAACCGCAACTTATAAAGAATACCAAGCTGGAGTCCTATTAGGTGTAGATACAGATACTCTAGATATAACTGGAAAAATAAAAAATACTAAAATAGTACCAGAAAATCTCCCAATAGAATCTACTCTAAATAGTTATAAAAAAACTTACTTACAAGAAGTACCAATCTATTCAGCTGTCAAAGTAAATGGTAAAAAACTATATGACTATGCTCGTCAAAATAAAGAAGTAACTCTTCCTAAAAAAGAAGTAACTATTAAAGAAATAAAACTTTCAGAAACGGATCGAAATACATTTACTTTTAAAACAACTGTATCAAAAGGCTGCTACATAAGAAGTTTAATTAGAGATATTGGATTATCTCTAAATACTTATGCCACTATGACAAATCTAATTAGGACTAAACAAGGCAATTTTACTATCGAAGAAGCAGATACTTTAGAAAATATAGAAAAGGGTAATTTCAAATTACATAAAATAGAAGATGTTCTAGATTATCCTAAAATAATAGTTGATAAGGACACAGAACAAAAAATAAGAACTGGTCAAAAATTACCCAACATTTACAATATCGAAGATAAAGTAATCTTTCTTACTTCTTCTAACGAACTATTAGGTATTTATCAACTTGAAAACAAACAATTAATTGTCTGGAAAAATTTCGTCTAGCTGTCATCTAAATCCAAGTTATAACTAATTATAGCAATAAACAATTTCTCATAAAATACCCCCAATATCTTTACAAAAAGCCCATAATATGGTATAATCATACAGCAATTGAAAAAGGGGGGATACATCATGAGTTTAAACAGAAAATTAGATTATTATGAAATTTTAGGAGTAAGTAGAAATGCAACACTAGAAGAAATAAAAGCAGGTTATAGACAAGAAATTAAAAAGTTCCATCCAGATAAACGTGCTTCTATGGATAAAGAGTCACTTGATCCAATCGACGAACGTGTAAAAGATTTTCTTGCTCAACAAATAATTGATGCGTATAGAACTTTAAAAGACTCATCACTTAAAGCAACTTATGATGCAACTTTACCAGAGAAAAAATCTGAAGAAGAATTAATATCTGATGATTTAGAAACATTAACAGAAATATCAAGAAGTTTAAGATATGATTTTATAGATATTTATAAATTATTAGGTGTAAAAAGAAATGCCAGTACTACTGATATAGATAAAGCCTTCTTAAATTTAGCATATTCTTATAATCCAGAATTAACAGTAAATGCTACAAAATCTCCAAAAGCTCAAGATATGATAAAAAATATATATGGAATTTTAGAAGCTAGTTATAATGTTGTAAATACTGCCGAAAAACGAGTTGAATATGATGAGAAAACTAGAGAATATCTTTTAAAAAGAGTAAAAGAACATCAGGAAAAAGCAAAAGCAAGAGCTCAAAAAGAAGAACAAGAAAAAGCCAAGGCAAGAGCTCAAAAAGAAGAACAAGAAAAAGCTAAGGCAAGAGCTCAAAAAGCAAGACAAGAAGAACAAAAAAGAAGAGAAAAACAATCAAAAAAAGAAAAAGAACAAACAACGCCAAAAACAGAAGACCCAAACTTTGAAGAGGAACAACATACAACTAAATCAGAAAATAGAGGCCAAGAACCAAAGACAATGTCACAAAGTTTTAAAGAAGCTTGGCAAGAAGTACGAAGTGAAGAAAAGTCTTATCCATTTACTGAAAGACATAAAAATATTAATAAAAATATTCATAGTAAATATTATCCTTATAGAGCAACACTTCCACAATATATAGTATATGGACTAAAAAATGGTCTTTTACATGTTTCAGCTGAATTAGTATATCAGTTAGAAAAGTTCCGTTATATTACTGAAGACAATGTTCCAAAGTTTATAATACGAAATAGAAAATCATTATGTGGAATTATTGTTGCTGGCGTTTTAATTACATCAGCTGTTACAAAAAACAATGATTCAGTAATAACACCACCTGAAGAACAACCAACAACACCAGTAACCGACCCTGTTATATCTGAAGATGATACTGTAGAAAATATATCTGACAAAATAGTTTTAAATAGAGTACATGTTATAGAATTTGGTGAAACATTATCAGAATATTCTGAAGATTCAAATACGACAGTTGAAGAAATAAAAAGAATAAATAATATAAAAGATGAAAACATAATTGAGTCTGGAAAGAAAATAGTTATTCCATACATTATCTCAAAAGATGATTTAAAATATTATGTTTCTTCAACAGAATATGATAGTAATATACCACTAGAAACATATGCAGCTTTATATGAAACAGATGTTGAAACACTATTACAATTAAATAAAGAAGCAATTGATAAGGTAGTTCTATCAACAGGTCAAACAGCATATATGCCAATATCTAACACGCTACAAGTACCATCATTTATTAGTAAGAATGTTTTAGATGCTCAAAAAGAAGTATCAACTGGTGCTTATACAAAAACAAATGGAGAATATCATGGATAATAATAAATTATTTTTTGAATTTTTAAGAAAAAATAATTTGCTAGAAGAGTATCAAAGAATTTTAGAAGTTTTAAATGAACCATCTAATTCAGTAGCAAGATACTCAGCTGAAAATATTTATCTTTTAGACAATTTAGTAAGACAAAAAGATCTAGCAAACTTTGGTATAAAAGGTGAAATGGGAACTCTAACAAAAGATGGAATCATCCTACCAAAACAAACTCTAGTAGCATACAAAAAACAAAGAAGAGAAATTCCAGAAATTACAGACTTTGACTTAATAATGGGAAATGGAATAAGTAATACATCTTTTGTAGCTAGTAACTTTTCTCAGGATAAATTATTTGGCTTTTGTACTGATACAACAGATCCTTCTCTTCACTTAAGAATGACTAGAGCTTCATTTCTCTTAGATGAATATAATCAAAGTAAAAATCCAGGTTACGATTTAGTAGCAACAGAAGAAAAAGGTAAGGTATATTGCTTAGTTAAAAAAACAAAATAGGTTTACAGTTAAGTAAATCTATTTTTTGTTAATTCCTAAGTTCTCTCTTTTTTCTAAAGATTTAATATAGTATAATAATCAAGAAGGTAGTGAGATAAATGCTAAAATACATCTTTTTACTAATTGGTTTTATAGTAATTATTAAAGCTAGTGATATCTTAGTTGATAGTGCCAGTTCGATTGCTATTAAGTGTAAGGTTCCTAAAATGTTAATAGCCCTTACTATAGTTTCATTTGGTACTTGTGCTCCAGAAATAGCCATATCGTTTACTTCGGTTATAAATAAAAATGGTACTATAGCCTTTGCTAATGTCATAGGTAGTTGTATTGTAAATGTCTTTCTAATTATAGGACTAGCTTCCTTACTACATCCTATAAAAGTAAAACATGATACAGTCAAAAAAGAACTACCAATCTTACTCTTAATAACAACAAGCTTTGCTGTATTAATGCTAGATAGCGTCTTTAATAAAGCAACACCAAATGTTTTCTCTAGAGTAGATGGAATAGTTCTAATGTCTTTATTCTTAATGTTTGTAATGTACTTAGTTCAACTATCTAAAAGAAAAGAAAAAAATACAGAAAAAATGGAAATTAAATATGATAGTCTTCCTATCACTATAATTATCTTAATATTATCAATAGTTTTAATATCTCTAAGTAGTAATATTATAGTAGATAACGCTGTTAAAATAGCTGAAAGTCTACATATAAGTGAAAAACTAATTACTATGACCGCTATTGTAATTGGTACATCTCTTCCAGAAATGTTTATGACTGTAAGTAGTGCTAGAAAAGGTGAATTTGATATGGCTATTGGTAATATCATTGGAACTAATATTTTTAATATTTGTATCGTTCTAGGACTACCAGTAACAATCTATGGAGATATCTCTTTAGCAAACTTTTCAATGATTGATATAGTAGCAGTCTTTCTAACATCTCTAGACTTATACTTATTTGCTAGAAGTGAAAGAACTATTTCTAAAGCAGAAGGCTTAACTATGTTACTAATATTTGCTGTTTACTATATCTCAGTCATATTCTTTTAATAATTAAAATTTCTAACAATATAAAATAAATGTTTGTATTTTATTAAAACTATGATATAATACACTTTAGAAAGGAGTGGGAAAGAAGAAATTTCCCACTCTTATTATTTCTAGGAGGTGGCCATGAAAGAGAAAATAGCACAACTTGTAGATGAAGAAATAAAAGATTTAAATGTCTTTGTTTCTGATGCATTTTTTGAAAACGTAGAAGGAAAGAAGATATTTAATATCGTTCTTGATAGTGAAGAGGTAATAGATTTAAATCGCATTACTGAAGCATCAAGAATAATTAACAAAATAATTGATAAGAATAATTATTTATTAGAAGACGCAGATGAATTAGATATTTATTCAAAAGAGAAAGGAGAATAAAAATGAACGGTAAAGAATTTAAAAAAGCTCTTGATAACATTGTTAAGGAAAAAAACATTGATCCAGAAGTAGTATATGAAGCAATGGAACTTGCCTTAACTTCTGCTTATAAAAAGAACTTTAACTCAAAGACAAATGTAAAGGTTTTATTTGATCGTGCAACTGGTGAGATTAAAGTATATTCATATCTTACTGTTGTACCTGATGATAAAATGACAAAAGAAGAATATGAAGATTACTTATTCGAACATTATACTGATGAAGATGATGAAGAAGAAACTGAAGAAAATGAAACAGTAGAAGGAGAAGAACAAGAAGAAGCACCACAAATTAGCTACTTCAATCCTGAAACTGAAATTAAAGTTAGTGATGCTAAGAAAATTGATAAGACTTTAGAAGTAGGAGATACAATTGATCATGAAGTAACTCCAAAAGACTTTGGTCGTGTTGCTGCATCAACTGCTAAACAAGTAGTAGTTCAAAAAATAAGAGAAGCTGAAAGAAATAGTATTCTAGAAGAGTTTGGTGACAAACAAGATGAACTTTTAGTAGGAACAGTTGCTCTAGAAGATACTGATAACTATTTTATTGATTTAGGAAGAACAAATGGTATCTTACCAAAGAAAGATATTATCCCAGGAGAAAAAATAGAAATGGGTTCTCAAATAAAAGTATATGTTTCTAAAGTAGATAACAATGGTAAAAACTTATTAGTCCTATTAAGTAGAACTCATTATGGTTTTGTAAAGAGATTATTTGAGCTAGAAATACCAGAAATTAATGACGGTTCAGTATTAATTTATAGTGTAGCCAGAGACCCAGGTAACAGAAGTAAAGTTGCTGTCTACTCAGAAAGAGCAAACATTGATCCAATCGGTGCTTGTATTGGTGAAAAGGGTAGTAGAATTGCTAAAATTATTGAAGAGTTACATGGTGAAAAACTAGACGTTGTAAAATACGACAAAGACCCAGCAGTATTTATTGAAAATGCTCTAGCTCCAGCTAAAGAATTAACAGTAGCTGTAACTGATCCTAAAAAACAAGAAGCTATGGTAATTGCTGATGGAGATAACTTCTCATTAGCTATTGGTAAAAAAGGACAAAATGCTCGTTTAGCAAGCAAATTAACACACTATAAAATCGATATTAAAACAACTGAACAAGCTCGTGAAGCAGGTATAAATTTCAGATAGGAGGTTTCTATGAAAGTAAAAAAAATTCCCCAAAGAACTTGTATAATTACTAAAGAAAAACTACCTAAACAAGAATTATTACGTGTTGTTAGAGCACCAGAAGGATATGTTGCTGTAGACGAAACAGGAAAAATGAACGGACATGGTGCATATATTAAAAAAGATATTGCAGTCCTAGAAAAAGCAATTAAGTCAAAAGCACTAGAAAAAAAATTAGAATGCAATATAGAGGACAGTGTTTATGAAGAAATAAGAAAAATTATAGAAAAGTGAGGTGAGTCTTTATGATGACTATAGAAGATTATGCATTAGATGTAGAAAAGACTATAGATGAGATTAAAGCATTATGTGATAAGATTGGTATCAACTACGAAGACGAAAAAACTCCTTTAGATGAAACTGATATTATTTTACTTGATAATGAATTACAAGATGCCGAAGATTATGTAACGGGTGACGTAGAAGATTTAGAAGAAAAATTTCTAGATGAAGAAGTAAGCGATAAAGCCGAAATGCTTGCTATGAACACAAAGTTTGATTTAGACAATGGAACAAAATTTGAAAAAGTAAAAAGCAATAAGCAAGCTAAGAAAACTGAAAATAAAAAAGACTTTTTAAAGGAAAGAAAAAAAATATATAAACATCGTGAAAAACTTCAAAGTAATGAAGCTACTCAAGATGAAAATGTTATTCTTTATAACCAAGGAATGACTGTAACAGACTTAGCTAATGCTCTAGAAGTAGGAGCAGTAGAAATAGTTAAAAAATTAATGGGTCTAGGTGTAATGGCTTCTGTTAATCAAGCAATTGACTATGATAGTGCTGAAGTAATAGCATCAGAATATGATAAGGTTTTAAAGAAAGCTGAAACAGCTGATATTTCTAACTTTGAAAATTTTGAAATAGAAGACGATGAAAAAGACTTAGTAGAACGTCCACCAGTAGTAACAATCATGGGACATGTTGACCATGGTAAAACTACTTTACTAGACTACATTAGAAAATCAAATGTTGCATCAGGAGAAGCTGGAGGAATTACTCAAGCAATTGGTGCTTACTCTGTAAAATATAAGGATAAGTCAATAACATTTATTGATACTCCAGGACATGCTGCTTTTACAGAAATGCGTGCAAGAGGAGCCTCAATTACTGATATTGTTATTATCATAGTAGCAGCTGATGATGGTATTATGCCACAAACAAAAGAAGCAATTGATCATGCTAAAGCCGCAGGTGTACCAATCATTGTTGCTATAAATAAAATTGATAAACCAGAAGCAAACATTGAACGTGTTATGACTGGTTTAGTTGAAAATGGCCTAACTCCAGAAGAATGGGGTGGAGATATTATTGTAAATAAAATATCTGCCGCAACTGGAGAAAATGTTGATGAATTACTAGAAAATATTTTACTAATAGCTGAAATGGAAGGCTACAAAGCTAATCCATCTCGTTACGCTTCAGGTGCTGTTATTGAATCAAAGAAAGATAGTAAGGTTGGCTCAGTAGTAACTTTATTAATCCAAAACGGTACTCTACGTTTAGGAGACCCAATAGTAATTGGTAACGCTTTTGGTAAAGTTCGTACTCTAAAAAATGACTTAGGTCAAAATATCGTAGAAGCAACCCCATCAACTCCAGTAGAAGTAACTGGTATTTCAGAAGTACCAAGTGCTGGAGATAAGTTCATGGCTTTCGAATCAGAAAAACAGGCTAAACAAATAGCTGAAGAAAGAAAATTACGTAGTCGTGAACAAGATACTAACTTCTCTGGTATGAGTTTAGAAGATTTATTTGGACGCATCCAAGAAGGAGTAAAAGAAATCAATGTGGTTTTAAAAGCTGATGTAAATGGAAGCTTAGAAGCTGTTAAAAACTCTTTAGAAAAAATTACTGTAGATGGCGTAAAAGTAAATGTAATTAGAGGTGCCGTAGGAGCAATCACTGAAAGTGATATCGTTCTAGCTAGTGCATCAGACGCTATAATTATTGGTTTCAACGTTCGTGGAAGTTCAAAAACTATGGATATCGCTAAACAATACGGTGTATCTATAAAAACATATGACATTATTTATAAAGTTGTAGAAGATATGGAAAAAGCTATGAAAGGTATGTTAGATCCTGAATATGAAGAAAAAGTAACTGGTACTCTAGAAGTAAGACAAATCTTCAAATTCTCAAAAGTTGGTCTAATTGCTGGTTGCCATGTCCTATCAGGTACAATTAGAAATAATGAAAAAGCCAGAATAATTAGAGATAATGTTGTAGTATACAATGGTTCAATAAAATCTCTACAACGTGAAAAAGACCAAGTAAAAGAAGTTAAAAAAGATATGGACTGTGGTCTAACTCTAGAAAATTGTCAAGATTATAAAGAAAAAGACATAATTGAAGTATACGACCTAGTAGAAATAAAACGATAATTTAGGAGGTACTCATCATGGCAAGTATTAAAATAGAAAGATTAAATCATGCTTTTCAAGAAGAAATAAGTATGATTCTAATGACTGAAATAAAAGATGAAGATATTAAATTTGTAACAATAACTGGTGTAGAAACAACTTCTGATTTAAGTTATGCCAAAGTATACTTTACAGTTTTAGATGATACAAAGAGAAAATCAACTCTAGAAGCTCTAAATGGTGCTGCCTCATTTATAAGAGGAAAACTAGCTGAAAGAGTAGAAGTAAGACATACTCCAGAATTAAAATTTATTTATGATACTTCAATCGAATATGGTAATCATATAGATGAAATAATAGATAATATTAACAAAGAAGAAAATAAGTAATTACTTATTTCTTTTTTTTACTCATCATTTACTAATAGTCTTATCACATGATACAATATAGTAGGTGATAATATATGAATGATATAACAGAAGTGTTTTTAGAGGAATTTAAGAAACTAGAAAGAGTTACTAAGCAACAATATATAACTTATAATCATACATCGACTATTATTGGTACTGATGGTAAAGAAAGAGAAGTTCAATTTATACCAATGATAACGGATTTAAAAAATAGAGATATTGAGCCATATAAAAGTAATTTTGATCTTATTTACTATTGTGCTAATGTTAGAAATGTCTGTCAACATAATCCTAGAGTAAATAATAGTTTCATTGTTCAACCTAATAAACTTTTATACGATTCTCTAAGAAAAATAATATATCGTATCGAGAATCCACCTAAAGTATCATCTATTGCTATACCATACAATAAAATATATAAAAAGAACTTAACAGATAATGTTAAAGACACAATAAAAGTTATGAAAGAAAAAACATATACACATATTCCTATATATGATAATGATATATTTATTGGTGTTTTTAGTGAAACTACATTATTTGATTGTCTATATAAAGAAGAAATAGTAGAGATTAGTAATACTACTACTTTTAAAGATCTTTTAAACTATATTACTTTTGATAATACTAGTGAACTTATAAAATTTAAATCTGAAAATACTACTATCACTGAGTTAAAAAAAGAATATAAAGAAGAATTTAAAAGAAATGACAAATTATCTTGTATATTTATAACTAAAAATGGAAATAAAAATGAAAAATTACTTGGCATGATTACTGCTTGGGATATATTAGGAAGGGAAGATTAACAAAAATGAAAAAGATAAATAAAAAAAATAAACAAAAAGAAAATATCAATAAATTTTTTAAATTATTTATTCCAAGTATTCTAGCAGGGATATCTATTTCTCTAGCTGGTTTTATCTTCTTATCGGTAGATAATAAATACTTAGGCTCAGTATTATTTACATTAGGATTATTTCTTGTTTGTACAAGGTCTTATAATCTATATACTGGAAAAGTTTGTTATTGTAAAACAAAACAAGATATCAAGAATTTATTAATAATAATTCTTGGTAATTTTATTGGTACTAATATAACAGGATTATTACTAAGAGGTACAAGATATGTAACAACACTATCTACTAAAGCTACTAATATCATCGATATAAAACTATCAGATAATCTACTTAGTCTCTTTATTCTAGCAATAATCTGTAACGTATTTATATATGTAGCGGTAGATGGTTATAAAAAGTCTAAAGATAATGTTTCTAAGTACTTATCATTATTCTTTGGAGTAATAGGCTTTGTTATAACTGGAACAGAACACGTAGTAGCTGATATGTTTTACTTTGCGGTAGCAGGTAACTATACATCTAAAGCATTTATAGTCTTATTAATAGTATTTTTAGGTAATACAGTAGGTGGAAGATTATACTCACTAATAGAAGAAAAATTTTTTTAATTTCTATCTTTTAACTATCAAAACTATATGTTATAATTTTAATAGAATAGGAAGGTTTTAATTATGTCAAAAAAAAGTAAAAAAGATAGTTATGATGATAGTTGGATGTATATATTACTCTTAACAACAATTACCATACTTGCATATTCCTTAAGTACATATACATTTAAAATAGCTGGAGTAAGTTTAACATACTCAATATTCTTATTACCAGTCTTATACTTAATAGCAAACTACATAACAAAAAAGTACTATTGTGAAAAAACTATACTAGCTATAGTAATTTCAAGTATTTCAATTGTAATATTTACTTTAATAATGAATTTTGCAATGGGAAAGTCAACTAGTATTAGTATATTTACTGGTAGTTTCTGTGCTTTAGTAGTATCACATTTAGTTAACTTATTAATATATCGTTTTCTAAATAGTAATACTGAGGCTCCATTCTTATTAGTATTATTAAATTATTTATTTGCTTTAGTAACATTCTATGCATTTTATACTTTAATCTATTTGAATATGATTATTCTAGATAATTACTGGTTAGGTTATTTTATAACTCTAGTAATACAAACTATAATGTGTATAGGCCTAGCTTACTTAGACAAAAAAATAAAACTTGGAAGAGAATAACTTCCAAGTTTTTATTTGTAATTATTTATATTTTTATAATATAGAAAGTAATGTTAATATAGAGTTATGTAACATATGAGCAAATATTGAAGTATAAACTGTATCCGTCTTTTTATACATTAATGCAAAGGAAACTCCTAAACATCCATATGGGATTATAAAAAGATAACCAATAGGGTTTGATGCATTAATTACATGCATAGCACCAAATACAAAACCAGATGCAATTACAAAGAATGTACTATTCTTAAATACATTTCTAAAACATTTTCTAAAAATAATTTCTTCAATAAATGGAGCAAGTAATCCAGCATCTATAAGCATTGCCCAAGGTAGAGCAGAAATCATACTTTGAACAGCTTGTTCATTTTCAGCTTGACCAGTCTTAAACATCATATTAATTATAATATTACTAGCCATCATAAGTACAAGACCAACAATCCAATACTTAACCATAGTATCAAGATTAATAGCTAACTTATCTTTAAATATCTTCCATTCCTTTTTTAATTCCTTACGATATAAAAACCATAGTATAATAAGAACCACAATATTAGAAAAACAACTAAGTAAAACATTAAGTGAATCTGAAATATTATGTATGTCAATATTTAATATCGCAATTGGTATCAGTTGTATATAAGCACTATAATAAAATAATACAAATGCAAAAACACCTTTTAATATTTGTACAATATAATTCTTCTTATCCTTCATTAATATCACCATATTTAACATACCACAAAATAATTAAAAATAAAAGCAACTAGTACTTAAAGTTTCATAATTTACATCAATAAATATCAAATAAGTACTTATTCATAATCATAAGTCTAAAACAGAGGAAAAATACTTGCAAAATACAATGTTTAAGTGTATAATACAATTGCTTACCGGTACTCGGTTTGAAGAATTTCCGACTTCTTACTTAGTTTCGGTCAATATATAAGAAAGGAAGTGTTAATAATGGCATTAACAAAAGATGAAAAAGCAAAAATCGTTAAAGAATTTGCTAAAAATGAGAAAGATACTGGTTCTGCAGAAGTACAAATCGCTATTCTTACTAAAGAAATCAACGATTTAACAGAGCATTTAAAAGTACATACTCATGACTATCATTCACGTAGAGGTCTTTTAAAGAAAGTTGGTCAACGTAGAAATATGTTACAATACTTAGCTAAGAAAGATATTCAAAGTTATCGTGAAGTAATTAAAAAATTAGGATTAAGAAAGTAGACACTTGTTTTTAGTGTCTTTTTTTTAGAAAGATTTGAGGTGTAGAAATGAAGAAAAAAGTATTTGAATTAGATTTTCATGGACGTAAAATTGTCGTAGAACATGGTGAATTAGCTAAACAAGCTGATGGAGCAGTTTTAGTTAGATATAATGATACAGTAGTTTTAACAGCAGCTGTAGTAAGTAAAAATGTTAACTTATTATCTGATTTCTTCCCATTAACTGTAAACTATCAAGAAAAACTATATTCAGTAGGAAAAATACCAGGTGGATTTATTAAAAGAGAAGGTCGTCCATCAGAAGCTGCTACTCTAGCTGCTAGAATGATTGATAGACCAATGAGACCACTATTCCCAGAAGGATTTAAAAATGAAGTACAAGTTATTTCAACAGTTTTATCAGTAGATCAAGACTGTTCTCCAGAATTAACTGCTATGCTAGCATCATCTCTTGCTGTAAGTATTTCAAAAATTCCATTTAATGGACCAATTGCTGGTGTAAAAGTAGGACGTGTAGATGGTAAATTTGTAATCAACCCAACTCCAGAACAATTAGAAAGATCAGAGTTAGATTTAACTGTTGCTGGTACAAAAGATGCTATCAATATGGTAGAATCAAGTGCTAAACAAGTATCAGAAGATATTATGTTAGAAGCTTTAATGTTTGGTCATAAAGCCGTAAAAGAATTAATCAAGTTTGAAGAGAAAATCATTAAAGAAATTGGTGAAGAGAAAATGGAGTATGAAACTCTAACACCAGATAAAGAAATGATTGAAAGAATTACTGCTCTAGCAACTAAGAAAATGGATAAGGCTCTACGTATTAAAGATAAACTTAAAAAGTATGCAGCAATTGATGAAGTAAAAGAAGAAATTATAGAACTATATACTAAAGAAAATGAAGAAATCTTAAAAGACCAAGAATTAAAAGAATTACTTGCTAAAGTAAATATGGTTTTATCAGATATTGAATATAACTTATTTAGAAGTATCGTTGTAAAAGAGAAAAAACGTGCCGATGGCCGTAAGATGGATGAAATAAGACCATTATCAACAGGTATTGATTTATTACCAAGAACTCATGGCTCTGCTTTATTTACAAGAGGTGAGACTCAAGCCCTTTCGGTAACAACTCTAGGTGCTCTAGGAGAACATCAAATTATTGATGGACTAGGTCTAGAAGATCAAAAGAGATTTATGTTACATTATAACTTCCCACAATTCTCAGTAGGAGAAACAGGAAGATATGGAGCTCCTGGTAGAAGAGAAATTGGCCATGGTGCCTTAGGAGAAAAAGCCTTAGCTCAAGTTATTCCATCAGAAGAAGAATTCCCATATACAATTCGTGTTGTATCAGAAATTCTAGAATCTAATGGTTCATCATCTCAAGCATCAATCTGTGCTGGATGTATGTCACTAATGGCAGCAGGTGTACCAATTAAAGCTCCAGTTGCTGGTATCGCTATGGGATTAATTACTCATGAGGATGAATATACAATTCTAACAGATATTCAAGGTATGGAAGACCATTTAGGAGATATGGACTTTAAAGTAGCTGGTACAAAAGATGGTATCACTGCTTTACAAATGGATATTAAAATAAAAGGAATTACTGAAGAAATCTTAAAAGAAGCTCTAGCTCAAGCTAAAAAAGCTCGTCTAGAAATCTTAAAAGTAATTGCTAAACAAATAAAAGAACCAAGAAAAGAAGTATCTAAGTATGCTCCAAAGATGGAAACATTTATGATTAACCCAGCTAAGATAAAAGATGTTATTGGTCGTGGTGGAGAAACAATCACTAAGATTATTTGTGAAGCTTCAAACGTTACAGAAGTTACAAATGTAAATGCTGTTAAAGTAGACTTAGAAGATGACGGTCGTGTCGTAATCTATCATACAGACCGTGATATAATCAACAAGACAAAACAAATGATTGAAGAAATCGTTCGTGAAGTAGAAGTAGGTAAAATCTATGAAGCAAAAGTTGTAAAAATAGAAGACTTTGGTTGCTTTGTTCAATTATGGCCAGGATGTGAAGGATTAGTTCATGTTTCACAACTAGCTAACGAAAGAGTAGATAAAGTAGAAGATGTTGTAAAACTAGGTGATGAAATAATTGTTAAAGCCCTAGGACCAGATAAAAAAGGACGTCAAAACTTCTCAAGAAAAGATGCTCTTCCAAAACCTACTATTAAGAAAACTAAAAAAGAAGAAGCTAAATAAAACTAAAAAAGTTCAATTTGAACTTTTTTTTCATATACTGAATTAGGTGATGTTATGACTAAAAAGAAAATAATTCAAATTCTAACTGTTTCTCTTCTAATGTTATTTAGTTTTTTCTATACTAATAAATCAATAGAACTAATTAGAGAAACAGATCCTCTAATGAAAAAGATAAAAGCTACTACTGAAAAATATAAAGTAGATGCCGTAGATGCTAAAATAATTGGTAATAAAATAATCCCCGGTAAAACAGGGAAAGAAATAGATTATCAAAAAAGTTATACTAAAATGATTCAGTACGGTTCTTATAACGAAGTCCTAACAACATTTAAAGAAGTAACACCAGCCATATCTATAGATGATTATTATGATAAATATATCGTCCAAGGTAATAGTGAAAATAAAGCTGTATCTCTAGTCTTTAAAACCAATACTACGACTAATCTCCAAGATATTGTAAATATTCTAAACTCTAAAAATATTCCAGGTACTTTTTTTATTGATGGTCTTCTTCTAGAAAATAATACTAGTTTCTTTGAAACAATGACTAATCATGAACTAGAACTTCTAAGTTATGATAATAAGTACGATCAAATATACTTTGAAAGTGCTATTAACTACTTAAACTCCCTAACAAAAACTTCTCCTAAATACTGTTATGCTGAATATGATCAAAAAGAAGTAATAGAACTTTGCTCCTCTTTAAAAATGCACACAATCATCCCAACTATAAAAACTACTAAAGAACCATTCAAAGAAGTAAAAAACTCTCTTCATAACTCAGCCATTATCTCACTACCATTATCAGCAATTACTACTAAACAAATTCCAAGTATCATTGACTATATAACTCAAAAAGGCTATTCTTTTGAAACACTCTCAACACTACTTAGTGAAAGTGCCGAAAAGTAGTTAAATAAATTTATACAAATATCAAATATAAATAAAAAGTACTATTTTTTCTTTATATATCAAGAAATCATTTGTCTAAACTCATCTTTTATTGTATACTTATAGATAGGGTGAGTAGTATGTACTTAAAGGAAATAGTAACGACCGGTTTTAAATCATTTGCCGACAAACTAGATATAAAATTAGATGATAAGATTACTTGTATCGTTGGACCAAATGGTTCCGGTAAAAGTAATGTAGTAGACGCTGTTAGATGGGTATTAGGAGAACAATCTGTAAAATCTCTTCGTGGAGAAGGTTCTATGAGTGATGTAATCTTCTCTGGTAGTAAAAGTCGTAATCCCTTAAATGTCGCATCAGTTGAATTAGTTTTTGATAATACTGATCACTATATAAATGTTCCTTATACAGAAATATCTATTAAAAGAAAGGTATATCGAACTGGTGAGAATGAATATTACTTAAATGGCGAAAAATGTCGTTTAAAAGATGTAACTAATCTTCTACTAGATACAGGTATGGGGAAAGAATCATTTAATATTATTTCTCAAGGTGAAGTAGAAAAAATTCTAAGTAATTCTCCTAGTGATAGACGTGTTATTTTTGAAGAGGCAGCCGGTATTTTAAAATATAAAAGAAGAAAAGAAGAAGCCTTAAGAAAACTAGATAGAACTCACAACAATCTTGATCGTGTAAATGACATCATTACAGAACTAGAACTTCAAGTTGGACCTTTAAAAGAACAAAGTGAAAAAGCAACTGAGTACTTGGAAAATAAAAAAGGACTAGATAACTATGAAGTAGCTTTACTTGCCTATGATATAGAAAATTATAATCAACAACTAGAACAAGCTAAACAGAAAAAAGAAAAGATTGACAAAGAGATTGTAACTCTTTCCAACGAATCATCATCTGCAGATATCTCAGCTTTAGAAGACAATACAAAACTAGAAAAACTAGAACAAGAAAGAACGTCTTTAAATAACAATCTTCTAAAAGTAACTGAAGAAGTAGAAAAAATAAATGGTGAAAAAAATCTTTTAAAAGAACGTAGTAAAACAAATAAAGAGGAAGAAGTCTTAAAAGAAACTATTCGTACTACCTTAGAGAAAAAAGGTCAAATGGAAAAAAATATTTCTCTCTTAACTGAAGAAATAAATAGTATTAATCAAGACAAAAAATCTAAAGAAGAAAAATATGCTGAATTAGAAAAGCAAATTACTAGTGCAAAAAATAAAAGAAATTATTTAATGAGTAATTATTCTAAAATGGATCAAGACTTAATTTCTCTAGGTCATAAAATATCTTCTTTAAGAATGGAAATAGAACAGTCATCTGATTTACCAAATAGTGTAAGAAGTGTTTTAAAAGACACATTCCTTCAAGGAATTCATAATACTATTGGTAATATCATAACAACAGAAGATACTTATCTAAGAGCCTTAAATGTTGGGATATCTTCTAATAAAAACTTTGTAATTACATCAGATGAAGAATCTGCTAAAAAAGCTATCAACTACTTAAAGGATAACCATCTAGGTAGAGCAACATTCTTTCCATTAACAGTTATAAAACCAAGATTTGTCGATTCTGAAACTCTAAATCAAATAAGAAATAATTCTGACTTTATTGCCGTTTTAAGCGACCTATTAACATATAATAAAAAGTATCAAAATATTATTGAAAATCAATTTGGGACAACTATCATATCTAAAGATTTAGATTCAGCAAATCGTCTAAGTAAATTAATCAGAAATAGATATAAAATAATTACTTTAGATGGCGATGTAATTAATGTTGGTGGTTCTATGACTGGAGGATCTCTAAATAAAACAAAGAGTGTTATTACTACTAAACAAGAACTGAAATATCAAGAAGAAAAAGAACATACTTTAAAAAATGAGATAGTTTCCTTAAAGAATGAACTATCAGAAATTAATAATGTTATTTCTAAATTAGAAGAAGAAAACTACTTAAAAGAAAAAGAAAAAATATCTATATCAGAACTTTTAAATAGTAAAAATATTGACTTATCAAGAGTAAAACAAGAGTATGAATCTGTAAAGAAAGAGTGGGAGAACTTAGAAGCAATAAGTAATAATTCTGTTTCAGAAAAAGAGCAAGAGTTAATAAAACTCTTCCATGAGAAAAGTTCTCTAAAAGAACAACTTCAACTAAAATTAAAAAATATAACTAAAGAAATAGATGAGTTAAAAGTAAAAATAGAAGAAACTCAAGCTACCTACAAATTAAAAAATTCTACTCTAAGAAACTTAGAAAAATCATCTCGTGAGTTAGAAATTAGTATAAATCGTTTAGATGTAAAAATAGATAATATGTTAAATATCTTATCTGAAGATTATGAACTAACTTTTGAACGTGCTAAAAATGACTACTCTCTAGATATAGAACCAGAAGAGGCTAGAGTAAAAGTAAATACTTATCGTAACAATATTAAACGTATTGGTATGGTAAACTTAGGTGCTATTGAAGAGTATGAAAGAGTAAATACAAGATATAGTTTCTTAACTAATCAAAGAGAAGATTTATATAAAGCTGAAAGTACTTTACTTGAAATAATGAATGAAATGGATGAAGTCATGGAAGAAGAATTTAAAAATACTTTTATGGCTATTCAAATAGAGTTCCAAAAAGTATTTAAAGAACTATTTAATGGTGGTCAAGCTAGTCTAAAGCTAACAGACCCATCCAACATGTTAACAACAGGTGTTGAAATAGTAGCATCTCCTCCAGGTAAAAAACTAACAACTATTTCTCTTTTATCAGGTGGTGAAAAAACTCTAACTGCAATATCTTTACTATTTGCTATTTTAAATGTTAGAAGTGTCCCATTCTGTTTATTCGATGAAGTAGAAGCTGCTCTAGATGAAGCTAACGTTGCCGGTTTTGGTACTTACTTAAATCATTATAGAGACAAAACTCAATTCCTAATAATAACTCATAAAAAGAAAACTATGGAATACGCCAACACTTTATATGGAATTACAATGCAAGAGTCTGGTGTATCTAAACTAGTAAGTGTAAAATTAGAAGACCATATGGAAGTAGTATAGGTCTTCTTTTTTTTAGTAATGTATAGGTACTCATATCACACAAAATAAAAAAGACTAGATAGCACGCATCTGGTCTTTTCCTTTATAAGGATTATTTTTATCTATATGATCAGTAAACATAATTCCATTTAAATGATCAAGTTCATGTTGCATCGCAATTGCAAGTTCTTCTCTTGCTCTAACATGTATCTTTCTTCCTTCTAAGTCATATGCTTCAACTGTAACTCTAGCATATCTTGGTACAATTCCTTCAACTGGTCTATTAACACTAAGACATCCCTCACCAAGTTCAACATATATCTTTTCAACGGAATTACTTATAATTTTTGGATTAATTAAAATATAATCTTCAAAAACACCCTCAGAAACTTCATCAACTACTACAAAATATCTCTTCGCAACACCAAGTTGTATCGCAGCCATTCCCATACCAGGACGTAAATCATACTTTTCAGCTAACTCCTCAATTTGACTATTACGTAAATACTCAATCATTGTATTAATTAAATCTTTATCTTTTTGTGCTAATGGAAAACTAACTTCCTTACTAACTAATCTTAATCTTTTATCCTTTTCATCTAATATTTCTTTTGTCTTTAACACCTAGTACCACCTCACACTGCATATATTTTACCAAAAAACCTCGAAAAAATAAAGATAAAATTAAAAAACGTATAAGCATTTTACTTATACGTCAATATTTAAGCAGCCCATCTAGTACCAATAACTATTACTAATAAGATAAATAATACTAAAATAATAGCGTAAGTTGAATTATTATTTCCTGTTGAATAAGTTGGATAGTATGGTACTTGATATGATTGGCCAGAACAGCAGCCTGATCCTCCACCGTAATAATACATAACTAAAGCCTCCTTTTCTTTATCTATTATAGAATATGTAAATTGACAAAATATGTTAATAAAACTGACCTATAATAAATTTAATTACAAATATTCATAAAAATTGTGTTATATTATAATAAACTGGAGTGATATAGAAAATATGAAGAAGATATTCAAATATATAGATAAACCATTATTAATTGTCTCTATACTATTATTTATATTTGGCCTAATCATGGTATTTTCAGCATCTAATGTTATTGCCTATATGTCACATCATGTAAGTGCCTATTATTATTTCATAAGACAAGCCTTATTCTTATTAGCTGGCTTTTTCTTATTCTTAGTAATTGCTGGAGTAGATACAAAAACTTATGGACCAATATCCTGGTTTTTATTAATTGTCTTTTCGATTAGCTTAGTTTTATTACTAATGTTTATAAAGCCAAAAAATCAAGCTCAAAGCTGGTTTAAAATTGGACCATTTACTTTGCAACCAAGTGAGTTTATTAAAGTAATTACCATAGTCTGGCTCTCGAGTTTTTATGAAAAGCATAAAAATAGTTTAAATAAATATAGTACAAGTCTATTTCCACTTTGTATTTGTGCTGCTATAGCTTTTTTAATCTTTTTACAACCAGACTTAGGTACTATGATAATCTTTGCCAGTATTGTTGCTGCTATATTCTTTGCTGTACCAATAAGTAAAGAAATAAAGTTTAAAACTACATTCGGTGTAATAGGTCTAATATTCTTTGCTATTGTTGCCTTTCTAGGATCTGGTAAATCTCTTCTACAAGATCGTCAAAAAGCCCGCCTAGACTTTTCTAATCCTTGTGCCAGTCTTCTTTCATCTGGTAACCAAGTGTGTAACTGTTATATTGCAATAAATAATGGTGGCCTAACTGGTACTGGTCTAGGTAATTCAACTCAAAAGTATTTATATTTACCAGAACCATATACAGACTTTATCTTTGCTATTGTTATAGAGGAATTAGGATTAGTTGCAGGAATAGCCTTACTTGTTGCTTATTTAATTGTCTTATGCCGAATTCTAGTAATCGGTAGAAAAAGTCCAACTAATAAAGGTAGTGCTATCTGTTATGGAGTAGCAATCTATATCTTCTTACATATTGCAGTAAACTTAATGGGAATCTTAGGACTAATGCCTCTAACTGGAGTACCATTACCATTTATAAGTTATGGAGGAAGTTTTACTATCAGTTTAATTGCTGCTTTATCTATAGTTCAAAGAATAAGTATAGAAAATGGTCTAGCTAAAGAGAGAAGTCTAAAAAATGCCTAATATAATGATTCATGAAAAAGTAGCTTATACTATCGCAAAACAAATTAAAGATCTAGACACAAAAGAATTTTACTTAGGAGCCTTATCTCCTGATGCTGTAAATGTTAACGGTTTTGCTTCGAAAGAAGAAAGATGGACTTCTCATATCAGAGATAAAGATTTAAATAAATGGAGACTAAACATCATAAACTTTTATAAGCAAAATCAAAATAATTATAATAAAGCTTTTCTAACAGGTTATTTAATTCATATTTTAACTGATATCGTATTTGATGATTATTTTTATCTAGATGTAACAAATAAAATAAAGGAAGATAATAAAGACTTATTAGATCCTCATCCTTACTTTTTAAAATGTATGGACGAATATGCTAAAGAAAATATGACATCAACATTCTTCATAGAAATAAAAGAAAAACTAAAAAGTCCAACATACTATGATATTTTAAATATTACCAAAGAAGAACTGAAAAGTTGGACAGAAAAAAAGTTAAATGAACAAATAACTACCAACGTAGAAAATAAATATATAGATGATAGATTAATATCATCTTTAACTGAACAAGTTCTTAATGAATATAATAAAATACAACAATGAATTATCTGAAGTGTAATTAAGTAACACTTCTTTTTATTTATAAATTTAGTTAACTCTGTTATATCTAATTTTGCTTGAATAATTAAAACTTTGATGATATAATACAGCGAGTAGCAAGGAGAAGATGAAAAATGTCTGAGATATGTAATAATCTCAAGCACCAACTACTTGAAAGTATTAATAGTTCTTCTAAAGTATTTATAGTAGGACACAATGAACCAGATTTTGATTCAATCTCTAGTGCAATTGGAATTCAAAATCTTTGTACTGCTTTTGACTGTGAATCATATATAATTGTAAATGATTCTGAACAAGAACTAGAACCAAGTGTTAAAAAGATAATAGAAAGTAGTAAAAATAAGTATAATATAATTAAATTATCTGACTTTTTAACTTTAATAGGAGATAACTGCTCATTAATAGTTGTTGATGCTAATAAAAAATATCAATTATCTGTATCTGAATATCTTGATTTATTTAAAAATATAATTGTAATAGATCATCATAATCCAGACCAACATACTATAGCTTCTACATATAGTTATATTGAACCAAATATCTCATCAGCTGCTGAAATAGTCGCCAGACTTTTAAACTGTTTTAAGGTTCCATATACTGAAGATGTTGCTAACTATCTTTTAGCAGGAATTGAACTAGATACAAATAGATATAAAAAGAATACTACTTCAATAACTCATGATGTAGCTGAAAAATTAATAGATAAAGGTGCTAGCCCAGATTTTGTCAATAGACTATTTTTAGCTGAATTTGAAACAGATTGTCGTATTAATAACTTAGTCTATAATGGTAGTATTTTTGAAAGATATGAGCGTTCACTTTTTCAATACAGACAAGTTTCTTTTACCCTAAATAGAGCCTTTCCAACAACAATCTATAAAAAAGAAGATCTAGCCAAAGCAGCTGACAAATTATTAGAATACCCAGTAGATGCATCTTTTGTAATAGGTTATGTAAAAGATGGATTAGTATCAATAAGTGCTAGAAGTAAAAGTGATATAAACGTTGGTGAAATAATGGAGGAGTTCACTGGTGGAGGTAATGCCCAAAGTGCTGCTTGTAAAGTTGAAACTACTGATATAAAATCTTTAGAAGAAGCTTTAAAAAGAGTAGTTGGAACTAAAATAAGTCCTAAAACAGAATCTCATTCTCTATCAATAATTCCACCTCAATATCAAAAAGTAAAAAAATAGAAAAGTTTTTCAAAGACTTTTCTTTTTTTTTCGAATAATATAATAGGAGGTGATAATAATAACATTCCATTATCGTTATCGAAAACAATTAATTATAGCGGCAGTAATAGCATTAATTATCTCGCTTATTACTATTTACTTTGTAACAAATAGACCACAATCAAAAGTAAAAAAAGAGCCCACTATAGTTAAGGAATCTTCGAGTATCAAAAAAAGTTCATCAACTGAAGAGACAACAGTAGAGTACAAAATAGATATAAAAGGTGAAGTAATTAATCCTGGTATCTATACTATGAAAAGTTCATCACGTATAATTGACTGCATTGAAAAAGCCGGTGGACTAACAGAAAATGCTAATACTACAGTAATTAATCTAAGTAAAAAGATAACTGATGAGATGGTTATAATTATTTATAGTAATGCTGAAGTTGCTAATTTTAAAGAAACTAAAAAGCTAGAGGAACAAGTCCAAGAAAAATGTCGTCAAAAGGATGAAAACTCTCTAAAAAATGATGCTTGTATAACAAATGATAGTAAAAATACTACATCTACATCCTTAGTTTCTATAAATACCGCAACTATAGAAGAACTATCAAAGTTATCAGGAATAGGAGAAGCTAAAGCTAAGCAAATAATTGAGTATCGTACTCAAAATGGACCTTTTAAAACAATAGAAGATATAAAAGAAGTACCAGGTATCGGAGAAAGTATTTTTGCTCAAATTAAGGACTATATTACTACATGATAAATTATACTATCTAATATTTATAGTTGTAATAATCATAACTATTGTAAATATCAAAATTCCAAGAACTAGTATTTATGATTCCACTACAACTAAAGTAACTGGTAAAATAATATCTCAAAGTATTGATGGTAACAAGTTAACACTAATTATAAAAAGCAAAGAAAAACTAATCATAAATTATTACTTCAAAGAAGAGAATGAGAAAACTCTTTATCAAACTAAATTCCATTTAGGAGATTATATCAAAGTAGAAGGAGAATTTATAAAACCTAAATCTGCTACTACAAAGTATCTTTTTGATTATAAAAAATACTTATATCATAAAAATATCTTTTTCATAATAAATACCCAAAAATTAATTAAAGTCAAAGACAATAAAAATGTCTATTATAATATAAAAAATATAATGACTAATCTAACTAATAAAAATGCCTACTTAAAAACATTTATATTAGGTGATAAGTCATTATTAAGTACTAAAATAATAACAAGTTACCAAGAAAATGGAATCAGTCATTTATTTGCTATATCAGGTATGCATATAACTCTATTATCATCATTAATTACTAAAGCATTAAAAAGATTAAAACTATCAGAAACTAAATGTTATTATATTACCTCCATAATATTAATAATGTATTTATTTCTAGTAGGATTGTCCCCCTCTATTCTAAGAGGAGTATTATTCTATTTATTATTTTCTCTAAATAAAATTTATTATTTTTATATAAAACCAGTTAATTTATTTTTATTAACTACCTCGATTTCTCTCTTAATTAATTATAACTATATCTATGATATAGGTTTTCTATATTCCTTTTCTATAAGTCTATCTCTAATACTAACAACAAAATACCTAACGAGTAATAACTACTTAATAGGTTTACTAAAAACCTCTATAATATCTTTTCTAGTAAGTATTCCTATAAGTCTTTATAATTTCCACCAAATAAATATCCTAAGTATTATATATAACTTATTTTTTGTTCCATACGTAAGTATCATTGTCTTTCCAATAACTATAGTAACTACCTTTGCACCATTTCTATTACCAATATATGAACTACTAATAAAGATATTAGAAAATATCTCCCTAGCTCTTTCTAATATAAAGGTACTAACTCTTACCTTTCCAAGATTACATATCATAGTTTATTTATTGTATTATATTTTAATAATTATTTTTATAAAAGGACTACTATCAAAAAACAAAAAACAACTCTTACCATTATTCTTCTTATTAATTATTCATTATACATATCCATACCTTAACAAAGATCTACTAATAGAAATGATAGATGTCGGGCAAGGAGATAGCTTAATCATTAGTTCTAAAAATAAAGCTATCTTAATAGATACTGGTGGCAAAGTAAAATATAAGCAAGAAGAGTGGCAAAAAACAAACAAAGACTCATCTATAGTTAAAAATATAACTATTCCTCTCCTTAAAAGCAAAGGACTAAAGAAAATAGATTTTCTTATTATTACTCATGGCGACTACGACCATATGGGAGAAGCTATTAATTTAGTAAATAATTTTAAAGTAGATAACGTTATATTTAATTGTGGAGAGTTTAATGAATTAGAAAAAGAATTAATCAAAGTATTAGATAAAAAGAAAATAAAATATTATTCATGTATTAAAGAATTAAATATAGATAATAACAAACTATATTTTTTACAAACAAAAGAATATGATAATGAAAATGATAATTCAAATGTTATTTATACTGAACTTGATGGTTATAAGTTTATGTTTATGGGAGATGCAGGAGTAGAGAAAGAAAAAGATATTTTAGAAAAGTATAATCTTTCTAACATTGATGTATTAAAAGTAGGACACCATGGAAGTAAAACAAGTAGTAGTAAAGAATTTATAAATGAAATAAATCCAAATTATTCCATTATTAGTGTTGGCAAAAACAACAGATATGGTCATCCCAATAAAGAAGTATTAAATAATTTGAGTGATTCAAAAATATATAGGACAGATCAAGATGGTAGTGTTATGTTTAAGATTAAAAATAATAAATTGAAAATTGAGACATGTAGCCCGTAGAAAGGAAGATGATAAAACGAATGAAATAAAAGAATATACAGAGAAAGTATTTGAAGATATTAAACATATAGATGAACAAGGTAATGAATATTGGTTGGCAAGAGAATTAATGTCATTACTTGGATATAGTAAATGGGAAAGATTTTCTAATGCCATAGAATATGCAAAAACATCTTGTCTTAAAAGTGGATATAATACTAATGACCATTTTCCCGGGGTTGGGAAAATGGTTCAGATAGGTTCGAAAACAAAGAGAAAATTGTTAGATTATAGGCTATCAAGATATGCATGTTATCTAATTGTACAAAATGGTGATTCCAGAAAAGAAGCTATAGCTTTAGGTCAAACCTACTTTGCCATTCAAACAAGGAAACAAGAACTATCTGAAAAAGAATATAATGAATTGACTGAGGATGAGAAAAGGTTGTATAGAAGAAATCAAGCAAGAAAAGGTAATTATAATTTAAATAAGACAGCAGTTAAAAGCGGAGTAAAAGACTTGGCTAGATTTCACAATGCAGGATATAAAGGACTATATAATGGCGAAACAGCAGATGATATATTCAAAAGAAAGAAATTAAGATATAGAGAAGATATATTAGATAATATGGGAAGTGAAGAACTTGCGGACAATATATTTAGAATTGCTCAAACTGATGCTAAATTAAAAAGAGATAATGTAGATAATGAATATACTGCAAATTCTGTTCATTATGAAATAGGTAAAATAGTTAGAAAGGCAATTAAGGAAGCTGGTGGTACTATGCCAGAAGATTTAACAACTCCAGAAAGAAGTTTAAAAGAAATAGAAAAAGGAAGAAAACATGATATAATAAATATAGGCTGTGGTAACATGAAACAAGAGATTCTAGATTTATATGACAATAAACTTAATAAAACTATAATAAGAAGAGTTGATGAAATTCCAAATGGTACAAATATTATGCAATCATATATATTAATAAAAAATGAAGATAAATATTTACTTGAACAAACAACCGAAAGAAATAATTATAAATGGGCAATTCCTGGTGGACATGTACTTAGTGGTGAAACTCCAGAAGTGGCATTAAAAAGAGAATTAGAAGAAGAATTGGGAATAAGAGATATAAAATATAAAAAAGTTGATACAATAAAGTTCCCATATAATAATTATATATTTAATGTTTTTTATTCCAATACGATTGTTGATATAAATTTATTAAAATTACAACCTGATGAAGTAATAAAAGTAAAGTGGTATACAAAAGAAGAAATTTTAGAACTAATTGAAAATGACATGATTCCTAGAGGATATGCTTATATATTAAAAAATTACATGAAATAGTGTGAATGCACTATTTTTTCTTTGCTTAAATTCGACTTACTTTTTGACAATCACCACATGGAGATGCTGAACATATGGGAGAAGCTATTAATTTAGTAAATAATTTTAAAGTAGAGAAAGTAATATTTAATTGTGGAGAGTTTAATGATTTAGAACAAGAATTAATCAAAGTATTAGATAAAAAGAAAATAAGTTATTATAAAGAATTAAGTGAATTAAGCGTCTTTAATAATAAACTATACTTTCTAAATACTAGTATTTACAATAATGAAAACGATAATTCTAATGTTCTTTATCTTAATTATAATAATTATCAATTTTTATTCATGGGTGATGCCGGTATAGAAAAAGAAAAAGATATCTTAAATGAATATAGTATAGAAAATATAGACTTTCTAAAAGTTGGTCATCACGGTTCAGATACCAGTAGTAGTAAAGAGTTTATTGATATTATGAATCCTAAGTATTCTATTATTAGTGTTGGAGAAAACAATAGGTATAATCATCCTAAAAAGTCAGTGCTAAATACCCTAAGTGATTCAAAAATATATAGGACAGATCAAGATGGTAGTGTTATGTTTAAGATTAAAAATAATAGATTAAGAATTGAGACATATAGTCCGTAGAAAGGCGTAGATATGAATTATTACAATGAGATAAAAAATAAATTAATTGATAATGAAATATATTCAAAAGTAAAAGATTATTCAAAGGAAAGACATAAAGTTATTACATATTTTGAGGTTGGTAAATTGTTGGATGAAGCTGGTAGTAAGTATGGAGATAATATTTTAAATGATTATTCAAATAGACTGGCTGTTGAGTTTGGAAAAAAGTATAATGAGAGAACATTGAGACGTATTAGACAATATTATAGAATATTTAAAGATGAAAAACGGTCGCCACTGGCGACCAAATTGTCTTGGAGCCATTATTCTGAATTATTATCTATTAAAGATGAAAATGAATTGATATATTATATTAATATTGCATATGAAAGAAATTTATCTAAAAGAGAATTAAGAGAAATAATTAGAAACAAGGAATATGAAAGGTTACCTAATGAAGCTAAAAACAAATTAATACTTGCTGATGAAATTGAAGTGAAAGATTTAGTCCCTAATCCTATAATAATTAGAAATAAAAATAATATTGAAATAGTTACTGAGAAAGTATTACATAATTTAATATTGGAAGATATTGAATCTTTTATGAAAGAATTTGGTAATTCATTTAGTTTTATAGGTAGCGAATATAAAATTAAAATTGGTGATAGAAATCATTATATTGATTTGTTATTGTTTAATATAAAGTTTAATTGCTATGTAGTTGTAGAATTAAAAGTAACTGAGTTTAAAGTTGAATATATATATCACAAGTTCAAAAATATATGAATTATATAGATAAAAATATAAAAGAAATATGTAACAATAATACAGTGGGAATATTAATATGCAAAAGAGAAAACAAATTTGTAATAGAATATTGTTCATATGAAAGAATTGCTGTTAGAGAATATGAATTAGTGTGATATAATAGATACTAATTGGATGTGGTTTTATGAAGAAAACAATAAATGGAAGTAGAATAGAATTTTGGAATGAAAGTACTAATGAGATAGTAATGTATATAGATTATCCTACTGATGAATGTATATGGTATTTTAAAGATAGTAATGAAATTATCATAACGGATGACATGGAAATATTTGAACCATTAAAACAATTAATGTCACAACAGTATATTTTTAATGAAGATGAGATACTAAAAAGTTATAAAAATAATAACAAGTTAGTTTGGTATAGTGATTGTTACTATAATCCAGATGATGAATGGAGTAGAAAAAATGTTAGTTATTTAACTATTATTTATGAAAATAACACTATAAAACTAAAATGCATAAAGCCACTTGATGAAATAATAGAAAGAAGAACTAAATCACATGTTATAGGATTTTCTCCACTGGGTAATGGGGAATACACTAAAAATGTAAAAACAGGCATGACACTACAGGATGACTTTGTTATAAATGTTTATCAAGAATTAATAAAAAAGAAAAAAGTTAAAGAATTACATAAAAAATAGTGTTATTCTTTTTGTTTAAATTCGACTTACTTTTTGACAATCACCACATGGTGATTTTGATCATATGGGAGCGGCTATTAATTTAATTAATAGTTTCAAAGTAAAGACCGTTATTTTTAATTGTGGAAGGTATAATTACTTAGAACGAGAATTGATTAAAGTCTTAAAGAAAAAACGCATTCCTTATTATAGTTGTATAGATGAATTAAATTTATCTCAGTACAACTTACAATTTCTAAATACTAAAGAATATGACAATGAAAATGATAATAGTAATGTTATCTATTTAAACTATGATAATTATAAATTTTTATTCATGGGAGATGCCGGTATAAATAGAGAAAAAGATATCTTAGAAAAATATAATTTAAGTAATATAGATTTTCTAAAAGTAGGTCATCATGGATCGAATACATCATCAAGTGAAGACTTTATAAATATTATTAATCCCAAATATTCTATTATTAGTGTTGGTGAAAATAATAGATATAATCATCCTAAAGATTCTGTATTGGATACATTAAAGAGTAGTAAAATTTATAGAACAGATTTAGATGGTAGTATCGAGATTAAAATAAATAAAAATGGCTATAAAATTAAAACATGCCCTCCCTAGTAATGTGTATATGCAAAAAAACAAAAAAGTATTTAAGACTATAAAACATATAACCAGAAATGGTAATATCTATACTATGAACCTTAATAATTATATATTTCTTGAAAATAATTTGTTAAAATAGTATAATATAAAATGTAAATAGTAGGTGACGTATAGTGCGGAAAAGAAGGGTGAAAATTTTCTTTTATCTTTTAATAATACTTTTTGTATCAACTATAATATTATCTTTTTCTATGTCAAATGCTGTAGAAACAAGTGAGACATTTGTTACAATAACATCTAATAAACTAAAGTATGATACAGATTCAGGTTCTTGGAATATAACAAGTTCTGCTACCTGGATAGACAAAAATAATATAACCTTAAATATAAATATTAAAACCATGGCAAAAACAGATTATGATTATATAGATACAGTTCTGGTAGTTGATAATTCTGAATCTATGGAATATGAAAATTGGGAAAACGCACAAATTGCCTGCAACACTTTAATAGAAGATGTCTATTCTAATTCAAAAAATAGGATGTCTCTTATATTATTTAATTCAACAGCGAATATAAAACAGAATCTAACTACAGACAAGGCTGCTATAAAAAATGAAATTGATAATTTATCGTTTCAGTCTGGAACAAATTATTATCAAGCATTTAAAAAAATTGAAGAAATACTAAGTACATATACTAAAGAGGCAAATAGGGAACTTCTATTCATATTTTTAACGGATGGAGTACCAAATGAAGAAGCACCAAATGAACAGGCTTTATACAAACTAATAAAGCAGAAATATCCATATGTCAATATACATGCAATTCAATATGAAATGGGTAATGGAAATAATGAAAATATTACTAAAATAAGTGATAGACAATTTGTTTCTACAAAGAAAAATATAATAAAAAAAATGCTAGAAGCCTCAAAAGTAACAGTGACTTATGATATATATGACATAACTAGTAATTTAAACACTGACTATTTTGATATTACGGATTATTCAGTAGATAAAGGTAATTTGAATATTGTCTCAAATAAATTAACTTGGAACTTAAGGGAGGAACTTAAAACAGGGGAGGAAGTAACAGCAAAAATAAATTTAAAATTAAAAAGTCAATATAATGGTAAAAATATAAGTCTTTCACTCTTAAATGATTTTATAGTTGATTATAAATTGAACGATATATCAGAAAAAATTAGTTCTTTGCCAAAATTAAATATATCAAACTACAATTTAGTGACTTACGATGCTAATCTGCCAACAGATTGTTCTGCAACGAATATTCCTGTTACCAAAAGTTATAATGTTTTTGATAAGGTAGAAATATCTTCTAATATCCTAAAATGTGATAACTATCAATTTAAGGGATATGAGATAAAAAATAAAGACGTAAAGATGAGTGATTCATCACATTTTATAATGCCTGGTGAAAATGTTACTTTAGTAGCAAAATGGTCCAAACTGTCAACCTTAAAATCTGTTAGCGGTAAAGTGTCGAAAGTACAAACTTTATATAGTATAATGGCTGAAAATTCTGTTGCTGATAACATAAAAAGCGATAAAGTATCAGCAACAACAGGTATAAATTTTCATGCTGTATCATCAGCAACAAACGGAGAAGGATTATATTTATATTCTCCAACAAAAAATGATACTTACCCAGTATACTATTATCGTGGAAATGTAAATAACAACAATGTCAAATTTGCTGGTTTTTGTTGGAAAATAGTCCGTACAACAGAAACTGCTGGTGTTAAGTTAGTATATAATGGGCTTCCAAACTCCCAAGGATATTGTACCAATGTTACCGGTACATCAACACAAATAGGAACAAGTCCTTACGAATCAAGACATATTGGAGCCATTACCTTTGGATATATGTATGGTAATCTATATACGAGTACTAAAAAGTACTTCGATTTATTTACCTTACTAGACATAACTTTAAAAAGAAAAACAAATGCTCAAAATACAAACTATTATTATAGTGATAGTGTAACCTATGCTAATGGAATTTATACGCTAGTAAATCCAACTAAAAGTATATATAAAGAAAATTATAGAAATTTAGATAAAAAATACACTTGTTTGTCAGAAACAGAAACCAGTTGTGCAACTGTTCAACAAATTACAACCAGAGCTTCTGTCTCTTCATATTTTGAATACTATGAATATACAGATGGAAAAACATATGATCAACTATATGAAGAAAATAAATCTAAAAAATGGATTTTTGGTAATGATGTATCTTATGCTAACGGAACTTATACACTCTTAACTACTGATAGTACATATATTCCGGATTGGGAATCATCAGGTAGAAAGGCAATGGATAAAAAATATTATACCTGTTTTTCTGAAAATAATACTTGCAATACAGTTTATTATATTGCTAGAAACTATACCAATGCATACCAAGTATATTACATGACTTTAACTGATGGTAAAAAAATGGAGGATATTAAAGAAAGAACATTTACAAATGATAACGATTCTGAAATTAAAGTCGTTATAGATAATTGGTACAAAGAAAATATGACTAATTATACGAAATATCTTGAGAATACTAACTGGTGTAATGAAAGAGAGTTTGGTGATGGAAGCCTATTAAGTAAAGATACTAGTACCATCTGGGGTGGAAATGCTCCTCATTCAGCAGCTTATATTAGAATGACTAATTCCAAAGCCATTCCAAAATTAACCTGTGATCGTGAGATGGATAGATTAAATACTAATATTGCAGGATTTAATTATCCAGTAGCACTTCTAACTATCGATGAATATATTATGGCCGGAGCTTTTCGAAAAAGTAATACCAATTTTTATCTTTATACCAATCAAACAGTTTATACTTTGACACCAAGAACATACTATGGACTTACAACTTCTAATTTTTATATTAATAGTGATGGAAATATTGATGGTGATGGTGCTAGATATGACAATAAATATTCATATGGAGTAAGACCAGCCATATCTTTGAAAAAAGGGATTAGAACAGATGGTGGAGATGGTACGGTTGAAGATCCATATGTTGTAAATGAAACTGTTAATGCTACAGTTATCAATTGAAAAAAGAATTATAGACAACAACAATAAATTTAGTTAAAATATAAATACGTGGTGATGAATATGAAAAATATAAATAATATTATGGATAAAGCTGACGAAATAGAATTAACACATTCATTTCAAAATGCCTGTAGTGATAAAGAATTTTATGATTACGTTTTTTCATTAGATATTCAAGAAGAAACTTTGAAAAAATATACTTCTCGTTTAGAAGATAGTTTTATTGAATATAAAAACTGTAAAAATTGTCCAGGATTATCTGAATGTGAAAACAAAGTATCTGGTTATAAGTACACTCCAGAAAAAGACCATAATCTTATAAATTTTTCTTATATAGCCTGTCAAAAATTAGAAAAGAAAATTCATGACACAGCTTATCAATCTAATATAGAAGTATTTGAAATGCCTAAAGATATAAAAGAAGCAACATTGAAAAATTTATATAAAGATGATAAAGCTCGTTTACCAGTAATTAAATATTTTAAAGAATTTATTGATAATTATTCTAATTCAGAAAAACCAAAAGGTCTATATTTAACTGGCTCATTTGGATCTGGAAAGACATATTTAGTAGCAGCACTATTTAATGAAATGGCTAAAAAAGGTGTTAAAAGTGCTTTGATTTATTATCCTGAATTTCTAAGAAGTTTAAAGTCTTCTTTTCAATCAAACTATAATGAAAAATTCGACTATATCAAAAAGGCTCCATTACTATTACTTGATGACATTGGAGCAGAAAATTGCAGTGCTTGGTCAAGAGACGAAGTTCTAGGACCAATACTTCAGTATCGTATGGAAAGTCACTTACCAACATTTTTTACTTCAAACCTAACTATGGATGAACTAGAAACAGCTTTAGCAATTACATCATCACCTGCTGACAAGGTCAAAGCTAGAAGAATTATAGAAAGAATAAAACAATTGACAATAACAATAGAATTAATTAGCAAAAACAGAAGACAATAGAGTTGATTCTGTTTTTTCTTGACAAAAACTTTAAAGTTCATATAATAAATACTACTTTGGAGTGATTATATGCAGGAAAGTAGTGAAAAGGAAAAAATAATAAAAGCATCAATGATAATTCTTGCTATAGCAATAGTCTTGTTCATAACAAAAGAAACAAAACTAAATAACACCTCTTTTTCAGTATCATATAAATCGATAAATATTAAAAATATTTCTACAGTAGAAATAGCCGAGAAAAAAGGTTATCATGATGCCAATGTTTATACAGAAAACAAAACCAAAACGGAAGTTACAGCAACACCTCAAACTCAAGAACCAGAAAAAGTAAGTAATCCTGTTGTCATCCAGCAACCAACTTGGCGTCTTCCTGTAGAAAGAGGAACTATTTCAAGTTGGCCTAGATATAATCACGTAGCTCTAGATATTACAAGTCCTAGAGGAGTGTATGAAACAATATATCCTGTTGCTGATGGAGTTATATCAGGAATCTACACCGACGGTTATGGTGGAAAAGTCTTAACAATTCACCATGTCATAAATGGAATAAATTACACATCGCAATACGTTCACTTCTCATCTTATGCCCCAAATCTATATGTTGGAAAACCAGTAACCATAAATGATAGTATCGGTCAAATGGGAGCAACTGGTTGGGCAACAGGAATACACTTACATGTAACAGTTTTAGATTGTTCACTATTTGAGTCAACCGATGGTAGTTGCAGTGACACCGGAAAATTCCTACGTTATGCCAACAAAAGATATGCTGAAGGTTTTTATGGTCTAAGTAGTTTAATGCAAGTACCATATTCTTGGTATAGTAGATAGAAATTTCTACCAATCTATTGCAAAAACTAAAAAAAATGCTATAATTAGTTACGTAAACTTAATTACATTGACAAAGGACACGATAAATTAAGTAATTTTTAAAGAGAGTTCATGGTTGGTGAAAATGAATAAAATCTTAATTTGTTACTACCTTTAGAGTAGAATTATTAAAAGTAATTCCGGGTGAAACCGTTATCAAAATGAGAAAAACAAAGGATGGTACCGTGCTTAGCACTCCTGTACTATCCTTTTTATTTTTTTCGAATAAGGAGAGTGATGCCATGCAAATAGAAGTCTTTACACAATCGGCTATAAAAATTACTTCAACCAAGAAAATTTATTTTGACCCATATCAAATAAAAGATAATTATCACGATGCAGATTATATTTTTATAACCCACGATCATTATGATCACTATGATAAAGAATCTATTAAAAACATTCTAAAAGAAACAACATTCATAATTGTTCCAGAATGTCTAGAGGATAGAGTAAAAAACATTACACCAAACTACATAACAGTACTTCCCGAAAAAAGTTATAGTATAGACGACCTTTCATTTGAAACGATCTCTTCCTATAACAATGATAAACCATTTCATCCCAAGGAAAAACTTTATGTAGGTTACAAATTAAAAATAGAAGATAAATATTTCTACATCATGGGAGATACAGATGTAACTAATGAAGCTCTAAAAGTGAAATGTGACATTTGTTTTGTACCAATAGGTGGAACTTACACAATGAATGTTAAAGAAGCTGCTGACTATATTAATACTATTAGTCCGAAACTTGCTATACCAATTCATTATGGAAGTATTGTTGGTGATATTAATCTATATAAAGAATTTATAGAGCTAATAAACCCAAGTATAAAAGTAGAAGCATATATAAAATAGGAGGAAAATAAAATGATAAATATTAAAGAAAATGAAAAACTAAGTATAATGAACCACTCTTGTGCTCATCTTTTAGCTCAAGCAGTAAAACATCTATATCCAAATGCCTTATTTTGGGTAGGACCAGTAATTGAAGAAGGTTTCTATTATGATATAGATTTAGGAGATAAAACTCTAACCGAAGAAGATTTACCAGCTATTGAAAAAGAAATGAAAAAATTAGCTAAAGATGGGAAGAGAATAGTTCGTCATGAACTTACTAAAGAAGAAGCCTTAGAAAAGTTTAAAAACGATCCATATAAAATTGATTTAATTAGTAGAATGGATGAAAATGAAGTAACAATATCTTGCTACACTCAAGGTGATTTCACTGACCTTTGTCGTGGCCCACACTTAGAGTCTGTAAAAGAGTTAAAGTATTTTAAACTACTAAAAGTATCAGGTGCTTACTGGAAAGGTGATGCAAAGAATAAAATGCTTCAACGTATCTATGGTATTTGCTTTGATAATGAAGAAGATTTAAATAAACATCTAGAATACCTAGAAGATTGTAAAAATCGTGATCATCGTAAAATTGGTAAAGAATTAGAAATCTTTATGACTGATGATTTAGTAGGACGTGGACTTCCAATGTTCTTACCAAATGGTTATATAATTTGGGAACAATTAGAAAACTATATTAAAGGTAAAGAAAGAAAACTTGGTTACCAACATGTCCTAACTCCATGTGTTGGAAATGTTGAACTATATAAAACTTCAGGTCACTGGGATCACTATAAAGAAAATATGTTTCCAGCTATGGAAGTTGATGGCGAAGCTTTCGTTTTAAGACCAATGAACTGTCCACATCACATGATGATTTATGCAAACAAACTTCATTCATATAAAGACTTACCAATTAGAATTGGTGAAGTTGCTCATGACTTTAGATATGAAGCATCTGGTGCTCTAAAAGGTATTGAAAGAGGAAGACACTTCTGTCAAAATGATGCCCATCTTTTCGTAACTCCAGAACAAATAAAGTCAGAATTTAAAAATGTTGTTGACTTAATATTTGATGTTTACAAAGACTTTGGTATTACAGATTATCGTTGCGTTTTATCACTAAGAGATCCAGAAGATAAAGAAAAATATCATCCAGATGATGAGATGTGGAATAAAGCTGAAAATGAATTAAGAGAAGTTTTAAATGAATTAGGAATCGAATATACAGAAGAAATTGGTGAGGCAGCATTCTATGGACCAAAACTAGATGTTAATGTTACACCAGCTGTTGGAAATGAATACACCTTATCAACTTGCCAACTAGACTTCTGCCTACCAGCAAAATTTGATTTAAAATATGTAGACAAAGATGGTGAAAAGAAAACTCCAGTAGTTCTTCATAGAGCAATACTAGGTTCACTAGATAGATTTATGGCCTATATTCTAGAAGAAACTAAAGGAGCACTACCTACCTGGTTAGCTCCTACTCAAGTAAAAGTAATACCAGTAAATCCAGAACTACATAGTGAGTATGGTGAAGAAATTACGAAACTTTTAGAAGCTAATAATATCAGAGTAGAGTTAGATAATCGTAATGAAAAATTAGGTTACAGATTAAGAGAGGCTCAAACAGAAAAAATTCCATATACATTAATTCTTGGTGATCAAGAAAAAGAAAATTCAACAATCAGTTATCGTCTATTTGGACAAAAAGATACAACTACAGTTTCAAAAGAAGAATTTGTTAATTTAATAAAAGAAGAAATAGATACAAAGGCTTTAAGAAAATAATAAAAAAATAAGTTCAAGAAGAAATTAAAAGTTTCTTCTTTTTCTTTGTCAATTTTTTGTCAAGTGCTAAAAACTTGTCGGTTTTACATTTACTTTTAAACATAACTTGGGTAATATATAATTAAGCTGTGGCTGATAGTGGGAAAAAGTGGGGGATTTATATGTTTATTGGAGAATATCATCATTCTATTGATGATAAGGGAAGACTAATAATTCCATCCAAGTTCAGAGATGAACTAGGAACTAGTTTTATTATTACTAGAGGCATTGAAAATTGCCTATATGTTTACTCTCTTGAATCTTGGAACAAGATTGTTGATAAACTTGAATCCTTACCATTTACAAAGAAAGACGCAAGAACATTTACACGATTTTTCTTATCAGGCGCCAGTGAAGCAGAACTTGACAAACAGGGCCGTATTAATATTACCTCCCCACTAATCTCTTATGCTAAAATTACTAAAGAATGTATAGTAATTGGTACAGGAGATAGGTTAGAAATATGGTCAGAAGAATTATGGAATGAATTCTTCACTTCTGCTAAAGACAGCATGTCAAACATAGCCGAAAATCTATTTGAAGGTGTGAGTATATAATGGAAAAACATATTAGCGTATTACTAGAAGAGTCAATTTCTTCCCTTAACTTAAATGATTCTAGTATTATAGTTGATTGCACACTAGGTTATGGTGGACACAGTAGTAACATCTTGGCAAGAATAAAAAGAGGGTATTTATTCGCCTTTGACCAAGATAGTGAAGCAATTCGGCATAGTACTGAGCGATTATCATCAATCGGTACTAACTTCACTATCATCAAAAGCAATTTTGTTAACTTAAAAGAAGAGTTAGCAAAAAGAAACATTTATAAAGTCGATGGAGTCCTATTTGATTTAGGAGTTTCATCGCCTCAATTGGACGACAAAACAAGGGGATTTTCTTATCATGAAGACGCTAGATTAGACATGCGTATGGATAAAGATAATCCTATCTCAGCTTATGAGATTGTTAATAATTATACAAAAGAAGAATTAGCAAATATCTTTCTCAAATATGGAGAGGACAAATTTTCACGAAACATTGCCAAAAAAATAGTAGAGTACCGTGAGAATAAACCAATAGAAACAACCCTAGAATTAGTTGAAATAATTAAAAGTGCTGTTCCTATGAAGTTTAGAAAAGATAAACATCCTGCTCGTCAAATATTTCAAGCAATTAGAATAGAAGTAAATCATGAACTAGATGTCATAGAACCTGCCTTAGAACAAGCACTATCTATTCTAAATGTTCACGGTAGAGTAGCGGTAATTACTTTCCATTCTCTAGAAGATAGAATTGTAAAAAACTTCTTTAAAGAAAAATGTGCAATAGATAAAAAATTACAAGGTATGCCTAATATTCCAGAAGAATATTTACCAGACTATAAATTAGTAATAAATAAAGCTATTGTACCAACAGAAGATGAACTAAAAAATAATCCAAGAGCAAGAAGTGCCAAACTTCGCGTTATAGAAAAGATAAAATGAAAAGGGTGATACAATGAAAAAAGTAAAAAAACGAATTAAAATTTCTAAGTTCGAAAAACTATTATACGCTTTAGCAATAACTTTACTTGTTTTATCACCTGTATCAATAGTTTTTTCTAAAGCAACTTTATCTAAGATAAATTTTGAAGTAGAAAAAAAGAAAAATGATATAGAAGAACAACAAAAGACTAATGAAGGATTAGCTATGACTATTAATGAATTAGCTTCACTTACTAAAATTCAACAAGTTGCAGAAGAACAAGGATTGAGTTATAATAATGACAATATAAAAACAGTGCCTGATGAAAAATAGGAGTGATGAAATTGAAAAACAAAAAGAAGGGAAACAATGTACGCTATTCAAAAGCAATCATAATTTTTTCTCTTCTTTTGTTTGCTTTAATAGCGGGAAGATTAGTTCAATTATCTTTATCAAAAGAAGTTGATGGTGTAAATTTAAAAGAACTTGCTAGTAAAAGAACCACACGTACTCAAGTACTTAGTGCTAAACGTGGTAACATTTATTCAAATGATGGTGAAGTACTAGCTCAAAACGTTTCAGCTTATAAATTAATTGCCTACTTAGACTCAAAAAGAACAACAGATCCTAAAAATCCTCAACACGTTGTTGATAAAGAAAAAACAGCTGAAGCCTTAGCACCAATTCTTGGTATTGAAAAAGATGAAATATTAAAATACTTAAGTAAAGAAAATGTTTATCAAACTGAGTTTGGTGTAAAGGGAAAAAATTTAACTGAATTAACTAAGAAACAAATTGAAGACCTAAATCTACCAGGTCTTGGTTTTATTGAAAGTTTTAAAAGATATTATCCAAAAGGAGAATTTGCATCCTACACTATAGGTTATGCTAAAACTAATACTGATGATGAAACTGGTAAGGAAACAATAACTGGTGAAATGGGTATTGAAAAATCTTATGAAAGTGTTTTAAAAGGTGAAGATGGCTATATTACTTATCAAAAAGACTTAAAAGGCTATCAAATACCAAATACCCCAGTCCTAAAAAAAGATGCCACTCAAGGAAAAGATATTTATTTAACTATTGAAAGTAATGTTCAGTTCTTTATTGAACAAGCTTTAAAAAATGTAGATGCTGAATATGACTTTGATTGGTTCCATATAACAATAGCTGATGCTAAAACAGGAGCAATTCTAGGTACTTCAACATATCCATCATTTGATCCAAATACTAGAAACATTACTAATTATCTTGATATGATGTTAGCATCCCCTTACGAACCTGGTAGTACCATGAAAACATTTACTTATATGGCTGCTATGGAAAATGGTGTTTATGATGGAACTGAAACTTATACTTCTGGAGTTTATGTTACAAAAGACGGAACAGAAATAGGTGACTGGAACCGTGATGGTTGGGGTGTAATTAACTTCGACAAAGGTTATGCCATGAGTAGTAATACTGCAATTATTAATATGATTGAACGTCATATGGATAGTATGATGTTAAGACAATATTTCAAAAAACTAGGATTCGGTAAAAAAACTGGTATTAATTTACCAAACGAAAGTGCCGGTAAAATAGATTTTAAATATGAAACAGAAATATATAATGCTGGTTTTGGTCAAGGTATAACAACAACACCAATTCAAAATATTCAAGCTCTAACTTCACTAACAAATGATGGTATCATGCTAAAACCATACATCGTATCTAAAATAGTAGATCCAGATACTGGTGAAGTAATACTAGAAAATAAACGTAACGAAACAGAAAGAGTAGCATCAACTATGACTGTTCAAAAGATGCTTCAACTCATGGATGATTGCGTAAATATAGATGGCAATACTGGTACTTGGTATAAATTATCATCAGGTGAATTAATTGGTAAAACAGGTACTTCCCAAATAGCTAGTGAGAATGGTACTGGATACTTATCTGGTAAAGAAAATGTTATTTCTTCATTTTCTGGAATTTATCCAAAAAGTAATCCTCAATATATAATTTATGCATCAGTAAAAAGACCAACAGGTGGTAGTACTAAACCAATCTCAAATGCTGTTAAAGAAATAGTTAATAATTTAAGTAAATATTATGGTACCGAAGATCAAACAACTTCCTCTACCAAAGTAGAAGATTTCAAACTAGATAACTATGTAAATAAAAAGACTGAAGACGCTAAAACAACACTAGATGCCAAACAAATAAAATATATAGTTATTGGTAATGGTACCAAGATAATAAAACAATATCCAGAGAAAAATGATACTATGACAAGTGCTGATACACTATATTTAATAACTAATGATACAACACTCCTAGTACCAAATGTTGTAGGCTTATCATCAAAAACAGCTAAGAATCTTCTTCAAAAACTAAATATAAAAGTAACTCTAAATGGTGTAGGCTATGTAACAGAACAATCCATACCAGAAGGAACTACTATAACACCAGGTATGGAAATAAATCTAACCCTAAATCCTAAGTTCTCTACTTAGAGGTGATAACATGTATCAAGAAAAATATGATAAAATAACCAATATTATTACTATAATTGTAGTCATAGTAGTTTTTCTTCTTCTAATAATTTTTAAAATAATACCAGACTTAAAAACCATACGTGGAAGTAGTGATACTTATATTAATTATGATAAATATGACACAGTAATAGGTATAAAAATAAATATTAATACAGATTTCCTCTTAGTAATTACAGATAACAAAGTCGAAAACATTGTATTTTTATCTAATAATTCTCTTTATCTATACAATCAAAATATAGAGGGAAACACTTTAAGTAAATCTTTAACTGATATCATAAATATTTTAAGAAATAATGATGTCTTACTAGATGAACTAACTCTTATAAAATATCAAAGTAATACTTCCTATGATAATGTCAAAAAAATACTTACAACCAACTTAAACGTAGAAGAATTAACATCTACTTATCAACTTCTAGCAGAAGAGTATAATATCAAAACTTACCAAGATAATACTGAACAGCTTCAAGCAATAGAAGCCTACTCAAAAGAATTAACTAGAAAGTATAAGAATGAAAAAATTCTTGAAGAAACTATTAATGAGTATACAAAAAACGAAGTAAAATCTTATGCTGATAATGTCTATAGTAAATTAGAAGTCTATGCAAAAAATGTTGAAAATCAAGAAATATATTCAACATCTCTAATAATTACTGATATCCCAGCTAATAAAGAATTGACTTTATATCCTAGTGTTGACAGTTGGTATTATATAAAAAATCATCAAGTTTATGCTTATATAAATCTTAAAACTACTACCAATAATTATGATTTCTGTTATAATGGTAGTATAGATAATATGAAGGAAGGAAAATGTTCATGAAAGCCACTGTAAATATACGTAATTGGATAATAATATTATTATGTATAACCATAGTATGTATGGCTATTGGTTTTGCTTTTCTTTCTATGCAACTTGAAAAAAATAGTAATAATATTCCAATTCATGATGTTTCTTTTACAAATATAAATCCAAGAACTCCTGTCCAAGGTGGTACAAAAGTCCCTAATGCGACAGTAAGTATTACTAATTCAAGTCAAACAATAAATTTTAAATTTAATTTATATTCTCCAACAGATGAAATTAGTTATCGTATAACAATAAAAAACAAAGGTACAATTGATGCTGAAATAGTTAATTTAATTGAGTATCCAGATTACTTAAATGATACTAATGCTGCTAAACAAATTTATCCAGTAGAAATAAAACATAATAATATTATTGGTAAAGTATTAGCACCAGGAGAAGAAACAGAATTAAATGTAGCTGCAACGTTTAACTATAAAGAATTACCAAAAGTAGTTACAGCACCATATCAAATAACTATACTAACAAAAAGTCCTGAAAAGTAAAATTGGAAAATTTCCAATTTTTTTATTTTGGCAAATGTTGTCACTTAATATATATTTATGGTATAATAACGATAATAGGAGTAGTATGTGGTATGAAAAAGAATAAAAAAAGTAAAGAAAATAAATTTCCCATATTAATTTTTTTATTGTCAATTATCATGTTATTACTTGGCTTTTATTACGAATATGTAGCAAGTCCTACAAGAATACTAAAAAAAGCCCTTGTTAATATCACATCGAATATAACTGATGTAATGGAAATGTTTGAATTCCAAACAGGTATACATCAAAGTAATACCAAGACACAAACTATAAAAGTATCAGCAAATACTAGTAATTATAAATCAAATTTTGATCTACAAAAATATAACAAAAAACTATCTAATATAAACTTTTCTACTTTAACAAAAAATCTAAACGAAACAAATACAACAATTAAAATAATAACTGATACAAAAAATAAAAAAAGACTACTAAAGACTGATAGTTATCTTGGTAATAAAAATCTAATAAACACAAAAACTCTTATTGAAAACTCAACAGAATACTATTATGATCCAACTATAAATCCTAACTACATAAATCTTGGTAATAATACTTATTTTGAATCGGTTAATGATAACACAACTACAAACGATAATTTAAAATATTTACATGAATATATAGTCCAAGAAATATCTACTACTTTAATAACAAAAGTCCAAAAAGAAAAAGAAGATGACTACAACAAGATATTTGTAAAATTAAGTAATAATGATTTAAATAAAACTATAGATACAGTAATTGATAATCTAAAAAAAGATAAAAGAGCTAGTACAATTCTAACTAGTTATAAAAAATATTTTACAATTGATAAAAAAGAGTTGAAAAGTAGCTTAAAAAACGTTAATATAGATTTCACTGTATACGTGGAGAAATATACTTATAAAATTAAAAAGTACAGTATTAATATTACAAACAAAGAAGATGATATAGAAATTATCTATCAACCAGATACAAAAAGTTCCGGTAGTGGAAGTATAGAAATAAATAATGTTAAAAAATATACATACGAATACAAAGAAACAAGTAAATCAAAAGAAGTAATATTATATGATGAAACAAATAGTAAAATAGGAGAAATATCCCTAGCAAAAACAAATACTGGTGTTCTTTTTGATAGTAATACTTTAATAAACGGAAGTGAACTAAATATAAATTATATTTATAATATTCTAAATTTAAAAAAGAAAAAGTCATATGATGAAGAACAACAATTAATAATAAGACATTCTAGTAAAAATCAAGAAATATTAAATTTAGACTTAGTCATAAATACAAAAGTAGAAGCAAAAAGTAGAATATTAGAAAATACTAAAGATACAATAATAAAAAGTTCTCTAACAGAAGAAAAACAAACTACCTTAAATGATAAGTACATAAATTTATTTAATGAATTAAATCAAAAGAAGGAGTAATATCATGACCCCAAAAAAGAAGAAAAAAGATAGCGTACTAAAAAAAATAATACCTAAAACTACATCTGAAAAAATATTAACACTAGTATTTATACTACTATTAGTAACAGTCATAACTCTACTTTGTATCGCTATATCAAAAAAAAATGAGTATAAACAAAAACAAAGTGCCGATATAGTAATACCAATAGTAGAAAAAGAGACTAATAATACTCTCAATGTTGATATATCAGAACTAAGTGAAAATTCATTAAAAGATTATTCTTTTCACATTACAAACTACAAAGAAAATAATATTAATAAAGAAGAAGTATCTTATAGTATTTTCCTAAGTACAAATGATAATGATGTAACATTAAAGTTATACAAAAATGGTACAGAAGACAACTTATTAAAAGACTTAACTGAGTATGAAGTAAAAGATTTAAAATTAGAAAAAAATACTAAGCAAGATGATGTATACACTTTAATTATAAAAGCTAATAAAACAATAGAGAAAAAGCAAAGTATAAAGATTCAAATAGTAAGCCAACAAATTGACAAATAATGTAGAATAATATATACTAAAAAGGAAAATATGGAGGAATAAAATGGATAATATTGAAACAATTGATACAAACGAAAAAGTAGTTATTTTAAAAGACGGAAAAGAAGTTGAATGTGATATACTATTTACATTCGACTGTGAAGAAACACAAAAATCATACATAGGATATAGCGATAATAGTATTGCTGAAAATGGTAGAAAAAACATATATGTGTCATCATATGATCCACATGCAGAAAATATAGTTTTTGAAAACATAACAGACCCAAATGAAATGAAAATGGTACAAGATGTCTTAGTACAACTAGATGAAGATAGTAGAAGATAGTTAGGAGTAGATTAAAATGGATGAAAATAAAATAAATTATAGTGATCTTGCACTAAGACGTGGTGATAGTCCAACAACTATTAATGAAAAATTACTTACTGAACAAACAGAACATATTTTTTCAGAAGATCAAGCATTAGAAATACTTTCTGAATTTGAAAACAATGGTATTCAAGCAGGTATGGCAAAACAACTTGAAGTATTATTAGCAAACAAAGAAGAGTATGAAACTGCAATAGGTGAAATTCAAGATAAGAAAAAAATAATAGAAGAAAAAGATAATCCAAATCCAGAAAATATTAGAGGATATGATGTGGCAGAAGCTCGATCAAGAGAGGAAATTCGAAAAATAGATGAGCAAATTGCCACTTTAGAAAAAGGCCTAGAAGAAATGAATAATACCCAAAATCCTGAAAAAGACTTACCAGCTACAGAAGAAAGAACTCCAGAAGAGCCACAAAATCCAGCAACTCCTGTAACTCCACAAGATGAAGATACTAGAGTAGCCGAGGCAAGAACAGTAGAAAACAATCCAGAGACTACTCAAGATACTACTGATTCAAAAGAATGGAAAAAAAATCCAAATGATTACAGAACTATATTAGGAGAAATTAAAAAAAGCGAAAACGAATTGAGACGCTTAAAGTCTGAAAGAGATGCTCTAAAAGCAGCACAAGAAAATATGGACAAAGAAATTTATCAAAGAGAAATGAGTGCTATTGAAAGATTTTTGGAAGGAGAACAATTAAAATTAGACCAAAATAGAAACTTAGCTAATAACTATGAAGCCGCATATTCTCTATTAAAATACTTGGATGGACTAACTGGACAACCTAATAATTCACGTGATGCTCAAGATAGAGAAGCAAGAGAAAAAGAAATTGCAGCAAAAAGAAAAGAGTTAGCATCACATATGGATGAGTTAACTGACACTTTAGCTGCAGAAGTAAGAAACAGAGTTCTCTCTGAAAGAGCAAACTATGAAAGAGCAAACCGTAATAATAATGTTGTTGGTTTAACACCAGAAGAAATAATTTCTAGATATGCTCCATTCGCAGAAATATATGACAATAATGAAATAAAAGAAACAGATCCACAAGTTTTAGTAGCAGAAGCTGAGCGTCAAATTAGAGAAAGAGAAGCAGCAAAAGAAGAAACAGCTAATAAAGTAGCATTAAGAAAAAGCAAACCAAATAGAGTAAGAAAGGTAATTTCTTCACATGTAGCCGGAGCTCAAGAAGAAACAACTCCAGAATCAGTAATTGCAGCAGCATCTACAAGAAAAAAAGCAGATCTAGAACTAACACCAGAAGAAGTAATAAGAATATATGGACCTGCAGCAAAAACGCACGACGATGCAGGAATTACTGGAACTAGAGAACAAAGACTGGTAGCAGAAGCTGAGCGTCAAATTAGAGAAAGAGAAGCTGCAAAAGAAGAAACAGCTAATAAAGTAGCAGTAAGAAAAATCAAACCAAATAGAGTAATAAATGTAATTCCTTCACATGTTGCTGGTGTTTCAGAAGAACCTGTTACTGAGAAACCAGCCGAAGAAAAGGTTGATGTTCCTAAGACTAAGGTAGAAGAGCCAACTCCAGAACCAGGAATTACAACACCGCCTGTATCAGAAGAACAAAAAGGAAATGCCATCGTTAGTACACCACTCCCAACGAATTTAAATAACCCAGCAGATGCATTACATAATAGCGATGCACAAAGCGAATATAACGAAGCTTTACAAGACTTCTTAAAAATATTTGACGAAGAAAGAAATGAAACTAAAGAAAAAGGTCCTTTTACAACGATGGAAGCTTTAAATGAGTTCCATGATAAGTACTTTGAATTAAAAGAAGCGGCCAATGAAAGATTAGTTAATGCTAAAAAAAGATTAGAAGAGAGCAGAGCTAAAAATGCAGAACAACCTAGGACAACTAATACTCCAAATTCCAGTATTTTGGCTTTACCAGCAGCAAATAAGGAAAAAAGCCCAGCACTAGGCTTACCAGCACATGTTCCAAAAAAGAGTGGAATAATAGATACATATGAAGGAAATCCAGGACCAAATATGCCTAAGAATCCAGTACTAGGATTGCAACCACATAAAGAACCAGAAGAGCAAAAACAACCAGAAAATAATGAAACTAAAGTAAAAAAAGGTCTTTATACTATAATGGAAGAATTAACAAACGGACTTGATTTAACAAGAAAAATGAATGGTAAGTATACTGCAAGTAACATTAGAGTAGTTAAGGGATTCAAAGAAGAATTAAAATCAGGAAACGTACTATATAATATTGCTCACTTTGCTACAGCAGTAGTAGCAATACCAATTAATTTTGTTAGAGAAGTAGTAGATAAATTAACATATTCAATGAGAGAAAGAGAAAATGTTGAGAAATTTAAAGAAAGACTTTCAAAATTAAGTAAAGAGGATTTAGAAACAATTTGGAATGAATATCGTGGAACTAGAGTTATCCAAGAAAGATATGTAGTAATTATAAATACATTAATAAATGAAAGAATGCAACAATATGCTTTAGAAAAAGTATCAGCAATACGTAAAGACATGTCAAGAAAATACAAAATACTATTTTATTCCATGAAAATGGTAGAATCATACGATAAGCTTCTACAAACAGAAACTGATCTAGAAAGAATATCTTTTATAAAACAGGAAAGAGAAAAAGTATTAGCAGGAAAAGCCGAAATGATAAGTAGTCTTCGTTCTCAAAATATAGAAGCAAATCAAATATTATCTGGTGGAGCACATGGTCTTTCAGAAGACATGAAGGCAGGAAAAACTAAATTAACGATAGCTGGAAAAAGATTTGCTAAAGATCATGATTTCAACAACGAATTAGCTGCAAAACAAGCTGAAATAGAAAAAAGAGAAAATGCTGCAATTGCAAAAGGTGATAATGAAGCTGCACTAAGAGCTTTCATAGATGGCGAGACACTACTAAGAGGAAAAACTGAAATAAAAAATACAATATATGGACAAAGATCCGTTGGTGAAAAATATAGTATGCCTTTACCTCAAGGATTAGACTATAGAGATGATCCATTTGTAAGAGATTTATTAAGAACTGTTGCTTACGTTGGAATGGGTATTAGTGCTGCTAATGCACTTATAACTCACGGTCCAAAGAGTGATGCTCTACTACAACAAAATAAAGCTGATACTGATAGAGTAAATGCTGCAAATGATGCAACAATCAAACAAGTTCATCAAGCAGGAGATACTTTAACAGGAAACAGAGATGACTTTATTACAGGAATGCAATCACAAACAGGAGAAACAAGTGTAAATATTAGTCAATCATTAGAAAGAGAAACACTAGATTCTAATAGTTGGTATTTAGGTACCGAGTATAATAAAATGGATGCATTTAACCATGCACGCTATAATGCAATGTCAGATGCTGCCAAAGCTAAATTAGAAGATATAGCAACAAAATGCTATAACAACCAAATTACTGATATGCAAGCTTTAGAAATGATTAAAGAAGTAGCAAATACTCAACATCAAAACTTAATTGACATATATACAGAGTATCAACCAATATTAGAACAATATGCTTCAACTCATCCATTTGATTTACATGGTGTACAAGAGAGTATGCAATTTGTACTTGATCATCCAGATGCTGTAATAAAGATGAATGAGGGTATGGTTGAATCTATCCAAGTCGGTGAAGAATTAGCTGGTTTATCAGCTGAACACATCGCAGCAATTAACTCACTACCAAGTGATTTAGCAACAACACTATTTGGAGTAGCAACTTCAACTGCCGCTTTAACATATCAAGCAGCTTCTACTATGAATAACAATGTAAAATCAGGAAAATATGGTAATGAAATAACAGATATGATTCAAGATTATATTGATAGTAAAGCAAAAGCTAATGAAGCAGCACCAGAAGAAAAATCAAGTGGAAGTGGAAAGAGTAGATAAAGTTAAAACAAAAGACTGTCAAAAGCAGTCTTTGTTTTTTTCTAGCAAATATTGCTTGTTAATAAATGTATAACATGATATCATTAAAATAGAGGTGAGAAAATGAAAAAGGTAAAATATTTAGTAGCATTATTATTAGGAGTACTTATAGTAACAGGTTGTCAAGGCAAAGATCAAACAAAGACAATGGTTTGTTCAAGGACAATTAATCAAGAGCAAGCTTCAATGGATTTAAGTTATACAGTAACTTATACAGGTGACTATGTAGAAAAAGTGGAAAGTATTGAAAAAGTAACTTCAACAGATACAAGTGCCTTAAATTCTTATAAAGAAGAAATAGAAGCAACATACAAACCATATGCCAACATAAAATACTATGATACCGAAGTAACAGTTGATGGAAATACTTTAACTAGCAAAGTAACAATTGATTATTCAAAGATCGATTACAAAGAATTTACTAATATTGATTCAGCAAATTCCCAAATATTTACTTCTGATGGAAAAGTAAAACTTGAAACTATGGAATCATTATATGAACAAATCGGAGCAACTTGTACAAAAAAGTAGACTCTAAAGCAACAAAAAAGTTGCTTTTTCTTTGATTGACAAAGATAAAAAAACACGATAGAATAAATACATGTTTAGGAGGAAAAACATGACAAACGAAAAATATTTAGTAATTAATGGTGGTAGTTCATCATTAAAATTCGCACTATACTCAATGCCAGAAGAAAAAGAATTAATAAATGGATATATTGAGAAAATTGGTGCCCCAGATTGTTTCTGGACTTTAAAAATAAATGGAGAAAAAATTAAGCATGAAGCTCCTTTAAAAAACCATTTAGAAGCTGTTGAAACTATGATGAAAGAATTAATTGACAACAAGATAATTGAAAGTACAGCAGAAATAAAAGGAGTAGGTCATCGTATTGGACATGGTGGAGAATATTATCCATCTTCAGTATTAATTGATGATGAAGTAATTAAGCATATTGAAGAACTAACAAAGTTAGTACCATTACATCATCCTGGTCAATTAGCAGGTATTAGAGCAATGGAGCAAGAATTATCAAATGTACCACAAGTTGCTGTGTTTGATACATCATTCCATCAAACTTTACCAAAAGAAAATTATATTTATGCTGTACCATATGAATGGTATGAAAAATATGGAGTTAGAAGATATGGTTTCCACGGAAGTAGTCATCAATATATAACTCAAGAAATGCAAAAGAGACTTGGTAAAAAAGATGTTAATCTAATTATTTGCCATATTGGTTCTGGAGCATCAGTAGCAGCTATAAAAGATGGTAAGAGTGTAAATACTTCATTAGGTATGTCAGCAATTGAAGGTTTAATAATGGGTACACGTTGTGGCTCAATAGATGTATCAATTCCAGAATATGTTGCTAAAGAATCAGGAAGAAGCATTGATGATATAATGCAAGATTTAAGCAAGAAATCAGGTTTACTTGGAATCTGTGGTAAAAACGATTTCCGTGATGTTGAAGAGTTAGCTGATCAAGGTGATGAAAAAGCTAAATTAGCTTTAGAAATGGTTGAAAATTCAGTTGTTAAGTATATTGCTCAATACTATTTTGAATTAAATGCAGATGTAGATGCAGTTATATTCACAGCTGGTGCTGGAGAAAATGATATTGACTTAAGAGCAGGAATAATGAGAAAAATTGAAAAACCAATGAACATTACTTTCGATGCCGAAGCTAATAACAATATCGCTAAATTCAGATCTGAAAGAGAAGGAATCATTACTAAAGAAGATTCAAGTATTCCAGTATATGTAATTCCAACAGATGAAGAGTTAATGATTATAAGAGATACATACGAAACAGTATCAAAGTAAAATAAAATTTAAAATATACTAATTGAAAGTACGCCAAAAGCGTACTTTTAAATCTACTAAAATTAAATATAATGCTATACTAATATAGAAAGAATTAAGTTTGGTGATCATATGAAACATATCTTTATAGTAAATCCAATTTCCGGAAAAGGTAAAACTTTAAAAGCAGTAGATAGAATAAAAAAAGTCTGTGAAGAAGAAAATTTAGATTATGAAATATATTTTACAGAATACCCTAAAGATGCTACCAAGATAGCAAGAAAATACCGTTTTACTAAAAATATAATTTATAGTGTTGGTGGAGATGGAACTTTAAACGAAGTACTAAATGGTATAGTAGGAACAAAAAACTTACTAGGCGTAATTCCAGCTGGATCTGGAAATGATTTTTATAAAACACTATCCAAAATAGATGAAGAGTACCCAGTAATTGATATTGGTAAAGTAAATGACCGCTATTTTATAAATATTATAAGTATTGGAATAGATGCCGAAGTTGCAAACAATGTATCTTTAATGAAAAAAAGAAAAGTACCAACTAATCAAATATATAATGCTAGTCTAATATATACATTTTTTAAATATAAATATAAAGATATAGAATTATCAATTGATGAAAAAGAACAGAAAAAAGGAAAATGTACCATCTTAACAATTTGTAATGGACAAGTTTATGGAGGAGGCTATAAAATTGCTCCTAGTGCTAAACTAACTGATGGCTATTTTGACGTCTACTATGTAGAAAAAGTAAATAAGCCTCAACTCCCCTCATTAATAAATATGTTAAAGCAAGGAATACATGAAAAACATAATAAAGTTCATAAAAGCCAAGCTACTAAAATCAAATTTAAATGTGATAAAGAACTAGTTTGTAATATTGATGGAGAAATTATGACAGCCAAAAAATTTAATGTTAAAATAATACCCAATGCCATCACCATTTATAACAACAAAGAACTTATTAAAAAGTTAACAAGATAAGAATGAATTTAATAGAAAAAAACAGTCGAAATAAAACGACTGTTTCTTTTTTTAATTTCATAAATTCCAAACATAATATTATTAGAAAAGTTATTTTGACTGATATTTTTTTCTAGAAAGTAAAAATTGCTACTATTTTTAACTTGAAAAGCAAAAATTTGATTGACAAAAACGTCATAACAGGTTAGTATAGTGAGCTAACTCTAAGAACTAATTCTTAGAAAAAACAAGTGGGAGGAAATATAAATGATTAAAAATTCTAAATTGAAAAAACTGTTTACATGGCTTTTTGTAATAGCTGGAATATTTGGTCTAACAATAGTTGGAAATGCCCAAGATGAAGCAGGGAAAATTATTGTATCCAAAACAGCAACAAAAATCTATGATGAAACAAGTGATGACAACTTAGAAAAAGGTAGATATGCTAAAGTAAATCTATCAGTAAACGCTAATCCATACAATACATCAGTAGTAACCAATGGCAAACTTGACATTGTGTTAATATTTGATAGTTCAAATAGTATGGCAACAAAATCTGGTCGTTTTAGTACAACTACTAGAATGCAAGCTGCTAAACAAGCAGCCAAAGACTTTGCTAATACTTTAATGGATAACAAAGGTACTGTAAAAATTGGTATCGTTGAATTTGGTACTCAAGTAATGGATGTTCAAGAAATGACAGATAGTAAAACTACCGTTACTAGATTCATTAACAACAAGTTAAACATACCAAGAGATAATCAAGATGGTGGTACTAATTTACAAGCTGCTATTGAAAAAGCAAATACAGTACTAAATAATGGAAAAAGAGAAGATGCTAAACAAATAGTTATCATTCTAACAGATGGAGTTCCAACTTTCTTTAACTATAATGGGACTAGATATGGAACAGGTCAAGACGATAGTGAAGTTAATTACAACTGCAGATTGCAAAGAAGAGATTATATTTGTGATAGTCAAAGACCATCAGATGCGGCTAAAACTGAATTAGATAACCTAAAAACAACTCATAAAACATCTGATGTATATACAATTGTTTTTGGTAATGAGAAAGAAGCAACAGAAAAATTAGCAAAAATAAATCCAGAAAATAAAGATCCATTATACAAAAACTACAATGCCTTAACTGGTGATGATTTAAAGAAAATGTTTGAAGATATCTCAGAACAATTAATGAACATAATTGGAAAAAATAGTGTTGTAACAGACATAATTCCAAAAGAGTTTAAATTAACAACTGACTCAAAACAATCTTTAATAGAACAAGGTGTAGAAGTTGTAGAAAATAATGATGGAACAACTACCTTAATTTGGAATATTGGTAATGTTGAAGCCAATAATATAAAAGAATTAACATATGAAGTAAAAGCTGAAGATGATTATCATGGTAGTATTTATACTAACCAAAGTGCAACTCTAAAAACAACAGTTGCTGAAGATAATCCTTATTATGATAAAATATCTCAAGAAATAACTTTTGAAAAACCAACAGTTGAAATACCAGCAATAACAAAAGATGATCATTATAGTGAAAATCCAAGTTACATAGGCTATGCCTCATCAACAATTACTGGTACAAGTATTCTAAATAATGATTTAAATAAAGAGATAAAAACCGATAAAACAAAAGCAAATGACACAGTAGTAGTAAAAGATGAAATCATTATAAATGAAACATCAACAGTTGTTAAAGTAGTAGGTGAAACTAATAAATATCAAATTACTAAAGATGGAGTTTTACAAGGTAGATTAACAGTTAATGAAGATGGAACATTTACATTTAATGCTACAAATGAAGCATCAGGCGAAGTAGAATTTACTTATCATATAAAAAGTACAATTAATACTCATCATGAAACAGAGTTTGTTTATAGTAACGATGCAAAAGTAACATTACTAATAAACTCTCGTCAAAAAACATCTATCTCTGGTGTAAAAGTTTGGCATGATGCCAATAATAATGATGGACTTCGTCCAACTACAATAACAGTAAAATTATTAGCAAATAATCAAGAAATAGCTTCACAAGAAGTTAGTGCTTCTACTAATTGGACTTATGAATTTACTGATTTATATGTTTATGAAGAAGGACATGAAAATGAAGAAGATTATTTAATAGACTACACTGTTAAAGAATTAAACGTTCCAGGTTATAGAACTGAAATAACTGGAACAACAATCACTAATACTCATGAAATTGATACATCAGTAGAAGTATCAGTAAGAAAAGTATGGGATGATGCTGCTAATCAAGACGGTCTACGTAAAGAAATTACAGTAGCCTTACTTGCCAATGGAAAAGAAGTAGACACTATTACTTTATCAGACACAAATAACTGGACATATACATTTAACAATTTACAAAAATATGAAGATGGTAAAGAAATAAAATATACAATCGAAGAAAAAACAACATTAGATGGTTATACAGTAGAAATAACTGGTTCAGTAAAAGAAGGTTATACAATTACAAATACACATACTCCAGTAACTATTGATATAACTGGTGAAAAAGTATGGTTAGATAATAATAACAATGATAATACAAGACCAGAAAGTATAACTTTAAAATTACTTGCTAATGGTAAAGTTATTAAAACTACTACAGTAACTAATAAAACGGCTACAACACCAAATAATTGGACTTATGAATTTAAAGATTTACCAAAATTTGAAAATGGAAAAGAAATTATTTATACAGTTGAAGAAGTACCAGTTGAAAATTATGAAACTTCTTATGATGAAGAAAATCCATTTATAATTATTAATACTCATGAAAATGAGCAATTAGAATTATCTGGTGAAAAGACATGGAAAGATGCTAATAACCAAGATGGAATTCGTCCTAATTCAATTAAAGTTACTTTAATTGGAAAAGTAGGAGACAAAACAATATATACTTCAGAAAAAATAGAAGTAACTGCAACTACTAACTGGAAATATAATTTTGGAAAAGTAAATAAATATTATGAAGGTCAAGAAATTACTTATACTGTAATTGAAGACAATGTTGAAGGATACAATGTTGAGTACAATGGTCTTGATATTACTAATACTCACACACCAGAAACACTAGATATTGCCGGAACAAAAGTATGGAATGACTCAGATAATCAAGACGGAATAAGACCAGAAGAAATCACTGTAATTTTAAACAAAACTGTAGCAGGAGTAACAACAAAAGTAACAGAGACTGTAGTTAAAGAAGGTACAAGTGGTAACTGGAATTTCAAATTTGAAAACTTACCAAAATATGAAAATGGCGAAGAAATTATTTATACAGTAGAAGAAGTAGATGTAAATGGTTATACAAGTGAAATAAAAGACTTTACTATAACTAATACACATACTCCAGAAACAGTAACATTTAATATTCAAAAAGAATGGTACGATGAAGAAAATAATGATGGAATTCGTCCAGAATCAATCACAGTAAGAATTAAAGCTAATGGTGAAGAAATCCTAACAGCAATTCTTTCTGAAAAAACTAATTGGCAAGCAACATTTAAAGACTTACCAAAATATACAAATGGTCAAGAAATAATTTATGAAATAGTAGAGGATGCTGTAGATGGATATACTCCTACAGTAACTGATCCTATTAAAGAAACTGATAACAATATAACAATCGTTATTAGAAACACTCATGAATTAGAAACAACAGAAATTTTAATTGAAAAAGTATGGGACGATCTAGGAAATGAAAATTCTCGCCCAAACTCAATTACAGTAAATATCTATGCTAATGGAGAAGTATTTAAGACAGTTGAAATAACAGCTGAAAATAATTGGACATATACCTTAGCCGGATTACAAAAACACTTAAACGGTGAAGAAATAGTTTATACTATTGAAGAAGTAGAATTGGCAGATTATGTAACAAGTTATGATGGTTATACAATTATTAACTCTTATAAATCTAAAGGAGAGATAATTCCACCATATACCGGAACATCTACAAACACTAACAACTTATATCGTGAGATGTTAGTACTAATTCTAGGAGCATTAAGTATAACTTATGTTTTCAAGAAAAAAGAAAACTAAAAATACTAAGAACACTTTCATCTGGAGGTGTTCTTTTATTATTAGAAAAATATAAAAAAACTTGCGTCTAAAAATGACAAGTTATGTGATAAAGTTAAAAGGCAATTGACTAAAAAAAAATATCTGATATACTTAAGTTAAGAATAGAAAGCTATTCGAGATAATGTAAAGGAGAGAAAAAAATAAAATGAAAAAGAATTTATTACTTATTATTGCAGCATGTGCATTTTTTATTCCTTCAGTAGTATTTGCTAAAGCACCTGAGTATGTTGAAGCAGAAAAATCACTTTATGCAAATGGTACTCCAATTACTATTGAAGAAAGAACCGATGGAACGGCTGGAGCACTAATTAAATGGGAAGGTGGCGAAGCCCTTGTAGCTGAAAACACTTCAGTTTTTGGTGGCTCTCACAATTCAGATGAGGCTATTGAAAGTGCTTCAATTACAATGAATGGTGGAACAGTAAAGAATGTTATTGGTGGTGGACTACACAAGAGTATCGTAAAAAAAGCAACCATAATAATGAACAATGGTACAATTACTGGTAGCCTTATGGGTGGAGGAGCGCATCACCTAAAAAGAACCACTGATGGTGATTTTATTGATTCTAATGTTGAAAATGCCAAGGACAGAACAAAAGCCATAACAATAGTAGATGAAACTGAAATAACTATAAATGGTGGAACTGTTAAGTATGCAGTATGGGGTGGAGGAGAAAGCTACTCATATACTGGTAAATCAACAGTAACTATTAATAATGTTAAGACTAATTATGCTATAGCAGGAGGATCTAATGGTTACACTGGTGATGTAAATTTTACAATTAATGGAGGAGAAATTTCTACAGTTCAAGGTGTTAACCGTGGTGAAATGAATACTATAACAACAACAATCAACGGTGGAAAAATTAATGCTGTATATGCAGCAGGTGATTCTAGTGATACAGGTGTTGATGGTATAGTTAATGAAAAAGTTAGTTTAAAGGTTTTTGATGGAGAAATTACTACAATTAGTGCTGGTACATCTGGAGGACCAAACTCATTAGCAACAGATTTAGTAGAAGCAGAAATCAATGCAAAATTCGAAGATAAAATTGGTCAAGACTTTAGTGAAGATACTACAGAAGTAACTGTAAACCTAATGTTAATTGCTGGAAATGAAAGAGAAACAATCCAAATTCCAAAAGGAACAACTTTCACAAAAGAAGAATTACAAGGTTTAATTGATGAAATTAATCAAGAATTAGCAGCAGATAAATTACAATTAGTAGGTTTCTATTTAGATGAAGAGTTAACTCAAGAATTTGATTTTTCAACTCCAATTGATGCTGATACTGAACTATTTATGAAACTTGCAGAATTAAGAGAAGAAACTGGAGAAAAGAATCCAGAAACTTCTGATATTAATTTATTCTTAATCATCTCTTTAGCAGCTCTTGGTACCCTAGGTACTGCAGTTGTAATAAAAAATAGACTTGCATAATAAAAATAATTAAGAGGTACTTCTAAAGTACTTCTTTTTTTTTCCTAAAAAGCATAAATATCTATAGGTGAAATTATGTTTTTTAAAAAGATAAATGAACGTATAAAAATAACTTTTTTAGTAATGTTAATTCTCTTTATATTTATAATTTTAAGAGTCTTCTACATCCAAGTATTTGACTATAAAAAATTAAATGAGTTTGCTTCAAACTTATGGAGCAGGGACTTACCAATCGAAGCTAACAGAGGCCTAATTCTCGATCGAAACGGAGTAGTGCTAGCCGATAATCTAACAACAACGTCTCTTGTCTTAATACCAAATCAAATTAAAGAAAAAGAAAAGGCAACCGAAGAACTTGCTAAAATATTAAATGTTTCTTATGCTGAAATGAAAAAACATGTCTATAAAAAAACTTCTATTGAAAGAGTTCATCCTGAAGGAAGACGACTTTCCTATGATATAGCTGAAAAAATATCCAATCTAAAACTAGAAGGCGTCTATCTAGTTAAAGAAGCCAAAAGATACTATCCTTATGGTAATTTACTATCACATTCATTAGGGTATGTTGGAATAGATAATCAAGGTTTATCAGGTTTAGAATTAGAGTATGATAAATATCTAACTGGCAAGTCAGGTGCTATTAAATACTTTTCTGATGCTAAAGGTAACAAATTAAATGTTTCTGATGTTTATGTTGAACCCCAAGATGGTATGAATCTTTATTTAACAATTGATATAAATATTCAAAAGTCTATTGAAAGAGAACTAGATAATATTGTCGATATGTTTTCTCCTGATATGGCTCTAGCCGTTGTCATGAACCCTAAGACTGGTGAAATCCTAGGTATGGGATCAAGACCAGATTATAATCCCAATACTTATCAAAAGTATTCACAAGATGTTCTAAGTAGAAATTTACCAGTGTGGTCTTCCTATGAACCAGGATCAACTTTCAAAATTATCACTATGGCAACATCAGTTGAAGAAAAGATTATTGATATCGAAAATGATCATTTCTATGACTCAGGTAGTGTAAATGTAGATGGTTCAGTCTTAAAATGTTGGAAAGCCGGAGGCCATGGTGATCAAACCTTCCTTCAAGTACTCCAAAATTCTTGTAACCCAGGTTTTGTAAAACTGGGTCAAATGCTGGGTAAAGAAAGACTATTTTCCTATATTAAAAAATTTGGCTTTGGAGAAAAAACAGGAGTTGATTTAAATGGTGAAGGTCAAGGTATCTTGTTTCCTTTAGAAATGGTTGGTAATGTAGAACTATCAACAACTGCTTTTGGTCAAGGAGTAAGTGTAACTCCCATTCAACAAGTAACCGCCGTATCTGCTGTCGTTAATGGTGGCTACCTATATAAACCATATATCGTAAAAAGTATTGCTGAAAAAGAAACAAATAGCATTATTCAAGAAACTTCAAAAACACTAGTTAGAAAAGTAATTTCTAGTGAAACTTCTACTATTATGCGTCATGCTTTAGAAAGTGTTGTTGCTAAAGGAGGAGGAAAAGCCGCCTATATTGAAGGCTATCGTATTGGTGGTAAAACCGGTACCGCCCAAAAAGTAAAAGATGGTAGATATATGGTTGGAAACTACATAATGTCCTTTATGTCCATTGTACCTTCAAATGATCCGGAAGCTGTTTTCTATCTAGCTATTGATAATCCTAAAAATACAGCACTTCTATCAAGTTATACAACAACCCCTATCGCCAGAAGAGTTCTACTAGATATAATTGATGCTCTAGATATAAAACCACAAGAAGAAGGTATGGAAAAAGATTTGGAATGGACCGATAAAATAATGTATCAAGTACCAAATGTTGTTGGAAAAAGTGTCAAAGATGCTAAAAAACTATTATCAAACTTTACTATAGAATATACCGGTACTGGAGAAACCGTAATTTCTCAGTCACCAGAAGCCAATACAAAATTAGAAGATAGAGGTACAGTAAGACTTTTATTAGAATAAAACTTTATGTTATAATACTTATAGCTAAAGAGGGTGATATTATGCCAGAAATAAAAATAGTAAATAATGATGAAGAATTAAATCAAGTATTTAACTTTTTATCACAAACAATCTATGATGATAGTATTCTTCATAAAGAAAAATACTATCCCATGTCTTCCCGACTAGAAGAACTAAAAAAACAATTAAAAATCGATAAAGACTTTTTAATGTATATTGAAGAAGATAACAATGTAGTAGCGGCTATTACTGGTAAAAACATGGATTTAACAAAGAAAAAAATAACTCTTGGTATTCTAGCTGTATCACCATCAAAAAGAAGACTTGGCTATGCAACTAAACTTATAAGGGAGTTTGAAAAAATATCTCTAAAAAAAGGTATAACACACATAGATTTAGGTTCTAGGTATAGAGCCAGCTCTTTATATGAACATCTAAATTATAAGTATTCTCTAATGGTTCAAATCTTTGATTTTGCCAAAATAGAAGATATTAGAAAAGCCAATAAATATAACTTAGAAGAAATAACGTCTAATCAGACACCAGCCTATGGTTATATATTTTATAAAGTACCAAGTATATCTAAAAAATATATTACCTGTTTTGAAAAACAAGTACCTACCGCTATAGCTCAATATATATTTAAAAAAGATCTATAGAAAGGAAAAATAAAATAATATGTCACATTATAATGCTTATGCTAGTTTTAAAACTAAAAAAAGTATTGAGAAAAAAGAGTTAATAAAAGAAAAACAAAACAAACAAATAATCTTACCGACTGATTTTATCATTGAAAAAAGTTCTAATTACGGAATTGTCCTAGAAGTAAAATATGAAACTGCCTATGTCTTATATAATAATGAAATTATATCAGCAACACTAAAAAAAGAAATAAACACAATTTGTAATAAAATTCTTTTTCCAGGAGATAAAGTAATTATAGAAAAAACTAAAACGTCTTATACTATAACTAATCTGTTAAAAAGAACATCTATTCTAAGCAGAGTAAAAAAAGATAGTACCAGACTAAATAATCTTGGAACAACAAAAAATATTGCCTCGAACATTGACTTAGCTGTAATAGTTGCATCTGCTAAAGATCCAGCTCTTCATCCTAAGTTTATTGATAGATATCTTTTGTTATTAGAAAATAGTAATATACCAACAATTATTTGTCTAAATAAATCTGATTTAAAAACCGAAGAAACAGAAAAAATACTAGGTGTCTATCGTAATTTAGGCCTAAAAGTAATTGAAACTTCAACCTATACTAATCAGGGTATTACAAATTTAAAGGAAGAACTAAGAGGAAAACAAGCAATCTTTATTGGTAATTCAGGAGTAGGTAAATCATCTCTAACAAATGCACTTATGGATACAGAAACTATAAAAACATCTGCCATTAGTTCTAAAAGTAAAAGAGGCCGTCACACGACAACATCATCAAAATACTATATCTGGGATGAAGATTCTAGTATCATTGATACACCTGGTATTAGAAGCCTAGATGTCTCAAAACTAAAGTCCTTAGAAGTCCAAAACTATTTTAAAGAGTTTTTGTCCATCAGAGAAAATTGTAAGTATAAAGACTGTCTTCATTATAAAGAACCAAAAGATACTTGTACCATAAAACAAGCAGTCGAAAATAACACAATAAGCAAAAATAGATATGAAAGTTATTTAAGAGTATTAAAAGATACTTTAAATGATAAATAGAGGAGTGGATAAAATGAAAAGAATGAATTTAATAGTAGTCTTCAGTCAAGACAAAACAAAATTACTAATGTGTGAAAGAACTAAAGAACCATACAAAGGACAGTTAAACTTAGTAGGTGGAAAGATTGAAAAGGATGATGACAATCTAAATGAAGCTTATCGTGAACTACAAGAAGAAACTGGTATTACTAAAGATGATATTGATTTAGTATACTTTATGACTTGTAACTATCATACCCTAAATAAAGGTCTAGAAATTTACTATGGAGTTTTAAATAAAGATGTCGAATTAGTAGAAGAAGTAAATAAACTAGTTTGGGTAAATGAAGATGACAACTTCTTTGATTTCACTAAATATGCCGGCGAAGGAAACCTAGGTCATATAATTGCTGAAATAAAACTAGAACTATCAAAGTAATTGCAAAAATCCAAATAATATGTTAAATTATTACTGGAGGAGTGATAAAATGTACAATTTTGCTAATCATGTAATCATGTATACATTAAATATCACACCTAACATCTAAATAAATAAAAAAATATTAGATGTAGGTGTGAAGTTTTCGTCGTGCCTACATCTGTACATGAATGGACTATACAGATGTATAGTCCTTTTTTTGATTATGGTGCGATTAAAAATACTATAATTAAGGATGTGATTATATGATCGAAATAGGAATAAATAAAATAACAAAAAATTTTGGTTTTGGACCAGTCTTAAACGATATAAGTTTTGAAGTAAAAACAAATGAACGTATTGCTTTAATAGGTGATAATGGTTCAGGTAAAACAACTCTTTTAAATATAATTTCAGGAATTGAAAAAGCAACATCTGGAACTATCTCTATAAGAAAAAATGCTAAAGTAGGATACTTACCACAATTAATTAAAAATAAAGCAGAAAAAACAACTGTAAAAGATGTTTTATATGACGGTATAAAAGATTTAATTGCTTTACGTGATAAATTAGAAGAGTATGAAGAAAAAATTACTAAATCCGATGAATCTACCATCGAAAAATTAATAATTAGATATTCAAATCTTCAGACTGACTTTATCAATATGTCAGGATATGAAATAGATGCCAAAGTAGAAAAAGTAATTAAGGGTTTTAAAATAAATAAAGAGCTTCTTCCAAGAAAATTTAATAGCTTATCTGGTGGAGAAAAAACAATCATTACTTTTGCTTCTATTATTATCTCTGAACCAGATATCCTACTTTTAGACGAACCAACTAATCACTTGGATATTGATACACTAGAATGGTTAGAGGAATACTTAAGAAACTATAAAGGATCGATTCTAATGATTTCTCACGATAGATATTTTCTAGATGAAGTAGCAACTAAAACTATTCTTTTAGAAAATGCTAAGATAAATATTTTTCATGGTAATTATACAAAATTTATTCAAGAAAATGATGCTCGTATCGAAAAAGAATTTAAAGATTACAAAGATCAGCAAAAACAAATAAAAGCCATGGAAGCCTCAATCAAAAGACTAGAGGAGTATGGTAATCTTGCTAAAAACGAAATGTTTTTTAAACGTGCTGAAAGTATTAGAAAACGTCTAAATAAATTAGAAAGACTAGATAAACCAGTTGAAAAAGAAAAACTACCTCTAACATTCTCGTCTAGTCGCTCAGGAAAAGAAGTCTTAAACTTATCTAAGATTAATATTTCATATCCAGACAAAACAATACTAAAAGATGCAACCTTAAGAATACTTTATCAAGACAAAGTCTGCTTACTAGGACCTAATGGTTCAGGTAAATCTACTCTTGTAAAGTATATCTTACAAAATTCTACTCATGGTACTAATGTTAAAATTGGTTATATCCCTCAAGAAATAACTTTTGAAAATGACAACAGTACAATAATAGAGGAAGCCAAACACTATTTTATAGGAGAAGAACATCATTTAAGAGCTACTCTAAGTAAATTTTACTTTTTTAAAGATAACGTCTATAAAAGAATAAAAGACTTATCAGGTGGAGAAAAAGTACGTTTAAAATTATTTTGTCTAATACAATCTAACATTAATTTTCTAATACTAGATGAACCAACTAACCATATAGATATAGAAACAAAAGAAATATTAGAAAGTGCTCTAACTGAGTATCAAGGAACTTTATTATTTATATCTCACGATCGTTATTTTATTAATAACCTAGCTTCAAAAATAATATATATAGAAAATAATAAATTAAAAGAAATACCTGGTAATTATGAAGACTACAAAAGATATAAAAGAAAGGAAAATTAATATGAAAGAAATAATTTATAATACTGATAATTTAAAAGAAAGTGAAATGACAAGAACTGTTACTAGAGCTAAAGTAATCTTAGTAAATTCAAAAGATGAAATCTTACTAGCTAATGGTTCAAATACTTATTTTTTAATAGGTGGACATGTTGAAGATAATGAATCTCTAGAAGACTGTCTAATAAGAGAAGTAAAAGAAGAAACAGGAATCAACCTACCAAGAGAAGAAAGAATACCTGTACTTAATATTAAATATTTATGTAAAGATTATCCAACATCTGGAGAAAACACTTTATACATTGCTACATATTTTTATACTAAGTGTGATTTAAAACCAGACTTAAGTTCCATAAATTTAACTGAAGATGAAAAAAAGGGTGGCTTCCATCTAGAATATATTCCTAAAAAAGATATCATCAAAACTCTAGAAGGTTGCCTACCAGTATGTACTAATGAAAAGATTGTTATTGACACTCTAGAAGCTATTAAAGAATACTTAAAAATGACTGCATAGCTTGTAAAATATAAAAGACTTAAGTATAATTTATACAAGGAATGATTATATGAAAACAAAAATAATACTTCAATTACTATCTATTATTTCTATGGTAATAGGCTTATTCTTCTTTTATACTTATCAAAGATTAGAAAAGAAAGAACAATTATCAAACCAAAAAAGGATATATCAAAAGAAAGAAACAATCTGCTTTTACTTAGGCATAATACTTGAAGTAATTGGTCTAACATTACTAATGTTTATTTAAAGAGTATTTGTAAAGATACTCTTTTCTCATGAATTTAAAAAACTAATTATATTAACTTTAAAAAAAATATGATAAACTAATTATGGTGATACTATGGATGAGACAATAGGACAAAAAGGTGGTCACAATGATCAAAAAAGAAGCCTGATTATTACTAAAAAACAATTAGCAAAATTAAAAGCTTATCAAGAAGAACAAGAACTAAAAGAATTAGAGGATAAAGTAAAACGCCAGCAACTAGTAACCTTTATAAAAATAGCTCCGATAATAATAACTGGTACCGTTTTAAAAACTTTATCTGGAACAGAACATAAAGAAGCAACAAGTCCTCTAATACTACCAACTTCATCAGAAGAAAATTATAAAAAACAATCATTTCTTACTCCGGGTAAGGATGGCAACATAATAGAAGTAGAAATAAAGACTAGTGAACATACTAAAGAAAGAGTAAATATAAATTCTACTAACTTAGAAAATCTACTTACTAATCACAAGCCTAAGAAAAGAAAAACAACACCTGTAGAAGTCATAGAAATAGATCAAACAAAAATTCCTATTAAAGAAACTACCAAAGAAGATACTTTTGATCTTGATAAGTTAAAAAATAAAGAAATAGTAAGTCAATATGAAGAAAAACTAAAAGAAGCAAGAAGTAGTCTAAAAGATTTAATATATGAATATAACATTATAGAGAAAGCTTATCAAAATACCAAGAACACAAAAGAACTAGAAGAACTTCTAGATAGATTAAATTCACTTATCAAAAAGATTAATGAATTAAAAGATAAATTATCTCTAGATACTTCTGACAAATATGACTTTAACTATATCAAAGAACTAGCAAGTCTCTATATTGATTCTTTTAATAATAAAGAAATAGTTAATGAAATAAAAGATTCAAAACTATATATTTCTATTTCAGATAAAGTATCTGAATTAAAAAAAGAAGAAGAACTATTAACTCTACGCTTAGAAGAAAAAAAGAATAATCTTCAAATTGGAGAGAGTGAAATCGATGATTTTAAAGATAGATATGATAATTATAAAGACTTTAATGATAAGTTAGAAAAATTTAGAAAAGCTCAAGATATAATTGCTAGACAAACTCTAGAAAATGTCAGAAACTGTGTAACAATTCAAGAAAGAGTAGCCGTAACTACCAGAGTTTTAAATAGACAAGCAAGAAATCTAAGAAGAACACTAAGAAGAAGAGTTCTAATGCCCGGTCCAAGAGGAGCTAGAAGAATGACTGCTATAGCTGGTGCTTATCTCAGAACTATGCAAAACATATTAAGACCACAGCAAGTAGTAGAACATTATCAAAATGTAGAAATAACTGATTATTCTAAAGACATTGAATATAGTATTAATGAAATAGATAAGAACCTAGCTTCTTTAAAAACAACATCCATAGAATTAAAAGATACTATTAAAATGATTGAAACTGATTATAAAGATTTCCTAGATACTAAAGAAGTAAAAGAACTATTAGCTAACCTAGAAGAAGTATATGATTCACTAAAGGAAAAGGAAGAAGATTTAATCAGAATAAAAGAAGAACAAGAGAAAAACTTATCTCTTCAAAAGGCTGCTTATGTAAAAAGAAGAGAATAAATAATTAACTGTAAAATTTTGTATAAAATTGTCTATTTATTCATAATGACAAGTTGATTATGATATAATATTGCAAGAGAAATGGAGTGACAAAGATGTTACTATTAACAAAAGCTATAGTTGCTATCATGATGGGCTTTTTAATGTCTGCTGGACTAGGTCTAATTTTAGTACCATGTCTAAAAAAACTTAGAGTCGGTCAAAAAATAAGTATATTTGTAGGAGAAACACATCGAAAAAAAGAAGGTACTCCTACTATGGGAGGTCTAATATTTATACTCCCAACTATAATTGCGACAATTGCCCTAGTATTGATGGGAAAAGTACCTTACACATCTAATTTAGGAATCGTCTTACTAGTCTTTTTAGGATATGCTTGTATCGGTTTCCTAGATGATTTTTTATCGATTAGAAAAGGTAATAATGAAGGTCTAACTACTTATCAAAAACTATTTATGCAAGTCTTAATCGCAATAGGCTTTTTCTATATTTATATGCGTTCTGGTGGACAAACTTCCTGGGTAGTAGGAACACTCCATATTGATATAGAAATGGGCTGGTTATATGGCTTATTTATATTATTTGTCTTAGTAGGAGCATCAAATGCTGTAAATATAACAGATGGTCTAGATGGTCTAGCTGGTGGCTTATCAGCAATAGCTTTTATAGCCTTCAGTTTAATATCATTAATGGTAGGCTTTGAAGATATAGGAATGTTTAGTTTAATACTTGTTGGTAGTATTGTTGGTTTCTTAATATACAATACTTATCCTGCTAAAATATTTATGGGAGATACAGGTTCCCTTGCCCTAGGTGGAGTAATGGGTGCAATCGCAATCCTAACTCATAGAGAATTAACTCTTTTAGTAGTTGCGAGTGTCTTTGTAATAGAAACATTATCTGTAATTATTCAAACAATTTCTTATCAATTATTTCATAAGAAAATATTCTTAATGACACCTCTCCATCACCATTTTGAAAAACTAGGCTGGAAAGAAACAGATATCGTAAAACTATTCTGGGTATGTGGTCTAGTATTATCAATGGCCGGAATTATCTTCGGAGTATGGTTATAATATAGTCAATACAAGTTATGTGTTGACTATATTTTTATTGTATTTGTCAAAGATTTATATTATAATGAGGATAATAGGAGGTAGAAAATGTATAACTTTTCACAACATTTATTTGCAAATGAAACAATTTTATATCAGGGAAGGCCTAATCCCGGTAAAGGAGGTAAACCATTAGGAGGATGTCTTTTTTTAATGGCTTTTTCAGCTGCCATAGCACTAATTATGATATGGTCTGTCATCGCAAAAGTAGGAGATGGTAAAGATGGTATAAGTATAAGTTTCACCATTATATTTCTGTTTGACTTATTATTCTTTATAATTGGTGCTTATAGTTTAATTAATGCATTATTTCTAAAAAAAAGAAAAATTGCTGATGAATTTTATTGCTTAACAAATCTAAGAGCGATGAAATATGAAGAAAAAAAGAACAAGTTTGTATTTGGATATTTAGCTAATTTTAATAGTATTAATTGTAATAATGTTAAAGATAACTTTGGTGATTTAAGTATGATGCTTGGAAAAAGTGCAGAAACAGAAACACATTCTGATTCCAATTTGCAGCAAGTACTTGAAGAAATTACAAATCCAAATCCCGAAAATATGCCAATAATAGAATTTCTTTCAATAGAAAATCCTGAAAATGTAATGCGTTTAGCTATGATGGCAAAACAAAGTATTTTACAAAGTAAAATCCAACAAGAACAAGCTCCAGTAAATACTAGTATTCAGTAATTATAAAGTCCGCTAGGACTTTTTTTTTTGCTTTAAACATACAATTAATAAGGTGATAAGTATGCAAAGAAAAATAGATAAAGTTCTCTTCTTCACCAGTATCGTCTTATCTTTATTTGGAATAATAATGATTTATTCAGCCTCAAGTATCTGGGCAGAATACAAGTTTAATGATCAATTTCATTATTTAAAGTATCAAACAATCTTCTCCCTAGTTGGTATAATTATTATGTTAGTTATTTCAAAAATTGACTACAAACTTTACTATGAAAAATCCAATCTAATTTTATCCATTTGTATTATTTTACTAATATTAGTTTTAATACCTGGCATAGGTAGTATTAGAAATGGTTCTAGATCCTGGTTTGGTATCGGTCCCTTTGGTATTCAACCCAGTGAAGCTGCTAAACTTGGTTTAATCATTTTTACAAGTAAATATCTTTCTAAAAGCAATAAGTTTTTAAAAAGCTATAAACAAGGAGTTTTTCCTATTCTTGGTATAACTCTTCTTATCTTTTTTCTTATAATGCTTCAACCAGATCTTGGTACTGGTGTGATTTTAGTTATGTCAATTATCTCTTTATTATTTATTGCTGGTGTAAATATGAAGTTCTTTCTAGGTATTGGAATCCTTGGCATAATTGGTATTACTATTTTAATAATAATTGCCCCATATCGTATGGATAGAATAACGTCTTTTATAAATCCTTGGAATGATGCCTTAGGTACTGGCTTTCAAATAATTCAAAGTCTCTATGCCATTGGTCCAGGAGGACTACTTGGTACTGGCTTTCTAAACTCCGTTCAAAAACATTTCTATCTTCCAGAACCTCAAACTGATTTTATTTTTTCTATCATAGCTGAAGAGTTCGGAGTAGCAGGAGCTTTTATTGTAACAGGTTTATTTTCTCTAATTCTTTGGCGAGGTATAAAAATAGCCTTAAATTCTAAAGATCTATTTTCTAAATACTTATCATTTGGCATGATCTTTCAAATTATCTTTCAAACTCTCATGAATCTAATGGTTGTAATTGGCATGATCCCAGTAACAGGTGTAACACTACCTTTCTTATCTTATGGAGGTAGTAGTCTTCTAATAACTTGTGCTTCTATTGGTATACTTCTAAATATTAGTAAATATCAAATGTAGTTATTCATAAATAAATATCAAATTATTTTAGCGAACCAAGGTATAAAAAAGAAATAATGTATTAAAATATATATACAATGTATTGACAAAGGCACAAAATAATCATACAATCAAATTAGAAAAGAGGGATAATATGGAATCACTAACTTTAAATGTTAGAGTAGATGCAAATGACAAAAAAAGTTTTGAACAATTCTGTAATAATGTTGGAATGAACGTTTCAACAGCTATTAACATGTTTATTAAAGCAGTACTAAGAGAACAAAAAATACCATTTGAAGTTAAAGCAAACACATATGATGAAATGGTTTATAAAAAATTAAAAGAAGCAGAATTAGAAATAGATAATACGTCTAAAAGATATACTATAAATGATATAGAAGAAAGTATGAATCATATTATTAATGACAAATAGCGTGTATAAATTAGAAATTTTACCAACTGCAAAAAAAGATATAGATGATATTATATACTATATTTCTAATAAATTAAGAAATAAGACAGCGTCAATAAAACTATCTAAAGACTTCATAGAAGGTATGAAGAAAATTTCTATTTTTCCATATGGAACATCAGAATATAAATCTGTATCAAAGTTAAAATATACATATAGAAGTATTAAAATTAAGAACTTTTCTATGTTCTATACCATAGATGAGAAAAATAGTACAATAACAATTGTAAGAGTTTTATATGAAAAAATGAATATCACAAATATATTAGAGTAAATATTATAAAAAGCTACAAAATCATAATATATACTAACATCATGAAGTAAAAAGGAGAGTGCACATGTCAGAACAAAATTATGAATTTCATAAAAATAATGAAAAAGACACAATCTACTGGGTTAATAAAACTGATAGTATAGGAAAACATTTATTTACGTTTGATAAGAAAAAAATCTATAATTTATTTAAAGACTATCCACAGTCACTAACTAAAGAAGAAAAAGAAATATTTGATAAAGAAAATCCCTACTGGAAAGCTTTTTTCGAAGATAGAAACAAATAAAATACAGTAACCAAAAATAACTGTATTTTTCTTTTTGAGTGATAGTTATTTATCTAAATTTATGATATGATAATTACAAAGATTAGATTAAAGTATAAAGAAATAAGAAGGTGTTATTAATGGCAGGAATTATGACTATAGAAGAGTTTAGAGAATTAAAAAGAAAACAACAAGCAATTATAGAAAGATTAAACTCTAGTGAAAGTCAAACTGAAGAAGATAATGAGCAACTTCTAAACTCTTACTTAGCTAATCAAGACTATCTTTTAAGCCACGATTTAAGTTCTATTCCAAAAGAAGAGTGGGAAGACTTTACAATTGCCTCTTCCAAAGACTATCGTGTGGACTTATCAAAAACTAAAGCTAATATAGATTTCTCAATCTTTGATTATAAAGAATATATAAATTATAAAGGTTGTACCATAAGTAATCTTGATAAAGTAAATAGTGTAATAGATTCTAATGATTTCGATCAAGAAGTTATTTCTAAATATCCAACACTTTTCCTTTCAGATAAATTTGACGAAAATACCAAGCAAAAATTTTATACTCATTCTCTAACTATTGAAGACTTATTTTCTTTCTCTGAAGAACAAATAAGTGAAATAGGAGACAAACAAATTCTAAACTGTTTCAACACTAAAACAAGACATATGATTAGTGAGTTAGGTTTAAAAAAAGCTCTTCAATTGTACTATGTTTCAAAAGAAGATTACGAAGAAGTATACGATATTATAAATGGTTATTATTATGCCTATAAGCCATATTATGAGGATAGTTCTTACCTTACAGAAGAACTAAAAAAGACTCAAGTTCAAGACATAAAGACAAAAGTTTATGAAATTGTACGCGAACTTATAATAGAAAAACCAGAAATTAAAATAGATATTACTAAACTTACACCAGGTTTTATTGAAAGTAACAAAGATATCCTATTATTAGATACAGAAGTACCTACTGAACTAAGAGAAAAATATTATGCCAAGAGTCTAACTTTAGATGATCTTCTAAATAATATTGATTCTTTTAAAAATGTACCTCTTGCAAACTTCATAGATACACAAGAGGAGGACAACCAAGCTCTAAAAAACATTGTTGAAATCCTAGGAAATGGTGTGTTTAGAGTACTTGTTGAGTCCTATCCAAAACAATTAAACTATATAATAAAAGGTAAATTGGGTAATTCATTTTATACTTTGATAAAAGAAACTATGTTTTCAGTAATAAATAAAACAACAGATACTAATGAGGGCCTAAAAGAGTACTTAACAACTTTCTTTAGAATACATAGTACTATTAGAAATAAAGAACAATTGCTATTATATGAACCAGAGTTATTTGACTTGGACTCTTCTCAAAGAACAGTTATAAAAACACTATCCTTAAAAAATATTCAAAGGTTCGAAAGGGAAACAGGCTTTTTCTCACACTACACATCAGGTGTTACTAAAGACTTACCTATGTTACATACTTTTTCAACTTACCTACCAAACAGAGATTATATGAATTTCTCTGATAAAGAAAAGAAAGAGTTAACCTATGAAGAGTTTCAAGATAAATTAGCGGAATTAATAGGTCATATTATAAGAACAAGACCTTATGGTACTAAATTGGACTTTGACTGGATGAAAGGAGAGTTTAGAGAAAAACATCCTGAAATATTTATGGCTAAACAAGCTCCAGATGAGTTAAAGAAAGCCTTTTATGAATACAAAATTACACCCCAACTAATAAAAGATAATCCAGACTACATTCCATATTTACTAGATAAAAACTTAACTAATACAATAAATACAGTTATAAGTATAGAAATAGTTAACAGTGAAGAAGAAATACCTTTTTCTCGTTATGACCTTCTAAACTTTATAGATGAGTATTCAAAAAGATATGGTAATGAAAAAACGTTACAGCTCCTTGCCAAATATGGCGACTTACTTACAAATGTCAAACTAACATGTGCTAATAGTACTCTTTCTGATGAAAAGGCTCTTAAAAAAGCTGTTAGAGATGGTATTTTCGAAAAAATATCCCAAAGAAAAGTTAATTATGCTTCTCTATTAAAAGATAAAGAGTTTGTTTCAGAACATAAAGAAATATTTATTGATTTTAAAACTTTACCTGGAATAAATACTGATGAAAAAGAAAGTCTAGAAAAAGCTTTTTATAATAAAGACTTAACATATGAGGATATAAGAAAGTATCCATCTTTAAGAAAAGCTCTTGAAAATAAAGATTTACGTTTCATTTTCTCTTCTTCATCTCCATCTAATTTCAGTTATTACTCTGATAATTCTAAAGAAGGAGACTTAGAGTTATTAACAGTATTTGGACCTGATAAATTTCTAGAACTATGTTCTAGATATGGTAAATATATGAATAACATTGGAAAACAACTACATAAACAAATAACAGTTATAAACGGAAAATATATGAGGTTTTCGGCCCGAGAAGAAGGAACTAATGGTACTCTAGATTTTGAAGATGTTGCAAAAATAATAGAAACAATCATTGCTAGAGAATGTAAAAATGGTAATATTTTATATTCACCAGAAGATGCACCAACATTTTTAAAAGAAAAATACAGTGAATTATTTTTAAATGATGATGCACCAGAAACCTTAAAGTCTTACTTTTATGCTTCAAAAGGAAGTTCTGGTTTAACATTTAATGTTTTAAGTCAACATAAAGAATGGATACCTTATTTAAAAGACAAGTCTCTTTTAACACCATTTCTAAGAGCGACAAATTATAAAAATGAAATGACTGAATACTTTAATTTATTTGGAAATGAATTAGCAATTAAATTTGGTACCACTAAATCAGAAACAGTAGAAGAAATGATAAAATCAGGCCAAGTTATTATGATGAAAGCTTGGTATGAAAATACTGGTTGTAAATTTATTCCAAGTTTCGTTGTAATGCAAAACTTTCCTCTAGAAGAAGCAGATAAATTTTTAACATCAGCTTCTAACTGGAGTAACTTAATGCGTATCAAACGTTATGCTAAAACACCAGAGGCAAGTGCCGCTATGTTAAAACTTGCTTACTCATTTGGTTCTTTTGATCACGATCAAAGGGGCTACAAAAAGGTTTACGAACTACTAACTGGGATACCATCAAGTATTTCCAAAGAGCACGGTTATGTAGTTGAAAAAATAGATTATCGTATAAAAAAATATCAAGATATCTTAATAGATAAACTAAAATCAAATAATCAAGACCCTAGTCAATTACCAAAAGAAGAATTTTATCAAAAACTAATTTCTGAAATTAAATCTGATAACTGTCAATATACAACTAGTATATTTGATAATCAAACTCTACTAAGACTTATAAGTTGTCTAGAAAGAGAAAATGTTGCACTAGATTTTTCGAAAGATATAATTAATCAAATATATCATAAAAATCAAGATGAATCATACTCACTAATAATCAATCCTCAAACTTATCCTAAAACAACTGAAGTAATTAGAGAAATGCTAGAAAACTTTGGAGTGTTACCAATATTAACGCCTCACAAAGCTCATCGATTATTTGGTGGTTTCGAATTAAAATATGATCGTGACTTTAGAGAATTCTTTCTTGAAAATATGACTGAAATTATGGAAAATCCTGATTATGCCACACTTCTTAGTGGTATTCAAAAACAATTTTCTGATATCAAAAGAATAAACTCTAATAGACACTTAACATTACCATTAGCTGTTGGCTACATTCAAACTAATCAGTATTCATCAGTTTTACCGGGAAACGAAAAATTAGCTGAGATATCATCTATTGCCGGATACTCTCAAGGTGACTTTGAAATTCTTCAACAAATATATAACTATGGTAGACAAAGAACTTTTAGTAGTATTCCTCGTATAGAAAATACAACTACCAAATACAGTTATGAAATGTTAAGACTAGATGATCCTCTTGCTCTAGCAATCGGAACTCTAACTGATTGTTGTCAAGAATTAAGAAATGCAGCTGAAACCTGCATGGAACATAGTATGGTTGATAAAAACGGTCGTGTCTTTGTAGTTAGAAATGAAGAAGGGGAAATAGTCGCTCAAAGTTGGGTTTGGCGAAATAATAACGTTCTTTGTTTTGACAATATAGAAATACCTGAAAAAGCCCTAGAAAAGTCAAGAAAAGAAAGCCGAAAAAGAGAATTTACTGATGAGATATATGAAGTTTATAAACAAGCTGCTCGTGAATTAATTGAAAAAGATCAAGAAGTTTATAAAAATCTTCTAGAAACAGGAAAAATAACTTTAGAAGAATATGAGTCCTTAAGACTAGGAAAAGTAACCGTAGGTTTAGGCTATAACGATATTGCTGAATCTATAAAAAGAAATTCAGAATTTGATAGTAGTCTACTTACTAGACCATTACCATTTCAAGCTCCTGTAAAGTTACGAAGTGGCTTATATACAAGTGATTCTAATACTCAATACATTTTAGAAGAAACTGAAGGAAGAAATGAAGAAGAAAAAGAGACTTTACCAGTACATAATGATTTATACACATTATATGATGATTCTAACTTTACAGAAAAGTCCTTAATAACTCTAGAAAAACTAGAAATGATTACTAAAGATGATCCTCTATATTTAGATACTGCTATGTCAAGTGAGATAGACTCTAACCATCTAGTAACTGGCTTAGCTAGAAACTACAATTTAAATCCTGAAACAACAAAAGTAGTAATGAATCCAAACTTTGCCATTATATATGACACAACATCATCACAAGTTAGAATAGGGGATTTACTATTTAATACCAAAATAAAAACTCCTGATAAAGAAATAGATATTTCTGACATAGTAAAAATTCAAATAAGATTAGCTCTCGATCAAATTTCTTATGACAAGGAAATAGTTCTTTCTAACCTAAATCAAAACCAACAACAAATGCTAGAAAAAGCTAAATCCTTAACAGACGAAATAGACAAAGAAAGAGGTGTATCTCATGCAAGATAATATTAATACCATTCTAAATAATGCATTAGTAGTAACAAATGATAATCTAGTTCAAAATATAGATTTAATAATTAAAAAGATTAAAGAGTCCCTAAAAGTAAATGAAGATTTACTAATATCAGCTAATAAAATAGATCAAAAAAATAATAATGGTTTTATAATGGAAACTAAAGTTATTGATAATATCTTTTCAAATATCGAAAAAGAAACATCTAAATATGGTACTGTTACTATTTCAAGAAAAGATACTGAAAAAGGTATAATCTATGGTAAAGAACTATTAGATATTGGAAATGTAATTGTTATAAATGATGGTAACCCATACGTTATTATTGAAATGTCCTTAAGAAATATCCTAGCCAGTAATAAAACTATCTTTGTAAACTCTGGCTACATGTATGGAACTAATCAATTAATAATAAAACTAATGCAAGCAGTCTTAGAACAATTTAATATTTCTAAATACATGCTAAGTTTATTTATAACCGAAAATTATGAAGAGGTTTTATCTCACTATGCTAACATAGACTTAGTAGTCTGCATTGGTAACAATCATCTTCAAAGACTAATATTGGAAAAAAGTAAAAGTAAAACTATAACATCTGGCTATGAAAACTTTGATTTATATATAGAAGATACTAATAATCTAGATTTTCTAAACACAATTATAAATACCGGTGTAAATATTAATTTATATATAAATAAAATTACTAATCTAGATTATCAAGATGCTATCCTAGTAGATGATCTTGATGAAGCTATAGCTCAAATAAATTACAATGGTAATACTTATAGTACTTCTATTTTTACATCGTCATCTACTAACGCTTCTAGATTTATAAAAGAAATAAAATCTAGTATTGTTACAGTAAATACTTCTCCAACTGTTGAAAGAATAATCGATATAAAACAAAGTGACTTATTTATTGAAAAAACAATTATTTATCCTTTGAATTTTACTTTAACTAATACAAGTGAAAAAGTAAATATACCAGATGAAAACATATAAAAAAGACTTAAATCCAAGTCTTTTTTTTCTACATCTTTATAAGTATAACACCAATTAATATTATAATAGCAGCCACAATCTTTTGTATAAACTTACTTTTATCATGATTAAATACAAACTCTACTAAAGCATTAAGTATTGCTGTAAGAGCAAATAAAGGAGCAACTATTGTAACACTTCCTAATTGATAAGCTCTAATAGAAGTATTTAACATTAATGCCCAACAAAAAGCTGCTAGAATAAATCTTTTCTTATCATACAAATTAAACTCACTCTTAACTTCTCGTATCGAATGTTTTCCAAAAATAAATATTAAAATAGCAGGAATAGTAACTGTTATATATGTATAAAATGCTAAGTTAAAGTGATCTGACAAATCAACATTAATGAGCATTGCAACCGCAAACAAAAAGTTTGCAAAAAATGTCATTACAAAATACTTATTTATACTAAACTTTCCCTTATTATAAGTAAGTATTAAATTAGCAACAATTATTAAGATAGTGCCAACTATTTTATTTATAATTAATTCTTCTTTTAAAAAAACAAAGCCAAAAATAATCATAAATACTGTTGATAACTGTTTCATCATACTAAACGTAGAAGGATCAAGTCCATATCTTGCTTCAATATTAAGTCTATCTGTAACAGCATAAATTAATACAACAACCAGTAATGTAAGAATAATACTGCTATTAATTTGAAATTTAGTTTCAAAAAAAGGTATCATTAATAAAGAAAAGAGTCCAGTAAAAATCTCCAAAAGTATTGTTAGAGATCCAGCATTTTTCATATGCCTATTTGCTAGTTTAAACTCTTGAGAAAATAAAACACTTGCTATCAAATACAAGATAACGAAAAATTCCCACCGATTAAATATCTCCATATAATCACCATAAAAATTATAACTTAAATAATCTATATAAAAAAGCTCTATATACATAATTTGTCAAAAAAAGTATATTTTTAAAATATTAATTTATATTTTACTATCTAAAATAATCTGTTATAATAGGCCTAGGAGATGATATTTGTGAATATACCTTTTAAAAAGGCAAACATATTACTACCAAAGAGTTGTGATATGACTAAGTGGAGCGTAGTTGCTTGTGATCAATATACATCAGAACCAGAATATTGGCAAGATGTAGAAGAAATAGTAGGATCTAATCCTTCAACGTTAAGATTAACTCTACCAGAAATTTATTTGGAAGAAGCGGATGTAGAAGAAAGAATTAAAAAGATTAATTCTAATATGGATGAACTAGTTACTAACGACTTTTTCAAAGAATATAAAGATTCTCTAATCTATCTAGAAAGAACTCAAGCTGATGGCAAAGTCCGTGAAGGTTTGATTGGTATGGTAGATTTAGAAGATTATTCTTATGAAAAAGATTCAACAACACTTATACGAGCAACTGAAAAAACTGTAATTGAAAGAATTCCCCCAAGAGTAAAAGTAAGAGAAAATGCCAAACTTGAATTACCCCATATTATGATTTTAATTGATGATGACAAAAAAGAAATTATTGAAAAATTAAAGCAAAAAGTAACAGAAAAAGAAAAAGTATATGATTTTGACCTAATGAAAAATGGTGGTCATATTAAGGGTTATGTTTTGAAAGACAAAGATGCTAACGAAACTCTTACTAAATTAGAAAAATTAGCCGATAAAGAATTATTTAATAAGAAATATAATCTAAAAGATAAAGAAGTACTATTATTTGCTATGGGCGATGGAAATCATTCTCTAGCAACTGCTAAAGCTTGCTATGAAAACCTAAAAAAGACTATGCCAGAAGATGAGTACTTAAAAAATCCTGCTCGCTATGCCTTAGTTGAATTAGTAAACTTACATAGTCCGGCTTTAGAGTTTGAAGCCATTCATAGAGTATTATTTAATGTAAATACTAAAGAGTTATTTAAAGAACTTGAAAAGTTCTATGATATTTCTTATGAAAAAACAGCTGGTCAAAAAGTTGACTTTGTAACTAGTGAAAAAGAAGGAACATTCTGGATTAAAAATCCAAAGTCAAATATACCAGTAGGTTCACTACAACTATTCTTAGATGAGTATTTAAAAAAACATGAAGGAAAAATTGACTATGTCCACGGAGAAGACGTTACTAAAGAATTAGGCCATAAAGCTGGAAATGTAGGTTTTATCCTAGAAGCCATGAGTAAAAATGAACTATTTAAAACAGTTACTCTAGACGGAGCATTACCAAGAAAAACTTTCTCAATGGGTCACAGTAACGATAAAAGATATTATCTAGAAGCAAGAAGAATAAAGTAGTAAAAAGAATTAAGAATAAGTATCACCAAAGATGCTTATTCTTTTATTATGAATAAAAACTATGTATAATAAAAAAAAGGAAGTATGATGCCAAAATACTTAGATTTAAAAACTTCCTGTTAAAAATAACAACTACTATCATCAAACTATATAAAAGAAAATAAAGTTATCTTATTTTTCACAGAAACAAACTATGAAACAGGCACTAATGGTCTAGAGGAAAAAGTCGTTAAAATCATTTTTACTGCAAAATATCTTTACACTTTTACGAAAAGTAGACTCTATAACGCTGGTTTAGTAATTATTGAAGACATAAAACCTACTGTTCTAGTACAATAGACTAATAAGATCTTGTTCACATAATTATCAAGAATTATAAAAATAAATAGTTTTTTCTAAATAATGTGTTACAATCTAAATGAAAATAAAATTCACAAAGGAGATAAGTATGTTAGAAGTAAGAAATGTTACTAAAAAATTTACAAAGAAAAATAAAAACAACCAAGTAGAAGAATTTAAAGCAGATGATAATATATCATTTACTGCTAAAGAAGGGGAAGTAGTAGGTATAATTGGTCCTAATGGTGCTGGTAAAACAACTCTTCTTAGAATGATTGCTGGTATTATGGAACCAACATCTGGTGAAGTTTTAATTGATAATAAAACTCATCAAGAAGATATGATTGGTATTAAGAAAAAAATAGCTTTTTTATCCGGAAATACAAAACTATATAAAGATATTTCTCCCTATGAACTTCTAGAAATGGCTGGAAACTACTATGAAGTAGATGAAAAAACTTTAGAAAAAAGAATCAAAGACATCGTAAAAAAGTTTAATATGTCTTCCTTTCTTAATCAAAAGATTTCAACTCTTTCAACAGGACAATATCAAAGAACAAGTATTGCTAGATGTCTAGTTCACAATCCAGACTATTACATCTTAGATGAAGCAACTTCTGGTCTAGACGTCATTTCTTCAAAATCAATTCTAGACTTTATAAAAGAAGTAAAAAAAGAAAATAAATGTATAATATATTCAACTCATTATATGGAAGAAGCTGAAAATATTTGTGATAAAATAGTAATGATAAATAAAGGTAAAGTAATAGCTCAAGGTACCCCAACTGAAATTTGTAAAAATACTAAAACAACTAATTTAAGAGATAGTTTCTTTGCTTTGATAGGAGATAATTATGAATAAGAAAATGGTAAAAATAACAATAAAAAAAGAAATAAGATCAATCTTTCGAGATAAAAAAACAATAGCTTTAATATTTGTTTTTCCCTTACTAATAGCATTCTTTATTTTCTTATTATCATCAACTTATGAAACTAGTATTAATGACAAAGAAATCTATGATATTGCTATTAACTATGAATTAACTGATATTGAAAAGAAAATTATAAAAGAAAACCAACTAAAAACAAAGTATTATGATTCACTAGATAAGATGGAAAAAGACTTTAAAAATTCTAAAGTATCAGCTTATGTTTATTATGATAAAGAAAAAAATACTTATACAATTTATTCAGACGAAGGAATGAAGGGTATGTCTGCCTCATCCTTTATAACATCTTATCTTGATACTTATAATACTTATTTAGGAAATAAGTACCTTCTTGAAAATAATATTAATCCTGAAGATGTATATAATAATTTCACTATAAAAACAGAATTAGTTGAAGGAGAAAATTACATCTTACAAACTGTTTTATCTCTAGCTTTTACTTATGTAATTATCGCAATTGCTATGGCCTCAGCTTCACTAGCAACCTCTGCAACAGCAGTGGAAAAAGAACAGGGTACTTTAGAAACGCTTCTAACATTCCCAGTAACTAGTAAAGAGCTAATAACTGGTAAGTATCTAGCAACAGTAATTATGAGTTTATTTGCATCCCTTTTTGGTTACTTAATAACTCTAATTAGCTTAGTAATTGCTAAAGGAAAATATAAAGTTTATGAAGATATAAATCTCTTTATAAATCCAGAAAACATTATAATAGGCATTTTAATCTGTCTAGCAGCTTCTCTTTTAATATCAGGATTAGCAATACTCCTAACTGCTAATTCAAAAAGTTATAAAGAAGCTCAAATGGCTAGTCAAGTATTAACTATGATTACCATTGTTCCAATGTTTATTTCTATGTTAAATATTTCAATAATATCTAAATTGTATTATGTAATTCCAATAATTTCTCATGTTCAAATATTAATGGATATTTTTACAACTAAAATTAATTATAGTAATATCTTCTTATGTTTATTATCATCAATAATAATTTCTATCATAATTATAGACATAATAATTAAAAAGTTTAAATCAGAAAAAGTTTTATTTGGTTAAAATAAAGAAAGGTTCACCTTTCTTTTAATATGTATTAATGCTATAATAAAGAAGAAAATTTCTAACTTAAAAAGCAAATAAAAAGGAGTGTTTTTATGCAAAAAATAGTAATAATCGGTGCTGGTGCCTCTGGTCTTATGACTGCTATTTGTTCTAAAACTAAATATAATGAAGTCCTTTTACTTGAACGTAATAGTGAAGTAGGTAAAAAGATTCTAGCAACTGGAAATGGTCGTTGTAATTATTGGAATGCTGATCAATCACTAACTAATTATCATAGTACAAATAAAGAACTACTTTCTAAAATTATTACTGAAAGTAACTGTCAAGAAGTTCAAAATATTTTTACCAAGTTAGGTATCATTCCTAAAATAAAATCAGGATATTACTATCCATCTTCTAATCAAGCAACAAGTATTAGAAATGCTCTTTTAACTGAATGTCTAGAAAAAGGTGTAATTATAAAGACCAACTGTCACGTAACAAATGTAAAAAAAGAAAAAGATGTGTTCTTAATTGATACAGAAACAGAAACTATTAAATCAGACGTCTTAGTTATCGCAACAGGTGCTAAAGCATCTCATAAAACAGGTAGTGATGGAAATGGTTACTTACTAGCTAAAAAATTCAATCATACGATAATCAACCCATTACCAGCCTTAGTTCAATTAAAAACAACAGGAGATTTTTTAAAGGCTTGGTCAGGTGTTAGAACTGATGTTAAAGTGTTTTCTAGAGAAGATAATAATATTATCGGAGTAGAAGAGGGAGAAATTCAATTAACTGACTACGGCGTATCAGGTATTTGCATTTTCAATTTATCAAGTCGTATCGCAAGAGGTCTATCACAAAATAAAAAAGAAGAATTAATAATTAATTTTCTTCCTTTCATTGAAGGCTCCGCAAAAGAATGGTTAGAAGAACGAGAAACATACATTACTAAGACAACTATTTCCAAACAATTAGAAACAATACTAAACTATAAATTAGTTCAAGCAATTTTAAAACTAAGTAAAATTAATCCAAACACTTATTATGAAGATTTAACCTCTTTAGAAAAAACAATTCTTTTAAAAAATCTAACTAATTTTACCATCCAAGTTACTGGAACCAATTCATTTGATAATGCCCAAGTAACATCCGGCGGTATTCCCCTAACAGAAGTAAATGTAGAAACTATGGAGTCAAAACTAACTAAGAATTTGTATTTTTCTGGAGAAATACTAGATGTAGATGGTAAATGTGGTGGCTATAATCTTGGCTTTGCTTGGTTAACTGGACTAATTATTGGAAGAAGTATAGGTGATAAAAATGTTAAGAATTCATAATATTAAAATAAAAGTAGAAGAAGATTCAACTTCTAAATTATTAGAAAAGATCGCTAAAACTCTTAATCTATCAAAAGACTCTATCGAAAAACTTACTATTCATAAAAAAAGTCTTGATGCTAGAAATAAAAGTGAAATATTTTATATCTATGAAGTAGATATTAAAGTACAAAACGAAGAAAAACTTCTAAAAAAATATGCTTCTTCTAATATTTATAAAACTCCAGTAGAAGAGTATTCTTTTCCTAAAGAAAAAGCAAATATTGAAAGCCCTATAATTGTAGGAAGTGGTCCAGCTGGTTTATTTGCTGCATACATTCTAGCAGAACATGGCTATAAACCAATTATAATTGAACAAGGTGAAAAAGTAGAAGACCGTCTTAAATCAATTGAACATTTCTTTGAAACGGGCAAACTAAATCCTAATTCAAATGTTCAGTTTGGAGAAGGTGGAGCTGGTACGTTTTCCGATGGTAAACTAAATACTTTAGTAAAGGATAAAGAATTTAGAGGTAAAAAAGTCTTTGAAATATTTGTAGAAAATGGTGCCCCGACTGAAATAATGTATTTAAAAAATCCTCATATTGGAACAGATCTTTTAAGAACAATAATTATTAACATGCGTAATAAAATGTTATCCTTAGGAGCAACAATCTACTATAATACTAAACTAACTAATCTAATTATAAAAGATAATAATCTAGAAGGAATAGAGGTAAATAACTCTGAAATAATTCCTTGTAAAAATCTCCTTCTAGCAATCGGTCATAGTGCTAGAGATACTTTCTATATGTTAAATAAAAATAATGTTTCTATGACTTCTAAAGCCTTCGCAATAGGACTTAGAATAGAACATCCTCAAGACATGATTAATATTAGTCAGTATGGAGAAAAGTATGCCAAACTACTTCCTCCTGCCAGTTATAAACTAACTTATCAAACAAAAGACAATAGGGGAGTCTATTCATTCTGTATGTGTCCAGGAGGATACGTTGTAAATGCCTCTAGTGAAGAAGGACATCTTGCTATAAACGGTATGAGTAACCATGCCCGTGATAGTAAAAATGCTAATAGTGCCTTAGTTGTAACTATTACAAAAGATGATTTTGGAGATAATCCACTGTCCGGAATAGAGTTTCAAAGAGCGTTAGAAGAAAAAGCCTATAACCTAGAAAATGGTAAAATACCAACTCAACTCTTAAAAGATTTCTATGCTAATAAAAAATCAACAACTCTAGAAGAAGTTGAAGTAATTACTAAAGGTTCATATGCTCTAAGTAATTTAAATGATATCTTACCACCATATGTATCTTCATCTATAAAAGAAGCGATTCCTAATTTCGCCACTAAAATAAAAGGCTATGATCGTGATGATGCAATTCTTTTAGGAATTGAAAGCAGAACCTCATCTCCAGTTCGTATCATGAGAGATGAGAATGGTATGAGTAACATAAAAGGTCTATATCCAGTAGGAGAAGGAGCCGGTTACGCTGGAGGTATTACAACAGCAGCCATGGATGGTTTAAAAATAGCCGAACACTTAATTAACAATAATTACTAATCTGTCCTTTAAAAAATACTTAAAATATGTTATTATAATGTCAATTGATTAATGTAGCTAATCAATTAGAAAGAGAGATAAAATGGAATATTATTTATTAACAATACTTGCTTTTTTAATAACTATTACTGCTCAAATATTTGTAAATGGTAGTTATAGTAAAACAAGAAAAATTAAAAATAAACATAACTTAACTGGTGAAGAAGTTGCAAGAACTATTCTTGATAAAAATGGTCTAAGAAATGTCCAAATAGAGGAAGTTCATTCTACTTTAGGCGATCACTATGATCCAACAACAAAAACAGTTCGCTTATCAAGTGACATCTATCATAATACTTCAATAGCATCAGCTTCTGTTGCAGCTCATGAATGTGGTCATGCTATTCAAGATAAAGATGATTATACTTTTCTAAGAATAAGACATGCTCTTATTCCTATTGTAAACTTCTCATCATATGCAGGTTATATTGCTATTGTAATTGGTTGTATATTTTCAAGTATTAATTTAATCTGGGTTGGTATTTTAATGGAAATTATTATCTTACTTTTCCAATTAGTAACACTACCAGTAGAATTTAATGCTTCATCTAGAGCCCTAAAACAATTAGAAGAATTAAACTTATTAGAAAAAAGTGAAATAAAATATTCACGTAAAATGTTAGGTGCAGCAGCTATGACTTATGTCGCATCAGTAGCTGCAGCCGTTCTAGAAATATTAAGATTGCTACTTATATTTAATAAAAATAATGATTAGTATTTCATACCTTGAAATACTTTTCTTATGTAAAAATTTAAGGTGAACCAACAGTCGCTTGGAAAAAAATAAAACTTATGCTATCCTATATTTAAATAATAAAAAAATAGAAAGGTAGTAGTATATGAATCAAGAAAAAATAGGTAAATTAATCGCCGAATTACGTAAAGAAAAGAATCTAACTCAAGAAGAATTAGGAAGAAAATTAGGAGTAACAAAAAACGCTGTAAGTAAATGGGAAAGAGGACTTTCCCTAATGGATATGTCTCTTTTAAAACCCTTAAGTGTAGTCTTAGATATCTCTATCGTTGAACTATTAAATGGAGAAAAAATATCCAAAGAAAAACTAAATGAAAAAACAGAAGAAGTAGTAGAAAATACCATTGATTATAGCCGAAAAGAAATAAAGAAAAATAAATATATAAACATAGCTTTAACAACCCTAATAATCATTATAGTATTAACACTAAGTTTCTTCACTTATAAATTAATTCTACTAGAAAGATATACATTTAAAGAACCAGAAAATGTCAAAGAAGTAGTCAAAGGACTAAAAATAAAAAATGAACTAAAAATATATAAAAGAACTATTCCAGAAAATGAATATTTACAAATAGATGATATAAAATTAAGAAATGATTTTAAAGACTATGAAAAAGAAGAACAACCTAATCTAAATGTTGTTAACTATATATTGAAAGAAAATGATAAAACAAAAAGTCACTTTTCATTTTCTAAATCATCTCAAAATATTGATTTATTTGTAAGTAATGATATTAATTTTTATATTCCAAAAGATTATAATGTTACATGTCCTGAAAGCAGTTTTACCTATGCTGATAGAAAATATTTTCTCCTTAAAAATGATATAAATGATGATGTTGACTATATTAACTATGTCCGTGAAAATTACTTTATAAAAAATAATATTTTAATGGATAGACGTACTCTTATGGAAAACTTTGCCTTTAACTTATTTACCGCAACAATTATTCCAAATGTAGAAAGTATAACTCTAATTACTGGTGATTATCGTGGCTATATTTATAATATAAAAGGAGTAAGAGAAGTACATATTATAAGAAATGATCAAAGCTATATGTTCTTATTCTATGGAGAAAACCTAACAACAGATGATTATATAACTGATTTATTAAGTACATTAGAAATAAAATAATTATTAAGTATTTCATATTTCTTGAAATACTTTTTCTTTTTCTACTAAAATATGATACAATATAGACGCAAGAAAATTATAATGAATATTTATAAATATAATACATGTAAACTATAAAAAAATGTAAAGATAAAATAAAAGAATTATTGACTAAACATTTTATAAATATTATCATTATAAAAGAGGTGGAACATGTACTACAATAGAAAAAAATACATTTTAAAAAATGTTATTATAATTACCTTTATCCTTTTAGTTGCTATCGTCGCAACTCATAATATCTACTATAAGTTCACAAAAGAAAGAGATATTGACTATAGTTCAGAGTCTCTTGATATAGTATTTCATGATGTTGATGGAGCAGAAATTGATATAACCAAACCAACACTTGTAAATGATGCGATTGGTCTATCTTCTAAGGCTTATACACTAACTATTAAAAATAACTTAACAGAACCAGTTGACTATCAGTTAAAACTAGTTGACAATGCTGACAAGATTATTTCTGATGACTGTGCTACTCTTCAAATACCTAAAGAGTTAATAAGAGTAGCTGTTAAAGAAGATTCTTCAAAGAATAATATTTATACTTTAGGAGAACTTACAAATGGTATTCTAGATTTAGGCGAGATAGCTGCTCTAGCTGAAAAGAATTATTCAATTAGAATTTGGGTAACTAATGCAACGGATTTAAATGTTTCAAAAAGTCTTCACTACCATGGAACGATCCAAGTAGTAGAAAAAGGAACAGACTTAGCCGTTAGATAGGAGTCTTATATGGAGATAGATTTAAGTTTATTACATAGTAAAACAAAAGAAGAAATAGATATTACTAATACTTATACAATTCCTAAAGAGTATTATGAATCAACAATCGTTGAAAAAGCAGAAAATATTAAAGTAACTGGTAAAGTTTATATGGCTGCATCCACAGATGATGCTGATGAAGAAGAAGACTACATCAAAGCCAAAATAGAAGGGGATATAATCTTAACAGACTCTATCTCTCTAGAACCAATTTCTTATCCAATTTCTATCGATTTTGATGATATTTTGGAGCAAAATTGCAAAAAAGATGAAAATACACTTGATATATTTCAGTTTTTATGGGAAAATATTGTACTGGAGATCCCCTTACAATTTACTAAGGTTAAAGATCTCAGTAAGTTTCATGGGGATGGATGGAAATTAGTTAGTGAAGATGAACTAACAACAAGAAATAATCCATTTTCTGATTTATTAAAAGATTTCGAAGAGGAGTGATAATATGATGAAGTTAGACATTCAAATGTTTGCTGTTCCATTCCGTAAAGTTTCAAAGACAAGAAAGAGAATGAGAAGAAGTCACAATGCAATGGAAATACCAGGCGTTAGTAAATGTCCAAGTTGTGGTGAAATGATTAAACCACACAGAGTATGTCCAAAATGTGGAAACTATAAAGGCAACAAAGTAGTAGAAGTAAAAGAAGCTGAGTAATCAGTTTTTTTTATTTCTTTTTTTTCGCTTTAACGATATAATAAACATGGTGATAAAAATGCAAAATACAACACAATCAACAACTTTAATAATTTGTCCTAATGAGACAAAAATGAAACTATTAAAAGATTCATCTTCTAAGAATGAATTACTAAATATAAAATTCATGACCAAAGAAGAATATAAAAATATCTATTATTTTTCTTATGATGAAAAAACATTAGCCTATCTAATGAAAAAATATAACTACAATATCGATGTCTGTAAAGTCTACTTAAATAACCTATACGTAATAGATGAGGCTAAGACTTATAAAAGTCCTAAACTAAACTTCTTAAAAGATCTAAAAAAAGAATTACTCCAAGAAAATCTTTTAATTATCAATAAAACTTACAAAGATTATCTAAAAGATAAACATATTATTGTAAAGAATGAGTATAACCTAGATAAATACGAAGAGGAAATGCTAAATCTAAAACAAACAACTTATCAAAGTATAAAACTAGAAACTCCCGTAGTAGAATGTACAACTATCGAAGAAGAAGTAAACTATGTCTGCCTAAAAATACTAGACCTTCTAAAACAAAATGTTCCTCTAAATAAGATTTATCTAACTAATGTCCAACAAGAATATTTCTACATCTTAAAAAAAGTCTTTTCTTACTACCATATCCCAATAAACATCAATTTTAAGTATTCAATCTATTCAACTAAAGTAGTAAAAGACTTTCTAGAAACCGGTGAACTAGACTTAGAAAATACAAAGAAACTTCCTCTAAATAAAAAGATAATTAATATCTTATCATCCCTAACTAGTCTAGATGAAGCCTCTAAAGAATATAAAATTATTCTCCTAGACAAACTTCAAAATACTTATCAAAGTACAACTATTCTAAAAGATGCTGTTTCTATCAAAGATTTGTATAAAGAAAGTTTTACTGATGATGAACATGTCTTTGTCGTAGGGTTTAACCAAGACGTCTTACCTAAAATGGAAAAAGATATCTCTTATATCAGTGATAAAGAAAAAGATGAAGTGCCATTATATAAAACTTCTTACTTAAATAAACGTAATAAAGAAACTCTAACTTACATCTTATCTACTATTAAAAACTTATACTTATCTTATAAAATATCAACACCATTCAGTAGTTATTATAAATCAAGTCTAATTACCGATTTATCTCTTCCAATCATCAAACCAGACTTAGACAATTACGACTCTTCAAATATCTATAATAGTCTTCGTCTTGCTACTAAACTAGATTTATATCACTTATATGGAGAAAAAGATGAAGCCCTATCAAAACTCTACACTCACTATCAAATACCTTATAAGACTTACTCCAACGACTTTACTGGTCTAAATAAAGATGAATATCTAACTAACTTACCATATCCATTAAAATTATCTTATACTAGTCTTAATGCCTATAGTGAATGTAAGTTTAAATACTATATTAGACATGTCTTAAAACTAGAACCATATACTGATACTTTCCAAACCTATGTTGGAACTATGTATCATTACATCTTATCAATCTATAAGAAAACAAACTTTAACTTTGAAGAAGAATATCAAAAATACTTAGAAAAAAGAGATCTTTCTCTAAAAGAAAAGCTCTTACTAATTCGTATTAAAAAAGATCTTCTAAAACTAATAGATGTCCTAAATAAACAAGACCTAATAACCGGTTATAATGATGCTTACTATGAAAAGAAAATAGACATCGATCTAAAGAAAAAAGTCTCTGTAATCTTTACTGGAACCATTGATAAAATAATGTATTATCAAAATATTGAAGACACATACTTCTCAATAATTGATTATAAAACCGGAACAATCGATACTCATATCGAACCTATGAAATATGGTCTTCATATGCAACTACCTGTCTATCTTTACTTAATTCATTATTCTAAAGCCATTAAAAGTCCGATCTTTACAGGAATCTATTATCAAAATATTCTTTTCAATTATCCAACTTGGGATAAAGACATTACTAAAGTTAAAGATGACCAATACATGTTAAATGGCTACTCAACTGAAGATATTTCTATTCTTAGCCGCTTTGATTCTACCTATGAAAAAAGTACTTATATAAAAAGTCTATCTTATTCTGATGAGAAAGGTTTTAGTTATAACACTTCTAAAAAGATTCTAACTAACGATACCTTATACAACTTACTAAACTACACTAAAAACTATATATCAACATCAACTGACAGTATCTTAGATGCCGACTTTAAAATAAATCCTAAAGTCTATTCTGGTATTAATGAATCATGTAAGTTTTGTTCTTTCAATGATTTATGTTACATGAAGGAAAAAGACTTAGTATATTTAGAAAAACAAACTGACTTATCATTCTTAGGAGGTGATGAATAATGGCTTGGACTCCTGAACAATTACAAGCAATAAATGAAGAAGGAAAAAATATTATTGTCTCTGCTGGAGCCGGTTCTGGAAAGACCGCTGTCCTAACTGAGCGAACTATTCGTAAACTAAAAACTGGTGTTCATATCAATGAATTACTAGTCCTAACATTTACTAATGCAGCAGCTGCTGAAATGAAAGATCGTATTAGAAGAGCCATTAATAAAACACCGGGCCTAGAAGAAGAGGCCAATCTAATAGACGGTGCCTATATCACTACCTTCGACTCTTTCTCTTTATCTGTTGTTAAAAAGTACCATACTAAGTTAAATGTTAGTAATAACATTAAAATTACTGATGATGTTATCATCAATATTGAAAAAAATAAAATTCTAGACGAGATTTTTGAAGAAAACTATTTATCTCCTAAAGAGAAATTTACTAATCTAATCAAAGACTTCTGTCTAAAAGATGATAAAGAATTAAAAGACTATATTCTAAATTCTTATAAAAAAATAGAATTAAAGTATGACCGTAGCGAATATCTTTCTACTTATCTAGAAAACTATTATTCTAAGGAAAACATTCAAAAACTTATCTCAGAATATATCTCTGTAATTTCTTCTTATCAAAAAGATATTACTAACTTAATAACGGACTTAAATTCATACTTTGATGGAACTTACGTAACTAAAGTAAGTGATGCCCTAGAAAAGTTCTTATCGGCTAAAACTTATGCTGAACTAAAAAATAGTCTTTTAGATGTAAAATTACCTGCTGTCCCAAGAAATTCTGATGAAGAAGGTAAGAATATAAAAACAACCATTTCTTCACTTATATCAGATGTCAAAGACTTATTAATCTATGAATCAGAAGAAGAAATGCAAGAAGAAATCCTATCAACTAAAGAAAATGCATCTGTCATAATCTCTATTCTAAAAGAACTAGATAAACGTATCGAAAACTATAAAAGAGAAAACGAAATCTATAACTTTACCGATATTGCTCATCTAGCCATTAAAGCAGTTAAAGAAAATCCGGATATTAGAGAAGAATTATCCGCTTCTTTTAATGAAATCTTAGTCGATGAGTACCAAGACACTTCTGATACTCAAGAATTATTTATCTCCTTAATCTCCCATAACAATGTCTACATGGTAGGGGATATTAAACAATCAATCTATCGTTTCAGAAATGCTAATCCTTATATCTTTAAAGATAAATATGATACTTATCGTGATACTGATAAAGGTATTAAAATCGATCTAAATAAAAACTTCCGTTCCAGAAAAGAAGTCTTATCAAATATCAATCTTTTATTTGATTTATTCATGGATGATGAAATAGGAGGTGCTGCTTATCAAGAATCACATCGTATGGTCTTTGGTAACAATCTCTATATCGAAAAAGGATCAACTGATCAAAACTACGACTTAGATGTTTTAACTTATGAACTAGAAAAGAATAGTCCTATTACTAAAGATGAACGTGAAATATTTATCATCGGTCAAGATATCAAAGAAAAAATTGCTTCAAACTATCAAATCTTTGACAAAGACACATCAATTCTTAGAACCATAAACTATTCAGATATTGTCATCTTACTAGATAAAAGTAAAAACTTTGACCTTTACAAGAAAATCTTTGAATACTTACACATTCCACTATCTATAGAAAAAGACTCTTCTCTTCGTAAAGATCAAGACATCTTAGTCATAAAAAGTCTTTTAAAGTTCTTAAAGTGTCTAAAAAATTCCTCTTTCGATCAAGAATTTAAATATAGTTTTATCTCTCTTGCTAGAAGTTTCTTATTTAACTTACCAGATGATGAAATTTATCACTACTATGTTACAAATACATACAAAGACAGCATTATTTATCAAACTTGTCTAGAACTAGTAAAAAGTATTGATACTATGTCCGCTGCTGAATACTTAGACTATATCTTAACAGAACTTCACTATGAAGAAAAACTTCTAACTATCGGTAGTATCTTATCATACCGTACTAGACTAGAATATATTTATAATCTAATAAATGACTATTCCTCATCAGGTAACACTATCTATGACTTTATTGAATACTTGGATGAGATATACACCAATGATTATGACTTAAAATTCAAAGTAAATGAATCAAGTACCAATAGTTGTAAAATCATGACTATTCATAAATCTAAAGGTCTAGAATTTCCAATCTGTTACTTTGCTGGTTTTACTAGTAACTTTAATATTAGTGAACTAAAAGAAAAAATAATTTTTGATAATAAATATGGCCTAGTCCTACCTAAAGTAGATGAATACTATAAAGAAACAATTATTAAAACTCTTCTTAAAAGAAATACTAAAAAAGAAGAAATATCTGAACGTATTAGGCTTTTGTATGTTGCCTTAACTAGAGCTAAAGAAAAGATGATTATCGTTATTCCAACTCAGAAAGAGACAAAAGAAGTTACTTCTATTGTTCCTGTCTATGAACGTAGTAAATATAATAGTTTCTTATCAATTTTAAAAAGTATATATTCCGTTCTTTTACCATACGTAATTCTAAAAGAACCAAACTGTACTAAAGACTATTTAAAAACAACTAAGTCTCAAGCTGAAAAAGAACTTATCCTTCCCCAAGATAATTTAAAAGTAGACGAAATATCTATTGAAACATCTAAAATAGAAGAAAGTCATTTTTCTAAAGAAACCCTTCATATCTTCACTAAAGAAGAAAATGAATTATTAGAGTTTGGTACTAAAGTCCATGAACTTTTAGAAACTCTAGACTTTACTAAGCCATTTTCTCTAGAATCAAAACACCTAGAACAAAAAATATCAGCTTTTATAAATTCATCCCTTATCCAAGAAAACCTTAATTATCCAATGTATAAAGAGTATGAATTTATTTATGAAGAAGATAATACTTTAGCTCATGGTATAATCGATTTATTAATCGAAACACCAACTAGAATGCTTATTATCGACTACAAATTAAAAAATATTGATGATTCTAACTATGACAAACAACTAAATGGTTATCGTAAAGCAATTAAAGAAAAAACTAAAAAGGAAGTATCTTGTTACTTATATTCGATTCTAGAAGAAAGATTTAGAGAAGTAGAGGAAAAATAAAAAGTATAAAAAACACAAATTAGAGAAGTAAATCTTCTCTTTTTTTACTTTTCGTTTAACGTGAAATGCTTGTTATCATTGACTTTTTGCCCATTTTATGATAAAATATGCGTACTAATTGAGGGGGAATGGTTATGGGAGAAATAAAGAAAGATATCGAAGAAAATGTTTATAATTTAACTGACGGTTTTTTTGAAAGCCTTCATGATAGTAAAACTTTAGAATATCGTGAAGGTCAACACACAATAGCCTTAGATATCTTGGATGCTATAGAAGATCACTCTATTATTTTAGTAGAAGCCGGAACTGGTACTGGTAAATCATTTGGTTATTTAGTACCCTTAATTTATTCTAGTGCTCATGATGAGAAATTTAAAGGGTTCATAATTTCTACATCTTCTCTTGCTCTACAAGAACAATTAAAGAAAGACATTAGTATTTTATCTGAAATGTTAGGAGAAAAAATACCTGTTCAAGTAGTAAAAGGTCAAAGTAATTATCTTTGTGAAAAACGTTTTGAATATTTTGAAACAAGAAAAGAAAATGAAAAGATGGCCGAAATTATAAGAGAAAGATTAAGACATGGAAAAATAGAAAAGCAAGATTTTGATGATATAAAAGGTCTACCTTGGAAAAAAATAAGTGTCGATGTAAAAAACTGTGAAAACTGTTACCATTCAGGTAGCTGTGGTTATGCCTTAAAAAGAAAAAGCTGGGCCGAAGGTAAAGCAATTATTTGTAATCACGACTATTTAATATCTGAGTATTTAAAAAGAGATGAAGACAGAAGACGTTTATCTTCTCCATCTATTATAGTTTTTGATGAGGCTCATACACTACCAGAAAAATTTAATCTTGCCTACGAAAAAACAATAAGTAAAGCTAGCATTGAATCTGCAATATGGAAAGTCTATGAACAGTTAGGAATGGATGACTGTGATGATAAATTAGCTATAGGAGCTTTAAATGATTTATTCCATAAAATTAGAGTAAATGCTAAAAAAGTATATAATGCCAACGCCAGTAAAGAAGTTGAAAAATTTGATACTGAAACAACTGGCTTTAACTGTACAAAATCAATAGTAGAGTCCATTGATAAAGTCCTAAAAGAATTAACAATCCTTCATAAATATCAACAAAAGAAGGCTTGCCACGATGGTAGAATGAGACATAATAGTGCTACAGAAACAATAGAAACTACTATAGAATTATTAACAGACTTATTAAAAAGTCCAGCTAATCGTCGTAATGTATATTGGGCAAACTTCGTACATGGTACTAATGAACGTATTGAAATTAAATATCTTCCTAAGAATCTATCAACTATAATTGGTAAACAGCTAGGTAGAGAAAAATGTGGTATAGCTCTTACTTCAGCAAGTCTTACAACAAAGAAAAATGATTATGGTTACTTTAAAAAAGACTTAGGTCTAGACAATATAACTGGTAAACCAGTAATTGCTCAATTTTCGCAAAAATCCCCATATAATTATGACGCTAACGCTCTTCTTTATATGGCTACCGATGTAATCTCACCAAAAAGTACTGATCGTGAATTATATCTAGACTCTTTAGCTAAGAAAATAGAAGAGTTGATGGATGTAACCGAAGGACGAAGCCTAGTTTTATTTACTGCAAAGAAAGATATGCAAGACGTTTATTCACGTCTAAAGAAAAAAGATAAACCATATAAAATATTAGTTCAAGAAGAAGGAAAAGATGTTAGTCGTCTAAAAGAAGAGTTTTCCAACGATGAAACATCATCTCTTCTAGCAACTGGAGCTTTCTGGGAAGGAATTGATGTAAAAGGTCCATCCCTTGAAAATGTAATAATCGCTAAACTACCATTTCCAACTGTAGATCCTATAATTCAAAATAAAGCTTCCATCTATAGTGATGGCTTTAGAGAAGTATATTTACCAGAAATGTTATTAAAATTAAAACAAGGAACTGGTAGACTAATAAGAAGTGAAACTGACAAAGGTATAGTTGCTATCCTAGATTCAAGAGCTAAAGACTATGTAGAAGAAATTACCTCTTCATTACCATATAGTAATGTTACTGCTGAAATGGATGAAGTAAAAAGATTTGCTAGTACTAATTTAACTAAAGAAAAAACTTCTGTACAAGTAAAAGTTAAACAATAGAAAGAAGGTAAAGTATGGAAATAATAAAAGAAATACCCGAAGATATAACTACTGAAGAGTTAACAGAATTAATAGATGATAATATTAGAACAACAAGAATAATGGCTAGTGAAACTAAAAAAACTCAAGCTGAAAAGATGCTTGAACCAATAACTATAACTTTAAAAGAACCATTTGAAATAGAAATGACAGAAGTACCACTAGATGATGATATTCATTTTGACGATGACGAATTTGAAGAAGCAATTAAGCACTTCTTTGGCAAAATAGATTTTCTTGACGATATTACTCTTGATAGTATCAAAGAAAAGTTACCTGACCCTCTAGACTATGACTACCAACCAATTCTTCTACGCCTAGCAGCAGAACTATTAAAACAAAATTCTGAAATCTGTCAAATAATCTCAGAAGAATCATTACAGCCAGAAGAAGTAACAGTTCTAGAAAAAGATTTAGAAAAGAACAAACAAAAAATGGCAATTCTTAGAACCTTATTATCTGAAAAAGAAGAAGAAAAGGAAGAAGAAACTGAACAAGTTCAAAATAAATTTATCTTTGTTCCCAATATATCTGGAAGTCCTTGTGTATTAAATGAAATAAAACACATTGACCCTGCTTATTATGAGAAATTTATTAGTCTATTTGACTCTATTAAAACCGGAAAGTTTAAAAACTTTGCTAGATTTACAGCTTATGACATCTTTGAAGTAAAAGATTTTAAAGTTCGTGTTTTATTTGCTAGACTTACTCCAGATACCTATGCCTTAATTTCAGCTTTTACTAAGAAAGTTACGACAAGTAAAGGTTATACTGAATTAGTAAACTTAAGAGCAGCTAATTACTTTAATTCAGTAGACTCACTAAAAGCTAATCTTGATAACGAAGAATTTATGAAAATACAATCTGACTATGAACAGGAACTATATAATATTTTAGGTGTGGCAAAAGATAAGCCAAAAGTTATGACGAAAAAAGGTGATAAAAATGACTAGGGAAGAGATACTACGTGAAGTTAATAGAAAACTACATATTTTAGAAACAACAATCGAGCAACCAGATGAAAAATTACTTTTCTTACGAGAATACTTAGCGAACAATTCATTTAACCGTCTTGAGCATCTTATTAATGTTAATCAAGCCGATACAATAAAAGCCTATCTAGCCGCTACAACTTCACTTGATCTTGAAGAAATAAGTCCAATGATTTCTGACTTTATTATTCTTTTTAAAACTGAAGAAATAGAAGACGCTGATTTAATGGAATTATTAGGTGCTATAACAGATCAATTAATTGAAGATATGCAAGAATCTATAAAAAATAAAAATCAAGGAAATATTCTTAAAGCCCTAAAAAATAGATTAACTCCAGACTTTATCGCTGTAAGTAGTTTAGCTTTATCAAATATATCTCTAGAACATAAAAAAGAAGTTATAGCTTTAACAAAATTTATGAAAAAATATATGCAATCAACTCTAACTGATGAAGAAATAATGGCACTAAATTTAAAAGAAATATCTAATGAAAAAATAGATAATTTAGCAGATGCTTTTTCACTAGTTATAGTTGTAAAAACAGTACGTGATGGTTATTTTTATGCCAGAAGAACAATTCAAGAAGTACTTGAAGATGAATCAATGTGTGGAATAAAAAGTGAAACTCAACTAAAAAAGATATTAGATAGAGATTTATTAAAAACAATAGATTATGCCGCAATAAGAGAAACATTTAGTAAAATGGTCAATTATTACAATACGAAAGCTAAAGCAATAGAAAGTAGGGCTAGGCTAAGAAATAAAGCCATTCAAACTTATAGTGAATTTTTAACATATTTTACAAGTGCTGGCTTAGATGAGGAAATAACTGATTATAGAAGAACAGTTTCTAAAATTCCAGATGAAAAATTTAAACAAGAAATTTTAAAATACATCTATAAGTACAATCTTGATTATCAAATACCAACAGAAGAAATATATAATGAAACCCTAGAATTAGACTTAGATTCATATTATCCTATACTAGGAGCTTATTCAATTCCAAGAACTGAAGAAACTGTTGCCAGATTAAGAACCAAATATACTCCGATGGAAGTAAAAAATCTTCTTGGTCAACTAGGAGAAGTTGGTATCGAAGATGAAAATGTCTTATATCAAGTTCTATTAGTAAGTAATAAAGAAGCTATAGATACTTTATGTTGTCTTGCTAAAAAAGAAGTAATTTCACCTGAAGTATTAAAAAATTATCCAGCTATATTTAACTCAGATGACATTTGGTATAAAAATGCTCTTACTAATATAAATACAGTTATAACTGCTGGACTAAATCCTAGATATATGAGTTCTTCAAAAATAGCTTTATTTGCTCCACCTGAAGTAGTTAAAGAAAATATTCATAGTCTAAAAGAAAAAGAATTATTATCTAGAATTGGTAAAGATACCAATATTGATTTTATAGGTTCACTAGCAACCAATCAAGTTCTTACACTAGCAACATCTGCTGGTTATAAAAAAGATATTGAAGAAGACATTGATCTATTAAACTTCGAAGTAGTAAAGTGGCAAAGAGTTTATATAATGAAAGAGATTGATATGCCAGTGGCATCAAGTGAGTTAAGAACCTTCTTAGAAGCAAAGACTTTCTTTATTCCAAATTATAAACTAGAAGAGTATATTTTTGATAATGAAGAAAATACAAAACCAGTTCAATTTGCTAAGAAAATAATCCCTAGTACCGAAAAAGTAGAGGCTACAACTATTGACACAGCTAAGTAAGCATGTTATAATCTAACTGTTTGACGCCTCATGCTCAAACCGCATTGAAAAGGTTTTAAACAATTTATTGTACCTTGAGAGCGAGTCTTAAGTTATTAATAAAGGAGGTATATTAATGAACGCTGTAATTAAAGTTGGTGGAAAGCAACATTACGTACAAGAAAATTCAGAAATTTACGTAGAAAAGCTAGACGCTGAAGTTGGTGACACAGTAAAATTTGATCAAGTATTAATGCTTGACAATAAAATAGGTAGTCCTTATCTTACTAATGTTACTGTTGAAGGTGAAGTAATCAAAAACGGTAAACAAAAGAAAATTAGAGTTTTCAAGTATAAGAGTAAAGACAGATCTAACCGTAAGACTCAAGGACATAGACAACCTTATACTAAAGTAAGAATTACTAAAATTAATGGATAATCATGATTAAAGTAAGAGTTACTAAAGAAAATGATTTAGTTCTAGGAGTTAAGTTACTAGGACATGCTATGTATGCAAATAGAGGCAAAGATATTGTCTGTAGTGCAGCAAGTAGTATTGTAACAACAACTATAAATGGAATTTTATCATTAAATGAGGAAGGTCTAAGTTACGAAGTTACGAAGGATGGTCTAACAATCAGTAATATTTCATCTGATTTAACTATCCAAAAACTAATTAACAACATGATCAGTCTTTTAAAAGAGTTGGAAGAAAGTTATCCAGCTAACGTAGAAGTAAAATAAGGAGGAGAATTATGAGATTTTTAAAATTAGATATTCAATTATTTGCTCATCATAAAGGGCAAGGATCAACATCTAATGGTCGTGATTCTGCAGGACGTAGATTAGGAGCTAAAGCTGCTGACGGTGAATTCATCACAGCTGGTAGTATTATATATCGTCAACGTGGAACTAAGATATTCCCAGGAACTAATGTTCGTCGTGGAAGCGATGATACTTTATTCTCTACAATTGATGGAATCGTTAAGTTTGAACGTTTAGGAAGAGATAAGAAACAAGCTTCAGTATATCCTAAAGAAGCATAATGAAGAGCCAGATGGCTCTTTTTTTAATATAATTGTAGAATTTTATATCAATATTTGCTATACTATAACTGCTTAAAAAGGGAGGCAATAATTATGTTTGTAGATGAAGTCGAAATAAGAGTAGAAGCTGGTAATGGTGGAGATGGCTGTACCGCTTTTCGTCGTGAAAAATTTGTTGAAATGGGAGGACCATTTGGAGGTAATGGAGGTCATGGTGCTGATATAATCTTTAAAGTTGATCAAGGACTACATACTTTACTAGACCTACGTTATCAAAAAATATTAAAAGGTAAAAAAGGAGAAAATGGTCGTGGTAAAAACCAAAATGGTAAAGGTGCAGAACCATTAATAGTAAAAGTACCTCAAGGAACAGTAGTAACAGATTTAGAAACTGGCTTAATTATTGCTGATCTATCAAAAAAAGACCAAGAAGAAATAATTGCTAAAGGTGGTCGTGGAGGTAGAGGAAATACTGCTTTTAAAACTCAAACCAATACAGCTCCTGACTATTCTGAAAATGGTGAAGAAGGAGAAAGAAAAAATTTAAAAGTAGAAGTAAAATTACTTGCTGATGTTGGACTAGTAGGACTACCTAGTGTAGGCAAAAGTACAATTATTTCTGTAATATCAAAATCAAAACCTAAAATAGCAGCTTATCACTTTACTACTTTATCTCCAAACCTAGGAGTAACCAAAGCGACAGATGGACGTAGTTTTGTTGTAGCTGACTTACCAGGTTTAATAGAAGGAGCATCCAAAGGAGAAGGACTAGGAGATAAATTTCTACGTCATATTGAGCGTACTAAAGTAATAGCTCATGTTATTGATATGTCAGGTAGTGAGATGCGTGATCCTTATGAAGATTACCTATTAATAAATAAAGAACTAGAGGAGTTCAACCCAAAATTATTATCAAAGCCTCAAATAATTATCGCTAATAAAATGGACTTACCAAATGCTAAAGAAAACTTAGAAGAGTTCAAGAAAAAAGTAAAAGATGAAATATTTGAAATAAGTGCCGCAACTAATTCTGGTCTTCAAAAGGTAGTAGATAGACTAGCTGATTTACTAGACTCTATTCCAAATAATCCATTATATGAAGATAATCAAATAGAAAGTCATATCTTATACAAGTTTAAAAAAGAAGAACCATATACTATAACAAGAGATTCAGATGGTACTTGGGTAATATCTGGTAAAGAAATAGAACGTATCTTTAAGATGACTAAGTTTAATAGTGAAGAAGCAATTTATCGCTTTGCCAAAAAACTACGTCGTCTAGGAATAGATGCTAAACTAGAAAGCCTAGGAGCAGAAGTAGGCGATCAAGTACGTATTCTAGATTTCTACTTTGATTATAAAGATTAATAAGTGGAGGATAATATGTTGACGATAAGTACTTTTAATATTCAAAATAAAGAAAGTAAAACTAAAGCAATAGATATATTAAAATATATAGAAGAAAATAAAATAGATATAATTAACTTACAAGAACTATATCCAAGTTGTGAAAAAGAACTTCGTAAAAGTCTAAAAGACTACAAAATAACTGGAAAGTATCGTTACTTATATTTTCCTAAAATAAATGAGTCAAATCCAATCATAACAAATAAAGATATTATCTATACAAAAACTTATCGTCTTCCTCATCTTCCATCACTATTAAATAGAATTATTACAAAAACCGTAATAAGTATTGATAACAAACAAATAACCATCTTAAATACTCATCTAGATTACAAATATCAACTAGCTAAGAAAAGACAATTACAAGTAATTTTAAAACTATTAAAAAAAGAGACTAATCCTGTTATCTTAACAGGTGATTTTAATCTAAAAAACAATAAAGAACTATTCAATAATTTTGTAAAAGACTTAGAACAGTTAAATATTCATCATGTAGAAATAGAAGAAAAAACACTAAAAACCTCTAAATATAAAAGGGCAATTGATCACATATTTTTATCAAATGATTTTAAACTAATAGATAAAAAAGTAATTAAAACCATAGAAACTAGTGATCATTATCCTATACTTATAAAAGTAATATTGAATAAATAGTTACACCGAAAGGAAAATGACAAGTGCTAAAGAAAGACATAACAAAACAAAAACTAAAAGCAATGCTTGAAAATTATCTTCATGAGCATCAAGAGTACTATACCGATGCTGAAAAAAAATATATCATGGAGAATTTTTCATCTGGACTTTTTACAGACTTTTCTGATGCACTATTACGTCAAATATATAGTGAACTATCTTTAATAGATGATGAACATAATATCTATTTAGGTTTTACTAACTTAATAGAAAGAGAATTCGGTCTAGATAAACATATTTTAGAAGTAGGTGGTGGAAAAATTCCTTGTCTTGGTAAAAACATAGCTCTAAGACAAAAAAGTGGAACCATTACCGTTTATGATCCAGGTCTAATAACTACAACATCACCTTATAAAAACTTAAACCTAAAGAAAAAAAACTTTACTACGCAATTAATAATTCCAAAACCAGATCTAATAATTGGTTTTACTCCAACAACCGCAACAGATCAAATTTTAGAATATGCTTTCGCAACCAATACTGATTTTATGATAGCTTTATCAGATATATTTGATGAGGTTGATTTTTATCAAGAAGAAGACGACATCTGGACTCATTGGCAAAAGGAAAAAATCTATGAAGCAAGGAAATTGGTTGCTAAAAACAATATGGGTAAATTAATGATTGAAACACTAGAAAAGTATGACAACCCATATCCAATTATATATAACAAGCGCAAACGTTGACTATTATTGACATTTGTAAAGTAAAAAGTAATTGCTTAGGTCGCATTTTATGATATAATCAAGTTAGATTAAAATTGCGAAAGTGAGAATGTAAATATGTACGACGAGAATTATTTAATTCAAAATGGTGTAGACGTAACAAAAAGTCTAGAACTATTTGGTGATATCAATACTTATAATGAAATTGTTGGAGAATTTTTAGTAAGTGCTAAAGAAAAGCAAGCTAAACTTCAACAATATAAAGATGAAAAGGATATGGCTAATTATACAATTTATATCCATTCCTTAAAAAGTGATGCTAAATACTTTGGTTTCACAAAACTAGCAACAATGGCTGAAGAACAAGAACAAAAAAGTAGAGAAGGAGATGTCTTCTTCATATATGAAAATTTCCAACCTCTAATTGATGAAATACAAAGAATGATGTTGGTTGTTAAAAAGTACTTATATCCTGAAACAGAAACTCAAGTGCCTCAAGTACCACAACCAGCAGCTCAACAAGTTGTAGTACCAACTCCACAAGCAGTAGCACCTTCACCAGAAGAAGATTTACCAGAGCCATATACTCAAAAAACAATTTTAGTAGCTGATGACTCTAATATTATTCGTAATTTCGTAAAGAGAATCTTTAGTGAAAAATATAATGTAGGCGTAGCTCAAGATGGAGAAGAAGCCTTAAAAATAATTAAATCTAATCAAAACAACGAAGAAATAGTTGCTGTTTTATTAGATTTAAACATGCCAAGAGTAGACGGATTTGCTGTTCTAGACTTTATGAATGATAATCAATTATTTGGTAAAATGCCAGTATCAATCATTTCTGGAGACTCTTCAAAAGATACAATTGCTAAAGCTTTTGGTTATCAAATTGTTGATATGCTAGCTAAACCATTTACTGAAATGGATATCAAACACGTCGTAGAAAAAACAATTTACTTTAAAAATATCGATTAAAAAAGAGTAATTATAAATTACTCTTTTTCTTTTACTATAAATTCATCTCCGACTTTAAAACTATCACTAACACCAACAGGAGTTAAATATATATATAAAACTTTTCTTCTAGGAAGAAGTATCTTGTCAGCTTTAAACTTCTTATATATATAAATAATTTTATTATCTTTATCAGTCTCTATAATATCAACGTTTTGACAAAACCAATAAGTAGTTAAACCTTTTCTCCTCATCATATAAATATCTTCAATTGGTTCTAAATAAAATTTCAAACTCTTAAGTTTTAACCAGAAAGTATTTAAATAAATAACATCATATTTTTTCTTTTCAATCTTAATATACATAAAATCACCAGTTCCTACTAAAATTATAACATAATACGTAAAAGTTATTAAATAATAATATAAAATCTTTTCCTATTATTAAAAATGTGATATTATAAAAAAGGAAATGAGGAGGTATAAGTATGAGTGGACATTCAAAATGGGCAACAATTCATCGTAAAAAAGGATTATTAGATGCTGCTAGAGGAAAAGTTTTTCAAAAACTAGCTAAAGAAATCATGGTAGCAGCAAAGTCAGGTAGTCCTGATCCGAACCAAAACTCATCATTAAGATTGGCTGTTGATAAAGCTAAAGCTCAAAACATGCCAAAAGAAAATATTCAAAAAGCAATTGAAAAGGCAACTGGTGGAACAGATGGAGCAAACTACGAAAGTGTTCGTTATGAAGGATATGGACATGGTGGTGTAGCCTTCATGGTAGACTGCTTAACAGATAATCGTAATAGAACTGCATCTCAAGTACGTAGTGCTTTCACAAAAGCTGGTGGAAATCTTGGAACAGATGGTTCTGTAAGTTATATGTTTGAACGTCGTGGTTCAATTGTAATACCAGCAGATTATGATGAGGATACAATGATGATGACAGCATTAGACGCCGGAGCTCTAGACTTTGAAAAAATAGAAAATACCTATGTTATTACTACTGATACAGCTAATTTTACTCCTGTAAAAGAAGCTTTAGAAAATGCAGATGTTAAGGAATTCTTAGAATGTGAATTAACATACATTCCAAATATGGAAGTAGAATTAGATGAAGAAGGACAAGAAAAAGTCATGAAATTAGTAGATACACTAGAGGACTTAGATGATGTTCAAGATGTTTATTACAATCTAAAAGGAGAATAATAAATAAAGAAATAATAAGAAAGAGCACACCTTAAGTGAACTTGTATTAGTTCATAGTTGCTCTTTTTTCTTTTCTAAAAATGTTATATAATAAGTAAGGAGTGATTTTATGTATGACTATATAATAGGAACAGTTACAAGTTTAAAAAATAATGCTATCGTTTTAGATAATAATGGTATAGGATATTTAATTTATGTTTCTAATCCTTATGCCTTTGAAGAACAAAAAGAATATAAAGTTTATGTCTATCAACAAATAAAAGAAGATGAAAATAGTTTGTTCGGTTTTAAAAATCAAGCTGAAAAAGAACTATTCTTAAAACTAATTAGTGTTAAAGGACTAGGTTGTAAAATGGCTATGCCAATCTTAGCAGTTGGTAATGTAGAAGGTATAATGGATGCTATTGAAAGAGAAAATATCCTATACTTAAAGAAGTTCCCAAAAATCGGTGAAAAACTAGCTAGACAAATGATTCTAGATTTAAAAGGCAAATTAGCTTTTATTGGTGTAGGTATATCAGATGATGAATTAACAACTAGTGAAGAATTAAAAGAAGTATTATTAGGTTTAGGATACAAAGACAAAGAAATAAAAGGCATTCTTACTAAAGTAAATAAAGATTTACCAATCGAAGAACAAGTAAAAGAGGCTTTAAGATTACTCTTAAGATAAGGAGGATTCTATGAAAACTGAAAATGTTATAAAAAACTATTCTCTAGAAGATGATCAAGTAATTGATAATACAATTAGACCTGAAACAATAAGTGAATATATTGGTCAAAGTGAAGTAAAAGAAAATATTAAAATATTCGTTGAAGCTGCTAAAATTCGTAACGAAGCTCTAGATCATGTTTTACTATATGGTCCACCAGGACTAGGTAAAACAACCCTAGCTTTTATAATTGCTCATGAACTAGGTACTCATATAAAAACAGCATCTGGTCCAAGTATTGAAAAAACTGGTGACTTAGCCGCAATTCTTTCTTCACTAGAACCAGGAGACGTTTTATTTATTGATGAAATTCATCGTATGCCAAGATACATAGAAGAAGTCCTATATCCAGCTATGGAAGACTTCTCACTAGATATTATCGTAGGAAGTGAAGGAAATACCAGAAACATCAAAATAGATTTGCCACCATTTACTCTTGTAGGAGCAACAACTAGAGCTGGAGACCTATCAGCACCTCTAAGAGATCGTTTTGGTATAATCTCAAAACTTCAATTTTATACAACTGAAGAACTATGTGAAATAGTAAAAAGAACTTCTCGTGTTCTAAATATGGAAATAGAAGAGGATGCTGCTTATGAATTAGCAAGACGTAGTAGAGGAACCCCAAGAATTGCTAATAGATTATTTAAAAGAGTAAGAGATTTTGCCCTTGTTAAAGGAAATGGTAAAATTGATCTTGATATTACCAAAGAAGCTCTAACTAGACTTCATATCGATGAGTTAGGCTTAGATAAAACAGACCACGATTTACTTCTAGCAATCATTAATAAATTTAATGGTGGCCCAGTAGGAATAGAGGCCCTAAGTAGTTCAATTGGTGAAGAAGTAACAACAATAGAAGACGTTTATGAACCATACTTATTACAAACTGGTCTACTAAAAAGAACAACAAGAGGTAGAATGGTAACAGATAAAGCCTATGAAGCCTTAGGAATAGAAAAGAAAAACTAACAGGAGGATACTATGAAAGTAGAAGATTTTGATTATTATTTACCTGAAAAATTAATAGCTCAAACCCCATTAGAAAAAAGAGATACTTCTAGACTAATGGTTTTAGACAAAACAACAGGAAAAATAGAACATAAACATTTTTATAATATTGTAGATTACTTAGAAGAAGGAGATACCTTAGTCTTAAATGATACTAAAGTTCTACCAGCTAGATTAATCGGAGAAAAAGAAGAAACTAAAGCTGTAATAGAAATACTATTATTAAAAAACATTTCTGGTGATGACTGGGAATGTTTAGTAAAACCAGCAAGACGTATAAAAGTAGGAACAATAGTAACATTTGGATCAGGTGAACTAAAGGCAAAATGTATAAAAGAAGAACCAGAAGGAATTAGACATTTTACTTTAATTTATGATGGTATCTTAATGGAAATATTAGAACATCTAGGTACTATGCCACTACCACCATATATTCATGAAAAACTAAAAGATCAATCAAGATATCAAACAATATATGCTAAAGAAATAGGTAGTGCCGCTGCTCCAACTGCTGGTCTTCATTTTACAAAAGAACTATTAGAACAATTAACGAAAAAAGGTGTAAATATTGCCTACATTACTCTTCATGTTGGACTAGGTACTTTTAGACCAGTAAGTGTTGACAAAGTAGAAGAGCATGAAATGCATTCTGAATACTATCAAATGACTAAAGAAACAGCAGAACTTTTAAAAAAGACAAAAGAAAACAATAAAAGAATTATTGCTGTTGGTACAACAAGTACTAGAACCCTAGAAACAATCATGACAAAATATAATGAATTTACAGAATGTTCTGGTTGGACTAATATCTTTATTTATCCAGGTTACAAATTTAAGGCAATCGATGCTCTAATTACTAACTTTCATCTACCTAAATCAACCTTAGTAATGTTAGTATCAGCTTTAGCCGGTAGAGAAAATATTTTAAATGCTTATAAGACAGCAGTTCAAGAAGAATATCGCTTTTTCTCCTTTGGCGATGCCATGCTAATTAAATAAACCTTGTAAAAAAAACAAAAAAATGGTATAATATGGGCACTTAGCGGAAGAAAGAGGAGGAAATGTAATGAAGTTAATTCCAGAACAAGTAGAAGGCATCAAAAAACAAATAGCAGAAAAAATAAACGTAGTAAGTGATGTTGATTATTTAGAAGAATCAAGAGAAGATTTTAGAAAGAACATAAGTGAGTGTGGCGTAAGAGATGAAGTTACTGAAAGACATATGTTTAAAGCTCATGCTGATATTGCTAGATTAAGAGTTGCCCTAGAGGATGCTGAAATAGTAGATGAACCAACTGGTTGTGTTATTGAAATTGGTAGTAACTTTACAGTTGAATTTTCAACTGGAGCAAAAAGAACTTTTACCTTAGTAGAAACAACAGAAGGACTAGAAAAAACATCTGATTATACAACTAAAGCTAGTCCATTTGGTCAAGCTGTTATTGGAAAAACTGAAGGAGATGTATTCTCATATACAATTTCAACATCACCATTTAATAAACGTCAAATTACTGGTTGTGTTGAAAAAATTAATACAAAAGAAAATACTAATAGCAAACAAAAAACTATTACAAAATAAGGAGCAATCCTTTTTTTATTGTTTTTTGCAAAAATTTCCCTTATAATTATAAAGACAAAAGGAGATACCTATATGAAAATAAAATATACATTACTACATAAAGATGAAAACTCATCTGCTAGATACGGAACACTTCAAACTAATTATGGAACTTTTGAAACACCTATGTTTATGCCTGTTGGTACTAAAGCAACTGTAAAGTCCTTATCCCCTGAAGAATTAAAAGCTGCTCATTCTGGAATAATTTTATCTAATACTTATCATTTATGGTTACGTCCAGGAGAAGATATAATAGATAAAGCTGGTGGACTACATAAATTTATGAATTATGATGGGCCAATACTTACAGACTCAGGCGGTTTCCAAGTTTTTTCATTAGTAAAAAACAAAGAGAAAGATATTACAGAAGAAGGCGTAACTTTCAAAAGTCATATTGATGGTTCAAAATTATTTTTAACTCCGGAAAAATCAATTCAAATTCAAAACAAACTAGATAGTGACATCGCTATGAGTTTTGATGAATGTCCTCCATATCCATCAACTTATGAATACATGAAAAAGTCCGTTGAACGTACACTAAGATGGGCTGCTCGTGGTAAAAAAGTTCACTCTAACGAAAACCAATCGCTATTTGGTATTGTCCAAGGTGGAGAATTTGAAGACTTTCGTGAATATAGTTGTAAAGAAACTGTTAAAATGGATTTCGATGGTTATAGTATTGGCGGTACTTCAGTAGGTGAAGACAAAGATACAATGTATAAGATGATTGACTATGGTATAAAGTATCTACCAGAAGATAAAGTTCGTTATCTAATGGGAGTAGGAGACCCAATTGATATAATTGAAGGTACTATTAGAGGAATTGATATTTTTGACTGTGTTCTACCAACAAGAATTGCTAGACACGGACAAGCTTTTACTAGAGAAGGAAAAATAAACTTCAACAATGCCAAGTACAAAGAAGACTTTACTCCAGTAGAAGAAGGTTGTGACTGTTACACTTGTAAAAATTATACAAAAGCCTACATTCGTCACTTAATAACAACAGATGAAATGTTAGGGGGAAGACTATTATCAATTCATAATATAAGATTCTTAATAAAACTAACAGAAGAACTAAGAGAAGCTATTAAAGAAAATAGAATCTTAGAATATCGTGAAGAATTTATTTCTAAATATCAAAAAAATAATAAGTAAAAAGCAAAAACTACAAGATTATTTCTTGTAGTTTTTATATGTAAAAGATTGGCCTATTAGAATTATTCTGCATAGTACTTATACTATTACTTTCTTCTCTAACAGTACTCGTCTCATTAACAGTTACCGGTTTGTTTATTTCATCTGCTATTTTAAATATAGTTTTTGCATTTTGAAACATTGGTTTAACTTGATAAACAATAGGTATGGCCTGATTAATAACACCAAGTGTTTTTTGTGTACCGTCTAAAAATGAAGTAAAACTAAAGCCTTTAGCAAGATTACTAAATCTACTAAATAAGCCAACTTTAGGATAAGGATAGTTGTACATAGTCCACCTCTTCATTAATAATATATGTCAACAGAAATAAAAAGTTAAATAATTTATTTTCAAAAATAAAATACTATGCTACAATAATCTATAGAATAAGATAGAGTAAAAAGAAAGGTAACTGGTGATATTAAATGGGTTTATTTGGAAACAATAAGAAAAATGTGACAAATACTGCTACCGTACAACAAACTGCACCAAAAGCACAACAACAGGTGGCAAATACTGCTGCTCCTATTGCACAACAACAAGCTACAGCAACTATAGCACAACCAGTTGCAACTCCTCAACCAGTATATCAACAACCACAAACACAACAGGCTGTCTATCAACAAGTACCAGGACAAGTAGTTCAACAAACACCAGTCCAACAAGTAGCACAAACTACTGGGATACCGGTTACAAGTCCAACACAAGTATCAGTTGGTGCCAATCAAACACAAATACCTGTTGCCCAAAATACAATAACAAATCAACCAATTAGTGCCTCACTTCAAACTCCTGAACACCAAGCTTCAGCACCGGCTCAACCTCAACAACATGCAGCAGCTAAAACAGTTCAAACGAGTAGTGTAAGTAAAAAGAAAGTTTCAAGTGACGAAGATGTAAAAAGAAAAAATAAATTAAATGGTTATAGTTACGTTGTTATAAATACCATGAATAAAAAAGAAAAAGGTTACTTCGATGCTGAAACAGAAGATGATGTAAGAGCCTTTCTAGAAGGACAAGATTACCAAGTCCTAGAAATAAAGCCAAAATCAGCAATGGATATTGATATTTCAGGTCCACCAAAACTAAATCCTGAAGACTTATCATTTACCTTGACTCAGTTATCAACATATATAAAATCAGGAATCCCTCTAGTTGACTCTATGCGTATCTTAGCTAAACAAGGTAAAAAAGCAGCCCATAAAAAGATTTATGGTCAAGTAGTTTATGAATTATTAAAAGGTGAAAGTTTTTCTGTAGCTCTAGCTCGTCAAGGAAAAGTCTTCCCACCATTATTAATAAACATGGTAAAAACAGCTGAAATGACTGGTGACTTACCATCTATACTAGATGATATGGCAGAGTATTATACAACAATGAACCAAACTAGAAAACAAATGAAAAGTGCCATGACATACCCAATCGTAGTTTTAACGATAGCCTTAGGCGTATTAGTATTCATGTTAGTTTACTTAGTTCCACAATTTGCTTCCATGTTTGAATCTCAAGATGCCAAACTTCCAGCAATTACTTTAATAGTTTTAGGTGTCAGTAACTTTATTCAAACTAACTGGATGTTTCTAATAGGTGGAGTAGTAGCAATAATACTTGTCTTTAGATATTTATTTAAACATGTTCAGTCCTTTAAAAAAGCTGTTCAAACATTCTTAATGCATATACCAGTAGTTAGTAAAATAATTATTTATAATGAAATTGCTAACTTTACTAAAACATTTGCTTCATTAATAAATCATGGTGTCTTCATAACAGATAGTATGGAAATTCTACAAAAGATAACTGATAATGAAGTATTTAAAGGTATCATTAATAAAACTTTGGAAAACCTATCCAAAGGTGAACCAGTATCAGCAGCTTTCCGTGGTGAATGGGCAATCCCAGTAGTTGCTTATGAAATGATTGTTACTGGTGAAAATACTGGTCAATTAGGTCTAATGATGGAAAAAGTATCAGCACACTTCCAATCAATGCATAAATCAATTATCGATCAAATGAAGAGTTTGATGGAACCATTAATGATTGTATTCTTAGCAGGAATTGTTGGTGTCATACTACTTTCAATTGTTACACCAATGTTTAGTATTTACTCACAAATCGAATAATAATAAGGAGGATAATTATATGGAAATACTATACTTAATTATCTTTTTTATTTTAGGAAGCTTCATTGGCACTATCTCAACAATTCTAGGACTTCGTCTTCCTAAACAAGAAAAAATATTTGGTAATAAACCACACTGTGATAATTGCAGTCACGAACTAAAAAAAACAGAAACTATTCCCTTAATATCTTACATTACTCACCGTGGTAGATGTAGATATTGTCATACTAAAATAGACATTTTATATCCATACATGGAATTCTTCTCAGGACTATTATTTTCTGTTTGTTACTACAGCTTTGGTTTTAGTTATGAAATGCTAATAGGTCTAGGAATAATTACAATGTTAATGATTATTGTCGTAAGTGATCTTACATATCTAATAATTCCAGATGAAGTATTAATCTTTTTTAGTATTTATTTCATAATAATTGAATTTCTAAAATCAGGTCTAAAAGGAGCTATAACTCATATCGGTACAGGTTTATTATTATTTGCTATAATGTATTCTGTAATGTTAATTGGTAACAAAGTCTTAAAAAAAGAAAGCCTTGGTGGTGGAGATATAAAAATGATGTTCTTATTTGGTTTAGTTCTAGATCCACTTCTTGGAACTTTAACTATCTTTTTAGGAAGTCTTTTTGCACTACCAATGTCCCTATATTTAATGAAGAAAAATAATGAAAAGGTAATTCCTTTTGGACCTTTTCTTCTCTTAGCCTTTGCATTTATTTACTTTACCAAACTAACAACTCCAACAATTATGTCTTGGCTAGGTTTTTAAGAAAGTTTAACTTTCTTTTTTTTTCCTATTAGTGTACTATATATATGGGTGATAACTATGCGAAATATAACAATTTTACCAGCTGATACTTATACAGTAGTAAATAAAACTGTTCTTAACGAAAGCGATCGTAAACTAATTAGCATGTTATACCAACCAATTATAGGTCATACTGCAGTTTCTCTATATTTAACTTTAATAGATGACCTAGATAAATTAGAAGTAATGAGCGACGATCTAACTCATCATCATTTAATGAGTACTATGCAGTTAAAACTAGAAGACATTGTCATTGCCCGTGAAAAATTAGAAGCAACTGGTCTTTTAAAAAGTTACTTTAAAAAGGGTAGTATTAATCAGTATGTCTATTTAATTTATTCTCCAATGTCTGCTCATGAGTTTTTTACTCATCCAATCCTAAATATTGTTCTTTATAATAACTTAGGTAAAAAAGAATATGAAAGACTTCTAAATTATTATAAAATTCCTCGAGTTAACTTAAAAGACTATGAAGACATAACTAGTAGTTTTGATGACATTTTTACCTCAGTAAAAGGTAATATCTTAGAAATAGAATCAGACACTACTAGAAGAGATACCAATAATATTCAAATAAATAAAGGAATAGATTTTAACTTATTAATATCTAGTATTCCTTCAAATATTATTAATGATAAAACATTCTCTAAAGATGTAAAAGAATTAATAAACGCACTAAGTTTTACTTATAATCTTAATACACTAGATATAAAAGGTCTAGTATGTGATGCTATTAATGAAAAAGGTTTAATAGATAAAAGTAGACTACGTAAAAGTTGTCGTGATTATTACCAATTTGAAACAGCTGGTAGCTTACCAACATTAATATACAATAAACAACCAGATTATCTAAAAAAGCCTGAAGGAGATACTTCTAAAAGAGCAAAATTAATCTATACTTTTGAAAATATCAGTCCTTATCAATTGCTAAAAGCTAAGTATAAAGGAGCAGAACCAACAGAAAGAGATAAAAGACTAATAGAAAGTCTCTTAGTCGATCAAAAACTAAACTATGGAGTTGTAAATGTCTTAATATCTTATGTTTTAAAAACTAACAACCAACAACTAAAAAAAAGCTATGTTGAAACAATTGCTGGTCAATGGAAAAGACTAAATATCGAAACAGTCGAAGAAGCTATGGATATTTCAGAAAAAGAACATAAGAAATTAAAACGTCTTCTTGAAAAAGAAAAGCCAAAAGAACAGGTTAAGAAAGAACATAAAGAAAAGGCTAATTTACCTGCTTGGTTTGATAAAGAGATTGATAAAACAGAAGCAACAGAAGAAGACGTTAAAGAAATGGATGAAATATTAGCTGGACTTGTCTAGAAAAAAGTGCTACAATACATAGTCTATTCGGTGTAAAAAAATGTCAAAAATACTAATCCTTCTAATAAACCTTTTATCTTATTAAAGGTCTTATGTTATTATTAAGAAGTAAAAGAGTGAATAGAATAGTATGAGGTACAAAAATGAATAAATATCAAAATAAAGAATTTCAAAGAATAATTAGTCCAATTGCAAATGCTGAAAAGTTTCAAAAACTAAAAGATATAAAACATCATGGTATAACTAGATATGAACATTCCCTAAGAGTAGCCTACTATTCATATAGAGTGACAAAACTATTACACTTGGATTATAAAGAAACAACTGAAGCTGCTTTATTACATGACTTTTTCATGGAAGAAGTAGATGATAAAAACTTTATTTCTAGATTACGAAAGCATCCAAATTATGCTATAAAGAATGCAGAAGAAATTTGTAATTTGAATGACAAACAAATAGATATTATAAAAACACATATGTTTCCAATTACTTTTACACCTCCAAAATATATGGAGAGTTGGATTGTTGATATAGTAGACGATGTATCAGCAATCGCCGAACAAAGTAAAGTAATTAAACAACATGTTAAAGTAGTTGGGACATTTTTATTAATATTAATGTTTCATCGTTAAAAAAGATAATAAAGGGATTATTTCCCTTTTTATATATATTAAAGAAAGAAGGAATGAATATGCAAAAGACATATATTTTTGGTCACAAAAAACCAGACTCAGATTCAGTAATGTCTGCCATAGGTCTATCATATTTGAAAAACCTTTTAGGTGAAAATACTGAACCTAGAATATTAGGAGATGTAAATAAAGAAACAGCTTACGCCTTAAAGTATTTTCATCTACCAACACCAGAGTATTTAAATGATGTAAAATTACAACTAAAAGATATAGATTATCATAAGAATTTTTATATAAAAGAAACTGATTCTATATATACAGGATATCAAAAAATGCTAGAGAAGAGTCTAACTGGTATTCCTATAACTGATGCTAAAGGATATTTCACAGGATTAATAACTATTAAAGACTTATCTCATGTAATTATTAATGAAAATACTGATGATTTATATACTTCATATGATAATATTCTTCATGTTTTAAAAGGTGAGAGTCTATTAAAGTTTGATGATGAAATAGTTGGTCGTATTTTAGTAGCAGCATATCGTAGTACAACAATTCTAGAAAATGTAAAACTAGAAAGAGATATGATTTTAATAGTTGGAGATCGTCATAGTGTAATTGAATATGCTGTAAATTCTGGAGTAAAATTAATAATATTATCAGGGGACGCTGAAATAAAAGAAAAACATCTAGAAATAGCTCGTAAAAATAAAGTTAATATTATAAGAACTCCATATCCAACATATCATATAACTAGATTAGTATCATTAACTAACTACATTAAAACAATGATTAGATGTTACAATCCAGCTAAATTTGAAATTACTGAGTTTGTTGATAATGTAGTAGAAACAAATAATAAATTAAAACATACTAACTATCCAATTGTAGATAGACGTAATAAGTGCCTTGGCTTATTAAAGATAACAGACTTAGCAGAAAAACATCCTAAGAAAGTAATCTTAGTAGACCACAATGAAAAACTACAAAGTGTTGAAGGACTAGATGAAGCTGAGATACTAGAAATATTTGATCACCATAATCTAGGAAGTATTACAACAACTTCTCCAATTAACTTTAGAAATATGGCTGTAGGTTCAACTTGTACAATTGTATATTTAATGTATAAAGAAAGAAATATAACGCCACCTAAAGAAATAGCTGGAGCACTTCTATCAGGTATCTTATCAGATACACTAATTTTAAAGAGTCCAACAGCAACACCAAAAGATGTAGAAGCTGTAGAATATTTATCAAAACTAGCAGAAGTAGATTACAAAGTTTATGGAATGGACTTATTAAAAGCTGGTACTTCTTTAGAAGGAATGACAAAAGAAGATGTTCTATATAATGACTTTAAAATTTATACAGTAGATGATAAGAAGTTTGCAATAGGGCAATTCTTTACTATGAATTTTGAAGAAATAGAAAAAGATATGGCTGAGTACATCCACGTATTAGATGAAGTAGCTGAAGCTAATAATTATAATTTAGTTGCTTTATATGTAACTGATATAATTAAAAATGGTAGTTATGTAATCTTTAATACTCGTGGTAGTGGTACTATGGCTCTTGCATATGGTAAAGATTCAATCGAAGAAGGATGCTTTATCCCAGGCTGTGTATCACGTAAAAAACACGTAGTACCAATAATAATGCCAATATTTGAAAACTAGGAGATGAATAAATGGATTTTTTATCAATTATTATATTGGGTTTTATACAAGGAATAGCTGAGTTCTTACCAATTTCATCATCAGCACACTTAATAATATTCAGGGAGTTATTCGGTATTGGAAGAGGTATGGATGCACATCTTGCCTTAACATTTGATTTAGCACTTCACTTTGGAACATTACTAGCTATAGGTATCTTTTTCTTCAAAGACTTTATTACAATGATTTCCAAAGGATTTACTAAAGGTATAAAAGATGATCAAGGTAAAATGCTATGGTACTTGATTATCGCTACAATTCCAGCAGCTATAGCCGGAGTATTATTTGAAGATGTAATAGAAAATGCCGTAAGAAAAAATTACGTTGTAATTGCTCTTGCTCTTGCTATTATGGGTGTCATAATTTATTGTGCTGATAAGTATAGTAAATCTAATAATAGTTTGAAAAAAATGTCTATGAAAGATGCTCTAATTATTGGTTGTAGTCAAGTATTAGCCCTAATACCAGGCTTTTCCAGATCTGGAACAACAATAGCAGCTGGAAGAGTCCTAGGTATAAATAGAGAAGACGCAGCTAAGTTTTCTTTCTATCTAAGTGCTCCCGTAGTGTGTGGTGCCCTAGTATTACAACTCCTAAAGAAAGCAACTTGGACAGTTATCGCTGCTAATCTAACAACCTTTATTCTTGGTGTTCTAATATCATTTATAGTAGGTCTACTATGTATAAAATACTTATTAAAATACCTACATAATCATAACTTTAAAATATTTATGATTTATCGTATCATTCTAGCAATAATAGTATTAATAATGATTGGAGTAAAGTAATATGGATAAAGCAAAATTAGGCTTATTAGCAACCCTTCTTTTAGGAATATTTATCTTACTTGGAGCACTTCTTGCTCTCTTAGTAAAGAAAAAAGACAAAGTAGCTGACTTCTCAATAGGACTAGCTCTAGGTGTAATTGGTATGTTAATTGTAACTGATTTATTACCAGAAATAGTAGAAAATTTAAAACTAAACCATATCTATATATTTATAGTATGTACAGTTGTTGGCTATTTCTTATTAAAACTTCTAGATCACTTTATCCCTGATCATGAAGAAGAAAAAATGGATAAAAAAGAGCGTAAAGAGAATTTAATTCATATCGGTATTATTACTTCTCTTGCCTTAGTATTACATAACATTATCGAAGGAAGTGCTGTTTATTCAACCTTCTTAACAGATAATAATCTAGGAGTAGGAGTAGCCTTAGGAGTAGGTTTTCACAATATTCCTCTAGGCATGGTAATAGCCGCCACTTTCTATCAAAGCAATGAAAACATTTGGAAGACTCTAAGTATTATCGGCTTAGTATCTCTATCAACATTCTTAGGAGGTCTTCTAATGTTCTTCTTAAATTTAAATACTATAAGTCCTCTTTTATTAGGAACATTATTATCTCTAACTCTAGGTATGTTGTTATTTATAGCTATAAGTGAATTACTACCTAGAATGAAAAAATCAACTGATAAAAAAGTTAGTTACGTAGGTCTAACTATTGGTATAGTATTATTATTACTATCGCAATTAATTTAAGGAGAACTTATGGAATATAATTATTATAATTTGTTTTTATTGTTTTTTATCTACTCATTCCTAGGTTACATTGTAGAATCAACATCAGTAAGTATGATTGAAAAGAAAGTAGTCTGGAACAGAGGTTTCTTAGTAGGACCATACATTCCAATATTTGGAACAGGTGCCATGATTATGGTATTAACCTTACAAAAGTATAAAGATGACGTAGTTGCTTTATTTATTATGAGTATGGTAGTTTGTCTAACTATTGAATATTTATGTAGTCTGATTGCTGAAAAATTATTCAATCTTCGTTGGTGGAACTACTCAGATAAATTATTTAATATTAATGGACGTATCTGTCTACAAAATGGTATTTTATTTGGTCTAGCTGGAGTGTTAGTAGTTAAATATGTAAATACTTGGTTAGAAAAATTAATACTATTATTACCAAACTCTTTAATGATAATTCTAAGTATAATTCTTACAGTAATATTTGTATCAGATATAATTTTATCAACTCATACTGTAATAAAATTCAATAGTAGTTTTAAACGTTATAGTGCTGACAATACCCAAGAAGTAAAAAAGAAAATTATCGAAGAATTACAACACAACTTCTTCTTAAATCGTTTAGTAAAAGCATTCCCTAATGCCAAAGACAAAAGAGAATATTATAAACAACTTAGAAATGAGTACTTCAAACGTATGAAAGAGTTACATGAATTAAAAAAAAAGAGAAAAATAAAGACCAAGAAACAAAAATATAATATTTATTAATAAGAAAAGTCATTTTAGATTTTTCTTTTTTTTATTTTCTAGTTTTGTTATACTTATACTAGAAATTATAAAAAACAACATGTAACTCATTAGACTACATAACAATTGACATTTCTTATAAAAAATGGTATAATATGCAGCAAATAAAGGGGAATATTATAATATGAAAAAAGATTTCAAACCAGTATCAAAATTTGAAACACTATTAATGACGAAAGAAGAATTGATTGAGTATTACCGAGATTTAAGGGAGTATGTTTATTTAAAAAATGAAAAAATAAAAGGAATAAAAGTTAGAAAAGCAATATATCCAATAATAAAGAAATTCTTGACGATTCAAAGAAAATTAAATGGACGAGACTTGAAAATATTAGGAAATAAAGCTACTATTCCTGAAGAAAGACCAATAATATATTCAATAAGTCATATCGGTAGATTCGATTTAGAAAGTGTCTGTGAAATACTTCCGACAAATGCTTATATGTTTTGCGGAGATCCAGAAACAATGTATAGAAACTTAGATGGTCTTGCTGCCAATCTTAATGGTGTCATATATGTTGATACAGACTCAAAGACAGACAGACATGTTGCAAAAGAAATGGCTGTTAGATTATTAAATCAAGGCGGAGATTTGCTAATCTATCCAGAGGGGACTTGGAACCTAGAAGAGTGTAGACCAATTTTACATCTATATCCTGGAGTAATAGAAATGGCTTATAGAACTAATGCTACTATAATTCCAATAAGTCTTGAACAATATGGTGACGATTTTGTAGCTAATATAGGTGAAAACTTTGAAGTGTCTAAATATATACCAAATGGAAGTTATAATAAAGAAACAGAAGCTCAGGCTAAATCTGCTTTACGAGATGTAATGGCAAGTTTAAAATGGGAAATTTGGGAAAACGCTAATACTACACAAAGAAATGAAATTAGTAGTGCCAACTATGAAGAAATCGTTGACAAAAGATTGAGCGAATTTCCAGTTTATACTAGAGAAGTATTAAAACATCGTACATATAGAGAAAAAAATGAAACACCACCAGAAGAAGTATATCAGTTTGTAAAAAAACTTAATCCATCAAAAGAAAATGCATTTTTACTAAGAAAAAAGTAGAAAATGCTTTTTTTTTGTGTTATGCTACATATAGAGTACAATAGAAGAAGTAGAGGTGTTAATGTATGAGTTGTATATATTTTCCAATAGCAGCACTTTTAATTTCTGTGCTAGTTAATATAATATTTAGGACAAAAGAAAATGCAAATAATTCCGAAACAAAGTTATACCATAAGTTGCTAACTGTTAATTTATGTCAGACAATATATGATGTTATAGCTGTGATCCTAATGAAAAACATTCCAGATTTACCAGTAGCAATCTCTGGAATGATTATGAAATTTGACTACTTATTTATTACATATTGGTTAGCAAACCTTCTATTATATGTAAGTACTGTATCATCAGCAAATATGAATACGAAATTAAAAAAATCAGTCTTAGTAGCAAACACTATATTTGCCATTATAATTTTACTCCTACCAATTGAAGTTATAAACAAGGAAGAAGTATTAGATTCGTATGGTTTATCATATGATGTTGCCTTTGTAAATATAATATTGGCAATTACAGGAATAGTTTTCTTAATAATAAAATCTTTAAAAAATCATAAAATGGAATATACAAATAAAAAGTATTTTCCAATTTATGTAATGCTTTCGCTACTTATCTTCTGCATTTTCATAAGAACAATTTTTCCAAATATAATATTTGAACCATTTGTAATGGCCTTTGTCAATCTAATAATGTACTTTACAATTGAAAATCCCGATATAAAGATGATGACTGAACTAAATCTAGCAAAAGAACAAGCCGAAAAAGCTAACCGTGCTAAAAGTGATTTCTTATCTAGTATGTCTCATGAAATTAGAACTCCATTAAATGCTATTGTTGGTCTATCAGAAGATATGGTAGAAAGAGGTACGGCACCTGATGACATGAAAGAAGATTTAAATGATGTTCTAGAAGCTTCAAAAACTCTACTTGAAATAGTAGGTAACATCATGGATATAAATAAGATTGAAAGTAACAAACTAAAAATAGTTGAAACCACTTACAATTACCGTAAAGAAGCAGAACTCCTAGCGAAGATAAATTCAACTCGTATTGGTGAAAAACTAATCGAATTTAAAACAAATATTGCTGAAGATATTCCAGAATATTTATATGGTGATAGAGTTCATATAAAACAAATAATTAATAACTTACTATCTAATGCTTTAAAATATACTAACGAAGGTGTTGTAGAATTCACTACTAAATGTATTAATGAAAATGACAATTGTCTTTTAATAATAAGTGTAAAAGATTCAGGACGTGGTATTAAAGCTGAAGATATCTCAAAACTATTTAATAAATTTGAACGTCTTGATATTGAAAAAAGTTCAACAACAGAAGGTACAGGTTTAGGTCTAGCAATCACAAAAAAACTTGTTGAGATGATGGGTGGTAAAATAAACGTTCAAAGTAGTTATGGAAAAGGTTCAATATTTATTGTTCAAATTCCTCAAAAAATTGATAAGACTCCACAACAAGAAGAAGTTATTTTACAACAACAATCAGCTGAACCATTACCAGACTATAGTAATAAGAAAGTTTTAATCGTAGATGATAACAAATTAAATATCAAAGTAGCAAAACGTTCATTAGAACCATTTAAGATACAAATTGATGCTTGTGAAAATGGTCAAGAGTGTATTAATAAAATAAACTTAGGCAATAAATACGATTTAATACTAATGGATATTATGATGCCTATAATGTCTGGTGAAACAGCTTTAAAAGAATTAAAGAAAAATCCATTATTTAAAACCCCAGTCATTGCTTTAACAGCTGATGCTATAGCGGGTAGTGAAGAAAAATACATTGAAAAAGGTTTTACAGATTACATCCCAAAACCATTTAGTAAAGAACAAATAAGATTAAAACTAGATAAGATTCTAAAAGATACTAAAGAACATATTGAAATTGATGAAACACCAGAATACAATCCAAATGTAGATAGGTTTGCTGGTGTAGAAGCAGTCATTATTGGTAACGATGAACAAGAAGAACAGAAAGCGGAATGATTAAATCATTCCTTTTCTATTGAGAAAGGCAAAAAATATGAATAGTTATATTAATAATAAATTAGATAGTCTAGAAAAGTCTAAATTCAGAGGTTCATTTCATTTAAATAATAATATGAAAGAGTACGCTAGAGAAAAGGGTTATTTAAAGATTAAAAGTGATGCTTATGACCTTATAAGTAAAAGATTAAAGGTATTGAAAGCAAATGATGGTAAACAAACTCCTATGCGTGCTAATTCTCATCCTGTATTTATTGCTCAACATGCAACTGGTACTTGTTGTCGTGGATGCTTAGAAAAAATTCACAATATCCCAAAGACAAAGGAATTAACTGAACAAGAAATAAACTACATAGTAGAAGTTATAATGACTTGGATAACAAGAGAAGTAAAACAAATTAAATAATAAAATTATCTTTGTATTTTTCTTTTCTATGATATACTTTTAATAGGAGGTTATATTTAATGAAGATAAAAGAAAATATAAATGAAAACATATTTAGAGGATATGATATTAGAGGTATATATCCAACTGAATTAGATGAAGATACTGTCTATACTATTGGTCTAGGCTTTGGTAGTTATATTCAAGCAATTGGTAAAACTACTTGTGTAATTGGTCATGATAACCGTTTATCAGGTGAAAGTCTATATAATGCCTTAATTAAAGGTATAACAGAAACTGGTGTTAATATAATTTCGCTAGGCCTATGTACAACTCCAATGTATTATTATGCTTGTATAAAACTAGGTATTCCATCAGGTGTAATGGTTACAGCTTCTCACAATCCAAAAGATGATAATGGACTAAAGTTTGCTTTTGATGAGTCTGGAAACTGTAAAGGGCAAGAAATTCAAGACTTCTTAGCTTATATAAAAGCTGGCAACTTTAAAAAAGGAACAGGTACTGTAACTGACTACAGTATCCGTGATGAATATTTAGAACTATTCAAAACTAATTTACACTTTGGAAATAGAAACTTAAAAGTCGTAATTGATCCAGGTAATGGAACAACAAGTATTATTGCAAAAGAATTATATGAAATGTTCCCAATGGAATTACATGTAATCAATGGTGAAAGTGATGGCAGATTTCCAAATCATCATCCAGATCCTTGCGTTGAAGATAATCTTACTCAACTAAAAGAAAAAGTAAAAGAACTAGGGGCTGACGTTGGCTTAGGTTTTGATGGTGATGGTGATAGACTAGGTGTAGTATCAGAAAAGTCCACCTTTATACCAACTGATCAATATATGATTATCATAATTAGAGACATTATAAATAAAGTTGCTAAAAAAGAATTCTTATACGATGTAAAATGTTCTAAGGCTCTTAGTGATGAAATAGAGCGACTAGGCGGAAAAGGTCTATGTTATCGTACTGGAAACTCATATACAAAAGCTAAAGTAAGAGATGAAGATTTACCATTTGGTGGAGAGCTATCTGGACATGTATACTTTAGAGATCGCTGGCCGGGATTTGATTCAGGACTATATGCCGGACTTCGTTTATTAGAAATATTGTCTCATACCGATAAAACAGTAACAGAATTACTTTCTGGAATTAATAACTACTATTCAACAGAAGAATTAAAATTTAAAAGTTCGGATGATAAAAAGTTTGCCATTATTGATAAAGTAGCAGAATATGCCAAAAGTAAAGATTATAAATTCCTAGATATTGATGGTGTAAAAGTTTTATTTGATGATGGTTGGGCACTAGTTAGAGCTTCTAACACGGGTCCTAATATAACTGCTAGATTTGAAGCAAAAACTGAAGAAAGACTAGAAGAACTACAAAAGGAATTCATTGGTCTAATAGAAGAATATAATAAATAAAAAAGGAAGACGTATTATGAAAAGAACAAATGAAATCTTAACGGTTTACTATCATTGTAATGAAGAATATCCACAAATAGTCTCATCATATAATCAAATAGGTTCGAAAAAAGATTATGAATATCCCACAACATCACCAGTTATTGTAAGCCTTCGTCAAAAAGTCTCATATTTAGATGCTGAGTTAAAAGAACATACTGCTACAAAAACTGTCAGATATGTATTAGGACAAGAAGAAGATGCAGAACGTGTTATTACCCATGCAAGTATTTACAAAGTTTTAAATCCGCTTGATTTTTATGAAAGCTGTTATGAAGGTAAAATGATTACTTATAAAACTCCATCCGGTAAAGTTTATACAACACCTAAAAGTAATACAGTTAAAGCCTTTAAAACAAAGGAAGAATTACAAGCCGGAGTAGATGCATTTATTACTAGATTCTTAAATTTAAAAGACAAAAAAGAAAACGTTAGTATATCAAAAAGTTCAATAGATTCGCCAAAGATATATGTAAAATAAATCAAAAAAGTATATATATATATGAAGGAGAAAATATGGAAGAAATAACATTAGTAACAGGTAATTTAGGTAAATGGAAAATAGCGTCTAACATATTTAAAAAATATAATATTAAACTACTGCAAGAGAAAATTGCAACACCAGAAATACAATCGTATGATGTGGAAGAAGTATCAAAGTATTCCGCAATATACGCTGCCAAAAAGCTAAATAAGCCAGTCATCAAATCTGATGTTGGCTACTACATAGAAGAATTAAATGGTTTTCCAGGTCTATTTCTTAAATATATTAACGGTATGTTGACAAGTGAAGATATATTGAAATTATTAGAAAATAAGCAAAATAGAAAAATAAAACTAAAAGAATGTTTGACATACGCAGACGAAGATGGCAAAGTAAAGCAATTTATAAGTGTTGAAGAAGCAACAATTAGTACAAAATCAATGGGTAAAGGAAGCACATTTGATAAAATCGTGATTTTACAAGGCGATAAATTTCCAAAAGCTATGAACACAGAAGAAGAAAATCTAAAACATTTTGAAAAACAATTAGTAATATATGATGAACTGGCCAAGTACTTAATTGAAGAAGATTAAATACAAAAGTCAAAAAGAGGTAATAAATGGAAACAGAAATCAGATATTATTTTTCTAAAAATAGTAAAGGCAAAATTCTAAACAAACTAAATACTTTTACTGAATTAAATTATCAAGGTACATTTTATGAAAAGACAGATCAATATAATCATCCAATGAAGGAGTATGACTTTTATAGTAAAGAAATAGACGGTAGATTTAGAGTGAGAAAAACATCTTCCTCTGAAATTTCTAAATGTATGATTACTTGGAAAAGAAGATTACCAAGTACAACAAAAGAATTAATTCATACTGAAGAAGAAGTAGAGGTAAGTATAGATCCAAGTGAATATGATAATTTAATACATTTACTACAAAATGTAATTCATCTAAATTTAGTAGAAAGCTATGAACGTTATAGAAGTGTGTACTCAAATGATGAAGTAGAAGTTGTAATTGATGACTATCCATTCGGTATAGCTTTAGAAATAGAAGATAAAACTCATACAGATAAAGCTAAAGAAATAATCAACTACTGGTTAGAAAAACTAAATCTAAATATAAAAGATGCTTATCAACTATCTTGGGATGATAAATATAGTGAACTATGTAAGAGTCAAGAAAAAGAAGTTTATAACATAGTAACATTTGATAAAGATATGCCTAGTGTTACAAATGAATTTTAAAGAGAATTTTTCTCTTTTTTTCTTGCGTATAATCAAAGAAAGTGATAAAGTATAAAAGCACTCACAATAATAAAGTATAATAACTTAATAAAAAAACAGGAAGGAAAGAATATAAGTATGAAAGAATTAGATGTAGTTTATCACATTTCTAATGAAAAGTGTCAAAGTGGATACATTAGCACTATAGTTTCATCGCCTGAAGGGTTAGTATACCCAGATGAAATACTTGGTTTTATGCCAGATATGATTACAATTAACCAAAAAGTTAAATTCATTAATGCTGAAGGAAAAGAAGAGTATGAAACTAAAAAGATTGTATTAATGGTTGGTAAAGAAGAAAATGCTAGTCAAATATTAAATTCTAAAACTGAATATTTAGTTGGAAAAGAATATCTTGAAAATTCTGTACCTTTACTAGCAACTAAAACATCACTACCACATCTATCTGATGTAAACCCATATATTTTCTTAAGAAGATGTACTGGTACTCCTAGTAAAATGATTGTCTATGAAAATAAAGAAATGACTGGAAAGTACATTTTTCCAAAAACTCCAACAACTAAAGCTTTTGAAGATACTGATGAATTAAAGACAGGATTCCATACCTTTGTAAGTAATTATTTTGCTAATCAAAATAAAAAGGGAGAAAATCCAAAAATATATGTAAGAAACATAATGTAGTAGTATCCACTAAAAAATAAATAGAATATTCCCATCTGGAATATTTTTTCTTTTGAAAAACTCTTGCCTAATTTCAAAACTTATGATATATTGAAACAGACGTTTAGCGAGAAAATACTATATTTAAATTATAACTACATGGAATAAATGTAGTATTTTGGTTTTTAAAGAATAAATTAAGGAGGTATATATGGCAATTAGTGAACAAGAGTTTAAAACAGAACAAAAAATTTTAAAGAAAGTTCAAAAACTACTAGGTGACACACTATCATCATTAGGACAAGATGTTTATGATGACGAGGAAAACTTAAAAGAGTTCAAAAAGATGATGTGGGAAAACTCAACCAGTTTCGACGAAGCTGAAATGCAACAAGTAATGGCCGCAACATCTCATGAAGCAGAACGTGCTCTACAAAAGCAAGACTATTTTAAAAAGTTATGTCAAATAAAAAATAAACCATACTTTGCATCTATAATTTTTAAAGATGATGAAGGTAAAATTCATAACATTTACATCTCACTAACTTATTTAAAAGATGATAACTTAAATAATATTTTATATGATTGGCGTAGCCCTGTTTGTAGTCTTTTCTATGACTATGAAACTGGACCATGTTCCTACAAAGCACCAGGTGGAGTTTTTGAAGGAGAACTAAAACGTAAAAGACAATACAAAATAGAAAATAACAAACTAGTAGGTGTCTTTGATAACTCTCTAAATATTGATGATGAAGTATTACAAGAAGTCTTAGCAACAGAGTCAAGCGATAAGATGAAAAATGTTGTTAATACTATTCAACAAGAACAAAATAAAGTAATAAGAAATCTAGAAGATAATAATTTAATAGTTCAAGGAATAGCCGGATCTGGTAAAACAACAGTTGCTCTTCATAGAATTGCCTTTTTACTATATCGTTTAAAAAACTTAACCAGTAATAACATCTTAATATTCTCTCCAAATAATGTCTTTACTGAATATATCTCAGATGTCTTACCATCTCTTGGAGAAAGTAATACCTTACAAACTACTTTTAATGACTACTTATCATACTTTATAACCGAATATAAAGATGTTGAAACATTCTCCGACTTTGTTTCAAGATATTATACTTATAGTGAAAAAGATCCAGAACTAGTAAGATATAAACAAAGTGATGAAATAATTGATGATATTGATGCTTACTTAACAGACTATATTTTAAAATGTAAGTTTACAGAAGATATTATTGAAAATGAATTTAATGTTGTTTTAAAAGAAGAACTAAATGAAATGTTAACTTATAAATATGATCGCTTTCCATTATTTGAACGACTTGAAGAAATGTCTAAAAAACTATCTCAACAATTTTATAAAGGTAGTAACAAAAAAGTAAAAACATTTGGTAAACTCCTAAAAGAAGCATCTAACTTTGAAAAAGACTATAAAAAAATATATGCCTCATTTTGGACTAGTCCATTCTGTAAAATGCCTCAAACAGAAGCAACAATAAACTCCTTTGTCAAAAAGAATATAATTAATTATGAAGATGCTCTTATCTTCTCATACATAAAAGGAGTATTAGAAGGCTTCCCATACGAAGCAAATATAAAACAAGTAGTAATTGATGAAGCACAAGACTATAACAGATTACAATATGTAATAATCAGTAAAATATTTAGAAAAGCCGACTTTACAATTCTAGGAGATATTAATCAAAATATAAATCCATACTATAGTTATAAATCACTAGAAGATTTAAGCCCACTGTTTAAAGGAGAAACAAAATATTTAGAACTATTAAAAACATATCGTTCCTCTCCTGAAATAATTGAATATACCAATAAAATCCTTAATTTAAAACATGTCAATGCTATTCGCAAAGATAATAATAAACCAGTAATCTTTAGAAAAAATATTGAAGACTTAAAGTCATCTCTTCTAAAAGATATAAACACTCTTCAAGAAGAATATAAAAGTACTGCTATCATAACTAAAGATTATAAAGAAGCTGAAGAGTTATATGAACTATTAAAAGATGATGTAAACTTATCTTTAATTGATGCTAATACGAAAAAGTTCCAGAAAAACTTAATAGTAATTCCAGCTTATATTGCTAAAGGATTAGAGTTTGATAGTGTTATTATCTATAACGATCGTAATAATTCATATCGTAAAAACGAAAGAAACTTATTATATGTTGCTTGTACTAGGTGTCAACACGAACTATATATTTATAACTAGATGCTTTATGCATCTTTTTCTTTTAAATGACTATGTACTTTCCATAAGTCATATATTGTAACAACTAAAACATTAATACTAATCGCAATAATTAATCCATACATTCCAATTTTTAAATATGAAAGTCCAAATACTAATCCCGTTCTAGTAATCATTCCTAAAGTGGTCGCAACCATTGCATCACGACTTTTCCCCATCGCATCAAGTGCTGATGATAATGGACTTTGTATGTACTGTAATAAGCATATAGGAGCAAGTATTCTCATATAAGTAACTCCTTCAGATGTATGATAAATTATTCTTAAGAAAACCTCTGGGAATAAGATAAAAAGAATAGTAGCTGGAATTCCAATAGCTAAAGAAAATGTAATCGCAAGTCTTATCTTTTTAGAAACACTCCTACATCTACCTTTAGAAAACTCTTTTGAAACAACTGGTAAAAGAGCTTGTGAAATGGCCAAAGTAAAGAAAGAGGGGAGTAGTAATAATGGCATAACATATCCAGATAATATTCCATACTCTCTAGCAATATATCCATTACTATAACCAACACTAAGTAATACTAAACTTAAAATTATTGGCTCTAAAAAGTACCCAACACTTCCAATTAATCTTCCAGTGGTATTAGGTATACCAATAGATAAACATTCCTGTATATAGCTTTTACTAGGCCTTAAATCGCTTCTTTTAATAAACACTCCCTTTGGTAAAAATAAAAATAAAACTAAAATAGAAGCACCTTCACTAATAACATTAGAAGCAATAATATAACAAACAGCATACTGTATTCCCTTATCTATAACAAAAGGAATACCTACAATCATTAAAATAAGTCTAACAACATCCTCTAGTAAATTAGAAACAACATGTGGAACCATTCTCTCCTTACCAAAAAAATAACTTCTACAAATACTAGAAATACTAGTAAAAGGAATTACTAAAGCAATTGCTAAAATACCATAATAAGTTAAATTATTATTAAGTAAATTATTAGAAAGAATAGGGGCAAATAATAAAATAATAATTATTAGAATAATATTAACTAAAAGAATAATTGGTAAAACCGAAAAAAATAGTCTTTTATTATTCTTAGTATCCTCAGCAATCAATTTAGCTAAAGCAACCGGCATACCTAACTGACTTATTCCAATAAAAAGAGAAAATGTTGGTAAAATCAACATATAAAGTCCTAAACCATCAGTCCCAATAAGTCTACTCATTACAATTTTAATTATCATTCCTAGTATCTTAGTAAAAAATCCTCCCACTAATAATACTAATGTTGATTTAATAAATTTTTCTTTCATAGTAAGTTATATGAAACTTTCTAAAATAAAATTACTTAACAATAAATTGACATTTATAAATATGTAAATCCTGTAAATCGAACAAACGTAGAAAAACGTAAAAGCTATTGTAAAATTTTCACAAAAAATTATTCTTATCTTTCCTTTAAATTCTACATGTGATATTCTTTAGATAAGAGGTGTACGTAAATGAACGATTTAATAAAATTATTAACTTCACAAGAAATAATAATTGTTTACATTGTTGTTGGTATCGCCTGTTTTCTATACTTTATAATTTACTTAATAGATAAAAGTTACTACAAAAGAAAGCAAAAACATAATACTAAAGAATTAAATAGATTAGTTGAAGATATTAATTCAACTTTAGAATTTGAAAAAATCGAGGAAGAGTCTCCTGTTCAAACTATTGAAGAACAAGTTACTTACGTTGAACCTGTTTTAGTAGAAAAAGAAGAAACCGCTCCAATCAAACAAGTAGTAAAAGAAGAAAAAGTAGTTGAAGAAGTAAAAACTATTGAACCAATAAAAGAAGAAGTAAAAGAAGTAGAAAATAGCAAACCAGTAATCATTGAAAATAAAGAGGAGCAAACCTCAATTGTTGAAGAGGAATCTGAAAATATTGAAAGTTTAGTACTTGACAATATGGAAACAGAGCCAGTAGAAGAAGAAATAACTTATACTAGTATTGAACCATCTCATGAAGAAGCTCAAGTAGAATTAAGAAGATTAACAGAAGAATTAGAAAAGGCCGAAGAGGAAACTAAAAATATTGATTTAACAAGTTATGAAGAAGCTCAAGAACGTGACGCTATCATTAGTTTAGATGAATTAATTAAAAAGTCTAAAGAAATGTACGCTAGTAATGAATTAACTCAATATGAGGATGAAGGAAATGAACCCATAAGTTTAGCTGACTTAGAAGCAAAAATGAAACAAGTAGCAGCCATAGAAGAAGAACCTGTTGAATATACTGAACCTGTAATTGAACCAATTATTGAACAAATTGAAGAGACCCCAGTAGTTGAACAAATGGTTTTAGATGATTTTGATACAGTAAAAGTAGAAGTAGAAAAAAGACCTGTTTATCAAGAATCTTTCAAGTATAAACCAAGCCCTATTATTTCTCCAGTTTATGGTATTGAGAAAAAAATAAGTCAAAATGATTTAGAGTTAGAAAATACAGCTAACTATGAAAAACTAGATGAAGAGATAAAAAAGACTAATGACTTTATAATGACTTTGAAAGACTTACAAAAACATTTAGATTAGTAAACTAGGAAATTCCTAGTTTTTTTCTTGAAAATATTTTACTAACTGCTACAATAACAACAAAAAAAGAGCTGTTTAAATGCCAAAAGTAAGCGTGATTATTCCAGTTTATAATGCTGAAAAATATCTTGAGAAGTGTATTGGCAGTATTGCTGAACAAACCTTTCAAGATATTGAAATTATAACGATAAATGATGATTTAACAGATAATAGTTTAAATCTATTAGATAGATTATCAGAAAAATATAATGGTAAACTAGTAGTTTTAGACGAAAAAAAACTCCGGAGCAGGAGCCGCTAGAAACTTAGAAATAGAAAATGCTAACGGAGAATATATCAAATTTGTTGATGCTGACAATTACTTAGAACTGGATATTCTAAATAAAATGTATACCATTGCCAAAGAATATAATATGTCTTTAGTAAGAGGAAATTATCGTACTATACTAGAACAATTACGAATGAGTGATAAATGTAGCTGGAGCAGCATTAGTGGGAATAGAATTATAACAGCAAGAGATAATAAAGAATATATAGTAACATAAACACCAAGTATTGATAATAAATTAATAGGAAGAGATTTGCTTGGTGACTTAAGGTTTCCAAAAAAACTAAGTGGGAAGACTTAGCCATAATTCCGTTGTAGTAGCAAGTAGAGAAAGACTTTTTCATTTTGATGAACCAGTATATAATTATAGAGTTAATATGAATACCCAACTAAAAGATTTTATTAGAAAAATACCAAGTATTCTAGATGTTGTAAAACGTGTCACAATAATAGATGAAAAAATGGCTGAAAGAGGTTTAAGTGACGAATGCAAAGAACAAATTTCAAGTCTTTATATTTTGCATACTTTATTTCGAGTTGAAAATGCTATGAATTGGGTTAATTTTTCTAAAAAAAGGACGCAGTTGTTAGTTCTTTACTAGGAATACTTGACACCACTCATCCTGATTGGCAACAAAACAGACTACTAGCACAATATTAAAAAAGTAATCCAATTTTCGCAAAAGATATGAAAAAATTGGCCATTTCATTAATCCTGAATATAGAAATACAAATTAAACACAAGCTGACTCAAACATAAAAAGAGACTTTAAGTAGACAATTTAACTAAAATATGTTATAATATGGAACAAATTAAGGGGGGGAAATATATGGGAAAAAGACCAAGTGATGAAGAAAAAATTAAAGCATTAGTCGACTATTATAAGAAAAACGGATTACTAATAGTAGGACTTAATGATTCACAAGGAGTAAATACTACAACTACATTTTTTAAAAAGGGTTTACTAGAATATTTAGCAGCAGCACTAACTGATGAAAAATTAACTCCTGAAGTGATAGATGCTTTTTCACTAACTATGAATAAAACTGAACACATTGATTACTTTCTAAGAAATAATCTAACTTTGGAAGAAATTAAATTATCACAAATATATAGTGTTATAAGTGCCTTAGAAAAGGTAATGGAAGATTTTCATTTACCTAGATTTTTAGGACAAATAGGAAATGTCTATAGATTAATTTACAATCCACAAATCGGTGATGAAAAAATTAAAATAGCAACCGAACTAAGAAAAGCCACAGAACCAACTGTAATTTATTCCTCTGGCGTAAATAACTTAATGCGTAAAATGTCTACAAATCCATTTGGTATAAAGAAAGACTACAAAACAAGAGATACTAGACCAAATTATTATTTTACACTCGAAAGATCAAAAGATCCAAACACATTGAAAGGTGTTATCGAAGGAATAATGCGAAACTATGATAGCATTCTAGGAATAAATCCTAAAACCGATATTTATACATTAGGTGCTTACATTCCAAGATCTCTTCAAACAGAGGAAATGAATATTTTTAGAGATTTAATTCTAGAATATAATGAAAAATTAAGAGAATTAAACAAGGCATATAATGGAACATTTATAGATACAGAAGAAGTAGGAAAAAAATTTAACAACAATGAAGCTAACTTTCATATTTCAACTGCTGGTCATAACGCTTTAGCAAACTATATTTTAGGAAGTATGTATCAAAGAAAAATTATAGATGGACAAAAAGCTAAACAACATGATTTTAGTATATATGAAATATCTAATAATGGAGCCAAAGGTGTAAGAGATGCGGCACTACTTGATTGTGATCTAAGTATAGAAAAAGTAAAATGTTTAACAGGCTACGAAAAAGAAAGAGAAATTGCTATTGCAGCAGAACACGAAAGAGAAGCAAAAGTATTTGAAAAGGTTTTAAAAAAGACTAATAAAAATTAAACTAGGAAATTCCTAGTTTTTTCTTTTGAAAAGTTCAAGGAAACTTAAAAATATTTCGTATTATATTAATAGAGAACGTTGAAAAGTATGTCGACTTGTGTTATAATTTGATAACGAGTTGATAGGGGGAATTATCATGAAAAAAGTAGTTATTTTATCTATCTGTTTACTTTTTTTAGCGACAGCTTGTACTAATAAAAATGAAAGTAAAAGTACATCACCTAAAAAAGAGGAAACAACTAAAGAAATAGTTTTAGTAACAGAAAATACTGATAAAGAAGAGTCTGTCTCAGATGATGAAGTAGTAGAATATATAAATGATGTGACTAATGAAGTATCAGAACTTGATAGTGAAAAAAGCCTATCACAAAAGACAAAAGAATCTTTAAAAAAGACTTTTATTACTTTAACAGACTTTATTTTCTATGATGGTACTATTAAAGGTAAAACATTTAAAGAACTAAGTAGTGAGGCTCAAGAAAAAGTTCTTGAACTATATGAAAAGTTAGATTCTAAAATAGAAAGCGTTTTTCCAAATTATAAAGAAGAAATAAAAGATACTTCAACTAAGACTTATAGTAAAGTAAAAGAAAAAGCTAAAGAATTAAAAGAAACAATTAAAAGTATTTATATTGAAAGAGTTGGCGAAGATACTTATAAAAAAGAAATGGAGATAATTGAAAATACTAAAGACAAAGTAGTAGAAAAAGCTTCTCCAATCATTTCTGATGTTAAAGCTAAAGCTAAAGAAACTTATACTAAAACCAAAGATAAATTAGATAAATGGTATAAAAACTTTAAAGAAAGTAGTGAATAATATGCGTAGTGTTGGAATTCTAACTTTAGGATGTAAAGTAAATACTTATGAAAGTGAGTATGTTATGAACATTCTAAAAGAACATAATTATGAAATTAAAAGTTTTGATGACATCTGTGATGTCTACATTATTAATACTTGCACAGTTACAAATACAAGTGATATAAAATCTCGTAAAATGATTAGAAATGCTATTAAGAAAAATCCAGATGCTTGTGTCGTTGCTATGGGATGTTTTATAGAAGCTAATAAAGATTATCAAATAGAAGGTTTAGACATTGTCTTAGGAAATAAAGATAAATCTAAAATAGTAGAATTATTAGATGAGTACTTTGCTAAGAAAGAAAAAATTGTAAAACTTTATAACGATCCAAAAAGTCAATTTGAAGATATGTATATTACTAACTTTCCAGGTCGTACTAGAGCCTTTGTTAAAATACAAGATGGTTGTGAGAACTTCTGTTCTTACTGCATAATTCCTTTTGTACGTGGTAAATGTCGTAGTAAAGATAAAGACAAAGTTATCTCAGAAATAACAGCTTTAGTAAAAAACGGTTACCAAGAAGTAGTTCTAACTGGTATTCATACTGGTAATTATGGAGTAGACTTAGATACTAACTTTGCTACTCTTCTAAAAGAAATTGTTAAAATAGAAGGATTAAAACGTCTACGTATTTCTTCAATAGAAATAACTGAATTAACAGATGAAGTCTTAGAAGTAATAAAAACAAGTCCTGTAATTGTTGATCACTTACATATACCACTTCAAGCAGGAAGTAACGAAATATTAAAAGCAATGAATCGTAAATATGATTTATCATACTTTTTCGACAAAATAAAAGAAATTCGTGAGTTGAGACCAAACATCTCTATAACAACAGATGTAATCGTTGGCTTTCCTGGAGAAACTAAAGAACTATTTGAAGAAACTATCAAAACATGTCGTGACTTAGAATTTGCTAAAATTCATGTTTTCCCATACAGTGAAAGACAAGGAACAAAAGCAATGGAATTACCTAATCATGTTGATCCAAGTGAAAAGAAAAGACGTGCTCGTGAACTTTTATTAGTTTCAAAAGAATTAGAAATAGCTTATGCAAATAAATTTGTAAATAAACAAGAAGAAGTTTTAATTGAAGAAGAAAAAGATGGTTATAGTTATGGCCATACAAGTAACTATTTACATGTAAAAATACCTAAATCAATAGAACATAATACTTTTGTAACAGTAACAATTACTAAAGTAGATTATCCATATTGTTTAGCAAAATAAAGGAGAAAAGATATGTCATACATTAAGGGAAATTATCGTAGAAGTATATATCAAAATAGTCAAGGCTACAACATTGGTCTTTTCAAAGTAATGGATACAGATGATGAAAAACTAGCTGACTACATTGATCATATAATTACTTTTACTGGTTATTTTCATGAACTTAATGATATGGATACATATCTTTTTTATGGTAAATTAGTAACTCATCCAAAATATGGAGAACAATTCCAAGTAGATAATTATGAACGCTGTAAACCAGAAGAAAAAGATTCAATTATCGAATTTCTAACATCTGGTCTGTTTAAAGGAATAGGTGAAAAGAAAGCCAAAGCAATCGTTGATGTCTTAGGTAAAGATACCTTAAAAATAATCTTAGAAAACCCAGACAATTTAATTTTAATACCAGGTGTAACTAAGAAGAATATTGAAGTCCTACATACCAAACTTCAAGAATATGAATCAAGTTATGAAACAATATTAATCTTAACTGAACTAGGATTTTCTACAAAAGACGCTATGATTGTCTACAACTTTTATAAGAATAAAACAAAAAATATAATAGATACTAATATATATCAAATAATTGAAGATATATACAATATGACATTTAAAAAAATTGACGCTATTGCTTTAAAAAGTGGATTAGAAAAAGATGCACCTATAAGAGTAGAAGCAAGTATCATCTACATTATGAATGAACTAAGTAATGCTTATGGACATAGTTATTATTTTAAAGAAGAAATAGCTTCTTACTTACAAAGAGTATTAGGAGTAAATATTACTGAAGAATTATTCTTAAGCTCCCTAGAAAATCTTGAAAAAAATCTTTTAATCGTAAAAAGAGAAGATCGATACTACCTAAAAGAAATGTATGAATCAGAAACTCTAATTACTAAACGTTTTAGAATGTTATCACGTGAAGAAGACATAGTTATAAAAGATATTGATTCTAAAATCAAAGAATTAGAAAATCTCTTTGGAATAACTTATAATGAACAACAATTTTTAGCAATCAAGAATAGTCTTTTAAAACAATTCCTTATTATAACAGGTGGACCAGGTACTGGAAAAACTACCATTATGAAAGGTGTAACCGAACTATATCGTACTGTAAATAAATTAAGTTATGAACAACTCCAAGAAAAAATAGCACTTCTTGCTCCAACTGGTAGAGCTGCTAAAAGAATGTCTGAGTCAACTCTTCTTAGAGCCTCAACCATCCATCGCTTTTTAAAATGGCAAAAAGAAACAAATAAGTTTCAAGTAAATGAGTATAATAAGAGTAGAGTAGAATTCGTTATCATCGATGAAGCTAGTATGATTGATACTTATTTAATGGCTAGCCTCTTAAAAGGAATATCTGCTAACTGTAAAATACTTTTAGTAGGAGATGATCACCAATTACCATCAGTTGGACCAGGTCAAGTATTACATGATCTAATTGAAAGTAATTCTCTTCAAAAAGTTGAGTTAACTGAACTATATCGTCAAGGAAAAGATTCAAACATCCTAACTCTTGCTTATGACATTAGACAAGGTGAAGTAAATGAAGAAGTCTTTAATGTCGGAGACGACCTAACTTTTATAAAGGCAACGCCTGATCAAGTAGTAGATAATGTCTTAGAAATAACTGATACATATCAAGATTTATCTTATAAAGAATTTCAAATACTATGTCCTATGTATAAAACTATAGCAGGTATTGATGAAATAAATAGACATGTTCAAAATAAAGTAAATCCAAAAACAAAAAATAAAAAAGAACTTCAATATGGAGATGTAATCTTTAGAGAAAATGATAAAGTTCTTCAATTAACTAATATGCCCGATGAAAACGTCTACAATGGTGATATAGGTATAATTAAAGAAATTAAAACTGTTCCTAAAAAAGAAATAATTATTGATTTTGACGGAAATATCGTAAAATACACTCCATCTAATTTTAATAATTTCCGTCTTGCTTATGCAATCTCTATTCATAAAGCTCAAGGTAGTGAATTTGATGTAGTAATTATTCCTATAGTCAGAAACTTTAATAAAATGCTTTATCGTAAACTAATTTATACAGGTATAACTAGAAGTAAGAAAAAACTATATTTAATAGGAGACATTAATGCTTTAAAATATGCTGTTTCTAATAATAATTCTGATATTCGTCGTACAAGTATCAAAGATTATTTACAAAATGGTATAAAATAATTAAATATTACTCATACTAAAACTGAGGTGAAAGTATGGGAATGAATTATAAAAAAGGCTTAGTTGTAACTGCAATCATTGGTTCTATGGCAGCTGTGGCCTATATGTATTTAAAAAATAATCCAGACATCATGTGTGAAATGAAAACTATGGCCAAGGATATGGCTAAGAAAGCATATGATAAACTAGATGACTTAGATTAATTGGAGCAATCCAATTTTTCTTTTGAATAAAATTTATAAAAACTATTAGCCTTGACAGAATTAAATTTTATATATAAACTAAAAGCCTAAGAAATATATAATTGCAACGGAGGCTAATTATGAAAATAGATATTAAAAACAATAAAAAATTAACGACTTTTCTATTAGCAGGAGCAATCACCTTATCAACTATATCGATAACAGGTTGCATTTCACCTTCTTCTGAAAAACCTAGTACAGAGCAAGAACAAACCTCTCCACCAGAAGTAATAGAATATGATATTGTAGATAGTAGTGACATTAAAGAAGCTTTTAAGCCCCAAATACTTGATGTACCAGGAGAAGATTTTAAACTAGTAATTGAATATAATCTCGATCCTGACTCTTCTAAAGAATGGCATACTACAGCTGATAAAAAGATATATATAACAGTATATACAAAGGATTTACCAGAGAAAACTAAAGTCTATATTGATAATGTTCATACCGATACCAAACTTATCTCAACTTATCCTAATATGAATGGTATAACCCAAGACACTAGTGATGATGAGATTCATAATAACTTAATGTATGGCTTTCCAATATCAAATACAACCAAGTATAATGCTATAAACATAATAGAAGGACAGACAATTAGTTTTATATCTTCACCATCATATGGTAGTGATACAACAGAAAAAAGTATTTCTGAAGAAAGGTACACCGAAGATGAATATTTAAAACATGGTGTCTACGCCAATAAAATTTCATCAATCTATGGACTTTTAATTCAAAAAGGTAATGATGAACCATACGGAGTAGATGTCTCATCTGATGTTATTGTTTTAGTAACAAATACTCTTACTCAAGAAACAATTACTGGAAGAGAAAAAACATATGTGTATGATAGAAATGGAAATAGAACAGAAATAAATGGTAATTAATAGAAAGAAGCAATATTTAGTTTGTCTAAAACAACTTCTTTTTTTTGCCTAAATTTTTGATTTTATTCTAAATTAAAAATTCATATTAGAAACAAAAAATATATCAAAATAACTAAGAAACGTTATTTTTCCCCGTAAAATAAAGTAAATGAACGTTGAAAAAAACTGACTATTTAGTTATAATAATAAATAGTGAAAATTATAGGAGTGATAAAATGGCTTTAAAATACGATGAATCATCAATAAAAATACTAGAGGGATTAGAAGCTGTCAGAAAAAGACCAGGTATGTATATTGGTTCAACTGATAAGAGAGGACTTCATCATCTAGTTTGGGAAATAGTAGATAATGCCATAGATGAAGCCATTAATGGTTTTGGAGATTATATCAAAGTAACAATTCATAAAGATAAATCAGTAAGTGTAGAAGACCATGGTCGTGGTGTTCCAACTGGAATGCATGAGTCTGGTAAATCAACACCGGAAGTAATTTATACAGTATTACATGCCGGTGGTAAATTTGAAAGTGATGGTTACAAAGTTTCAGGTGGTCTACATGGTGTTGGTAGTAGTGTAGTTAATGCCTTATCTAAATGGATGGAAGTAACTATTAAAAGAGATAAAAAAGAGTACTACATTCGTTTTGAAAACGGAGGTCATGTAAAAGTACCACTAAAAGAAATAGGAACTACTAATAAAACAGGAACAACAGTAAGATTTATGCCAGATGATGAAATCTTTACAACAACAAATTTCTCATACACAACAATCTGTGAAAGAATGCAAGAAAGCGCTTATCTTTTAAAAGGTATAACTCTAGAAGTAGTTGATGAAGAAGATGAAAGAAGTGCTAAGTTCCACTATGAAAGAGGTATAGAAGAGTTTGTTGAAGAACTAAATAAAGGTAAGACAACCCTTCATAAAGTTTTAGATCTATCAGGTACTAAAGATAAAATTGATGTTGAAATTGCTATGCAATATACTGATTCATACAATGAAAATATTGTAAGCTTCGTAAATAATGTTAAAACTATCGACGGTGGTTCTCACGAAGTAGGCTTTAAAACAGCTTTAACTAAAGTGTTTAATGATTATGCTAAAAACAATGGCTTTGTTAAAGGCAAAGATAAAGCTTTTGAAGGTAGTGATGTTCGTGAAGGCTTAACAGCTGTAATTAGTTTAAAAATACCAGAAGGAATTCTTCAATTTGAAGGTCAGACTAAAGGAAAATTAGGAACTCCTCAAGCTAGAGTAGCCGTAGAAAATATTGTAACTGAACAAATTAGAACGTTCTTAGAAGAAAATAAATCTATTGCTACTGAAATAATAAATAAAAGTCTACGTAGTAAAGTAGCAAGAGAAGCTGCTCGTAAGGCTCGTGAAGAAGCTAGAAAAGGTACTAAGAAAAATAATAAAGAACGTTCACTTTCTGGTAAACTTGCTCCTGCTCAAAGTAAGGATAAAGAGAAAAAAGAACTATTCTTAGTCGAAGGGGATTCAGCTGGTGGTTCTGCAAAACAAGGACGAGACAGACGTTACCAAGCTATCCTTCCATTACGTGGTAAAGTTTTAAATACAGAAAAAACTAAAGAAGACGAAATCTTAAAGAACGAAGAAATAAATACAATGATTTATACAATCGGTGCTGGATATGGATCAAACTTTGATATAAAAGATTGTGAATATTCCAAAGTAATAATCATGTCAGATGCCGATGAAGATGGTGGTCACATTCAATGCTTACTACTAACATTCTTCTATCGTTATATGAAACCATTAATAGAAGATGGCCGTCTATTTGTAGCACTTCCTCCATTATTTAAAATCCAATCTGGAAAAAATGTTGAATATGCTTACACAATAGATGAAATGAAAGAAAAAAGTAAAGGCAAGAAATGTGAAATTCAAAGATACAAAGGTCTTGGTGAAATGAATGCCGATCAACTATGTGAAACAACTATGAAACCAGGAAGTAGAACATTAATTAGAGTAAATATAGAAGATGCTCAATTAGCAGAAAAACGTGTTTCCATTTTAATGGGTGATGATGTTCCACCTAGAAAAGAATGGATTGAAGAAAATGTCGAGTTTTCATTAGAAGATGATTATGAAATAAATTAAAAGTAGGTGTAAAAAATGGCAAAAAGTAAAACAGAAGAAGTAATAGAGAAGATATTTGATTATACCCTTGAAGATATCATGGGTGAAAGATTTGGAAGTTATTCTAAATATATAATTCAAGATCGTGCTATACCAGATGCCAGAGATGGACTAAAACCAGTTCAACGTCGTATATTATATTCAATGTATAAAGAAAAAAACACCTACGACCATGGTTATCGTAAAAGTGCAAAAACAGTAGGAGATGTAATAGGTAATTACCATCCACATGGAGATAGTTCAATCTATGATGCCATGGTTAGAATGAGTCAACCATGGAAGACAAGACTACCATATATAGATATGCATGGTAACAACGGTTCAATAGATGGTGATTCTCCTGCGGCTTATCGTTATACCGAAGCAAGACTTTCAAAGATAAGTAATGAAATGGTAAAAGATATTGATAAAAACACAGTTGAATTTGCTCCAAACTTTGACGATACAACAGTAGAACCAACTGTCTTACCAGCTAAGTTTCCAGCTTTACTTGTCTATGGTGCTCAAGGTATATCAGCTGGTTATGCAACTAACATTCCACCTCATAACCTAGGTGAAGTAATAGATGCAACTATCTACAGAATTGATCATCCAGAATGCAGTCTAGAAGATTTAATGCAATACGTAAAAGGCCCAGACTTTCCAACAGGAGCAATTGTTGAAGGGATAGGTGGTATCAAAGAAGCCTATACTACTGGTCGTGGTAAAATAAATATTAAAAGTAAATATACTTTTGAAGAAGAAAAAGGAAAATTATCCCTAGTTATAACTGAAATTCCTTTCGAAACTAATAAAGCCCTTCTAGTTAAAAAAATCGATGATATTAGAATAGATAAAAAAATAGATGGTATCGTTGAAGTACGTGATGAATCAGCTGCTGATATTAGAATTGTTATTGACCTAAAGAAAACAGCTAACAAAGACCTAATTGTAAATTACTTATTGAAAAATACAGATATGCAAATAAGTTATAACTTCAACATGGTCTCAATCGTTAACAGACGACCAAAATTACTAGGACTAGCAGCTTCACTTGATGCCTTTATTGCTCATCAAAGAGATGTTGTAAAAAGAAGAACTGAGTTTGATTTAGCTCATGCTAAAGCTCGTTATCATATCGTTGAAGGTTTAATTAAATGTATTTCTATCTTAGATGAAGTAATTAAAGTAATTAGAGCTTCTAAAAATAAACAAGATGCTAAAGATAACTTAGTTAAAGAGTTTGAATTTACTCCTGAACAAGCAGAAGCAATCGTTGTTTTACAACTATATCGCTTAACTAATACCGACGTAGTTGCATTGGAAAATGAAAAAGCATCTTTAGAAAAAATTATTGCTGGTCTAACTTCTATTCTTGGTAGTGAAGCAGTTTTAAAATCTGTTATGAAAAAAGACTTACGTGATGTAAGAGATAGTTATGATACTCCAAGAATAACAGAGATAAAAGATGAAATAACTGAAATAAAAATAGATACAACTGCAATGATTCCAAAAGAAGATGTTGTTGTCTTAGTCACAAAAGATGGTTACATTAAACGTACTTCATTTAGAAGTTATACAGCTTCAAATCCAGAAGATATAACTATCAAAGAAAATGACTACATAATAGGACTATATGAAATGAATACAACAGATACATTATTAGTATTCACAACTGCCGGTAATTATCTACATATCCCGGTTCATATAATTCCAGATTTAAAATGGAAAGACATGCCAAAACATGTAAGTAACTTAATCGAAATGACATCAGGCGAAAGCGTAGTAGCAGCAATACCAGCTTACAATTTTGAAACAGAGAAAAATATTGTTATCGCAACTCATGATGGTATGATTAAACGTTCTAAGTTAAAAGACTTTAAACTCCTACGTTATTCTAAAGAAACAAGTTGTATGAAATTAAAAGACAATGACTATGTAATCGCAGCTTTCACAGAAGATAAACCTTGTCTATTCCTAACAACAGATACAGGCTATGGACTAAGTTTCAAAACAGAAGAAGTTCCAGTCGTTGGAGTTAAAGCATCTGGAGTAAAAGCAATCAAGTTAAAAGATGATAATCTAGTATCCATAAATCAATATAGTCAAACAGAAGATGAGTTTATCTCAATTATTACTACAAAAGGAACAGGTAAAAGAGTTCGACTAAATGAATTTGAATTATCAACAAGAACAAGACGTGGTCTTTTAGTAATAAGAGAAGTAAAGACAAATCCTTATAAAATACTAAAAACATTTATAACAGACTCTAAAAACTATATAGGTTTAAAAAATAGTGATATTAACATTATAAAATTAACAGAACTTCCAATCAGTGATCGTCATTCTATTGGTAGTCAGCTAACAAAACATAATTTAACAGATGCATTCCAAGAATCTATTCTAGTTAGAAGTACTAAAGAACAAATCGATTTAATAGATGAAAAAGTTATTGAAGAAAAGGACGTTGTTGTAGAAAAAGAAGAATCAAAACCAAAAAAAGAAAAAATATCTTTAAAAGAAATAGATGATCGTCTAATGACGATAGATGACTTTCTAAACTAAGATGGGACTTACATCAGAATATCCAAACTTGAACATAGTATTAAATGACTATTGCCTTTGGATGGAAAACAGTCAGTTTCTAAATAACTTATCATACTTGTATCATCTAACTATAAAATTAAAAAAACTACTTGAAAAAGATTTTACCTGTCAGGAACTAGAAGAGTTATATGATAAAGCTAAAGAAGAATCCAGATATTTATCTTTAACAGAAACTCTTCTTCTTACAACTGAATATATAGAAGAAAGACTTCCACAATATAAAACAAGATTTTTAAAATGTTTAAGTGATGGCACTATTAATATTGTTGCAGATCCGGAAGATATCTATGAAAAAAATAAAAATAATGAAGCTGGAAGAGATAGGAAAAAGCACTTATATGCTAACGTTGTCCTAAGACACAACACCAAAGATCCTGTGACTCTAGTTCATGAATTTCTTCATACGATAAATAACGAACCGGACAATCGTATCTCTAGAAAATATATTACTGAAGCAATATCTATCTACTTTGAATCAGATATGTGTGAATTTTTAAAGAGAAAAGGCTTTACTGAAAAAGAACTAATGATTAATGACATCTTCCGTCATGCAGATTTATCTGGCTGTGTTGATGATCTAATGCCAATTTTTCCACTCTTAGATAGTTTTCGTCTTCTAGGCCCAATTAATAGTGATAGCTATGATCGTATGCAACAGTTAAACATTGAACCATTAGCTATGTCAAAAGAAGAATTCTATTCTAAGGCTTCAAACTTTGAAGAAAGATTAGCAAGAGTAAGAAAACGTAATGAACTACTTCATATAACAGATGGTCCAAAGCCTCAAGAACCTCTAGTAACATTTGGTTATGTCATAGGTACTCTTATTGCTTACTACGGAATAGAAAATGGTACTGATGATATTCATCAAAGAATGATTCATTTAAATAACATCGTAAATAAAGCTACCTTTTCAGACTTATTATCTTACATTGATATAGATATAACAAATGAAAAAGAACTACTAAAGAAAATAGTTCCACCTCTAAACAAGAAAATACAAAAAATAAAAGCCTATAGTAGTGGAGAAAAAAATGAACCGAAAGAGAAGTAAAAACTTCTTTTTTCTTTGGAAAAACATAAACTTATATAGGTGATAAGTATGTCAAAAGAAACATTTAAAACATTCGCAAGAAGTCATCCAGAGCTAGCAACTTCAGTCCTAAAAAATAATGTTACCTGGCAAAAACTATATGAACTATACGAAATATATGGCGAAAATAGTCAAGTTTGGGATGGCTACTTTACAAAGAAAGAAACACTAACAGATAGAGCAACATCCGCATCAACATCCTTCAAAGACCTATTTAATACCGTAAAAAATCTAGACTTAGACACAGTCCAAAAAGGTGTCACCAACCTTCAAAAAACAATAGGTCTTTTACAAGACATCGGTCTAACAAATACTAAAGTACCAACCCAAAGCTATGAAGCTCGACCAATTTATAAGTATTTTGAGGATTGATATGAATCTATATACAATAAATTATATAAAAAATAATCAGTTACTCTATAATTACTTAAGAGAAAATTCCTATTGGTATAAATATCTAAATAGAAATCAAGAATACTTAAAACCACTAGAAGAGGAAATGAAAAAGAAGTACAAACTAACTACTCAAGATAGAATAGAAAAAATTTCTCAAGGAATAAACATGGTTTCAACTATTTTAGATGTATTAAAGTAAAAAATTATGTTAAAATTAATATATGGAAAAATTAATAGAACAGGTAGAAATATTAAAAAAAAGTCTAGATAATACTACCGAAGTAAAAAATATAATTATATTAAACAAAAAAATAAAAGACAGTAAAGAACTACAAGAAAAAATAAATAAGTATAAAGAAAGGTTAAATAATAATTTAAAAGAAGAAATTTATAATGATTCATTATATAAAGAATATAAAGAGGCAGAAACTAATTTAAATATCCTAATCTTAAAAATCAATAAAGAACTTAAAAAAATTAATAGTAAAGGTAAGTGTGGTTTATGAGAGTAATATCAGGAATATACAAAGGTAGGAATATAGAAGGGTTTAATATGCCAGGTACAAGACCAACTATGGATAGAGTAAAAGAAAGTCTTTTTGCAAGTATTCAAAACAGTCTAAAAGATGCAACCATCCTAGACCTCTTCTCAGGATCTGGTTCTCTTGCTATCGAAGCTCTAAGTCAAGGAGCAAAAGAAGCTTATGCTGTAGATAAGTCTTATCAAGCTATTAAAGTTATTGATACTAATATCAAAAATATTAATGTAAAAGACTGTAAAGTAATCAAAGCTGATTATAAGACAGCATTAAAAACATTTTTTGATCAAAATATAAAGTTTGATTTAATATTTTTAGATCCCCCATATGATACAGATTATATTGAGAAAAGTCTAAAACTAATAGCTGAACTTAATCTTATTAAAAATGAAGGACTAATTATTTGCGAATCAAATAGTAAAGATAAAATAATTTACTCTGACAAGTTCAAACAAATTAAAGAAAAAAAATATGGCGATAAATGGGTAGTTATACTAGAAAAAATATGTTAAAATATATCTAGAATAATAGTAATGGTGATGCTAATGAAAAGAAAAAGTAAAAAGTTAAATAATAAGGGGTTTGCTATTTCGTCTGTTTTATATTCACTACTAATAATGGTATTTTTAATTGTTATGTTAATGATGGGAATGATGGCTTCTAATAGAAGAAATACTCATAAATTAGTTGATCAAATTGAAGAAGAACTAAATCGTTATAGTCTCTCATCAACAACACTTGAATTTGATGCATCAGCAACTACAGTTGTTCCTCAAGAATACATTGTGCCAACTGGACAATCTGGCTGGTATAAAATAGAACTATGGGGTGCATCAGGTGGCTCTACTGTATCTGAGACTGGTGTAGAAAGAACCGGTGGTAAAGGTTCATACACATCAGGCATTGTTTATCTTGAAGAAAATGAAGTTCTATACTTCTACATTGGTGGAACGACTACAACTTCTCAAGGCGGTCTAAACGGAGGTGGCTCTGGAGGTTCTGCTACTGGTAAAGGCGGTGGTGGTTCAACAGATGTTAGAACTGTAAAAGGAACTTGGGATCAAAAAAACTCTCTAGAAAGTAGATTTATGGTAGCAGCAGGTGGCGGCGGTGCTGATGGACTTGGTGCTGGCTCAGATGGTGGCTCTGGAGGATTGATTTATGGTAATCCAGGCAAGAAAAATATAGAAGATAATAATTATACAGCAGCTGGTTATGGAAAACAAGAAGGACCAACAATTTGGAATATTCTAAATCTATCTGGAAGTACTAATGTCAAAAATTGTAATAGAGGTTATTATGCCGGTGAAAATAATAATGAACTATCTGGATGCGGACGAATGGGTGAAGGTGGTTCCTCTCCAATATCAAGAGTAAATGGTGGCGGAGGAGGCTCTGGTTACTTCGGTGGTGGAGCTGGAACAAGTAATAAATCAACTCTAGCCGGTTCAGGTGGCGGAGGCTCTAGCTTCATTGCTGGTTATGGTGGAGTAAAAATTAACGGACCAGATGCAGTAGACGATAGTGCTACAACAACATACTATACAGGTGATAAACAAATCATTGAAGGTAGAATGGATGGAGCAGTAAATGAAGGAAATGGTTATGCTAAGATTGAATTAGTATCTCAAGCAGATAAAACCACAAAACCACAAAGAAAAAATACAATCTTAGATAATGTTAGATACATAAGAGATTGTTCATCAGGAACAACAGCATCCAAAACAACAGCTAGTTGGATAGAAATTCAAGCTAGAGCAAATGGTGTAAACTTAGCAGCTAGTAAAACTGCAACACTATCAGGAACAACTACTGGCTCAACTGGAAGATTATCGTTAATAACAGATGAAGATGTCTTCGTTGATAATTCTTATACTGTAACCAAGGCAGAAAGTGCTGAAGTGTGTGTAACTGTAGATTTAGGGACAGCTCAAAATCTAGACGAAGTCTTTGTCTTACATCATTGGGGAACACCTGCAAACTCCATGCAATGGAAACATAAACTAGAAACATCAACCAATGGTTCAACTTGGAAAACAGTCAAAAAATATGGTTCAACAGATGAGTCATACATCAGTGCCCCAGAACAAACATCAGGTTATCGTTATACGGCTTGGGATGTTGATAATAATACAACAGAAATATCCAATGGAGTTTACTATATTGAGTCATCCCTAGCACCAAAAAGTAGAGCTCTAACAGCAATCAATAACAATCAAGCTACAACTGATGAAACAGGAACTTCAGGAAGACACGTATCACTTTCAACATTTAAGTCAGCTGGAGTACAGAAATGGGCAATAACAAAACTAAGTGATGGCTACTATAAAATTGTTGAAATAGAATCAAATAATGCCCTACAAATAAAAGATAGTTTAGGTCAAAAAAATACCGCAGTAAATACTGCCTCAGCATACAATGACTCTTATGACTGGACAAAGTGGAAGATAATACCGCTAGGCGATGGAACATATCGTATTCAAGCCAAAATTGGTTCTAATTATTTAGCAACAATTAATAATAAATTTTATGCAGATTCTGATATTCAAATCGCAACACAAAATACTACAGATGCTACATTTACACAGCGCTGGACATTTGCATATGTCCTATATTAAGGAGTAAATTTATTACTTCTTAATTTTTTAAATAAAATTAGCACAAATAGTTGACAAGTGCTAAAGAAAGTCATACAATATAATTAGCACAGATGAGATGATAGTGCTAGGAGGTTGATTAAATGTTAACAAAAAGACAAAGCAACATTCTAAAATTAATTGTAGAAAGATATATAAAAGAAGCTAAGCCAATAGGTTCAAAAATAATATCAAAAACCTTGAAATGTTCAAGTGCTACAGTCAGAAATGAAATGGCTGCTCTTGAAAATGCTGGCTTACTAGAAAAAACTCATACATCATCTGGTAGAGTTCCAAGTGAAGCAGGTTATCGTTACTATGTAGATAACTTAATGGAATTAAAAGAAATGAATGCTGAGGACATGTTAAAATTACAAATCGTCTTCAGAAATCAACAATTAGCTTTATCTGATGTAATTACTAAAAGTTTACAAGTAATTTCAGATATTACTAATTACACAACAGTTGTCCTTGGAAGTACTTCACATGAAAACTTACTTAAACAAATAGAAGTAGTACCAATAGATGAAAATAGTATGATTGTTATAATTGTTACTGATAAAGGTCATGTAGAACATAAAAATATTAAGTTGCAAGATGTCTCATTAGAAGAAATTAAGAAAACAGTCAACCTAATAAATAATTTAATAGCAGGTACACCAATAGATGAAGTAAGTGCAAAACTAGAATATGAAATAAAGCCAATCATTGGTAAATATGTAAAACAACACGAACAACTATATAATGCCTTCTATCATGTGTTTAATGATTTTACTAATCAAGAAGTAAATGTTGTAGGTAGACATAAAATATTGGAACAGCCTGAATTCAGTACTAATATTGAAAAAATAAAGAATATATACAATAAGTTAGAAGATAAAGAAGTTCTTCGTAATATTGAAGAAGATGATGAGAATAATATTAAAGTATATATTGGTGCTGAAAGTAACATTGATGATGATGTTACAGTTATAAAGACAAGGTTTAAAACACCTACAGAAGAAGGAACAATCGCAATTATTGGTCCTAAAAGAATGGAATATGATCAAGTTGTTTCCATGCTAGAATACATGAAAGAAAACATTGAAAGGTAGGAGAGTATGAACGAAGAAAACGAAAATATAGAAGAGTTAAAAGAGAAAGAAAAATCACCTCAAGAAAGTAAAACAGAAAAACATCATGAAAATAAAGAACATTGTAAACATCATCACCATGATAAAAATCATCACGAACATGATTGTTGTTGCAATGAAAAACATGATAATAAAAAAGAAGAAGAACTACTTGCTAAAATAAAAGAACTAGAAGAATTAAATAAATCTTTAACAGACAAGGTAAAATTAGCTCAAGCTGAACTAGTAAATTATCGCCGTCGTAAAGATGAAGAAACTGCTGGTATGTTAAAATATGCCAATCAAAATTTAATTATGGAAATACTTCCAATCCTAGATAATTTTGAAAGAGCTATCAAGTTAGATGATAATAATTTAACTGATGAACTATCAAAGTTTCTGGCCGGATTTAAAATAATGTATGCATCATTAAATGGTGTCCTACAAAAGTTTGGAGTAGAAGAAATATCAAGAGTTGGAGAAATATTTGATCCAACGCAAGAACAAGCTCTAATAACTGATAGTCTAGCCGATCATCAAGATGAAGAAGTATTAGAAGTATTACAAAAAGGTTATAAATTAAAAGACAGAGTCATAAGACCTGCCTCAGTAAAAATAAATCAATTATAAAAGGAGAGATAATATATGAGTAAAATAATAGGTATCGATTTAGGTACAACAAATTCATGTGCTGCTGTACTAGAAGCAGGAGCACCAAAAGTAATTCCAAATCCAGAAGGATCAAGAACAACTCCATCAGTTGTAGCCTTCAAAAAAGGAGAAAGAATTGTTGGTGAATCGGCAAAACGTCAAGCTTTGACTAACCCAAATACTGTTTCATCAATTAAAAGAAAAATGGGTACTAGTGAAAAAGTAGAACTAGAAGGTAAAAAATACACTCCAGAAGAAATTTCAGCAATGATTTTATCATACATTAAAGATTATGCTGAAAGTTATTTAGGCGAAAAAGTTACTAAAGCAGTTATCACTGTTCCTGCATACTTCAACGATTCACAACGTCAAGCAACTAAAAATGCTGGTAAAATTGCTGGCTTAGAAGTAGAAAGAATTATCAACGAACCAACTGCTGCTGCTCTAGCATATGGTCTTGAAAAAGATGAAGGCCAAACAATTCTAGTTTATGACTTAGGTGGTGGTACTTTCGATGTATCTATCCTAGAATTAGGTGATGGTGTATTTGAAGTTAAAGCTACTGCTGGTAATAACCATCTAGGTGGAGATGACTTTGATGAGAGAATCATTGAATACTTAGTAAAAGAATTTAAGAAAGAAAATGGTGTTGACTTATCAAAAGATAAGATGGCAATGCAACGTTTAAAAGAAGTAGCAGAAAAAGCTAAAAAAGACTTATCAGGAATGGTATCAACTCAAGTATCTGCACCATTTATCGCTAAAGGTGACGATGGAGAACCTCTACACTTGGATATGACTTTAACAAGAGCTAAATTTGAAGACTTAATTTCTGACTTAGTAGAATCAACTCTAGAACCAGTTAGAAAAGCTTTAAAAGATGCTCATATGACTAAAAAAGATCTTGATAAAGTAATCTTAGTAGGTGGATCTACTCGTGTACCAATGGTATATGATTTAATTACAAAAGAATTAGGAAAAGAACCTTCACGTGAAGTTAACCCTGATGAAGTAGTTGCGATGGGTGCTGCTATTCAAGGCGGAGTTCTAACAGGTGATGTTAATGATATCGTTTTACTAGATGTTACACCTCTATCTTTAGGACTTGAAACTTTAGGTGGAGTTATGACAACCCTAATTCCAAGAAATACAACAATTCCAACTTCTAAAAAAGAAGTATTCTCAACTGCGGCTGATAATCAACCAGCTGTTGATATTCATATCTTACAAGGTGAACGTCCAATGGCTGCTGACAACAAGACTTTAGGAAGATTCCAATTAGGAAACATTCCTCCAGCACCAAGAGGAGTACCACAAATCGAAGTAACATTCGATATCGACGCTAATGGTATTGTTAATGTAAAAGCTAAAGACTTAGGAACTAACAAAGAACAATCAATTACAATTACTTCAAGTACAAACTTAACTGATGAAGAAATTGAAAAGATGCGTAAAGAAGCTGAAGAAAATAAAGAAGCTGATGAAAAACGTAAAGAAGAAGCAGAAGTTAAAAACGAAGCTGAACAAATGGTATTCCAAACAGAAAAAGCTATCAAAGATTTAGGTGATAAAGCTGATAAGAAAGAAGTAGAAGAAGCAGAAGACCTAATCAAAGACTTAAAGAAAGCTCTTGAAGGTGGCGACATTGATGAGATCAAGAAAGAAAAAGAAAAACTTCAAGAAAAAGCTATGGCTCTAGCAACAAAAGTATATGAACAAGCTGCTAAAGATCGTGAACAAGCATCAAATGATGACAAAGAAGACGAAGAAGAAAAGCCAAGCAAAAAAAATAAAAAAGACGATGATGTAAAAGAAGCAGATATTGAAGAAGAATAAAAATAGAAAGGAAAAAAATAAGAAGTAGGCTTAGTTTAAGTACTACTTCTTATTACTAATTTAAATATAAAATGGAAAAACTATTAGAAAGAAACGAAGTAGAACAAAAAGATAAATGGGATTTGGAAAGTATTTATAAAAGTCTAGATGATTTAAAAAAAGATTGTAATCAAGTAGAAAAAAACACTTCTGAATTAGAAAAACAACAAGATAGCTTTACTTCATCAAGTAAAAACTTTCTAAATTTCTTAGAATTATATAGTGCTACATCTAGAATTTTTGAAAAACTATTTACATACGCTATCAGAAAAAGTGATGAAGATTTAGGCAACAGTACATACCAAGAACTATCTGGTAAAGTTCAAAACCTATATCAATCATTTCAAGAAAAAACATCTTTTGCAACTCCAACAATACTATCATGTGATAAGTCAAAAATTCTATCTTATTTTGATGAAGAAAAAGACTTAGAAAAACATCGTCATAACATTGAAGATATTCTTAGGTATAAAGAACATACTTTATCAAAAGAAGAAGAAAAAATAGTATCAGCTTATGCTAAAGTAATTGATAGTAGTAGTGATACAGCTTCTTATCTTATGGATGCTGATCTAAAGTTTGCTAAAATAAAAGATAGTAATAACAAATTAGTAGAACTAAATTCTAGTAATTACAGTATCTATCTAAAAGATAAAGAAAGAAGAGTACGTAAAGCAGCTTTTCTTAATTGCCACAAAGGCTATGGAAGTGTAAAAAACACGCTAACTTCAACTCTAGCCGCAACAAGTGAAGCTCTAAGTACTTCAAGTAAATTAAGACATTACTCATCTAGTCTTGAAGAAAGCTTATTCTCTGATAATGTTCCTGTAGAACTATATAATAATTTAATTGAAACAGTTCATAAAAACTTGCCATCATTATATGAATATTATCAAGTAAAACAAAGACTTTTAAACCTAAAAGATTTTCATATCTACGATAGTTATGTTTCTGTAACTAAACAAGATGATAAAGAATATAGTTTTGAAGAAGGTAAAAAAATAGTCTTAGATGCCCTTAGCATCTTGGACAATGAATACCAAGAAGTTTTAAAAACAGCTTTCACAGATGGTTGGATTGATAAATATCCTAATAAAAATAAAAAGTCTGGTGCTTATTCCTGTGGTGGTTATGATACAAAACCATTTGTCTTATTAAACTATACAAATACTTATAATGATGTTTCTACTTTAGCCCACGAATTAGGCCATTCTATGCATACATATTTTTCAAATAAGTACAATACTTATGGTAATCATGAATATCCAATCTTCTTAGCTGAGATAGCATCAACTGTAAATGAAATGTTATTATCTTACTATATGGAAGAAAAAGCCAAAACTAAAGAGGAAAAATTAAATGTTTTAGAAGACCGTCTAAATACTTTTAAAGGTACTATCTTTAGACAAACTATGTTTGCTGAATTTGAAAAGTATATTCATGAATTAACCGATAAAGGTGAAATCCTAACTACCGATAATATTTGTAATTACTATTATGATTTAAATAAACTATATTTTGGTAATAAAGTAGTTTTAGATGAAGAAATAAAATATGAATGTTTAAGAATACCGCATTTCTATTCTCCATTTTATGTATATAAATATGCAACAGGTTTATCTATTGCTTCCTACATTGCTGAAAATATTATTAATAAAACTAAAGGTTTCAAAGAAAAATATATTGAATTTTTAAAGGCCTCTGGTAGAGACTATCCACTAGAGGTCCTAAAAATAATTGATGTTGACTTAAAAGATACTAAAGTATTTGATGAAGCAATGAATGCATTTAGAAAGACATTAGATGAATTTATAGAATTAAGTAAGTAAAAGAGGTGTAAAAAATGGCAGATAAAAGAGATTATTATGAGGTACTAGGTGTAGATAAAAATGCTAGTACCGATGAAATAAAAAGTGCTTTCCGTAAAAAAGCCAAACAATATCACCCAGATTTAAACAAAGATGATCCTTCAGCAGCTGACAAATTTAAAGAGGCCCAAGAGGCTTATGAAGTATTATCAGACGAGTCAAAACGTAAAATGTATGATCAATATGGCCATGCCGGTGTAAACAATTCTTATGCTGGTGGTGGAGCTAACTATGGTGGTTTTGGTGGCTTTGATGCCTCTGGTTTCGACTTTGGAGATATCTTTGATTCGTTCTTTGGTGGTGGTGGAAGCTCATTTGGAGGTTTCCAAAACTTTGGTGGAACTTCTTCATCAAGAACTAGAAAAACACGCGGTAGTGATGTCTTAATGCGTATGAAACTAGATTTTGAAGAAGCTGTCTTTGGTACAGAAAAGAAGTTCAACATCGATGTAGTTGAAGAATGTGAAGAGTGTCATGGTAATGGAGGTTTTGAACCAGAAACTTGTGAAACATGTCACGGTACAGGAACAGTAACTAGTCAACGACAAACAATGCTAGGTTCATTCTTATCAAAAGGACCATGTCCAGACTGCGATGGATTAGGAAAAATATATAAAAGAAAATGTAGTGAATGTAACGGAAAAGGTCGTATTAAAAAGAATAAAAGAATTACTATCAATATTCCAGCTGGAGTAAATACAGGCGATCGCCAAAGGATAACAGGTAAAGGTAATCCTGGAACAAATGGTGGCGAAAATGGTGATTTATACTTAGAATATGTAGTAGGTGAACATGAATATTATACAAGAGATAATGACGATATCTATCTAGAAGTACCATTAACTCTAACCGAAGCTATTCTTGGTTGTAAAAAAATGATCCCAACACTATACGGAAATGTAAAACTAACCGTAGATGCTGGAACCTCATCAGGTGAAAAACAAAAGATCAGAGGAAAAGGTGTAAATAATGAATATCGTAGACATAAAGGAGATATGTACGTAATATTTAGAGTTTATACACCTAAAAAATTAACTCGAGAACAAAAAGCTCTAATAGAAAAATTAAAAGATACAGACATGACAACAAGAGAAATCAACGATTTTGATAAGTTTGTTGAAAAAAACGATTAAGTGATTATAAAAATCACTTTTTCTTTTTTTAAAATTTCCTTCCCAAAAAGTTCGTACTTTTTATGTGACATTTTTAGTATCTGTTGCAAAAGCAACACATAATATTTTGACTGATATGGTACAATTAGTTAGAATAGGGAGGATAAAAATGACAAAAGGTGATAAATATACAAAACAAATATTTAGAAAGATATTAAAAGAGGGTTGTCTTGATAAAAATCCAAGAACCCATTATGCCGATGGTACTACAGCTCATACCATAAGTATTAACCATGGTATGTGTACATATGATTTAACTAAAGGAGAAAGTCCTTTAATAACACTACGACCAATTGCTGTAAAATCAAGTATTGGTGAATTATTATGGATTTATCAAGATGAATCAAATGACCTTAATCTTTTAAGAGATAAATACGGTGTAACTTGGTGGGATGAATGGGACATCGGTAATAGAACCATTGGTGCTGTCTATGGTGAAACTGTAAGAAGACACAACTTAGTTAAAAATCTAATTAAGGGTTTAGAAGAAAATCCAGATGGTCGTCGTCATATAATAAGTCTTTGGCAAGAAGATGATTTTAAAGACAAACATGGTCTAAAGCCTTGTGCCTTTATGACAGAATGGAATGTTCGTCATGGTAAAGATGGAGTAGACTATCTAGATATGTGTCTAACCCAAAGATCAAGTGATTTCGCAACAGCTGGTTGCATAAATCAAGTTCAATACTTAGTTTTTCTACATTTAATTGCTAGACACTTAGGTCTAACTCCAGGACGCTTTACTTGGTTTTATAATAATATCCAAATATATGACCGTCATATAAAACAAGTAAAAGAACTATTAAAAAGAACTCCAGTAGAATGTGAACCAAAAATCTGGTTAAATCCAGAAAAAACAAACTTCTACGATTTCACAGTAGATGACATAAAAATAATTGATTATCCAAGAGCCGAAATAAAAGAAAAAAATCCTCAAATGAAATTTGATATAGGTATTTAAATGGCAACATTAACTTTAATAGCCGCAGTAGGCAAAAATAATGAACTAGGCAAGGATAATAAATTAATATGGCATATCCCAGATGATATGAAATTCTTTAAAGAACAAACCATAAATAAAAAGATAATTCTAGGTAGAAAAACACTTGAGTCTCTACCAGGACTACTTCCGAAAAGAATCCATTTAGTCTTAACACATCAAAGTTTAAAAGAAAAAGAAAATTTAAAAGTATACAATAATATTGAAGATTTATTAGATTATTTAGACACTATAAATGAAGAAGTAATGGTAATAGGTGGTGCTAAAATTTACGAAGAGTTTCTTCCTAAAGCAAACAAAGTAATATTAACAGAAATAGAAGAAACATCTCCAGCAGATGCCTACTTTCCAAAATTAAATAAAAATAATTGGACAAGAAAAGTCCTAGCAACAAAAGAGTATAATGGTATAACATATCATCATGTAATATATGAAAAAATAAATAAATAACAAGCATCACACTAAAGTGATGCTTTTCTATGTAATAAAACAAGAACATTAACAATCCCTAAAAAAGTAACAAATTTTATGTAGTCTAAATTTACATTTATTAGTTAAAACAATTGAGTTTTTACAAATGATGGTGTAATATTATAATAGTAATAATAAAAGTATAAGGATGTGTTAGTGTGACTTTTAGAATGTATGAAAGTATGGCCTTTGCAATTTGTGCACTGGTTTATTTAAGCTTGATTTTAATGATGTATATCCATAAAAGAAAAGTAGGTGATATACAAACAAAAGTGTTTTCTGTTTTATTAGCAGCAGGTATCGCTCTAACTTTTTGTGAAGGTGCTTATGTTTATGGATTATCTGTACTAGATACTAATCCTAAATTAGCAGAAATAACTTGTCGTATTTATACAATTGGTATTTTAGTATTAATAAATTTATTTATCTATTATATAACAACTATGTTTATGCGTAGACTAGGTAATAAAGAAAAAGAAAAGAAGGGAAACATTATAACTCTAATAATTCTTCTTATCTTAGCTGCTATTACCACTTTAATATCATTTGCTTTTCCACTAGATTATACAAGTTCAGAATCTGGTTTTTATAATTTTGGTGGTCCAGCTACAACAATTGTTTATGCAGAAGGTTTCTTCTTATTCCTTATCATATTTATAGTAACAATATTTAAAAGTAATAGTATTCCTAAAATTCAACAAAAGCCAATATATTTCTTTATATTAGTCTTTGCCGGTCTAATTGCACCCCAAATAATCTTAAATTATGATTTAAACTTAGTATCATTTATCTTTGCCTTTATGATAGCAATACTTTATTTTACTATTGAAAGTCAAGATAATAAACTAGTTCAAGAACTAGAAAACTCCAAAGAAGAAGCTCTAACAGCTAGTAAAGCAAAAACAGAGTTCTTAATTAATATGTCACATGAAATAAGAACCCCTATGAGTACAATCTTAGGTTTTAGTGAAATACTTTTAAATGAAGAAAAATTAACAGAAGAAGTCGCTAAAAGAGATACAAAGAGCATCTATGAAGCTAGTAATATCTTAATGGAATCAATTAACGCTATTCTTGATATTTCCTCTTTAGAAACTAATAAAGAAAAGATAAGAAATGAAAAATATCATCCAGCAAGTCTAGTCTTTGAACTAGATGAAAGTATTCATTCAAAAATTAATCCAAATCTTGAATTTTCTACTGTAACTAGTAACAATCTTCCTCAAGATCTAATAGGTGATTCTGAAAAAATACGTAAGATATTAAGTTTCATTTTAGACTTTTTCATAGAATCAACTTCATCTGGTAAAATAACTTTATCTATAAGTGCTAAAGAAACAGAAAGAAATATTTGTCAATTAATCTTTAATATTACAAGTAGTAATGCTAATATCAGTCGTGAAAAATTCAATGTAGAATTTAATGACTTTGTAAAGTTAAGTGAAGGAAATAACACTCTTATCAACAACACTGATTTAAAATTAATAATTGCCAAAAAGTATATAGAATTACTAAGAGGAGAAATAGACTTTAGAAATAATAATAACATCTCTTGTGATTGTACAATTTCTCTAATTCAAAGTCTAGTAAGTGATTCTCTACCTCGAAGAGAACAAATTCCAACTACTGTAAAAAAGAATATCTTAATAGCTGATGAAAATAGAGTAAATCATATAATCATTAGTAAATATTTTGAAAATGGTAATTATAACATCTTGGATTCATATACAAAAGAAGATTGTAATAATAAAATAAGATTTGAAAAATTAGATTTAATACTTATAGATACTTCGTTCCTAAATGAAGAATTAGAACAACGTCTAAAAGAAAAGACTATTCCTTTTAATATCATTGAGATGAATGATGAAAAAGAAGGAAAGTCTAAAGATTATGTAAAAGATATAATTTATAAACCTGTAACTAGTGATGAAATTAACAAAGTAATAAATCAATATCTTAATAGTGAAAAGGATGTGAACATATGATAGCTTGTCTAATACTAACAATTGGTAGCTTATTCTTCATGACTCTATTATGCATAGTATACTTTTCACAAAACAATGAAAAAACTATTGAAACAAAGTTATATAAATACATGCTTATTACTATGCTTTTATTAATAATTACAGAAATTATTCTCTGTTCTATAGTCTATCATTCAGATAGTAATGAAATTAAAATAATAGCTGCTAGAATCCACTGGCTATCAGCTGTTGCTTGGTTTTACTTATTATTCTTCTACAGCTTAGCTTTCTTAAGAGATATCCAAGCAACATCTGTAACTAAATATCTATTTTCTGATACAAGATCAAAAATAGTAACTATTATAACAATCATAGTCTTAATAATATATTTCTTTCTTCCATTCTCATCACTTGATAAGATGTCTTTTTTACCAGGACCAGCTGCTTATTTCTTAATAACTTATTGTACTATTATTACTCTCTATATAATTGGTTATACTATTGTTAATGGTAAGAAAATTAATACTCGTAAAAAGAAAACTATATATATTCAAGTAATAATACTAGCAATTGATATGACTCTACAATTCCTATATCATGATATCGCAATAGAAGCAATAGGAGCAGCTATTCAAATGTTCTACTTGTATTTTAATATTGAAAATCCTGATATTAAAACTGTTGAAGAATTAGAAATTGTCAAAAATGAAATAGATAAAGCTAATAAAGCTAAGTCTGACTTCTTATCAAATATGTCTAGTGAAATAGTTCATCCTATGAATACAATTATTAATTGTAGTAAATTAATATTAAAAGAAGAAAATTATAATGAGGAACAAACTAAAAACTATATCAAAGAAATATCCATAGCTGGTGGAAACTTACTAAATATAATTGATAATGTCTTAGATATATCCGCAATAGAATCTAATAATGATGCTCTAGAGCAAAAAGAATATTCTATAGTTAATATTGTTAAAGACTTAAATGATGTAATAACTACTAAGATTGGTGAAAAACCAGTTGAATTCATACTTGAAGTAGATGAGCAAGTGCCAACTAAACTATATGGTGATTATAATAAGGTTTATCAAGTACTTCTAAATCTTCTAACTAACGCTATTGATCATACTGAAGTTGGAAAAATAAAATTATCTATTGAATCTGAAAAAGAAGATTTAGAAATATGTCATTTAATAATGAAAGTAAATGATACTGGTTGTGGTATGAGTAAAGAAGATAGTGATAAATTAACTGCTATGTTAAATAGTAGTGAAAATATAGATTCTAGTAGTGTTAATGAAAATGGTTTTAACTTAATCTCTATAAAAAAGTATATTGATTTAATGGATGGAACCTTATCATTTAAAAGTGACTATGGAGTAGGTAGTGCCTTTCAAGTTGAACTAAATCAAAAAATAGTTAATAGTATGCCTATCGGTGATGTCAAAAGTTCAATCCAAAACAATGTAAAAATAGACTATATAGATTGTTCTAAATACACAGTCTTAATTGTTGATGATGATGAACTAAGTATAAAAGTAACTGAAAGAATGCTAGAACCATATAAGTTTAATATAAAAAAGGTAAACTCCGGAAGAGCCTGCATCTATGATATAAAATGTGATAATAAATATGATATGATCTTTATGGATCATATGATGGAAGGATTAAATGGTATTGATACTCTTCATAAAATAAGAAAACTAGATGGTTATGTAATACCTCCAGTTATCGCTCTAACAGCCAACGCCATTTCTGGTATGCGTGAATTATATTTAAATGAAGGATTTGATGAGTACTTACCAAAACCAATAAAATCTAATGAACTAAATAGTTTAATAAAAAAATATTTTGGAAAAGAGTTACAATAAAAAAGGCTTCACCGTAATTATAGTGAAGTCTTTTATTTTACCTAATTTTTTCTAAGACATAATTCCCATAGTACTTTAGGATTATCATATCTATCCATTGCTGACTCTTTTAAATAGTAAACTTTAAAATCTTTAAAGTAATAATAGCAATCTTCCTCATCAAAATATCTTTTATAAATATTTCCATCAAAGTAAAAGTTATGATCTATTTTTTCTAAATTATTGTTGTTCTTTATTTCTTTTATCGAGTTAACTCTAACTAAAAGATATCCGTCAGGTTTAAGTGTTCTTAAAATTTCTTTAATAATATATTTTGTCGTCTCAGTATCAAAATAATGTAAGCATAAATCTGCAATCACAACATCAATAGAATTATCCCCAAAAGGTAAACCTCCAGTCATATCAAATAACATAGTTTCTAAATTCCTATTTTCTTCTTGTACAATTTTTAATACCTCAGTAGAAAAATCAGTTGCAATAACATTAATAAACCCAGAAGAAATTAAATAGTTACTAGAATAGGCTCTTCCACAACCAAGTTCTACAAATTTAAAATCTTTATTAAATAATTTAGTATATTTATTCAACCAATCATCATAAGTTGAAATATACTTTTTATGAATATTATCCCAATATTTATCTAATTCCATTTAAACACTCCACCTACATAACCATTGTATGTAAAATTCTATCAGTATTTTTAAAATTAAATTTAGCAATTTCTTTTAATTTATCTTTACCATACTTTTCTACAACTTCTTCTCCAATTGTATCAACATCCTTACCTGCTCCCTTAGGTAGAGGAATATGAATACTATCACATAACTTATCAAACTCTTTTAAGAAAATATATCTACTAATAATAGATCCAGATGCAACTGCTAAGTTCTTATCTTCTGCTTTAGTAATAAAAGTAATTCCTCTTTGTACATCTCTAACATCACGTAAATATTCATAATATCTAGCTTCTCTAGCAAATTCATCAACAATGATGTAGTCAACCTCAGGTTTTTCTTCAACCATTAACTGATATAAAACTTTATTATGCATAATAGCCTTAATCTTATTCATATTAATATCTTTAGCATACTTTTCATTATATTCTTTGTTACTAAGAATAATACTACGATATTTAACTCTTTTTGCAATCTCTGGAGCAATCTTTAAGATCTTAGAATCATCTATCTTTTTAGAATCCCCAACTCCTAAACTTTCTAAATAAGGAATATCTTCTTTTTTTACATAAGTCGCAGTAACAACAATAGGTCCAAAATAATCCCCAGTACCAACTTCATCTGATCCAACTGCATTAGTATTGTAATATTTCTCATCTGCTTTTTTAGCTTCCTCTTGTTTTTCTTTAGTATTTTCTAAAGCAACACCCCACATAGCCGCATCAACATCAGCACTCTTTCCT